>Ga0210389_10000622_pt1 | contig 30983 bp, 20 predicted proteins | sample IncBWH28OmetaG_FD_160127 | JGI IMG/M metagenome (GOLD analysis project Ga0210389, IMG submission 160127) | Forest soil microbial communities from Barre Woods Harvard Forest LTER site, Petersham, Massachusetts, United States - Inc-BW-H-28-O ... | reverse complement strand
TAGATTTTTAACCACAAGGGCGCAAAGATTTCGCAAAGAGCACAAAGCTAAGCACTTTGCGACCTTCGCGGTTTTCTCTTTGAGTCCTTTGCGGTTAAGATTCATCACAAAGTAAAAGGTAATTTATTCAGGATAGTTCTATCAAAATAATTTTTAATGCGTCTGCCCCGGCACAGGTGGGCTGTTTGTGCGGGCATGTCTTGAAACTTTCATTTTTATTTGCCTATTTTATCGTTAGTTTTAGAAATCAAACTATTTTTAACAAAATAATCAATATCGTCATTCCTTGATGAAATTATCGACGCTGCGAAATTTACAAATTGGATTTGGGTTGTCTTTGCTGCTGCTGATTGGCATTTCCATAACTTCCTACATCAGCGTACAAACTTTACTAAAAAGTGCTGCCCTTGTTGACCACAGCCATTTGGTTGTAAAGAAGCTTGAGAGCACCATATCAACAATGAAAGATGCGGAAACGGGTCAGCGGGGATTTTTGCTCACCGGGAACGAAGAATTCCTGCAGCCTTATAATGGCTCCTACCAAAAAGCCATCGGGTTAGCCAGCCAGGTGCAGCGGCTAACCGTTGATAACCCCCAGCAGCAAAATAACCTGCAGGTAATAAAAGCCGCACTGCTAAAAGAATTAAATAGCCTTCAAGAACTTATCGGGAAGAAACGAACAGGGAAGCCTGTCGACGAGAGCGATTTTAAAGCCGGAAAGCAATCAATGGATGCCTTGCGCAAGGCTGTTGATCGGGCGGAAACGGATGAAAACCGACTGCTGACCATGCGCCTGGACAGGTTAAGGCGAGATACTTTTGTAACGGGCGGAATACTCATAGCGGCACTGTCGCTGGCAATAGCAGTGGCTATTTTGTCGTACTTCAGGGTATCGCGGGATGTGGCGGCAAAAGCAAAATTACTGGCTGCATTAGAAATAAAGGAGCAGGAAACAGCAGCCGCTAACGAAGAACTTGCTGCTGCAAACGAAGAACTTGCTGCGGCTAATGAAGAAATGAATGCTACGAATGCCGAGCTCGCCGATGCACAGCATAGTATACTTGGACTAAATGACGAGCTGGCGGCAACCAACGAAGAACTGGCGGCGACAAATGAAGAGTTGGCCAGTTCAAATGAAGAGTTGCTGGCTACCAACGACGAACTCTCCGCTTCGCATCATGCGCTTGAGGATCTGACCAAAGATTTGGAAGAAAGAGTAGCGACCCGCACCGAAGAGCTAAGTAAAAGTGAGAGCAGGTTTCGCACGATCATGGAAACCATGCCGCAAATTGCCTGGACCAATGCGGCAGATGGGACCGTAACCTTTTTTAACCGGCAATGGTTTACGTATACCGGCCTTGATGAGGAGCAATCGGGTGGCGAAGGCTGGGCTGCTGCAATACACCCTGATGATCTTGGCCCTACTGCCGGGCGGGTTCAATTGTTGCTTGCCGAAGAAAAGCCAGCCGAATTTGAGTTGAGGGAGCGAAGGGCCGATGGCATTTACCGGTGGCACCTGGTGCGTATGGCGCCGGTATTTGGCGATGATGGCGTGCTGCTGCTCTGGGTGGGGACCGCTACTGATATTCAGGAATTGAAACAGCTGCAGCAGCAAAAAGATGACTTTATATCGATAGCGAGCCACGAACTAAAAACACCGGTTACCAGCCTAAAGATATCCGTTCAATTATTGGATCAGGTGGTTAAAAACCCATCGCCCGATGTTGTGGCGAAATTGGTTGACCAGGCCAATAAGAGCCTGAACAAAGTAAATAAGCTGATTGAGGATTTGCTCGACTTTAGCAAAGTTAGCATGGGGCAAATCCAGTTGAATAAGGCGCCGTTGACCATAGGTAAATTAATTGAGGACGGTTGCCATTACGTACGTGCCGCTAATGTTTTTTCGATTATTGTAAAAGGTGAAACCGATTTGCAGGTAAAAGCAGATGCAGCACGGATTGAGCGTGTTTTGGTGAATCTTATTAATAACGCCATCAAATACGCGCCCGAGTCAAAAGAGATAGTGATAACAGCGAGCCGGCAAAATGGTTGGGCAAAAATAGCTGTTACAGATAATGGCCGCGGTATTGCCGCAAACCGCATACCTTATTTATTTGAGCGGTATTACAAGGCCGAAAATGGCACCGACCATTATTCGGGCCTGGGCCTGGGCCTTTATATCAGTGCGGAAATTATTAAAAAGCACGACGGAAAAATTGGTGTTGAGAGTAAATTGGGCGAGGGAAGTACATTTTGGTTTACGCTGCCGCTGGATTTAAGTGATGGCGAATTAAGATAGTGTCATTTCAACCCCGTATTGACGCTTAGTCTTAAGTCAAAAATCAGCATATCGAAAACAGACTTAGGACTTTAGACTCAAGACTTTCGACTTAAGACTTAACACTAAACCATCTTGTTCCTTTTGATGAGATAGGATTTTAACACGTTTTGATACCCGTCTTCAATATAAGCGTCGATGATATCGATATGGTATTGCGCGCATTTCAATTCAATTTCGTGCCGGTATTTTTGCAGGGCCGCAACATAGGCATCGCGTATTTTAGCGGGGTGGACCCTTAAGTGCTCGCCGCTTTCAATATCGATAAAGTGGTGCGGCCGGTTGTCGAAATCAAACTCCAATTCTTTTTGCTTATCGCTTACATTAAAAATGATCACCTCGTGTTTGGCGTATTTTAAATGCTGTATAGCGGCAAACAGCGCCTGGAGTTTTTCTGGACTTTGGCTATTCTCCAACATATCGCTGAAGATGATCACCAGCGAGCGCTGATGGATTTGCCCGGCCACATTATGCAGCACCTGGGCAATATTGGTGCTGGTATTTACTTTTGGGTTATTGTATGCCTTTTCCAGTTCAGCATACAAATAAAACAGGTGGGTGCCGGTTGATTTTACCTGGCTCATCCAATCTATCTTGTCCGAAAAAAGGCATAAACTGAACGCGTCACGCTGTCTCTTAAACAGGTACATCAGGGATGCGATGGCGTAAATGGAAAATTGCAGCTTATTGAGCCCTTTTTCAGGGAAATTCATGGATGACGAGGTATCCAGCAGCAGGTGGCAGCGCAGGTTAGTTTCCTCTTCAAACTGCTTTACAAACAGCTTGTCGGTGCGCGCCAGCAATTTCCAGTCGATATTTTTGATGGATTCGCCGTTATTGTACAGTCGATGCTCAGCAAACTCAACTGAAAAACCATGAAAAGGGCTTTGGTGCAGGCCGGTAATAAAGCCCTCAACCACCTGCCGCGCAAGCAGGTCGAGGTTGGCAAGGTGCCTTATTTCCTGGTTCTCTTTTAACTGCATTTTTTAGGATTTCACCGATTGAAAAATGATTTCACCGATTATCGGAAGATTTTATGGATTTAACGAATGATTCCACAGATTATTTGCTTGATAGCCCAAAAACAACAATTGCACCGACTTTATAATAATCGGTGCAATCATTTTTCAATCGGTGTAATCCCCAAAATTATCGGAAGATTTTTTTGATTATAACGAATGTTTGACCAGATTATTTGTATGGTTGCCCTAAAAACAACAATTGCACCGAATTATTAAAAATCGGTGCAATCATTTTTCAATCGGTGAAATCCCAAGCTAATCGGTGAAATCCCAAGTTAATCGGTGAAATCCCAAGCTAATCGGTGAAATCCCAAGTTAATCGGTGAAATCCCAGGTTAAGCTAATTGCTTGCTTAACTTGCCTGCCAGGATAGATTTTGGAACGGCGCCGATCTGTTTGTCAACAATTTCGCCATTCTTGAAGAATAATAAGGCTGGTATATTTCGGATACCAAATTTCATTGATATACCGGGATTGTTATCAACGTTCACTTTTCCTACAACAGCCCTCCCGTCATATTCTTTTGCAATTTCTTCAACTACCGGGCCAACCATTCTACAGGGTCCGCACCATTCTGCCCAAAAATCAACTAAAACGGGTTTATCAGATTTGAGGACGAGTTCGTCAAAGTTTGCATCAGTTAGTTCTAAAGCCATGATCTTATTTTTTTAAATTTCCTTTACAAATATATGGTATTCAAATAGCTTGCCGCAATTGCATACCTGCCAATATGACAATTAAATTATCCCCAATCTGCCGTTATTAACACTTTGATTTTGGGGTGACAAACAGCATACTTTTTGGTGACTGTAAACTGCCATAATGGTTAGTTTAGCCGCAAAGGCCGCAAAGATTTTCGCAAAGAGCGCTAAGCTTTCAAAATGTTTTTAAGCTATTCAATTCACAAAAAAAAACAGCTCGAAGCGCCAGGACTTTGTGATCTTTGCGAAAAGCCTTTGTGGCCTTATGTGTTTGATATTAACCACAAAGATCGCAAAGAGCATAAAGAAAAAACAATAAACTATTAAGGCTTTGCGGTCTTTGCGGTTTTCACTTTGCGCACTTTGCGGTTAAAAATCTGCAAGTAAATAATCAGTTTCTCATATCTCAAATCTATCTGCTACTTTTGACACATGAGTATCCAGGTAGAAGCATTAACCAAAATTTACGGCAAACAAAAAGCGGTTGATAACATCAGCTTTAGCGCTAATCCCGGCGTATTGGGCTTTTTAGGGCCAAACGGCGCGGGCAAATCCACTACCATGAAAATCCTTACCACCTTTATCCCGCAAACATCGGGTAAGGCTTCGGTATGCGGGTTTGATGTGGTTACCCAGCCGCAGGACGTAAAACGCAATATCGGTTACCTGCCCGAAAGCAATCCCCTGTACCTGGATATGTATGTGAAGGAATCAATGCGGTTTATTGCGGACATACATGGCCTGAAATCACCGGATGCACGCATCGCCGAAATTATCGAACAAACCGGCCTCGGCCCTGAACAGCACAAAAAGATAGGCCAGCTCTCAAAAGGGTATCGTCAGCGGGTGGGACTCGCCCAGGCTATTTTGCACGATCCGCAGGTGCTCATTATGGACGAGCCTACCTCGGGCCTCGATCCTAACCAACTGATTGGTATCCGGCAGCTGATATTGGACCTCGGCAAAACCAAAACAGTTATCCTGTCAACGCATATCATGCAGGAAGTGGAGGCAGTTTGCGATCATGTGATCATCATTAACAAGGGACAAATTGTGGCGGATGACACCCTGAGCGGCTTGCGGAGCAAAAACAAAGGCAAATCGCTGGAAGGTATTTTTATCGGGTTGACGAATGGGTGAGGTTTAATGATAAAGGAATGCGATCACAATTTGTGACCGCATATAAATATCTCATCACAATTTGTGATGACTTACCGAACGGCTTACTAATCATCACAATTTGTGATGATGCGATTAGCAATTAAATAAAAAACAGACATGCAACGACTGTAATTTGCTATAATAAACTTTATCAAAATGATTGCAATTCAAAGTATACAAAGCCGGATTTACGAGATCCGCGGTGAAAGAGTGATGCTGGACATGGATCTGGCGGCTCTTTATGAGGTAGCTACTAAAGTGCTCAACCAGTCCGTGAAAAGAAATATAAAACGATTTCCTGATGATTTTATGTTTCAACTGACCATTAAGGAATGGCAAGGTATGCGGTCACAAATTGTGACCGCATATTCAGCTGATGAGCCTATGCGGTCACAAATTGTGACCACATACCAAAATAAAAGAAACACAGGTACCACTCCCTACGCATTCACCGAACAGGGTGTTGCAATGCTAAGCGGAATATTAAACAGCGACAAAGCGGTGAATATGAACATTGCCATTATGCGCGCATTTGTGGCCGCCAGGCGGCTTACTTTGCAACAAATGGACATGAAAGAACAATTAAAGGAAATTACGGAGAGGTTAACTGAACATGATGTGCAGTTAAACCAGATATACGATGCTATGGAAAATTTGCTTGATGAACAGATCGCCCAAAAGAAATAGGAAGAGCGGGAAAGAATAGGATTTAAAAAATAGCAACTACCGGTTGAACCAGGCAAAGCACGAATGTTATTGAGCTATGTTTGTTAGATTGTGGCCGATGATGTCCTGAGCGGTCTGCGGAGCAAAAACAAAGACAAATCGCTCGAGGGTATTTTTATCGGGCTGACGACTGGATAGGGTTAGTTGGAAGGGTTGTACGAGGAGTTGTTCGTAAATATCTTCGTTCCCATCCGCACAACCACATCTGATCCTTTCGCAAAAAATGCGGAACAAGGCTCTCCTTTTAAAAATGGAACAAATGCCTTGCCATATAGTGCAGCTATATCAGCCTCGAAAACAGGCTCTTTAACTGGTGCCACCTGCCACGATATATGCTCCACCTGGTACTCCATAGTTATTGCTTCGTTCCAGGTATTGTAGCCCCAGTAATGCTCAAAAATAAATTCCTCCGGGCTGCCGGGTTTAATGTCTTCAAAATAGTTGCTTACCGTAGCTCCCAGTTTGTTCCATCGATGTTTTAACCTCCATTCGTAAAAAAATTGGGTGTGGTTATCATCAACCGGCGTGGCCGAGTGCCGCATGGGTAGGGCGCTGTAATGTTCTTTATAGAGACTATTAGCAATCAGGCTGATCATTCGTTTCGGTACAACCTCACTGATAAAAACGGCCCCGCGCTTCCACTTTTCCCCGTCGAAATGCCTCACATAAAAACGCAGGTTTACTTCTTCAAAATTGACGTGAAATGGCCATTTTACACCCAGCACTTTGGTGTTCTCAAACATAAAGCCAACCATACTCACCAGGGCTTTGCCTTGCCACAGATCAAGTACGGTAGCAAAGGGAAGATAGGGTTTTAATATTTCCGGGTCGACCTCATAATTCAGCATCAAAAGGTCAGTCCATTGCGCCTGAAGAAATCTTTTTTTGGTCATGGAATGGTAATTCGGGTAAAGTTTAGGCCTCTTCTCCTAACGCTTTCTTTCGCTTAAAAAGATTTACTTTGGATTCTTTTCCCTTGAGTAAACGTTCAATATTTTTTTGATGCGTTACCATGATCAGCACACAAATGCACATGCCGAAAATTACTACCAGGTTGTTTGTATATTGGTTATAAAAGAAAGTTACCCCGGTAAGGTAGGTAAAGCCGCCTATTATGGAGCTAAGGGACACGTATCGGGTAACCAGCAACACAATAACAAATACAATGATGCACAGCAGCGCCGCCTGAATGTTTACCGCCAGGACCATACCAAATAGCGTTGCTATTCCTTTTCCACCCCTGAACCCGGCAAACACCGGGAACAAATGGCCCATAACCGCAGTTATGCCCAAAGCCAGTTGGTAGCTTACCAGGTCGGAATGAGGTCCGCCGGTTACCGAAGTGCCTATAAAATGTGCCAGATAGGTTGCCGTCCACCCTTTTGCTATATCGATAAGCATGACCGGGATACCGGCTTTTTTGCCCAACACCCTGAAGGTATTGGTGGCGCCGGCATTGCCGCTGCCGTACTCGCGCACGTCAACCCCGTAAAATGCCTGCCCGATCCATACAGCGGTTGGTATGGAGCCGCATAAATAAGCAAGAATTAACGCTGCTATAGAGTACGGAGTTATCATCTCAGCACAATATTAGTAAATTTTAAGTCCGAAAGTCCGGAAAGTCCGAAAGTCCGGTAGAAAAAAATCGATTTCGCTAAAGCCGGGCGGGGAAAAATGGCACTATTTTCCAATCTCTGCTTTTAAACTTAAATCTAAACTTTTAACCGAATGGGTCAAAGCGCCAATAGAAATATAATTTACACCGCAGGCCGCATATTCGCGAATATTATCGGTCGTAATGCCTCCGGATGCCTCTGTGATGAACCGGCCGCCAATTATGTTCACGGCGTTTTTAAGATCGCTCAAATTAAAATTGTCCAGTAATATCCGGTCTACGCCGCCGGTTTGTAAAACCTGTTGCAACTCATCAAGGTTTCTTACTTCTATCTCAATGGCAAGATTTTTATTTTGTTTTTTAAGATAATCGTGCGCTTTTTCGATGGCTTTTTTTATCCCCCCCGAATAGTCCACGTGATTATCCTTTATCAGCATCATGTCGTACAAACCGAAACGGTGATTTACACCTCCGCCAATCCGAACGGCCCATTTTTCAAGATAGCGCATGCCGGGAGTGGTTTTCCGCGTATCCAAAACTTTGGTGTGCGTGCCTTTTAAAATTTCAGTGATTTGATGGGTTTTGGTGGCGATACCGCTCATCCGCTGCATGCAATTCAGAACCAGCCTTTCGGCGGTCAATATGCTCCGCGCATCGCCTTCAACTTCAAAAGCGACATCGCCGGGCTTTATTTTTGCACCATCGTGTAGCAGGATGTTTAAGGCAAGACTTGGGTCGACAATATGAAATATATCTCCAGCCAGCTCAACACCCGCTAAAATTCCTTCGTCTTTAACCAAAAGTTTTGCTTTTCCTTTAGTACCTGTGGTGATAGTGGCCAGCGATGTGTGGTCGCCATCGCCAAGGTCCTCTTTAAGAGCGTTTATAATGAACGGGTCAATTATTTCTTTGTCCAAACCGGGTCTTTATTTTGTTCGCAAAAATAAGAAAGTTCATGGTTGATCCCGCATGCGCGGGATAGTTCATCGCAGGAAATTGCAAATTGTTTAGCGCTTTGCTTTAATCGGGTTTTTCGGGTCGCAAAAAAACAGACCTTGTTATCAGTCAACCCCAACTCGTATATCACGTCCGCACATCAATCCACATCCTTCTTCTTCTCCAAAATTACAAATGCGCTGCGTTTCGGTGCGGGGAGTTCAGCCTTTTCACCCTTCACGTATTTCCAGATCACATCGTTCAACAAAAGATCGGGGACAGCATCCTCTTTAGCAAGGTTGAAATTTTGGGAGCGGCGGCTGCTCTCGTTATCGGCGATGTTGCGCTTTTCAAGGTCGACCTTTGCGGGGATTGCGACAAAAGGTGCGGCATCCGGCGTATTGGTAAAACATTCATACAACGGCATGGCTGCGGCATCGTACTGGCTCATTGGCGGCAGCCCCAGGATAAGTTCGATAGTCCTTAATACTCCGGATGTGGAATACATATTATGGATAACGGCGTCCCGCTTAACGTATGGCCCTGCAACATAAACCGGCGAGCGGTGTGCATCGATATGATCGGGGCCGTTCTGGGCGTCGTCCTCTAAAATAAATACGACCGACTCCTTCCAAACCGGGCTTTGCGACAAATGCTCCAGCATAAGCCCAACGCCCTGGTCGTTGTCTGCCACTGCGGCAATAGGCGAAATAGCCCCCTTATGCTGCCCGCTGGTATGATCGTTGCTGAAACGGATGGTGCTTAGGTGTGGTAATTTGTTTATCGCCACAAGCGAATCAAAATCGTGCGCCCATACCTGCTCCCGGTACCGGTCGGTAATGCTGAGGTCGAAACTTGGAGCCTTTTTGCAATAGTGGCCTTCTAGCGCTTTGATGTTGGGTTTATAATCATCGGCAAATTCGCCATAGGTGCGATAACTTACGCCTGCGCGTTTGCAATAATCCCAGATATATCCGTCGCGCGGATCACCGATTTTACGGGTACCCTCCGAATCATAATTTCCGCCGCGATTACCATAGCTGGTGGGCCAGGTTTTCTCAATAAAATCCGTGGCGTAGGCCGCGGTGCTCCAGTTATGACCGTCTGCGCTAACTTCAGCATCTACATAAAAATTATCCAGCATCACAAACTTATCTGCGATGCTGTGCTGGTTGGGTGTAACCTTTTCGCCAAAAATACATAGCGAGGTATCGCCGTTTCCTTTGGTCATGTCGCCTAAAACCTGGTCGTAGGTACGGTTCTCCTTAATGATATAAAACACATATTTAATGGGCGATTTTTCAGCTTTGCGGCGCGGTATCGGATTGCCTTCCACGCCCGGCGCCAGGGCCGTGATATTATTGTTAAACGGCGTGTTAGCGTATACCTGTTTAGTATAGCTTTTAAGTTGTGTGGCCGAAGGCGCGTCGATAAACGACAGCTTGCCCCAGAACAGGCCGCCTATGTATTGGTCTCCGCGGGTGGTAGGGGCTTTTTTGTAGCCGCTGTTGTCTGCTTTCTTAACCGGCTGCGGGCCCTGCGGGTTGGCCATGCTGGTAAAGCCCTTGCCATTAGCCACCAAAATTTTGTTGCCAAGCGTACGCACATAAGTGGGGTACCAGCCCACCGGGATAAAGCCCTTGCTTCGTGCCTCGCCGGGCTTGCTTACATCAAATACCGCCAGACAATTGTTGTCGGCATTGGCAATGTAAAGGATCTCCTGGTCCGGCGACAGGGCCAGTCCGTTAGTAGTTGAGCCGGTGAGTTTGGTTGGATAAAGCGCGGTGTTAATCACTTCCAGTATTTTGTGCGTTGCGGCACTGATTACCGAAACTGAATTATCATTGGCATTGGCCACATACAAAACAGACCCCTTGTTATTCAGTAATAGCTCATTCGGGTGGCTGCCAACTTTGATGTGTGCAGTTATGGCGCCGGTTTGGGTATTATAGCAGGTCACCTCGCTACCACCCCAGATGGAGATATAAAGCGTATGCTCATCGGGCGAGAGAATGCAACTATAGGCCTCGGCAACCAGCTTAACACGTTTTACAATGCTTCGTTTTGCCGGGTCGATCACATAAAGGGCGCTATCTTCCTTGGTAACAGTATAAAGGCGCGTATTTGCCCTGTTTATCGCGATGCCGGTAGTGCATATCTTATCAGTTGCCCAGGGCTTGCCGAGCTTAATGGTATCGCATTTGCCGATTTTGTTGTTTTGGATATGGAAGGCCATGATCCAGTTATCATTTCCGCCGCCGGCATAAAGCATCTTTTCATCATGACTAAACGCGAGGCCATACCAGGCTTTACCAACAATCCTGATGTCCAGCTGTTTTTCCGTTTTTGGGTCGATCAGCTGTATGCTTTGCGTGCTTTCGCCGTTGTTGGTTACCGCCAGTAAATTGCCGGAGGCGGAGAGCTGAATATTTAGCGGCAGATCACCCAGTGGAAGCGATCGCCCGGCAGGGCTAAGCTTCCAGCCATTGGGCAGCAGCACCTGGTTGGTTTTTGCGATTTTACCCGGAGTTTGGGCTTGTGCGGTGGACAAAGCTAAAATGGCAGTGGCTGTGAGCAATAGCAGTTTTGTTTTCATGGCTGACAAATGGATGATCAAAATTAGGGATTGATTTTGATCATCCATCACCTTAACAAAAAGTTAATGTAACGATGTTATGCAAACCGCGGGCGGCGACCGGGTTATTGCATAACAATAGGTAGAGATAGGGTCATTAGCCGCAAAAAAAAACAGGGAACACGATCGGTTCCCCGTTATCATATGGAAAGATTTAGACAAGATCCGCTTAATCACTTTGTTCCCCGGGGTCTGGCGCTTTCGCGTTGTTAAAGTTAGCGCCATTCAAACTGGTTAGCATACGTAGAAATACGCAATCTGCCGCGTGTTATTACGTGGTTATCGGGTAACCAACTATACAATTCATCCAACCATAGGCCCAACCAAAATCATGTCCGTTAATAGTTTAAATGTACATTCCCAACTATATAAAGCAAAACATAAGCGTCGCGGTTACCTGTCAGCGGCGCACGAGTACGCTGCCGCACAGCCCCGCGCTGCATACGCGCGCCTGAATTTGGGAAGTGGAGACGCAGTCTCCGGCATAGTCATCCGTAGTTGAAAACTACGGACAGCGTTCTGTTTAAACTACGCACAGCGGGAAACGGTGTGCTGCGTTAGCGGGTGCAGCGGATACCGGCCGCGTCGGGGGCGTGAGCGCAGGTTGCGCTTAAGGCCTGCGGCGTATGACCCCGATATTCATCGGGGCAGGTCTCCACACGCGACCGCGCATCCATCGGCGCGGGAACTCCCTGATTATTCAGCTGACAATCAGCAGTTTGCAGCAGGCAATGTGCGGTTTGCAATGGCAATGCCGATGTGTACGGCGAAAGCCGCACACCGCAAACTGCTCACTGTCAGCTGATAACCGATCCAGGTGTTCACGAAATTCCTCAAAAATGGCACAAATTTGAGAATTGTAAATTTTAACCTGCTAAAAACCAGTGCATTTCGTTGCTGTTTGCAGGGTGTATGTGTGCAAAACGTGAACACTTTAACACGGTAGATTTGGTAATAAATCGGTGGTCTCAATAATATTTACGAAATTCGCGGCTGCCCAATCATTCTACATGCTGCAGATACAGGAAAACGTTTCACTAAAAAATTTTAACACTTTCGGCGTAGAAGCCAGCGCACGGTATTTTGTGGAGATAAGCCGCAAAGAGGAGCTTACGGAGCTTTTCCTCGACCCACAATGGAAAACCGGGAAGACCCTCGTAATGGGCGGCGGCAGCAATATGCTGTTTATTAATGATTTCGATGGGCTGGTAATTCGAATTAATATTCGCGGCATCGAGCACCGGCTGAGCCATAACGACGTATTTATAGAAGCCGGCGCCGGCGAGGTTTGGAACGATTTGGTAAACTATTGCGTTATCCGCGGTTATGCCGGGTTGGAGAACCTGTCGTTGATCCCCGGTTCAGTGGGGGCGGCGCCGATACAAAACATCGGCGCCTATGGCGTGGAGCTGCAGGACGTTTTCCATAGCTGCAACACCTTCGAACTGGCCACCGGCAACATTAAAACCTTTACCAAAGCCGATTGCCGCTTTGATTACCGCGAGAGCGTTTTTAAAAATGAGCTGAAGGAACAGTATATCATCACTTCGGTAAAACTGCATTTATCCCTCAGTCCAAACCTCAACCTTAAATATGGCGCAATTGAGCAGGAACTGGCTAACCGTAATATAATATCACCTACCATAAAAGATGTGTCGCAGCTGGTGGCGCATATCCGGGTATCCAAACTGCCCGATCCTTCAACCATCGGCAATGCAGGCAGTTTTTTTAAAAACCCCATTATTGGCCAGGAACAGTTTGCGAACATACAGGCTAAATTTCCGGAGGTGGTGCATTACCCAACAGACGGCGGCATGGTAAAACTCGCTGCCGGCTGGCTCATCGAGCAATGCGGCTGGAAGGGAAAAGTGGTAGGCCATACCGGTACCTGGAAAAACCAGGCCCTTGTTTTGGTTAACCACGGCGGCGCCACCGGCGGAGAGGTGTACCAATTATCGTCCGAAATTATAGACAGTGTGTACGCCAAATTCGGTGTTATGCTGCAACGCGAGGTGAACCTGATCAGCTGATTTAATTTAATTAATACCGAAAATTTGCCTGAAAACTATACCTCGTTCCGGCCATCCCATTTCAATAAACCTTTCTCATCAATATAAAAAATCTACGGTTTTTAGGCAGTAAATAGCTTTTTGTCAGCCGTTTTCATTTCAATAAAGTGTAATCAATACACTTTGATATTCTTCCCTGTTATCCTGTTCCGGGGACGGTACTTTCTTACGAGATCATTTTGCTGATGGTACCATGTTTGCCTTACTGTCGACATAAAACTTTAACAGCATGACAAAGATTGAGTTTAACACCCTGGTACTGCGGCAGGCAACATCATTAAGGTCATACGCCTTACATTTTACCCGCGACGCAGACGATGCTAACGACCTTGTCCAGGATACAATGTTGAAGGCTATTACTTATTACAACAAGTTTAAGGAAGGCACTAATCTGAAGGGGTGGTTATACACTATCATGAAGAATACATTCATTAACAACTATCGCCGGTTTATCAAGATGAACAGCTTTGTAACCAAAAGCGAGGAGATATCTTCTCCAAACCTGGTGTTCAGTTCGACAAAAAACCAGGGCGAAGCCAAGTTTGTGATGGATGATTTGAAGAAAGCTTTAGACAGGCTGCCCGCCGATTACTACGTTCCGTTTACCATGTATTTCGAAGGACACAAATACCACGAGATCGCCGATCATTTGGAGATTCCCATCGGTACGGTAAAAACCCGCATCCACGTGGCCCGCAAGCTGCTCAAAAAGAGCCTGAAGGCCTACGACAACGGTATCGCTAAGCCAGTTTATGCCGAAAACTGATCAACCTTAAATTCAACAACTCCATATATAAGCAAATCTCCCTGTCCGTTTGGCGGGGAGATTTTTTTTTGCATACCGTTGCAGCGCAACACCGCGCGGAAAAAAAAACTGCAACACCTGCAATACATCCCATATGTAAGTCAGGTAGTTAAGTCATAAACCTGCAATACTTTTGCAACAGGTGGCAACACTGATAGTAATTCAGGGAAATCGCTTTTAAAGAGGAGGAGGCTCCGCTGGAGCCCTAAGAAAAACCGGTTTTCCTATAAACAGGTTGCTCCTCCGGAGCTATAAACTAATATCGTTGGTCGACTCCAGAGGAGTCGCCTGTTTATAGGATAAAAAAAACTAATTTAGGCTCCAGCGGAGCCTCCTCTTGCTGAGAAGATTTTAAAAGCGATTGCCTGGATGGTAATTTGTCATCAAGCGCGGCGATTTAGCTCCCGAAAATAATTTTTAAAAATCCGGTTTGCACTATTACTTTAGCCGGGCACAAAAGTTTATGAGTGAACTGCCCGTTTATACCCGCTCGCAGCTTGCACTGCGCAACGGAGACGACAAGCCTGAAGTATGGATAGCCTATAAGGGTTTGATCTATGATGTTTCGCGCAGCAGGCTATGGTTTAAAGGCAAACACTACGAGCACTGGGCCGGGCAGGACCTTACCGCCGAACTCGCCGATGCACCCCACGACGAATGGGTGTTCGAGCATTTTGATGCCATCGGCCGGTTGGCGTGATTTCGGATTTCGTCAAATTTCGGATTTCGGATGTTCGATTTCGGATTTGTAAAAGATTTTTGAATTCAAGATTTTGTGATCCGGGCTGTAAAATCCGGCATCCGAAATCAAAAAATAATTCCGAAATCGAACATCCGAAATCCGAAATTAAGATATCTCAAACTTGGCCAAACTCACAAACTCCTGCACACGGCCGGCGACTTCTTTTTGCGATAAATTCCTGATTTTTTCCGTGCCGAATTTTTCCACGCAGAAAGAGGCCAGCGCCGAGCCGAAGATGATGGCATTTTTCATATTCTGAAAATTCACGGAACCAACTTTGGCCATATAGCCCACAAAACCGCCTGCAAAGGTATCGCCGGCGCCGGTGGGGTCAAACACTTCTTCGAGGGGCAGGGCCGGGGCCGAAAATATTTTACCCTCGCCAAAAAGCAGGGCGCCGTGTTCGCCTTTTTTTATCACCAGGTATTTGGGGCCCATGGTGAGTATTTTATTAGCCGCCTTCACCAGCGAGTACTCGCCGCTTAGCTGCCGCGCTTCGGCATCGTTAATGGTCAGCACATCTACCATTTTCAGGGTATCCAACAGTTCGTCCAGTGCAATATCCATCCAAAAATTCATGGTATCCATTACAATCAGTTTCGGGCGCTTTTTAAGCCTCCTGATCACCGTTTGCTGCACCTGCGGCTGCAGGTTGCCCAGCAGCAGGTATTCGCAGTCCTGGTAGCTGTCAGGAATAATGGGGTCAAAATCCGCCAGCACATTCAGCTCGGTAACCAGTGTATCGCGGCTGTTCATGTCGTTATGGTATTTGCCGGCCCAAAAAAACGATTTCTCGCCTTTTTTCACCTGTAAACCCTCGGTGCTGATGTGGTGATTGTTAAAATCTTTGATCTCGCTTTGCGGGAAATCATCGCCCACCACAGCCACAATCTTTACTTTATCATAAAAGTATGAAGCCGCCAGGCTGGCATAAGTTGCCGCCCCGCCCACAATTTTATCCGTTTTGCCAAAAGGCGTCTCAATCGCATCAAAAGCTACGGTACCAATAACTAAAAGGCTCATTCAGTATAATTTCTAAAAATATTTGCGCAAATATTGGAAAATTAAGGCGGAAATCATACTTTTGCACTCCCCAACCGGAAAAATAGATTCCTGAGTAGCTCAGCCGGTTAGAGCATCTGACTGTTAATCAGAGGGTCGCTGGTTCGAGCCCAGCCTCAGGAGCAAAGCCCCGCATGTCCGCGGGGCTTTTTAGTTTGATGGAATATTACGTTTATATCCTCTATTCTGAATCCTCAAACATTTACTATGTTGGGTATTCTGACGATTTTAGACGACGGTTTGAACAGCATAATCATTCTGAACACACAACTTTCACATCAAAACATCGTCCCTGGATACTCAAGGACGGGTCACTCCCCCCCAAATAATATTAAAAACGAACATCCGTTGTCCGTTTCTGTTACAGCATTTTCGCTGAACGCCGTGTAAATCGTTACTTGTCAATAATTTAGGAATTGGCATGATTTTAAACGGACTTAAGTCGTTAAAACGACTCATGAGGAGATACTTACTGTTATCCGGCATCCTATTATTTAGATGCATCACATTCGGGCAATCCTACCAAAATACCAATTACCAAACGATTGACACTTTAGTTGATGCCGGCAATTACAAACTTCATTTTTACATAGTTAAAGGACAGGGCACACCAATTTTATTTGAAGCCGGCGGAGGCGACGATGCCTCGGTTTGGACCGGGTTGCTTAAACCGATTTCCGAAATAACCGGTACTACATTGATCACTTATGATCGGCCGGGGTTTGGCAAAAGTACGCTGGATACTAACAAGCATGGTTTATTAAACGGTATTTTGGGGCTGGAAACAGCATTGCACCGGCTGGGGTATGATAAGGATGTCATCCTCGTAGCCCATTCACAGGGCGCATTTTCTGCAACTGTCTATGCCTGCCGCCATCCCGACAAGGTAAAGGCAGCAGTATTGATTGACGGAAGTACCAGCTGCTGGTTCGACAGCAGGCTTAGCGCCCTTCAGCGCCAAAATGATATCGACAAGGTGGCGATAAAAACAAAACAGCCAGGGCTTTACTACCAATTCGGAGATTTAAGCGCCAATGTAAAGTTGGTTCGGGAAAGTCCTTTTCCGGCCAATATTCCGGTGATCGACTTTGTTTCTGGCCGTCCGCCTTTTAACAATGCCCGGGACATCGATGATTGGCGACGTTGTCATGAGGAATTTGTAAGGGCTGCAGGCAACCGTACAGCCATCACGGCCTATGATTGCGGCCACTATATTTTTATCGATAATCCTGCACTGGTCATCAACAGCATTGCCAAAGTTTATGCCGAAACACTTGATACCAAATCAAGGACAACTTTAATGGCCAAAGTGCTCGATTATAACATCAACGCTTCCAACGAAACAAAAAAAGCAGAAGCATTAAGCAGGCATTCTGAGGACGACCTGAATTCATGGGGATATTCATTACTCAACGAGGGAAAAAATAAAGAAGCATTAGCCGTTTTTAAATTAAACACGCTTTTACACCCGGATAGCTGGAATGTTTTTGACAGTTACGGAGAGGCATTGCTGAAAAGCGGCGAAAAACAAGAGGCTATCAGGATGTATGAAAAATCTGTTGAGCTTAATCCGAAAAGTGAGAACGGCAAGAAAATACTACAGCAACTCAAGCAATAAGATTATACGCTATTGCCATTTCAGGAATTGGCCGTTATCAGCAATTTAGTCCGACGGATGGTTCCCCGCCGGTTTAAGCGGGCTCGAACCGGCGGGAATTTACAACCCACATCAATCCCTAACATCTGCCTAATCCAACTCCACTAAATTTAGCGCATCATTTTTATGTTATGAAAAAACTGTTATTCTTTTCGCTTTCTTTTGCTTGCTCCTTTGCAGCCCTGGCCCAGGATACCACGCAGCAGGTTATTCCCGGCAGGCAAAACAGCGCGGAGCAGGAAAGCAAACCCTATGTTATCCTTATCTCGGCCGATGGTTTCCGGTATGATTATGCCGAAGAATATAAAGCGGAACACTTGCTGGCTTTTGCCAACGAAGGTGTTAAGGCGTCCTCTATGATACCATGCTTCCCCTCCGTCACTTATCCAAATCATTATGCCATGGCTACCGGTTTGTACCCCGCGCATCATGGCATCGTGCAGAATATTTTTTACGACCGCGACCGCAAAACCTATTACAACTCAAGTAACAAAGCCGCAACCCAGGATGGTACATGGTATGGCGGCACCCCGCTTTGGGTACTGGCCGAGCAGCAGCACATGCTTGCCGCCAATTTTTACTGGGTAGGTTCCGACGCTGCTATAAAAGGCGTTTATTCTACCTATTATTATAAGCATAACGAAAAGATACCTGTTAACGACCGCATACAAACCGTAGTAAATTGGCTGAAAATGCCTGCCGGCAGGCGCCCGCACCTCATTACCTTTTACTTGCCGGAGGTTGACGACGAGGGGCACAAGTATGGCCCAAATTCGCCTGAAGTAGCCAAATCCGTTCAATCTGTCGATTCAACAGTGTACGCGCTTACCCAGGCGGTGAACACCACCGGGCTTCGGGTAAATTATATTTTTGTATCGGACCATGGCATGACGGAGCCGGATACCAAACACCCTTTGCCCACCCCTGCCGCCCTGGATACCTCGAAGTTCTTCATCTCAGGCGACCGCGTGGTGGTTGAACTGATTGCCAAAAACGCCAAAGATATTCAACCAACTTACGAGGCGCTGAAAAAAGAAGCCGGCGATTATGACGTTTACCTGCGTGAGGATATGCCGGCGCATTTACATTCGTCCAAAAGCGACGACCGGCAAAACCGGATCGGCGATATTGTACTGTTACCGCACTGGCCTAATTTGTTCAACCTTTATAACAGGCAGCTTGACCGGGGACAGCACGGCTACGACCCAGCAATGGTAAAAGACGTACATGCCATTTTTTTTGCCTGGGGACCGGCATTTAAACAGCATACCAAAGTAGCGCCTTTTCCCAATGTGGATATTTACCCCCTGGTAACGCAGATACTGGGCCTTACCTATACCGACAAAATTGACGGCACGAAAGAATTAGCGAACGAGGTATTAATAAACAAATAATCCGGCGCCTGGCAGATAAGTACCCTTGGCTTCGGTTTATGAAACAAGGGCGCCGGTTCGTCGCGCAGATACGGGACCAGGAGCAAAAGAGGCTGCTCGAAAGTGACATTTCGGCCAGCCTCTTTTCTGTTACTTAAGGTGTATTCAGTAAATGATATCCGCACGGGCGTGATTCTGCGCCTGCAAAAAAGAACTTTACCTGCAGGGCAGACGCATTAAAATAATTTTAAGCTTATTGAGATCAATTTAGAAAGAAGGGGCATTTAAAGGGCAAGGACGGGTAGCACTGCAAGCGTTCCAAAGCGTTCCATTTTTACTCACGGAACAAAGTGGAACATTGTGAAACATGCTCATTATCAGCCTATTTGCTTTTTTAAGAAATTGCCTTGTTTTGTAAGTTATTGATAATTAATAGTTTATTTTTTTAGTTCTTAAACACCATTATGTAATATGCTGATTTTCAATATGTTTCATAGTAATTGGGGAATTTCATCCACATGAAGTCACCTCCTGTCATGGCGTACAATCTTTATAAAAAACATTTTTAATGCGTTTGCCCTGACTTTACCTGTGGGTTAAAACGCAATCAGGGAATATTTTTATAACTTTATCGGGTCAACCATTAAGGCAGCCGCCACAATTGCCTTGTGACTTTTTCTTTTGTATGAAACGGGTATTACTTTTAATGTCGTTTTTATTTTTCTTTCATTCGGTATTTGCGAATGTTGGGGGGGACAGCCTTTTTTCAAAACTCAACACCTTTGTGGATCAGGAAAGGATTTTGATGGTGAAAAGTTAAAAAGGATAGAAAAACTGCAGCATGACCTGAACGACGCAGGGCCCGACCTTAATGCCTGGTATCGTATTTACACTAATCTGTACGAGGAATATAAATCATTTAATTACAACGAGGCGTTTCGTTATGCACAAAAGCTGCAGCAGACGGCCTATCAATTAAAAGACCCTAAAAAGATCGATGCGACGAGGGTGAAATTCGGTTTTATATTCCTTTCATCGGGGATGTTTAAAGAAGTTTTCGACTCATTGAGGGCGGTTAACGTAAAACTGCTGGACACGGGGGCTAAAAAGGAATATTATTTTTTGCTGGCGCGAACCTATTATGACCTTTCCGACTATGACCAGGAAAATTATTATACGCCTGTCTATAATGCCAGGGCCGGCAAATACATCGACTCGGCAACTGCGCTGTGCAAGCCAAATTCATTTGAATATGTTTACTATACGGGGTTAAGATATCTAAAAACGGGCAATATGGCCAAAGCGGTCATCAACCTTAAAGATTTGATCGATAATTACCGGCTGCCTGCCCACCAGTTCGCCATTACGGCGTCCACGCTAAGTGATATTTACATTCGCGAAAACCGGGCGGACAGTGCGATCAACCTGCTGATAAAGGCCGCAATGTCCGACATACAGTCGTCCACCAAAGAGACCGCTGCAATGACCAGCCTTGCCTTGTTGTTGCATCAGCGCGGAGACATTGAAAATGCCTATGTGTATATAAAACAGGCGCTCGATGATGCTATTTATTATGGCGCCCGGCAGCGCAAAATACAAGTAAGCGCAATTCTGCCGGTAATTGCGGCCGAACGCATCAATTCCGTCGAGGGTCAGCGCCGGGCCTTATTCTTTTACGCTTCTTTGCTTACCGTGCTGGCAATTATTATCATCGTGTTTGCGGTGATCATTTATAAACAGTTGCAAAAATTAAAAATAGCGGATAAAATTATCCTGAAAGCGAACCATAACTTAACGGAGACCATAACCAAGCTGGATGAAGCCAACAAAATAAAAGAAGAGTATATTGGCTACTATTTTAACCTGATATCCGAATATATTGAAAAGCTGGACAGGTTTAAACGGTCGGTAGATAATAAGTTAATGACCAAACGGTTTGACGACATCCGTATCCTGGTCAACAACATTAACCTGAACAAAGAACGCGAAGAACTCTTTCTTAATTTCGACAAGGCATTTCTAAAAATATTCCCCAATTTCGTTCCGGCCTATAACGCGCTGTTCAGCGCCGAAAATCATGTTAAGCTTCTTCCCAATCAATTGTTAAATACCGATCTCCGGATATTTGCACTGGTAAGGCTTGGCATTACCGATACCGAAAAGATCGCACACATTCTCGATTATTCCGTAAACACCATCTACAATTACAAGGCCCGCATAAAAGCGAAGTCGCTTATCTCGAATGATGAATTTGAGGAGGCTATCATGGCGATAAAGGCCATTTAGAACAGATGTTTAACCGATAAAACCAAAAAAATAAGGTCCGGGAGAGAAGCATTTTAAATTCATCGTAAAAACTTTGTGTACCTGGGAACTTTGTGGTTTAAAATTTTTTCACCACAAAGCCCGCAAAGGACACAAAGAAGCTATTGAAACTGTAAAAAGGGGTTTGTTTTTTTATTTTGGCTTAATGCTTATAAAGTTCCGTTTATAACCCGCTTGATACCATCTTTAATCAATTTGACATTAAAATTTATCAAGTATCCCAGTTTGCAATTTGACAGTTTTAAGTAGGTCAGGATTTGCGCTACATGAATATCATTTAAGGCGCTGACTGATTTTACTTCAACGATAAATTTACCCTCTATAATTATATCAATCCTGTAGCCGACATCGAGTACTACATCTTCATATATCAACGGCAGCGGTTTTTGTTTTTCAATTTTCAGCCCGGTTTTATTTAGCTCATAGAATAAACATTCTCCATAGGCGCTTTCCAGCAGGCCGGGGCCAAGCGCTTTGTGAACTTTTAGCGCACAATCAAACACGATTTTTGAAATCTCATTTTCGCTCATAGAAAATCTTGCCGGTTCTTGCCTAAGTTATCAATTTCTATTATTTATTTAATAGTCCCCCGCAAAATAACCCGGGTGGATGTATTAAAATTATTTTTAATAAAAATTATCTGATATTTCAGTTCAACCATTGCGCTTAATTTTTATAGTTAATAGTTTTTACCACAAGGTTCACAAAGTGCACAAAGATTCCACAAAGTAGTCCGCGTTTATAGTGTTCTTAGTGCCCTTGTGGTTAAAAAAATCTATGCTTTAAACCGCCCCGTTTCCCGGACTCAACGCTAATAAGCTTAAAACTAATTTAATGCATTTGCCCTGCCCCCGGCAAGATAACGAAAGGTTATCATCAAAATTTCCCATAGTGATTAGATCGGTAAAACTTTGTGTTCATCGTGTTCTTAGTGGTTTATTCAAAAAAGCTAAAGTTTAAATTGCCCAAAACATAGTTTAAAACAGTAGTGAAATGATGCGTCGATTTGTAATCAGCCTTATACTACGTTTATATTTCAAACCCCCTGGCTATTTTTCAATTAACTGATTTTTAATTAGTTGTATTAGTGTCTGCATTCTCCTGGTTTATATTTTGCCTTTGAAATTAGCACTTGCATTTTTAATGCCTTCACTTTGATATGGCGATAACAGCCTTTTTTAAGGTTTTTTTTATTGCCACGTTATAAACCAATTTCCTGCCAAATCTTAAAGTGTTATGAGGATGTTTCAAGCAATCCAGCTGTTATTTAAGTGCGCCTACGCAAGGTGTTTGCTAACTGAAGCAAACGCAGGCGGCCAACAACCTGTCGCGTTCGTTTTTTTTTGCGACAGGCCGCAATCCCAATATGGTTAATCACCATTCACCATAACAACCAAATCAATTATCAATTTAAAATCTAAGCATTATGTATAAAAAACAGTTACTAAAATTATTTTTATGCCCCTTGTTTTTACTGCTGTCCACCTGGGCCATGGCTCAAAAAACAACGGTTACCGGTCACGTTACCGACGAAAAGGGGCAACCATTGCCAGGCGTATCAATCGTCATAAAAAGCAGTAAATCAGGCACCGTTACCGATGTAAACGGTAAGTACACATTGAATGTCAATGGCAATGATGTACTTGAATTTTCGATGATCGGTTTTATCAAGCAGGAATCTCCGGTAAACAACCAATCGGTGATCAATGTAACACTTATTGAAACGCCGGAGGCCTTAAATGAAGTGGTAGTGGTTGGTTACGGAACGCAGAAACGAAAGGACGTAACCGGCTCCATTTCTTCGGTAAGGGGCGATGTGTTTAAAGACCAGCCCATCACCAACCCGATTGAAGCCCTGCAGGGAAGGGTTGCCGGCGTTAACGTAATTGAAAATTCAGCAGCGCCTGACGCAGTTCCGCAGGTTATTATACGCGGCATTGCTTCATTTTACCAACCGAACCCATTGTACATTGTTGATGGCGTTAGGCAGGCTGACCTGAACAACGTTAATCCACAGGACGTCGTCTCCATCGATATTGCCAAAGACGCGGCGTCCGCAGCCATTTATGGTTCGGCCGCTGCCGGTGGTGTTATACTGGTTACTACTAAAAGAGGCAGTGGCGAGGGCCCTCCACAGGTAACGTTCAGCAGCAGGTACGGCATTACAAACCCAAAATTGGTGCAATTGCTTGACCGGGACGATTTTATTAAACTGCAAAACCTGGTTAATCCTTCATTCTTTGCGGGTGCAACCAAAACTGATACCCTGGCCAATACCAACTGGGTTGACGAATTATACCGCAACGGTACTGAACAAAACTACAATCTTTCTATTTCGGGCGCCGGACCAAATGTAAACTACCTGGCATCGGGATTTTACAATCAGCAAACGGGCATTTTTATAAAAAACTACTCGAACATCGGCGGTGCACGCGTTAATACGGATTACAAATTAAGCAAATACCTCACCATAGGCGAGCAAATTGACGGATCGCAGCGTATCACATCACCGCTTGTAGGCGCCGAAGCTGATTTGCACAACGCGCCGTTCCGTACGCAGCCTATTATCCCGCTTTATAACAAGGATGGAAACTACGGAACAGAACCGGCCGGTTATAAAATTGCTTTTGGAGGGCCAAATCCTTTAGGCGCCGTTAACTCAGCGGGTGCACAGGATGTGAAAAATAATTTTCAGGGAAATGCATATGCTGATTTGAAGCTTCCATTTCACCTGGATTTCAGGACCACTTTAGGATATAGCTATTTTTTAGAAACAACTGATTTTTATCAGAACTCTTATGATTTTGGCCCTGTTGCATCTTCAACCAATGGCCTTGCTAAATCCTATGCACAAAGCAGCCAGTTACTCACCAACTATGTGTTAACCTATAATCAAAGTTTTGGAAAACATAACATCACGGCTTTGGCTGGTTATGAGCAGATCGTTGATAAAACAAATAACATCTATTCAACAATGAGTTCAATAGGTGAGCCCGGTTATTCATATATTCAAACTTCTGCTTCAACTATCGGCCTTTCAGGTACATATGACCCCCAGGGGCTCATACAGTCGCAATTTGCAAGGGCGAATTACAATTATAACGAACGTTATTTCTTATCCGCTTCTATAAGGCAGGATGCTAATTACGATGTGTTTGGACCTAATAAACAAAAAGGTATATTTCCGGCGGCATCTGTCGGATGGACAATCAGTGATGAGCCTTTCTTTAAAAGCGCGTTGCCTGGTATAAATAGCTTTAAATTCCGCGGAAGCTATGGACAACTTGGTAACTCCAACATCTCGCCATATTCATTTACCTCAACCTATAGCCAGTTCCAGTCAGCTACCGGGGCGAGCGGTGGTGCACAAGGTTTCGCTCCCGGTCAGCCATTTCAAATAGCAAATACTTTAACCGGCATACCTAACCCAAATTTGCATTGGGAGACAGTTACGGAAACTGATTTGGGCTTTGATGGGGAAGCATTACAAGGCAGCTTGTATTTTACAGCTGAATGGTATAACAAAAAGACTTCTGATTTAATCTATCAATTACCTTTATCAGCCAGTTCCGGGTTTTCTCAACCATATATCACAAATATCGGAGATGTTGATAATAAAGGGTTTGAACTGATGGCTGGTTATCGGAATAAAATTGGTAAGCTCAGGTTTGACATAAGTGGAAATATAAGCTACAATCAAAATAAAGTAACCAAATTAAGTGGCGCCGCAACTGATGCGGTTTATGGTGGCTATAATTATTATAGTTTGGGTAATACCAGCTTTAGTCAAATGCCTAACGAGCAATTAACAATTACCAAGGTAGGCCTGCCTTTTGGTTCGTTCTACGGATATAAGGTATTGGGAATATTTACAGATGAGGCCACCGCACAAAAGCAAGTTGTTAATGGTCACAAAGCCGATGCAGGAGACCTGGAATACCAGGATATAAATAACGATGGTAAAATTGATCAAAATGACAGGCAGGTAATTGGCAACCCCAATCCAAAGTTTATTTATGGATTTAATATCCACCTTAACTATGGCGGATTTGATTTAGCCGCACTATTTAATGGCGTTGCCGGTGTACAACTGTTTAATGGCGTACAAGCATATGAACAATCGCTTTTCCAGGATGGGAACACTACATCGCAAGTCTTCAACGATTCCTTCTTAGGTACAAACGGCCTAACATCGCAACCCAGGTTGCTTAGCCCTGTTGCCGGAGGCGGAAATGCGTTAGATCAAAATCAAAACTACTCTTCTGTAAACAGCTATTTTGTTCAAAGCGGCGCTTATTTAAAGCTGAAGAACCTGCAGTTGGGGTACACCTTTAAATCGGCTGTGTTGCAAACCATCAGCATCAAAAGCCTGAGGATATTTGTCATGGCGAACAATGTATTCACCATTACCAAATATAAAGGGCTCGATCCGGAACTGGGCAGTGCATTTACTACAGGCGGGGCTGTTAGTCCTACTACACAGGGTATTGATGCGGTAACAAATTATCCTCAGGCCCGGATTTTTTCAGCAGGACTTGATGTTAGTTTATAGTATTAACCTTCAAAATTTATTAAAATGATAAAGAAAATATATATAGTTGCACTCGCATTTATTTTGATAGCGGGATGTAAAAAAGCCCCGGTTAACGTTGGGCCTCCAAATCAATATAGCAGTAGTACTTACCCCACAACTGTTACACAACTGCAAACGGTACTGGTATCGTGCTACTCTAATTTGCGGGATGTTGGCCTGTTTGGTTTTGACCTTTTGCCAAGGATGTTGGGGCAATCAACGCATACGCTTAACGGCAATCCTTTTTCGTTTACCGGCGAAATGGCGTCTTGCAATCTTACCGTAGGAGATGGAGGTGCACAGGAAACATGGAATGCCTTATATGCAGGTGTAAAAAATTGTAACGTTACTATTTATGCGGCAGGCGTATTATTAAAAACAGACCCATCTGTAAATCAGTCAGATGTTAACCTGATAATTGGCCAGGCTTATTGCCTTAGGGGATGGTATTATATGCAGCTTGAATGTTTTTATGGCGAAGCATATATGCAGGCAGGCGGTGTAAACGGCGACAAACTCGGAGTTCCCTTATATACTGAAGTGCCTCAAAGTTTAGCTGCAACACAAGTGGCACGCAGCCCGGTAAAAGATGTATGGGCATTAATTATAAATGACGAAAAACAAGCTGCGACATTACTTAAAGGGAAAGTTTGGCCCTCTACCGATGTGGCACGGGCCACTGAATGGTCGGCAAAAGGGTTGTTAGGTAAGGCTTATGTTTACACCCAGGACTGGGCTGATGCCAAAACCGTTTTAAATGATGTTATAACAAATAGTACTAAAACATTAATGTCGTATGCTACCTATCACGATGCATTTAACGGAAGTAATAAATTCAACACAGAATCATTGCTTGAGTTATATATAGATCCCAATCCACAGGGCGGGTATGGTATTTATAGCGGTGTTGCAAACTCGGCAACTATTGATGGCCTTTTATGGCCTCCTACCAGTTTCGGCGGATATAATGGGTCAATTCCTTTTGACGGGACAAACAACCAGATAACTTATATGGGTTATGGCGGCAATTTTTACATCCATGATCAGAATATTTTGCGGTTTGGTTACACGCTTGGGTATAACTACGCATTGGTTCCTAATCCTAAATATAATCCGGCTATAGGGCCCACCTATTACAATCCAAAGCTTATAATGGACCCGAATTACCACCAGGCGGCATTGCAGGCCAGGACAAATAACACTACCGACCCGCGTTTATATGTAAATGCCCTGCAACCCAGGGTTGATTCAGTGCAATTTGATGGCATACATTTTGGGCTGGTTGCCGAGAATCCGATGTCTTCAACATACGCATGGTCGCTGAAAAAATATTCGCCGATTGATTTCAATGAAGCTGCGAACACTACTGTCGTTTCAGATAAGTGGGATTATTACCTGCTTCGTTTAGCGGACGTTTATTTATTATATGCTGAGGCATGCATAGGTACAGGCGACAATGTGAACGGGCTTGAATACCTCAATAAAGTTAAACGCAGGGCTTATAATATGCCTATTAATACGCCATCAGCAATCGATTATAAATCACTAACCGATGCTACTCCGGCTGCAAACCCTGTGAGCCCCGATCCCGTTTTAGGTCACAATCCGTTATACTACGAGCGCTGGGCCGAATTATTTAACGAAGGCACATGGTGGTTTGATGTATGCAGGTGGAAATTGGGTGATTCGGAAGCGGCATATTATAAATCAGCCATAGGAGTTCCTCCGTTAACTTTTACCGATAGTAAATCTTATGTATGGCCTATTCCATTAAATGAGATAAATACCAATTCCAAAGCTACGCAGAACCCGGGTTACTGATAATAGTTGATTAGTTAAGTGTAAGGCAGGTGAGATGGCCTTACACTTTTTTTACCCGCTTTTGTTTTTCCCGGATAAAACTTATGCAAGCCTCCGGACCCACCTGCTGCAAACTGATGTTGAATTTTTAAGGACGATCATTTGCGATAAGGAAGGAGTTTTTTTGAAGTTCAACACATCATTTTAACACAATATTCCTGAAGTTCTTTACCCCAAATACCTGAAGGTGCGATCAAAAATTTAAAATATTCTATAAAAAGAAAAAATATTCATTGATAATGAGTAGGTTGGTCGCCTCAACGGAATAATAAATACTACGGATGAAAAAAATATTTATTTGTTTACTAAGCCTGATCATCTGCAGCGAGATTAAAGCCCAGGACATGGCACCCATCCGGGTCCGGATGGACAAAGTGCAATTAGCTTTCAGCCTTGATGCAGCCGGCAGCCCTGTTTATTCGGTTAATTATGGCGACAAAGCGGTCATTAAGCCCTCGCATATGGGCATCAAACTGTTGGACGACAGCGCTTTTGACAAGCATTTTACCATATTAAAAACGGAACAAAAAAGCGTCGACGAAACCTGGGAGCCGGTTTGGGGCGAGGTAAGCCATATCCGTAACCATTATGAAGAAGTAACCGTTCATCTGCAGCAACAAAATGAGCCGCACCGCCTTATGGATATCGTTTTCAGGGTTTTTGCCGATGGCGTGGGCTTCAGATACGAATTCCCGGTACAGCCAACCCTGCAATATTTTGTGGTTTCGGATGAGCTGACGGAATTTGCCCTTACCGGCGATAATAAGACATTTTGGATACCAGGCGATTACGATAGCAACGAATATCCTTATACAACATCGCCCATCAGCAAGGTAGATGCGTCGGTGCTCTACCAGTCGGAAGCGGAAATAGCGGTCCGTTTCGTGCCGGACAAATATGGCATTCAAACGCCGCTGATGATGAAGACTGCCGACGGCCTGTACATCAATATTCACGAAGCCGCTTTGCAGAACTATACCTCGATGCAGCTGCATGTCGATACCAAAACCTATAAGCTAACCGCGAACCTGGTTGCCGATGCAGTTGGCAATAAAGCCTATATGCGCACCCCCTGCCATACCCCCTGGCGCACCATTATTGTAAGCGATAAGGCTGCGGATATTTTGGCCTCAAAAATGATCCTTAACCTGAACGAACCCTCGAAAATTGCGAATACTTCGTGGATAAAGCCGATGAAGTTTGTAGGCGTTTGGTGGGAGATGCAAACCGGCAAAAGTACCTGGAGCTATACCGACAACCTGGATGTTAAGGATGCGAATGGAAAGCTGATCCCAAGCGGCAAACATGGCGCTACCACCGCAAATGTGGAACGTTATATTGATTTTGCTGCAAAAAATGGCATCCAGGGCGTATTGGTTGAAGGCTGGAATACCGGCTGGGAAGAATGGTTTGGCCATTGGACCGAAAAGCCTTTTGATTTTGTTACGCCATATCCCGATTTCGATATCAAAGCCATAACCGGTTATGCGGCTTCCAAAGGGGTGAAAATGATCATGCATAACGAAACGTCGGGCGCGGCAGCCAACTACGAACGGCAAATGGATACCGCGTTTAAATTCATGAAAAGCTACGGTTATGTGGCCGTAAAAACGGGCTACGTTGGTAAAATCATCCCCCGCGGCGAACATCACGACGATCAGTGGATGGTGGATCATTACGTTCGCGTGGCGCAAAAGGCAGCTCAATACGGCATAATGCTGGATGCGCACGAGCCGGTGCGGCCTACCGGGTTACAACGGACCTACCCCAACTGGATGGCCTGCGAGGCTGGTCGCGGGAACGAATACAACGCCTTTGGCAACGGTGATAATCCCGATCATGAAACCATTATGCCGTTTACCCGGTTTATGGGCGGGCCTATGGATTTTACACCCGGTATATTCAGGATCAAAGGCTACTCAACCGTTCCGGGCAGGCAGGTACATACCACGCTGGCCAAACAGCTGGCCTTGTATGTAGTATTGTACAGCCCCATACAAATGGCGGCGGACATTCCCGATAATTACGAAAGCCACATGGACGCTTTCCAGTTCATAAAAGATGTTGCCGTAGATTGGGATGATACCAAAATTGTTGAAGCGGAGCCCGGCGAATACATTACAACTGCCCGGAAGGAAAAAGGGACCTCCAACTGGTTCATCGGCGCAATAACGAATCAAAATAGCCGCAACGCGACTATACCGCTGGGTTTTTTGGACAAAGGGAAAAAATATGTGGCGATTATTTACGCCGACGCGAATGATGCCGACTGGAAAAACAACCCGGAAGCGTACAAGATCACCAAATTTTTAGTGGATGATACCTCCAAACTGAATGTTAAACTGGCAAATGGCGGCGGAGCGGCCGTGAGCATCAGGCCAGCCGCGAATGAAGATAATGGCTTGCAATTTTATAAGTAGCATAACCATCCGATCCGTATTCATGCTAAAAACAGCTTAATGGAATTTATTAAAGGAATGAATATCAAGCATAAGTGCACCGCCATCATTCTTCTGTATAACTTACGTTATCCGCCATCTGGCGGACGTCGGTTGCAGCGTCTCCCGGACTTTCGGTCCCGATGGCTATCGGGATTACTGACTTTCGGACTCCTATTAAACTGTGCGATAGGTTCAGCCCAGGAAAAACGTGGCGCCGACATCCCCTGGACCACCTACGAAGCTGAGCATATGAAGACGACCGGGGCCATTATGGGACCAACCTATCAACCCTACGAGGTTGAAACGGAGTCGTCCGGACAACAATGTGTAAAACTTAGTAATAAGGGGCAGTACGTTGAATTTACCTCGTCCGAAATCGATAATAGCATGGTGATCAGGTACAGCCTGCCGGATGGCCGGAAAGGTAATGGCAAACGTGCCACGCTTTCGATATTTATAAACGGACACTTTACACAGCATTGTGAAATCTCGTCCCGCTATGCCTGGCTCTATGGAAAATATCCTTTTACAAATGATCCGGCCGCCGGAACCCCCAGGCATTTTTATGACGAAATGAGGGTGACAGGATTGAAAATAGTAAAGGGTGATGTTATCCGTATCCGGCGGGACGATCAAAAAGAAGATGACGCGGAATATTGTATAATTGATTTGGTTGATCTTGAAAACGTTGCGCGGCCGCTCAATCAGCCGCCAAACTCATTGTCAATAACAGACAAGGCCTTTAGGGGAAGTGATACGAGTGATGATTATACGGAAGCGTTGAGGAATTGCATAGCGGCGGCGCAGCAGACCGGAAAAAGCGTATGGATTCCGGGCGGGATTTTTAAGATTACAGGTGATATTATGCTGCCGGCAAACATAACTGTGCAGGGCGCCGGCATGTGGTATACCCAATTAACCGGAGATGAAGAGCTGTATCCT
>Ga0210389_10000621_pt1 | contig 30993 bp, 44 predicted proteins | sample IncBWH28OmetaG_FD_160127 | JGI IMG/M metagenome (GOLD analysis project Ga0210389, IMG submission 160127) | Forest soil microbial communities from Barre Woods Harvard Forest LTER site, Petersham, Massachusetts, United States - Inc-BW-H-28-O ... | reverse complement strand
ACTAGTGTAACGATTATTTAATTATGCAACATATTTGTATATTTGTGATAAGCAATATACAATATGGAAACCAAATTTAGTCTAAGCCAAGGAGATCGGGATTATCTACAGGCTTTTAAGAAGTCGGGGAATCATAGTTTAAGAGAATTTAACCGGGCGACAATTCTTATGTTTTTAGACAAAGGATTAACGATCACGGAAATAGAAGATCTTTTAGATGTGGACCGAACGACGATTTGGCGGATAAAAAAACGATTTCTTGACTTTGGCATGGAAAGGGGCTTGACAGATGACGCCAGGTCCGGGCAGCCTGCAAAATACACTACGTTGCATGAGGCTGAGTTAACGGCACTTGCATGTGGCCCGGTACCGAAAGGGAGAACAAGGTGGACTATCCGGTTATTAGCAGAGGAACTTAAAAAGCAGAAGGGCTTTGAAACCATAACTTACGGAAGCGTCCGCAAGATGTTAAAAAAAACGAACTTAAACCTTGGCTAAAGCAAATGTGGTGTATACAGGCGATAACAGAAGAATACCGAACAAGAATGTACCGGCTTTTAGAACTATACCAACAAGCGCATGATCCAAACCAGCCATTAGTCTGCATGGATGAAAAAAGCAAGCAGTTACTCGAAGATAGCCGCAGACCAATTCCGGCAAAACCAGGTCAACTTGAAAAATATGATTACGAATATAAGCGCAAAGGTACCTGCAATATATTTGTAGCAGTAGCGCCTAAGGCCGGTATGCGGGTTGTAAAAGTAACAGACACAAGAAAAAAGGAAGACTTTGCTTACTTTGTCGAAGACCTGGTCGAAACTCATTTCCCCAAAGCCTCTTGCATCCAATTGGTGCTGGATAACTTAAACACACACTTTACAACTTCAATTATCGAAGCATTTGATAAACCAAGGGCAGATAAAATACTTGAAAGAGTCAAATTTATTCATACACCAAAACACGGAAGCTGGTTAAACATGGCCGAAATAGAAATTAATATAATGGATAGACAATGTACTGGTGGTAGAATCGCAAGTAAAGAAATATTAGCGTCAGAAGTTATAAACTGGTCTAATGATAGAAACGAAAAACAACGCAATATCGATTGGAAGTTCACACGCCAGGACGCAGATAAAAAACTATCAAGACATTATGTTGCATAACTAAATAATCAACACACTAGTCTTAAGTCGAAAGTCCTGAGTCAGAAAAACACAAAATCGACTTATGACTTAGTACTAATTACTTTTGACTTGACACGAGTGGCTCCTACTGCTTTTTGCCGTTCTCAACGCTTTTGATCTCCTGGGTACGATCTTTTTTAAAGTCGAAGTTGTTAAAATCGGCTGTTTGCGGGATATTGATGGTGTAGTTGTTCAGCATTTCCACTTCTATGGTGATGTCGCCCGTCATCAAGTCGATCAGGTGGCCGCCATTGTCTTTCGTATCGCTCAGAAAATGAAAATGATAGCCGCTGATCAGCTGCCCCTCTAAAAAAGTCGGGATTCGAAACCCGACAAAATCGCCTTTAATTTTGTGAAATTCAAAAAAATGCTGCCGTTCCAGCATTTGGGCCAATGGCAGGTAAGGTTTTTGTGTAACCGGCGGGAAGGCCCTGGTTTTAACATAGCCGAACGTGCCTTTAATATGGATGGCATAAATGCCGTTCTGGTTGGCCAATACACTGTCGAGGTAATGGAAAAGCGCGACTTTGTCCATTGCCTTGCCTGGCTTGAAAACCATGGCAGGATAAAAAAAGCACACCACGGCATAGGGCGTTTTGGCGGTATCGCTGGCGGGAATGGTTTCGCCATTGGCGCGGGATTGATAAAGCTTGCCGTTTAACATGATGAGTTCCCCATCTACCTTGTCGGGCGCCCCCAGGCCGAAATCGCCGTAGAGTTTTAGTTGTCGATAAGGATAGAATGCATCATAAAGCCCGCCGATAAATGCGGCGGCATAACCCGCGCTGAATAGGTTATTATCGACGGTTTGCTGCTGCGCGCAGGCCGGAAAATGCAAACTTCCGCTCGCCAGGGCGCAAATCAGCAGGTATTTGAGAGATCGTTTCATTGGTGTTGCAAGGGTACGTATTTTGACATTGCTTTTACCGCGAAGTTAAGCGATGAAGCTAACTTTGTCACCATAAAAATTGGTTTATGAAAGTTGAAATATGGTCGGATGTGATGTGCCCGTTTTGCTATATCGGCAAGCGCCGGTTTGAGCAGGCGCTGCAGCAATTTGGGCACCAAAACGAGGTGGAAATTGAATGGAAAAGCTTCCAGCTTAACCCCGCCATGGTAACCGAGCCGGGCGTGCATATCGATGAATACCTGGCCAAAGCAAAAGGAATCAGCCTGGAGCGCGCCCAACAAATGAACGATTACGTGACCAAAATGGCTGCAGAAGCGGGCCTTACCTATAATTTTGACAAAGCCGTGGTGGCCAACAGTTTTCGTGCGCACCGCTATAGCCATTTGGCCAAGTCGCATGGTTTGGGCGTGCAGGCCGAAGAGCAGCTGTTTAAGGCCTACTTTACCGATGGCAAAAACACCGATGATATATCTGTTTTGGTTGAATTGGGTAAAGAACTGGGCCTGGATCCCGAAGAAGTAAAACAATCGCTGGAAAGCAATGCTTTTGCTGACGATGTAAAACACGACGTTGCCGAGGCGCAGCATTTAGGTGTGCAAGGCGTGCCATTTTTCGTATTCAATCGAAAATATGCGGTTTCGGGCGCGCAGGAAGTACCCGTATTTGAGCAAACACTGGATAAAGCTTTTACCGAATGGCGCGCGGAAAACCCCGCACCAAATTTCGAGGTAATTGAAGGGGAGAGCTGCGGGCCAGACGGGAATTGCTAATTGACACGAATTTCTCGAATTAGTTCGAATTACGCGAATTTGAAAGTTGAGCCCGCGCCTTTTTAAATTCCGAAATTGAAAATCCGACTTCCGAAATTTCTCACCCTCGCCCAAGCAAATCATCCAGCTTATTCCGCTCGGTTTGTAACTCGCGCGCAAGTTTCTTTTCCTTGTCGTTGGCTTTGGTTTTAAAGGTTTTAAATTCCTCTTCCAGTTCGGCATACAACTGCGTACGATACCGGGCTTCGCGCCGGTGGCCCGCCGACCGGGCGATGACAGCAATGGCAACAATGGCAAGCAAAGCAACCAGGCCCCAAACAATAAGGTTATAAGTGGTTTTTGGTAAAACCAGGCCAAATATGGCAATGCCATCCTTGCGGGCAAGTTCATCGCCCTGGTTGCTCACCTGCGTTTTTAAACTGTCAACGAGCTTATTCTGTGCTGCTATTTTCCCAAGGGCTGCATTTAGTTTCCCGCGGTTGACATTTAGTGTGTCCGATGCATTTTTCCATAATGCGGAGATGAGCGGCTGCTGGTAATGGTAAACTTTGCTGAGCAGGTACTGGTATTGTGTGTTCAGATTTTGGTTGGTCAATACCGGCACAGCCGAATCAGTCGGCATGGACGCAGGCTGATTCGGCTGGGGAGCCTGAACAGGCGCATGCGCGGTCGAATCGGCCTTTCTTTTGTAATAGCCATACGAGTGATGCCTGTAAGCATATTTCGGGGCCGTTTTTACCGCCGGCTTTCTCCCGGCAGTGTCCTGTGCGAAAACAGTGATCGACCCAAAACAAAAAAGCAAAGCAAAAACGAGTATCCGCAGCATATAAATTATTTAATAGGTAAAATTAGTACTTTGACAACAAAATTGGAAGTTTTGTTTTTGGAGAGTCCGAAAAGTCCGAAAGTCCGAAAGTCCGAAAAGAAGGAGTTGATGATTTCCCCCCCCCCTAACTTTTTCTTCTGACTTTCCGACTTTCCGGACTTTCCCGACTTTCTCAATATATTAGCGGCATGAACATAGGAATGATCGGCCTGGGCGATATGGGCCGCCTGTATGCCAAAGCGTTTGCAGCGGCGGGTTACACCGTTTGCGGCTGTGACCTGCCCGAAAACCGGCAGCGGCTGGAAGGCGAGCTTACGCCGCTTGGTATCAAATTGATGGAGAGTGGCAAAGACGTTGCCCGCATGTCCGACCTGATCATCTATTCTGTAGAAGCGGAAAGCCTGGCGCGGGTAGTCGCTGAGTGCGGGCCGGCCACCAAATATGGGGCCATAGTTGCCGGGCAGACCTCGGTGAAGACGCCTGAAATTGAAACTTTTGAAAAGTATCTGCCGGCGGATGCACAGATCATCACCTTCCACGCCATGCACGGGCCGGGCTTTGCACCAAAGGGCCAAAAGCTCATATTGATAAAACACCGGGCGGATGAACACGCTTACCGACGGATGCACGACTTGTTTACTGCTGTTGAAACCGATATTGTTGAAATAGAAAACTATCATGAGCACGACAAGATAGTTGCCGATACGCAGGCTGTAACCCACGTTGGCTTCGAAAGCATGGGCACCGCCTGGAAGGAAGCGGGTTTTTTCCCCTGGGAAAATGCTTCTTATGTCGGCGGCATCGACAACGTAAAAATATTGACCACCCTGCGCATATTTAGTTATAAAGCGCACGTTTATGGCGGTTTGGCCATCATGAACCCCTATGCCAGGCAGCAGGTAAAACGGTATGCAGTGTCCGAGTCGGAATTGTTTAAGCTGATGATCAAGGAAGAGGCGGATGCGTTCCGCCAGCGGCTTTACCGGGCACGCGACTTTGTTTTCCACGAGAGCCGCAAGCCCATTATGCTGAATGATAATATCATGAAAGAGTTTTCGCTCGGACAAAAGCCCGAGCTCCAAAAGCCAAACTCTCATCTCAGCATCCTGAGCATGGTTGATGCCTGGTACCACCTTGGTGTAAACCCTTACGATAACCTCATCGCTCAAACGCCTCCGTTCCGCCTGCGTCTCGGCATTGCAGAATACCTGTTTAAAAATGATGAATTGCTGGAAGAATCGATAGAAACTGCCCTGTACGACAAAACCATCCGCGGCGACGACCTGGAGTTTCACTCGGCGGTAAGAGAATGGTCGGCCATTATCGGTTACGGCGACATGGAAGGCTATAAAAAGCACTTTAACGATGTACAGGCCTTTTTTAAGGGGCGGCTGGAAGAAGGGAACAGGCAAAGCGCGGAATTGATCCGACGGTTGATGTGATCACAGATTTATGTTGATTTCGCGGATGACACTGATTAAACGGGATAGCGATTAGAAATCTGTGTCATCAGTGAAATCAGTCCTAAAATCTGTGATCAATGTTATACTGATTTCTTGGACGAAACAAATTTGTTGAGAAGCATAAATCAAAAATCTGTGTCATCAAAGAAATCAGTATAAATCTGTGATTTAGTTAGCCGTAAACAAAGTCCACGGATAAGCCTTCATATCCCTCAGGTACTTGCCCTGAGTTTTTACATATTCCGGATGCAATTTCAGGAAGGGCGCCGCCAAAAAATCGTCGCCTGCGGGATGGCCCATATGTGCCCAAAATTGCATTTTACCGGCGAGGTCTGAAGTAGTTACTTTACCCTGCACTGCGCCCATCGGGAAGAACGGCGGTTCATTAAATTCTTTTGCGCCCAGTGGATCCAGGTCTACGTGCCCATCAATAATGCAGCGGTCATAAGCCTTTTTATTGTTCAGCGCATCATAGGTATCCCCTTCGATGGTTTTCCCGGTTGCATCGTCCAATTTGCCTTTATAATCAACATCTACTAATTGCGTCATCCGTTTCTTACGGGCATTTGGCGAGGTGGTTTGATCGTTTACATCAAATGTGGTTTCTTCTTTGATCAGCTTCGGATCGGTAGCGAAATTGGTGCCGATAAAGGCGGTATCCTTCGACCGCCAAACTTTATAATCTTTTAAACCGAGTTCTAATTTAGCTACCTCGTTGGTCTTGGTATCGCCAATCAGCCAGTCGTTAGCATAGCCGCCGTTATTATCAGTCACCATTATTTTTACGGCATCGTCAATGCTGTTACTATACTGTGCTGCACGTCGGGCACGCACAAACTCCGGTGTTTTGGTTGTATCGTACCCTTTAAATTGGGTTATGGTAGTTTCGGTGATCAAAATCCCACTTTTGGTGATCAAAAAATCATCCCCGCTATGGATAAAACCAGGACCGGTATCCATCAGGAATTCGTTGCCTTTTTCGGGTTTAATATCAGCAATCACATTCCAGCGTTCACCAACAATATAGTCGGTCCAGTTGTTGTGTGCCATTACGATCTTATGATCCCTGGTATAGCTGCCGGTTGCGATAAATGCGCTGCAATTGCCCGGCGCGCGATTGTCGCCGCTGCCGGGCTTGGCTTTATTCATTAATGATGGCACGTAATAGCCGGGTAGCTCATAAAACGCATTCATGGCCGTTACATCCAGCGAATCGTATTTAAAGCCTTTGGCCTGCAGGCCTTCGGCAATCCCTTTTATTTCGGCCTTGTATTCACTGTCAATCTTGCTCCATAAAAAACGCTTCGCTGCGCCGCGGTAAAAATTCCAGTCCTTACCGCTGCTGCTGGGCAGGTAATATTGCAGCACTTTCATCATCGTATCAATCTCTTTTGAAGCCAGGTAACCATGCTGAAACCCGATGTCGCCAGGTGAGCCTGATAAGTGCAGGTATATCCAGCCGTTTTTGTCTTCGCGGGTGGCGTTGCCGATGCGACCGTTATTGGTTTTACAGCTAAATGCCGAAGCCGAAATAATAACCAATAGGAGAAGTTTGAGGTGCAGTTTCATAATATCATGCAGTTTAAATTATTGCCCGGATGAATGTAGAAAAAAAATTTGCAAAACCGAAACCGGCCCTGCCCCAACTAACTGGATTTCATAATGATCAGGTAAACCTCTTTTTTATCAGGCATATTAAATTTGGGCAGTTTATCATAGTTATAAAACGGCTCCGTGGTCAATATATCGTGCGGATCAAATGATCTGCCTAATATTTTTTCCGCTTCATCAATTGTATATAACGTGTCTTTTATACTGAAAACAAACCCATAGCCGGAATTTCGCAAATTACGCATGTTAGTCTTTCTATCATTCCCATCAAGGGTAAAGCTTATCGGCACCGAATATTGTACCCTAACAGGCTTGCCGTCCTGTGAGCCGGGTTTCCAGGCGGGGCTCATCTCCAAAATACGTACGGCTTCCGCCTCGCAGCCAGCGCCGACACAACTTATCGGCTTAACGTCGTTTACTTTACCGTACTGATCAACAACAAAGGATACAACTACACGGCCATTTATTCCAATCAGGCGGGCTACTTCAGGATATTTCAGGTTCTTGCCAATAAAGCCTGAAAAAGCCTGAACTCCGCCGGGGAATTCAGGAATTTCCTCAATGGTGGTAAAAACGGGCCTATCTTTTTTAGCTGACGAAGTATCGTGACTGACGGTTACCTGGGCCCGTACATAGGCGCCTGCTATTAACGTTAACAATAAGGTATATAAGTATTTCATGCTGTAAAGTTAAATGATGGGACTGATTTTGCAATACACACGCTACTTAACTGTTTTTTTTTGCCTTATATGCGTCCTTTGGCCAACTTCATAAGCCATTACCATATATTCCAGCAATTCGCCGGTAATATCATCGCGCTCGCATAATCGGGCATGGTGCACAAAGAAGCGGTTGGCTAAGTTATCGATCTTATAAAAACAGGATGCACCGTCAAAAAGCGCTGTCAACACCAAGTGGATATCAATATAATTTGTCCCGATTTTGTTAACGGAGCAAAAACGCATTTTAGTAAGCAGGGCAACTCTTGTTTTTACCGGGTGCAGCTCAAACTCGCCGATCTTATGATATTCATCCAGGAAGACATGGAATAGCCCGACGCTTTTTTCGGATTTGCCCCTTAAAAAATCGTCAACCGTGTATGCCCCGCAGGAGTGCGACTGGTTTTTATTATAAAACTGGTGATGGCATTTGGGGCAGGTCCACATCTGTAGCTGAATAATTTTAAAGTTAGGGCAATATATTCAGATTTTATTTCAATATATTTGGCTATAAACCAACCCATTCCATTATTCAATTTATAATTATGAAAACACTTATTCCAATTTTTATGATCGCCGTGTTCATTTGGACGATGAACGCCTGTACTCCGGCCAAACAGGAAGCACAGGCCGCCGCAGATGCCGCGCCCACCAAAGACAGCCTTATAAAACGCGGCGCTTACCTGGTTGCCAGTATTGGCTGCAACGATTGCCATTCGCCAAAGAAAATGACCGCAATGGGCCCCGTTGTAGATACGTCCAGGATGTTATCGGGTTTCCCGGCAAATGCCCCGGTTCCGGCCCCCGGTCCTAATGACATCAAAAACGGCCTGGTGATTTTCAACGCAGACCTTACCGCCTGCGTTGGGCCATGGGGAACCAGCTTCGCGGGCAATATAACATCGGATGCTACCGGTATAGGTAACTGGAAGCCTGAACAATTTAAAAACGCTTTGCGTCACGGCAAGTTCAAAGGCCTGGATGCCGAAAGAATGCTGATGCCCCCCATGCCATGGGAAGATTTTGGCCATTTGAGCGACCAGGATATCGAGGCCATCTTTGATTACTTATTAACTACCAAACCGGTTAATAATGTGCCGCCGCCGTTTAAGCCGGCAGGCAAGGTGTGAGATTAATTGATCGGCGGTCTTTCATGAACCTGCGGATAGCTCTGCAATTGCCAGCTATTGGCATAAGTGAGACTGGTGTCCTGTGCCACCGCATTAGCTTTTTGCTTACTGGCTGCGCAGGATGTTAGTCCAGCCAGCATGAGGCTGAGACCGATATAGAATACGATTTTTTTCATGGCCTTTTCTTTTAAACGCCCGAAAAGATAAGTTGTTTGATGCTGCTATAAATTGAAGCATCTTTAATTTGCCTGGAATTGTTGGCTGATTTTTCTGCCTGTTTTTCGGCAGAGGCAAGCTTTAGTTAACCCACCAGCCCTTTTCCAAATGCAGCGTTACGCGGGCGCGGGTAATAGCGGTATACCACCATTTACAAAGCTCATTGGGCGGCATGCCATACATTTTATTGTCCAAAAAAAGATAAACTTCCGACCATTCGCCCCCCTGTGCTTTATGGCAGGTAACGGCGTAGCCATAAGTTGCGCGCAGACAATTCAGGAATTCATCCTTTAGCATTTCTTCCTTATACTTCGCCGAGTTTGGCTTGATATCTTCAGTTCTCATCCGGTAACTAAAATCGATCATTAAAGTTTTGGATTGCTCATTCTTAAAATTGCCCGTCGTGCCATTTAAAATATCAAGTGAAAGCAACAGGCTATACTCCTTTTCGGTAGCAAGCGATTTTACCCTGACGGACTGGAATTTTAGCGTCTCGACATATTTAATCTCGCCCAGCATAAGGATTTCCACAAAGTCGCCATTGGTTAAGGGCACTGCATAGTTGTTTTGCGTAACCAGCAGTATGTCGTTTTCCTGCAAAGGCGTATCCAGCATCCCGAACCTGTCGCGGCGCATGGCCCGGTTTATTTGCTGCACTTTCCGGTTGCTCCGGGCGATGGCGAGTGTTTCATTTGCGCCTGCATTAAGGTATGCATTTGAATAATGCGCAAATAAGGACTTTTCTGAGGAATGAAGCATCACGTTTTTTAAGTTCAGCGCCGGTAGTTTCGGCGGGCCGTTAAACGTTTTATAATCGGCCATTTTTCTAACATTACCGGCCAACTTTAATATGTCGTTGGTAGCCTCGGTTCGTTCTATCATTTTCAGGGTAACCGAAACTGCTTTCCTATAGTTTTCTTTTAACCACCCCTCATCCAGCGCAGGGCTGAATGCCTGGCCAACCGGGGGCAGCTGGCAGGGATCGCCAACAAAGATCACTTTGTTTTTCCCGACAACTTCAAAAAAATCATTCAACAACACCCCTGAACCGAAGGTTGCAAAAAAAGCAGTGTCAATAAAATCGCCCGACAGCATGGATGCTTCATCCACGATGTATAATATCTTATCCTGGTCGGGTACCCGCGTTGCAAACTGCAACGACATTTGCCCGTTTTTTGAACTGTTATTATTAACAAACATCGATTCATCGATGCCATCCACCTTGCTGAAATGGTAAAGTTCACCATGGACCGTTTTAGTCGAAAACCCGGTTTTTCCGCGCAGTACAGCAGCAGCCCGCCCCGTCGAGGCCAGCATGCAAAACTTGTATTCCTTTTCCTGCAACCGTTTGCCCAGCAATTGCATAAGGAAGGTTTTACCCGTGCCTGCATAGCCTTTTAAAACAAAAGTGTTCGCCTCCGGGTCGTCCAAAAAATCCTTTATCGCCTTTAAGGCTTCCTTTTGATCAGGGTTTAGCTTTGGTTTAGGACTTTCTTCCATCTATACTTTGCGGCAGCCGGCGGATAAACCGGCGGCTAAAAATATTAAGAAATAGGGGATTAGGCAAATGGCGGGCGTAAATGATCATTTAAGCTTATCTAAAACAAAAAATTTGTAACCTTAAGGGTTGCAATGTATATTTGAATAATGATTGAAAGTATTGCCCATAAAGGATTGCGGCTCTTATGAGAGAAAGATGACCCCTCAAAGCTGCCGCCTGAGCAAGTTGAAAAAATAAGGCGTATACTTTCTACATTGAATGCTGCAAAAAGCTTAGAGCCGTTAAGAATGGTGCCGGGGTATAAACTACATCCGTTAAGCGGAGAGTTAAAAGGCTTTTGGTCTGTATGGGTTACAGGTAATTACCGGATCTATTTTCGTTTAGAAGACAATAATGTCTTTGATATTAATTATTCAGACTATCATTAATAAAGATAAAAAATGGAAAGCAATATGCAGCCGGTTCACCCTGGTGCTGTTTTACGGGAAGATATTTTAAAGGAGATGAAACTGTCGGTCACCAAAACTGCTCAAAACTTAAAAGTGAGCCGCAAGCAGCTCTCTGAAGTTGTAAATGAGGTTTCCGCGATTTCGGCAGAAATGGCCGTACGGCTGGAAGACGCTTTCGGCGTCAGCGCCGAGTTTTGGCTGGATATGCAGAAAGCTTATGATATATGGAAAATAAAACATAGCGGCCGTGTGCATGGTATTCGCCGGATTAGCGTGGACGATATTGGGAAGGCTTCGTGAAAGGGTGAATTCACCCCCCCCCAAATAAATGCTTGAACCTTTGTGTGAATTTTGGAAGCTACAGCCCCATCAATCCTGGCATTTTAAACCGCATTACTATTTCGCCCGTCTCTTTGTCTATTTCCATTTTTTTTCCTTCGAGGCCTAAATCTTTGCCGGTGGCCATTTTAAACATACCTGCCAGGAAATCCATGCCCTGGTTCATTACCGTTTCCATGGTTTGCAGTTTTTCCCGCTGCTCTTCTGATATTATCGCTTCTACTGCTTTAATGCTTTCGTTATCTGCAGGTTGCTGATTATTTTCATCCGAAACGATAGCTTCCATGGTTTCTTTAAAATCTTCAGCAATGGCTTCAACCTGAGAATCTTCATATAACTCAGGTTGAACAGCCGTAAAGCCTTCCATAACTTCTTCCAATTCTTTAAGAAACTGCGCTTTGCCCGACGCTGAAAAGTCAACCACATCAGGCCCGTTTTCATTGTTCAGCACACCGTCAAAAAGGTTTTGTTTCAGCGTAAGCCCGGACGCTATTTTTGTTTCGATAGAGTTTTTTGTAATTAGGTTGATCACTGTCAGGTGCTTGCTTAATTGCCCAAGCCGGTCGATGCGGCCAATGCGCTGGTTCTTTTTGGCGGGGTTCCAGGGCAGTTCAAAGTTGATAACCGTGTCGGCTACCTGCAGGTTAAGCCCGGCGCCGCCGGCTTCGGTTGAAAGAAATACCTGGCAATCCGGTTCGGTCTCAAATTTCTTTACCAGTTTATCCCGGTTCTTAATCGCTACCTGGCCGCTTAACTGGGCAAAGCCGATACCACATTCGTGCAGCATTTTGCCGATGAGTTGCAGCATGGTAACCCATTCCGAAAAAATGATCACCTTTTTTTGATTGTTGTTCAGATCTAACTTTTCCAGCAGGATATGTTTTAGCTCATGCAGTTTTGGCGATACATGCGATTCCTTATCCACCAGGAACGTCGAGTCGCAAACCATGCGCATATTGCTCATCAGCAGCATCAGTTTTTGCAAGTCGAACGGCGAAATGAATTTTTTACGGAGAATAACCGAAATACCCCTGGCATAATCGCTATGGTATGCCTCTTGTTCCATGCGCATGGCAACCGGCACGGTTATCTCCGTAACCTGCGGCAAATCTTTTATCACCCTTCTTTTTTCTCTCCTGATAAGTATCGGTTTCAGTCGTTCGTTTAATTGTTGCAGGTTATAGTAGCCTGTAATTTTGTCGGCTTTAGTTTCGTCGAAATAGCAATGCTGGTACGAAAACTCCCACAAGGGCGATAAAAATTGAGGATCGATAAATTGCACTACCGAGTAAAGGTCGATCAGACGGTTCTCAATCGGTGTGCCGGTAATCACCAAAGCATGTTTCTTCTCCAGCATTTTTATGCTTTGTGCCGTGATCGTCGAAAAGTTTTTAATCTTTTGCGCCTCGTCCAGGATGATGAAATCTGTTTCCATCCGGTTCATTTCGCGCCAGTCGCGCAGCACGGTTTCATAATTAACAATCATGAAGTAGGCATCGCTGTTTCGATACAGTTCCGCACGCTGATTTGGGAATCCGTCAACTATTACAGCAGTTTCATTTGAGAATTTTTCAATTTCCTGTTTCCACTGCTCCTTTAGCGACGCAGGACAAACGATCAATGTCCGCCTGAAATTAAACAGCTTTTTTTTCATTACCGCTGTTGCTATCGCCTGGATGGTTTTACCGAGGCCCATTTCGTCCGCAATGATAGCGCCGCTCTTAAATACTGCGAAAGCCACGCCGGCCTGTTGATAGGGGAATAAGGAAGTTTTCATCACTGAAAAATCCAACTGTTCTTCCCTGCGGGCAAGCTCAAGCATTTCCAGGTCCCATGCTTCCTTTACTTTCTCCTCCACTTCAGGTCGCATCAGTATCAGCGGATGTTCGCGTGCGGAGATGATAAAATTCAGAAATTCCTTTATGTCGACATCCCCGATACAATTTTCGCTGCCAAAATAGTTGCGGATCAGTTTCGCAATTTCAGGCTTTAAAGGATGAGGGTAATGCCAGGTGATGCGATAATCATTCAGCGGATCAAGGTAAATTTCCACAAACGGATAATCCCGGCTTAGGCTATCGTACAGCGCCGGCTGCGATTTCAACGCATTAAAAGCAAACATAATATGTTTGGTAGTACCAAGTTTGTTTGTCTTTAAGTCGGGATTGTCAATGTATCCTGTCTCGTTTTCAAAATCACGGAGGGTGATTTTATAGCTTACGCCTTTTTCGGTAGTGAGCAGGTGTTCGCCGTAAATATTATCCGCAAACTTCACCGTGTATTTAGCTTTCAGCGCTTTTAATCGGCGCTCATCCAATACCCTTTTCATCATCCCTTCGCGGGTATAGGCCTTACCTTCCAGTTGGGGCCTGATGTCGGTTTTTTCAAGTTCTTCTTCAACCTGCATCAGGGCAGCAATGCTATAGCCATTCCACAACGCCCGCTCCCCTTTGATCAGGCTGTTTAAATCACCATTCTCCTGGAGGGCGATTCTGATTTCGATATCATCTTCCCCGTCGAATACCAGCACATCAAAGCCCCGTACCGACTGGCTCAATACCTGGCAATTCCCGTTAAGGTATAATTCTCGTGCTTTACGGTACGTTAAATCGCTTAATTCAGTCGATTCTTTAAAAGCCGCCAATTGTTTTTTTATAGATGCGATCATTGTTTTACAGTGATGGTGATTTGGTCAAGTTTAGGGAAGAATAGGGCGTAAAGCAAAAATAGTTATCAACGGAGAAAAGACGAATTTGGGGAAAACGGAGAATGATGTTTGTTGCAAAAAATCATCAAGGCAATGGGACTTCAGGTGGCGTGAACGGATCAAACTTGCGAAGTTTTCAAAACTTCGCAAGTTTTTGCGGATGTTTGTTGGGACTGAATTTGGTACATTTGGGTATGAATGAGCTGGCAACTAAAAAAGATTTAGCAAATACCAAATCCGTAATCATCAAATGGATGTTTATTTTTTCGGTTGGCCAGCTGGCTGCTATGATTGCTATTGCTAAACTGTTTTTTCACTCGTAAACAGGAAACCTCCCTATTTCGGCGCTCGCCTTCTTCTATCAAACCGCTCGTATCGCGAAGATACAAACCCAAGAAGATTGTTAATTTGCCTTTAATTCTAAATAATCTACTTTTATAAATATGCACCGCTTCATTACCTGTCAGCGGCGCACGAGAACACAACACTCAAGGCCTTTGCCCGGCATTCGCGTGCGAGGTTGGGGGAGAGCAGCCAGGTTCGTGCGATAAATTTATTAAGTTTAACAGCAATATAAATACCTGACTCCAAAACTTAACCACACAATGAATTTACCACACTACAACTATTTAATAAGCTATGATTTTACAGATTATAAGTTCTTTAGTGAAGGGCCAAAGGGAAAGATAACAAAAGTGGTAAGGTTCACTAAAATTGAAGAAAATCCAGATTTATATAATCTGGCGTTCGGTGATGAACAACATGACTCCTGGGAAATAAATGATTCGGTAATCACAAATAATAATGACCGTGATTTAGTGCTTTCGACGGTGGCAAATACAGTTATTGACTTCACTAATTATTATGGTAACTGTGATATCGTTGCCAAAGGAAGTACAGATTCGAGAACAAGATTATATCAAATCGGGATTTCTGGGTTATTGGGGGAAATTAGCATATATTTTTATGTGTATGGCCTGAAAGACGATGTTTGGCACGATTTTCAAAAGGATGTAAATTATGAGGCGTTCCTGATAAAAAGAAAATAAAACAGTATATTTGATATAGATAAGCAAGAATTTTATGCCGGAAGTAGAAAAAACAATAGAACACAAAGAACTGAAGGGTAAGGGCATCGTAAGCAGCGAGGTTAGAAGCTACGCCAATGACCCTTTTTTTGTAAAAAAGGCCGAGGAAGCAAGGGCGATGATAAAAAGAGTTGGATTACCCGGTGACAAAAAGAAACAAGTATAGCAAATACGATCATTCCCGAACCTAAAAAAGAAACAATTCAAACAAGGCCTGGCCGCGCTATTGTTAGTGATAAGGTTAGAAGCCATGCCAACGATCCCTTCTTTGTAAAAAAAACGCGGAAACCAGGGAGGCTCTAAGTAAAACCGACCTTCCCATTCTCAAAAAGAAATGATTTCGTAGAGACGCAATATTTTGCGTATAGGACCCTAATTATCGGACTAGGGGTAAATGCCCGCCGCCCGTTTCCAGACGCAAAATATTGCGATCTCTACAGCAAATCACTGTTTTGATCACAAATAATTTCCCATTTTCAGGCAGTTTCAAAAGTGCGCACTGCTTCATTAGCTGTCAGCCGCGCGCAAACGCCATCTCTTTAGGCCTGGCTGCATTCCCATGCGAGAGAAGAGTTTTAATGGATTTTGGTTTAAAACGAGATTACATTTGGAAGTGGTAAAATTTGTTTTACATTTGCAATGACATAAGTGTCTGATTATTAATATTATATAATAACTATAATGAATTTGGAAATAATTAATAAAGAAAGTCCATTTGATGATTTTAAAAGAATTGCATCAAGTTTAATGAATGACAGTGTGCTGCTTTTAGGTGAAAACTATTATCGTTTTACCTCGCTTGAGTTTTACTATTTTGAAAAAGACAGCCACGCTGACGTTTATTCGCATCAGCATAAAAATCAAACGACAAACGAACAATGGTATTTCCATGGTTCTGGGTTAGATATAACATTTGGAAGCGAAGGTGTATTTGGCGGTATTTTAATTAGGGGTATAAAAAATTTAAAACAGAATACATATATAAATGGGCCTATTTTGTGCGTCCAGGAGCTGTTCAACAATTTTGGTGCCGTCAACAATGATGAAAAGTTGAGTTTTTACATCGCTGAAATACCCTGGGATAGAATGGGGGCACTTATTGAAGAGCAGAAAGTTTATTACAGCCGGAGAGTTGGTTTAAACCTTAAAATAGACCAAACTGAAAACAAGAAGTTTTATAATGGTCTATATCGTTTTTTTATAAATCCCAAAGAAACTCAAAAAGACAAAGGTAATATAGCCGTTGATCTACTGAAACAAGTAGATTCCGAAAAAGAAATAAATGATCTATTCGGTTACAAACACTTTAAATAGTCGAAAAGACAAAAACTAATCATTTATGCAAGGCAATTATTTTAGTGATTACAGATAAGGAAACCAATACACTTTATTTATCTGATCTTTTACCTAAGTTAAACCCTGATTTCTTCAGCAGGTTTATTAGTGTATTGGATGAATGCAAAATTCAGCATTCTATAATTCCCCATACAAAAGACATTTGGGCTGTTGACTATATGCCAATTCAGATTGATATTAACAACTTTATCCGTTTTGTATACAACCCCCTGTATTTGCAAACTATTAAATATAGAAAGACAATCTCTGATGTTGATACTATATGCGATAAAATAGGTATAAACACAACAAAATCAACAATCGTACTTGATGGCGGAAATGTGACACGAACAACCGATAAAGTAATAATGACTGATAGGATTTTTCAGGATAATCCAACATTCCAGCCAAAACAATTGATCAGACAACTTGAAGAACTTTTTCAAGTCGACAAATTATACTTAGTTCCTGAACAACCAAAAGATTTCACAGGGCATTCAGATGGAATGATTCGGTTTATTGACAATCACACTGTATTAGTAAACAACTATGGGAAAGAAAAGGAAGAGTTCCGGAGAGCCTTTCAAATTGCCATCCACAATATAGGGCTGGATTACGTAGAACTTCCTTATAATCCATATCAAAACACAAATTATAATCAGGCAAATGGTGATTATATGAATTATCTGCAAATGGACCAGGCTATAGTTGTTCCAGTTTTCGGCATAAAAGAAGATGAAGAAGCTGTACGACAATTTGAAGAAGTATTTGCAGGACAAACTATCGCTACTATTGAAAGCAATGAAATTGCCAATCAAGGAGGTATATTAAATTGTATAACGTGGAATATTCGTGCCGAGCCGCGCACTCCATTAGTATAAACATAGAATTTTGTTCCACGGGCGGACAATGTCGAACAAATCTGGTATATATTAATAATACTGAAAATCAACAGTCCAATCTCTATCTAACTAACCAAAAGTCGTCCAAATCGCCGCTACCGCAAGCGTCCTCGCTTGTGGTACGCATTTAGGTAACCAACTATGCAGCCAAGCGCAATTCAGTTTGAAAGTCGGCGACCGGTCAGCGGGCCACAAGCCGGGAGGCTTGCGGCAGCGAAAATTGCTTGCGGTAGCATGGGTTAGCGAGTGCACGAGGACGCCACCCCTTTAGGCCCGTGCTGCATTCTCGCAAGGTTGGGGTCTAAATGATCATTAAGGACTATCAAAAATAATTACCTAAATTTGTTATATGACAACGCTAACGATTGAAATTCCGGAAAAGGTTGAAAAAACACTGTCTGACTTGGTTGAACAGTTAGGCGGGAAGGTAGTGGCAACCGATGCAATAAAAAAACAGAGCAAAGCGGCAAAGAAGAAACAAATTTTGGATGACCTGGAAGAATCTGTAAAGTGGGTTAAACTGCACCAGGAAGGGGAAGTACAGGCAAAATCAATAGAGCAATTGCTGAATGAGCTATAAAGTTTTACCAACCCCGCTTTTCGAACGAGAATTAAAAAACCTTTTAAAAAGGCATTCTTCTATAAAGAACGACCTTGCTGCTACAATAACATCGCTGATAAAAAACCCTCGTTTAGGCGAATCGTTAGGAAATAATTGCTTTAAGGTCAGGATGGCCATAACTTCCAAGAATAAGGGTAAATCGGGAGGAGCGAGAATTATCACCTATCTGAAAATATTGGAGGAAATAATCTACCTGATTTCAATCTATGACAAATCGGATACCGACACAATCACAGATAAGGAAATAATAAGCCGGATAAAGGATTTATAATTTAGGACACCACCTCTTTAGGCCTGTGCTGCATTCTTATGCGAGATTGGGGGATGGAATAGCTACCGAAAAGCAGCAACGTCGACACCGACTTAAATAGTAAGCGCAATCTTTAAAAATTGGCATAGTCCCTATAATTATTTGTAAATTTGATAAACAATACCATCGCTATGCAGCAACGTGTAATTAATATCGACAAAGAAATAATGGGTGGAACGCCTGTTTTCTTCGGTACCAGGGTACCTATAAAAAACTTGTTTGATTATTTGGAAACAGGCGATTCAATAGAAGTTTTTTTGGAGGATTTTGAGGGCGTAACCCGTGAACAGGTTGTAAAAATACTCGAAATGTCGAAAAAAGTGATCGAATGATCTGCCAACATGCTTTAGATTTCTGCAAACGCAAATTGTCATAAATACTTTATATTTGCATAGTAAATTTATTCCCCATGAGTGATCAGGATTTAAAAAGATTATCAGACCTGGCCAAAGAACAGCTTAAAGCAGGTAGGACAAAAGAGCAAGCTCTGCAAAGTTTTATTGATGCCGGTATAATGAATGAAAAAGGAGAGTATACGAAACCCTATGCAATTTTAGAATCAGTGATTAAGAAAGTCTGATGTACGATTCGAGGCCTAACCTGCTTATAGGCTTTCACGGCTGCGAAGAGGCAGTCAAACAAAACCTAATTAATAGTTCTAATTCTATCCAGATTAGTCGCAAACCATATGACTGGCTCGGCCATGGCATGTACTTTTGGGAAAATAACGAGGACAGGGCAATGGAATGGGCTTTGGAAAAAAAGAAAAGAGGAGAAATTGATAAACCTGCAGTTGTCGGAGCCGTCCTGCAATTGGGTTATTGTTGTGACTTATTAGATTCCAGGTACGTGCAGGTACTAAAAGACTACTACGCACTAATGGTGGCCGACTATAAATTAGTTGGCCGGGAACTACCGGAAAACAAAGACCTTAAGAACGATCTTCATAAAGATAAAATCCTTAGAATACTCGATTGTACTGTCATTGAGTATATGCATTCCGAAATTCATAAGAAATATCAAAATGACATAAACAGTAAAGGCTTCAGCGATCTAAAAATATTTGAATCCACCCGCTGTGTTTTTACTGAAGGCGGCCCGGCGTATGAAGGCGCCGGCATTTTTGAAAAAAGCCACATACAAATCTGCATCCGTAACCCGGATTGTATAAAAGGATTTTTTAATCCGAGGAAAAGTACGCCTTTTAATAAGTGGGTTGAAAAAAGAAATTAATAACAAATCCGGTCAAACTTGCGAAGTTTTCAAAACTTCGCAAGTTTTTGGGTTAGCGAGTGCACGAGGACGCCACCTCTTTAGGCCTGCGTTGCATTCTCGCAAGGTTGGGGTCTAAATGATCATTAAGGACTATCAAAAATAATTACCTAAATTTGTTATATGACAACGCTAACGATTGAAATTCCGGAAAAGGCTGAAAAAACACTGTCTGACTTGGTTGAGCAGTTAGGCGGGAAGGTAGTGGCAACCGATGCAATAAGAAAACAGAGCAAAGCGGCAAAGAAGAAACAAATTTTGGATGACCTGGAAGAATCTGTAAAGTGGGTTAAACTGCACCAGGAAGGCGAAGTACAGGCAAAATCAATAGAGCAATTGCTGAATGAGCTATAAAGTTTTACCAACCCCGCTTTTCGAACGAGAATTAAAAAACCTTTCAAAAAGGCATTCTTCTATAAAGAACGACCTTGCTGCTACAATAGATTTATTGAAAAAAAATCCCCGTTTAGGCGAATCGTTAGGAAATAATTGCTTTAAGGTCAGGATGGCCATAGCTTCTAAGAATAAGGGTAAATCGGGAGGAGCGAGAATTATCACCTATCTGAAAATATTGGAGGAAATAATCTACCTGATTTCGATCTATGACAAATCGGATACCGACACAATTACAGATAAGGAAATAATAAGCCGGATAAAGGATTTATAATTTAGGACACCACCTCTTTAGGCATGCGCTGCATTACAAGCGAGTTTGGGGCTATACAATGATTCACCGTATATGTCGCTTCATTACCTGTCAGCGGCGCACGAGAACTCAACGCTCAAGGCCTTTGCCCGGCATTCTCGCGCGAGGTTTGGGGGTTAGCCGGCACGCGGGAACGCCAACTCTTTTAGGCCAGCGCCGCTACCGCAAGCGTCCTCGCTTGTGGTACGCGTTTAGGTAACCAACTATGCAGCCAAGCGCAATTCAGTTTGAAAGTCGGCGACCGGTCAGCGGGCCACAAGCCGGGAGGCTTGCGGCAGCGAAAATTGCTTGCGGTAGCATGGGGGGGTATTAAATGATTTGCTGGTTTCTTGAACAAATTTAATAACTCCATCGACTGCTAATCCTTCATAATCATCAGGTCTGCACTCTTTCCTCATTGATTCTCCTTTAAGTTCGATCCGGTGTGTATAGTTTTGCCGATTTCGTTAACTCCCAAGTCTAATCCGTTACCCCAGAAAATATACTTATCGTCTTTATCGGCCAAACTTTTATCATTAGTAATTTTTAAATGGCTTTCTATATGATAAGATTCCTTTTCCCCAGCAGCGCTTCCGGTCAACACTGTGAATTTTATTTCATCTCCAATAATCTTATATTCCCACATATCTCCATAATTATTTTTTTTAAAGTACGACAACTCTCCGTTTGAAGCAGTACCCTCATAAGTGGAATTGTTGTACTCATATTTAAATTTACCTTCTAATAAACCATTAACAAAATTTATAACAGGTGCATTGTCCGGCCTATTTGTTTTAATAAGTTCTCCGTTTTTATAAATGTCAACAATTTCTTGAACTGTATTATTGGTCAGTGTCCTCGTAATTTGTGGCCCGTCAAACTGATCGTTTAGGTTTTTATTTATAATTTCATAAGCAATTTTTGAATTAGCAAAGTAATGTGCAGTGTACACTACTACACCATTTTTGTAATAGTATATCGTATGTGGTGAAATATAGTCAGTTTGCATTTCGACTCTCAAACCGTCATTCTGACCATATTGATTCACCTCTTGGTACAAAGCTACTTTGCCAACGAACGGTGCTTTTTCAGTAACCGTTTTAAAAGCGGGTTTATAATAACTTATAGGAAATTTTTCCAAATGCCATTTACCGATTTGCTTGGCCCCATAAATTGAGCTTTGCGAAAAGGCATTAAAGGTTGTAATAACGCACACCACAAATAAAAACAACGTTGAAACGAACTTCTTCATCATATGATAAATTTATAACGGACAGTAAATCTATAAATGAAATTTACCACGAATCTATATTTGAAATAGCAAGATTGCTATTTGCATATTGCTTACATGGTTCTAATTAATGAACCGCTTTCTTTTCTTAGTTCTTGCTTACCCGTAGTTAACGAAATCAGAATATCCTGCCCGTTAAATTTTGCGCCTTTAGCGTGCCCGTTGCCGATAGCGCGCACCAACGAACCACTTTCCTTGCGTAATTCTACGTTCCCATTTGCTAACGTGATTAGAATCAAAATGCCATCCGAATTTATATTAGCATCTATTGCATGGCCGTTGCCGATGTTCCGAATTAGTGAGCCGCTTTCTTTGCGTAGCTCAACCTGGCCATTTTTAATGAGTACAAGTGACATAAGCTTATTTGGTTAAGTGATAATAAGAGGCTATTTTATTCAAAACTAATGAAATGTTTTACTATTTATCCAAGCATTTTATAATTAATTACTGCCTTTGTCCTCAAATACTATCATTATTCAACCCCATTAACAACTATCTTAATCAATTCAATCTCTATAATTCCCCCTAAAATCCCCTCCAAAAAAAATAATTCATTCCCTATTTGACATTTAATCTAAAAGTTCTATCTTTGCCGTCCCTTAACGGGGATAAATGCTTTGAACGAGGCCCTACTGCTTCGATGAGCACAAACAAATAGAGAAAATGTCAGGATTAATTGGTAAAAAAGTAGGCATGACCAGTATATTCGACGAGACAGGGAAGAACATTCCTTGTACTGTGATCGAAGCTGGCCCTTGTGTGGTAACACAGGTTAAGTCTGTTGAAACAGACGGATATGCAGCCGTACAGCTTGCATATGGCGAAAAGAAAGAAAAGCACACTACCGCTCCTTTGCAAGGCCATTTCCAGAAAGCCGGAACTACTCCAAAACGCCGCCTTGTTGAATTCAAAACTTTCCCGGAACAAAAAATACTTGGTGATACCATCACCGTGGATATTTTTGAGATCGGCGATTTTGTTGACGTGGTTGGTACTTCAAAGGGTAAAGGTTTCCAGGGCGTTGTAAAGCGTCACGGTTTCGGCGGTGTGGGTATGCAAACACACGGTCAGCATAACCGTTTGCGCGCTCCCGGTTCAATGGGTGCATCGTCATGGCCTTCACGCGTATTTAAAGGTATGCGCATGGCCGGCCAGATGGGCAGCGAACGTGTGAAAGTGCAGAACCTGCAGGTGGTAAAAGTATTTGCCGAGCAAAACCTGCTGGTAGTTAAAGGTTCAATTCCCGGCGCTAAGGGTTCATTTGTAATAGTGGATAAATAAGATGGAAGTTAACGTATTAAATATATCAGGCAAGGAAACAGGCACCAGGGTGCAGCTTTCTGATTCCATTTTCGGGATCGAGCCAAACGACCACGCTATCTATCTTGATGTAAAGCAATTCCTTGCCAATCAGCGCCAGGGAACGCATAAATCAAAACAGCGTAATGAAATTGCAGGTTCAACCCGCAAGCTATATAAGCAAAAAGGTACAGGCGGCGCCCGTGCCGGCAGTGTAAAATCGCCCTTGTTTAATGGTGGTGGCCGTATCTTCGGTCCGCAGCCGCGCGATTACAGCTTCAAGCTGAACAAAAAGCTTAAAGCTTTGGCCCGTAAATCGGCCTTAACATACAAAGCGCAGGACAGCAGCATAATGGTAGTTGAAGATTTTACTTTCGACGCCATTAAAACTAAAAGCTATGTACAGCTTACCGCTGATTTGAATGTTAGCGATGTGAAAACACTTTTAGTATTAGGCGCTGCAAACAACAATGTGTATTTATCAAGCAGGAACCTGAAGAAAACTAAGGTTATCGTTGCCGACCAGTTAAACACTTATGATGTGTTAAACGCAGGCAAACTGATCTTAACTACAGGCGCGCTAAAAACTTTGGAGGAAGCATTAGCTAAGTAATTATGGAAATTTTAAAGAAACCCTTACTTACTGAAAAAATAACCAAGCTTACTGATAAGCTTAACCGTTACGCTTTCAAAGTTGATCACAGGGCCAACAAAATACAAATTAAAGGCGCCGTTGAGGCGATGTATGGTGTAAGCGTTACTGCTGTAAACACCATGAAATACGTTGGAAAACTAAAGACCCGCAATACAAAGGCAGGCGCCGTTTCAGGACGCGCGGCTACCTTTAAAAAAGCGATCATTACGTTGAAAGACGGAGAAGTAATTGATTTTTATAGCGGTATATAACATATAGAGATGGCAGTTAAAAGATTTAAACCGGTTACGCCCGGCACCCGCTTCCGCATAGATACATCCACGTCGGATATCACTACAAACGTTCCTGAAAAATCGTTGGTGGTTTCGACTAACACCCGGTCGGGCGGACGTAACCACAGCGGTAAAATGACCATGCGCTATTTGGGTGGTGGCCATAAACAAGCCTACAGGTTGATAGACTTTAAACGTAATAAATTTGACATCCCTGCAAAGGTTGCAACTATCGAGTACGATCCTAACCGTTCGGCGCGTATAGCACTGCTGCATTTTGCTGATGGAGAGAAAAGATATATGATAGCCCCTGAAGGACTGACCGTAGGTATGGTTGTTCTGTCAGGCGATAGCGTGCCCCCCGAAGTAGGTAATACTTTACCGCTTAAGAGCATTCCGCTGGGTTCTATCATCCACAATATCGAACTTAACCCCGGCCAGGGTGGTACTATAGCACGCAGTGCAGGTACTTATGCCCAGCTTTCGGCACGCGATGGTAAATATGCTATCATCAAAATGCCTTCAGGCGAAACCCGTATGATACTGGCAACTTGTTTGGCAACTATCGGTACCGTTTCAAATGGCGAAAGAGCAAATGCGGTGTTAGGTAAAGCCGGCCGCAATCGCTGGCTGGGCCGCAGGCCAAGGGTACGTGGTGTAGCCATGAACCCGGTAGATCACCCTATGGGTGGTGGCGAAGGAAGGGCCTCAGGTGGCCATCCACGTTCGCGCAAAGGTTTATTAGCCAAAGGCTTTAAAACCCGCGACAAAAAGAAAACATCGGATCGTTATATCATTGAAAGAAGGAAGAAATAACAATGGCTCGTTCAATTAGAAAAGGACCTTATATTGATCATAACCTGGACCGGAAAGTAACCGTCCTGAATGATTCAAACAAAAAATCAGTTGTAAAAACATGGTCTCGTCGTTCCATGATCTCTCCTGATTTCGTTGGACATACGTTCGCCGTACACAATGGTAACAAGTTTATCCCGGTGTATGTAACTGAAAATATGGTTGGCCACAAACTGGGAGAGTTTGCACCAACCCGTACATTCCGCGGTCACGCAGAAAAGAAAAAATAACAGGCAATGGAAGAAGCAATTAAAAAATTAAAAAAGTCTGTGCTGGTAAGGCAACGCAAAGAAGAGGAAAAAGCTCAACTCGGCGGCGCATCTATCGCAAAGTTACAGAACTGCCCAACCTCACCACGTAAAATGCGTTTGGTGGTTGACCTGATCCGCGGTGTAAACGTTGAGAAGGCGTTATACATCCTTAAATACACCAATAAAGAAGCGGCCATCCGCGTTGAAAAGCTTTTGTTATCAGCTATTAAAAACTGGGAATCGAAGAACGAAGACAAACGCGTTGAGGACAGCAACTTATATGTAAAAGAGGTTTCGGTAGGCGGCGGCCGCCAATTGAAAAGATTGCGTCCTGCTCCGCAGGGAAGAGGGTACCGCATCCGCAAACGCTCAAACCATGTACACCTGGTGGTAGATAGTAAAAACGAAAACAATTAATTTAAATGGGACAGAAAGCACATCCAATAGGTAACAGATTAGGCATCATCAGAGGCTGGGATTCTAACTGGTTTGGTGGTAATCATTATGCCGACAAATTAGTTGAAGACGAAAAGATCCGCAAGTACATTTCAGCGCGTATCTCAAAAGGCGGTGTATCAAAGGTGGTTATCGAGCGCACATTAAAACGCATCACTATCACCATACATACTGCACGCCCGGGTATCGTTATCGGTAAAGGCGGCCAGGAAGTTGACAAGATCAAAGAAGAATTAAAGAAGCTGACCAAAAAAGACGTTCAGATCAATATATTCGAGATCAAACGCCCTGAGCTTGATGCACAATTAGTTGCAGAAGGCATCGCGAAACAACTCGAAGCCCGTATCTCTTTCCGTCGTGCCATGAAAACTACCATTGCGTCAACCATGAGAATGGGCGCCGAAGGGATAAAGGTGATGACATCAGGCCGCTTAGGCGGTGCGGAAATGGCGCGTACAGAACAATATAAGGAAGGAAGAATTCCGCTGCATACTTTCCGTGCCGATATCGACTATGCATTGGCCGAAGCTTTAACCACTTATGGTAAAATAGGTGTTAAAGTATGGATATGCAAAGGCGAAGTATACGGCAAACGCGATCTTTCGCCAAACATCGGCGGCTCGAGCAGCGCAAGCGGCAAAGGCGGCCGTCCTGAAGGTGCAGCCTCATTTGGCGGCCGCGGCGGTAACGAAAGAGGTGGCGAGCGCGGTGGTGAACGCAGAAGCGGCGACCGCAGAGGCGGACCAGGCGGCGGCGGTGATCGTCGTGGCGGACCAGGCGGCGGCCCTAATCGTGGCGGACAAGGTGGTGGAAGCCGTCCGGGAGGACAAGGTGGAAGCCGTCCGGGTGGAGCAGGCGGAGGCCCTAATCGTGGTGGCGGCAATCGTCCAGGCGGTCCGGGAAGAAGGTAATTTAAGAAGATTTGAGATATGGAGTCCCGATAGCTATCGGGATGAGATATGAGATTCATATCCGGTTCAGGTCTAAAGTCAGTGAAAATAAGATATTAGATGTGAGATATGAGATCTCATATCTCGCCTAAGTTGAAAAAGTAAAGGTAGTAAACGATAAGATAGAAAGATAAAGACAGGGAATAGGGACTTTAAGTCTCACATCTCACATCTCACATCTCATATCTCAATACTAAATAAGATGTTACAGCCAAAAAGAACGAAGTTCAGAAAGATGCAAAAAGGCAGGATGAAAGGCAACGCCACTCGTGGCGCTGAACTGTCATTCGGATCTTTCGGTATAAAATCGCTTGAAGCGGCCTGGATTACCAGCAGGCAAATTGAAGCTGCACGTATCGCGGTAACACGTTTTATGAAACGTGAAGGCCAGGTTTGGATCAGGATATTCCCTGACAAGCCTGTAACCAAAAAACCAGCCGAAGTACGTATGGGTAAAGGTAAAGGCGCCCCTGAATATTGGGTAGCGGTAGTACGCCCGGGCAGGATCATTTTTGAAGCAGAAGGCGTTCCTTTGGATATTGCTAAGGAAGCATTGCGCCTGGCAGCACAAAAATTGCCGGTACAAACAAGGTTTATAGTACGTAGAGATTACGTTGAAGCATAAATGGTGAATTGTGATTGGTGAGTAGTGAGTAGTTTAACATTCACTATTCACAACTCACTACTCACAAAATATCAAATAACAAGGAAATGAAGAACTCAGAAATTTTGGAGTTGTCGACTGAAGAATTGGTTGCCAGGATCAGCGAGGAAAGAACAAACCTCACCAAGCTGAAATTTGCACACGCGGTTTCAACCATTGAAAATCCAAGCCGCATTACTAAAGTGCGTAAGGACATTGCCCGGTTAAATACCGAGATAGTAAAACGCAAAGCGGCGGCGGCTTCTAATTAATTAAGCATTGGGAAAAATGGAAAGAAATTTAAGAAAAACCCGTACCGGCCTGGTAGTTAGCAATAAGATGGAAAAATCTATTGTTGTTTCAGTAGAAAGGAAAGTAAAACACCCTATCTATGGAAAATTCGTAAAGAAGACCACCAAATTTATGGCCCATGATGAAGCAAATACTTGCGGCATCGGCGATACTGTATTGATTATGGAAACCCGCCCCCTGAGTAAGAATAAAAACTGGAGACTGGTTCAAATTTTAGAAAAGGCTAAATAACATGGTACAACAGGAATCAAGATTAAACGTAGCTGATAACAGCGGCGCTAAAGAAGTTTTAGTGATCCGTGTATTGGGTGGTACCGGTAAACGGTACGCCTCTATCGGCGATAAGATTGTGGTTACCGTAAAGAGCGCCCTGCCATCAGGCAACGTTAAAAAAGGTACCGTGTCAAAAGCAGTTGTGGTTAGGACCAAAAAGGAGATCCGCCGCAAAGACGGTTCGTACATCCGTTTTGACGACAATGCAGCTGTTTTATTAAATAACCAGGATGAGCCCAGAGGCACACGTATATTCGGCCCTGTTGCAAGGGAGTTACGTGAGAAACAATTTATGAAAATTGTATCCTTAGCACCGGAGGTATTGTAACATGGAAAATAAAAAGAATATAAAACCTGCCAAACTAAAGATCAAAAAGGGTGATCTGGTAAAGGTTATAGCCGGTGATTCAAAAGGCGCCCAGGGCAAAGTACTTGAGGTGATCATTGAAAAAAGCCGTGTAATTGTTGAAGGCGCAAACCTGGTATCAAAACATACCAAGCCAAACGCAGCAAAACCTAACGGTGGCATTGTAAAGCAGGAAGCTGCTATACATATTTCAAACCTGATGCTGGTTGATCCAAAATCAGGCAAGCCGACACGTGTTGGCCGCAGATTGAATGACGCCGGTAAATTAGTAAGGGTGGCAAAAATTTCAGGGGAGGAAATTAAGTAATGGAATACGTACCAAGATTAAAAACCAAATACAGGAGCGAGATCCGCACCGCGCTGAAAGATAAATTTCAGTATAAAAGCGTAATGCAGGTTCCCAAACTGGAAAAGATAGCTATCAACCAGGGTGTTGGCGGCGCTACTACTGACAAGAAGCTGATTGAGGCCACCATTGGTGAGCTTTCAACCATCACCGGTCAGCAGGCAGTATCTTCAAAGTCGAAGAAAGATATCTCGAACTTCAAGCTGCGTAAAAATATGCCTATCGGCGTACGTGTTACGCTTCGCGACAATACCATGTACGAATTCCTGGATCGTTTGATCGCTATTGCTTTACCGCGTATCCGCGATTTCAAAGGCATCAACGATAAAGGTTTCGACGGCCGCGGTAACTATACTTTAGGTATATCCGAGCAGATCATTTTCCCTGAGATCAATATCGACAAGATCAACAAGATACAGGGTATGGATATTACCTTTGTAACCTCGGCAACAAATGATGTTGAAGCCCTGGAGTTGCTGAAGCAATTTGGATTACCATTTAAAAATCAAAATACAGTTACAAATGGCTAAAGAAGGTGTAAAAGCGCGCGAATTGAAACGCGCAAAATTAGTAGCTAAATACGCTGAAAAAAGAGCGGCCCTTAAAGAAGCCGGCGACTATGCGGCTTTGGACAAACTGCCAAAAGCAGCAAGCCCGGTAAAACTGCACAATCGTTGCAAGCTTACAGGCCGTCCCCGCGGGTATATGCGCCAGTTCGGCATCTCACGGGTAACATTCCGTGATATGGCATTGGCTGGTAAGATCCCGGGTGTGAAGAAAGCGTCCTGGTAAACCAGCAGAGACTAGTTATCAGAGATTAGAGATTAGTTTTTTTTCTCTTCCTAGTCTCTAATCACTAGCCTCCAATCACTGAATACTAACCGATAGCAGGTCCACGGAAACCACTATCATAAAACAATAAAATGAATACAGATCCAATCGCAGATTATCTTACACGAGTAAGGAATGCTATTAAAGCCAACCATAGGGTTGTTGAAATTCCTGCATCAAATCTGAAGAAGGAAATCACTAAGGTGCTTTTCGACAAAGGTTACATTGCCAATTTTAAGTTTGAAGACAATGGTCCTCAGGGTACTATTAAAGTAGCGTTGAAATACCATCCGATAACTAAAATCTCTGCTATACGCAGCATTTCGCGCATCAGTAAACCAGGTTTGAGGAAATACGCAGGCATGGACAATATGCCGCGTGTATTAAATGGTTTAGGTATCGCCATCCTGTCGACTTCTAAAGGTATTATGACCGATAAAGAAGCCCGTCAGCAAAATGTAGGTGGCGAAGTTTTATGCTACGTTTATTAACAGGAGGAAATTAAACAATGTCAAGAGTAGGAAAAGCACCGATTGCACTGCCACAAGGCGTCATAATTACGGTATCAGCTGATAATGTTGTTACCGTAAAAGGCCCCAAAGGCGAGTTGCATCAGGCTGTTGACAGTGATATCACTGTTGAACAGGAAGAAGGTAACCTCGTGGTTAAACGTCCTTCTGAACAAAAACGCCACAAGGCGCTGCATGGTTTGTACCGTGCGCTTATCAATAACATGGTTGTCGGCGTAACCACCGGTTACAAAGTTGAGCAGGAATTGGTAGGTGTAGGTTATCGTGCAACCAACACAGGCAATACTTTAGACTTAGTGCTGGGATATTCGCACCACTATGTATTTGAGTTGCCAAAAGAAATTAAAGTGTCAACCACTGCTGAGAAGGGTAAAAACCCAACCATCATTCTGGAATCGATAGATAAACAACTGATCGGCCAGGTAGCAGCGAAAATTCGCTCGTTACGTGCCCCTGAGCCTTACAAAGGTAAAGGTATCAAGTTTGTTGGCGAGGTATTGAGAAGAAAAGCAGGTAAATCAGCATCTAAAAAGTAATCGTCATGGGAGCTAAGTTATCAAGAAGAGACAGAATTAAGAAGGGCATCAGGAAACGTGTTTCCGGTTCTTCAGCGCGTCCGCGTTTGTCAGTGTACAGAAGCAACAAAGGTATTTATGCCCAGATCATTGACGATGTGAACGGAAAAACGCTGGTATCGGCATCATCTTTATCAAAAGATTTCAATGCTGAAAAAGGCACCAAGATCGATCAGTCAGCTGCCGTTGGCAAGCTGGTTGCCGAGAAAGCGGTTGCCGCCGGTATTAAAGATGTGGTTTTCGACAGGAATGGGTACCTGTACCATGGCCGTGTTAAATCACTGGCTGAGGGTGCACGTGAGGGCGGTTTAAATTTCTAATTAGTGAATTATGAATTAGTGGATTAGTGAATGCCTTAGCAGATCAAAAACAAATCGCTAATTCACTAAATCACTAACTCACTAAATAAATAAGAAGATGTCAACAATCAATATAAAGAGAGTAAAAACCAGCGAGATCGAATTAAAAGACCGCCTGGTGAGCATACAGCGCGTTGCCAAAGTAACCAAGGGCGGCCGTACTTTCAGTTTCTCTGCCATCGTGGTAGTAGGCGACGAAAACGGCGTGGTTGGTTATGGCCTGGGTAAAGCTAAGGAAGTTACCGAAGCGATTGCCAAAGGCATCGATGATGCAAAAAAGAACCTGGTAAAGGTGCCTATCATCAACGGTACCGTGCCACACGAGCAGATCGGTAAGTTTAGCGGCGGTTTTGTGTTTATCAAACCGGCAGCAAACGGTACAGGCGTTATAGCAGGCGGTGCGATGCGTGCCGTATTGGAATCAGCCGGTGTGCACAACGTATTGGCAAAGTCAAAAGGTTCGTCAAACCCGCACAACGTGGTTAAAGCAACCGTATCGGCATTATCGCAATTGCGCGATGCTTATACTGTAGCCCAGCAGCGCGGCGTTAGTTTAGGTAAAGTATTTAACGGTTAATCAGTCATGTCAAAGATCAAAATAACACAGATTAAGAGCGTGATCGACAGGAGTGAGCGCCAAAAGAAAACGATCGAAGCCCTGGGCTTAAGAAAGATCAACCATAGTGTCG
>Ga0210389_10000619_pt1 | contig 31128 bp, 26 predicted proteins | sample IncBWH28OmetaG_FD_160127 | JGI IMG/M metagenome (GOLD analysis project Ga0210389, IMG submission 160127) | Forest soil microbial communities from Barre Woods Harvard Forest LTER site, Petersham, Massachusetts, United States - Inc-BW-H-28-O ... | reverse complement strand
CGGCGGCGTGTTTCGCGCCACCGAGGGTTTGCAGCGCAAGTACGGCGAGCACCGTGTCATCGATACGCCGATCGCCGAAGGCGGCATCGTGGCCACGGCCATCGGCATGAGCGTCAACGGCCTGCGGCCGGTGGCTGAAATTCAATTTGCCGATTACATCTATCCGGGCTTCGACCAGGTCGTCAGCGAGCTGGCCCGCATCCGCTATCGCAGCGCCGGCGATTTCTTCGCGCCGGTCACCATTCGCACGCCCTGCGGCGGCGGGATTCGCGGCGGCCAGACGCACTCGCAAAGTCCCGAGGCCATCTTCACCCACGTCAGCGGCATCAAAGTCGTGATGCCCTCGAATCCGTACGATGCCAAAGGCCTGTTGATCACCAGCATCGAGGATGATGATCCGGTGGTGTTCTTCGAACCGAAGCGGCTGTATAACGGCCCCTTCGACGGCGACCCGAACAAGCCCGCCGTTCCCTGGAGCACGCACCCCAAGGGTCAAGTGGATGAAGGCTATTACAAGATACCGTTGGGCAAGGCGGACATCGTGCGCGCCGGCGCGGACGTCAGCATCATCACCTACGGCACCATGGTGCACGTTGCGGTGGCCGCGGCCGCGGCGATGAACGTGGATGCCGAAATCATCGATCTGCGTTCGCTGGTGCCGCTCGATGTCGACACGATCGTTGCCTCCGTGAAGAAAACCGGCCGCTGCATCGTCGCGCATGAAGCCACTCGGTTCTCGGGGTTCGGCGCGGAGCTCTTGTCGATCGTGCAGGAAGAATGTTTCTGGATGCTGGAGGCGCCGATTCAACGGGTGGCGGGCTGGGACACGCCCTATCCGCATGCATTCGAGTGGGAATACTTTCCCGGCCAAGCGCGAGTGAAAGCGGCGCTCAAGACGGTCATGGAAGCTGCATGAGCCAATTCACATTCAAGATGCCGGATTTGGGTGAAGGCACCGTGGATGCCGAGATCGTCGCCTGGCACACCAAGCCAGGCGATGTGGTGAGCGAAGATCAGCTCATCGTCGAGGTGATGACCGACAAGGCCGCCGTGGAGGTACCCGCACCGGTGAGCGGCCGCGTGGTGTCCGTCACCGGCGCGCCCGGCGACAAGATCGCCGTCGGCTCGCCCCTGATCGTGTTCGAATTGACTGATGGTGCCGCGGCGGCCCCGGCGGCGGCCACGCCTGCGGCAACGGTACCTGCCGCAAAGCCTGCAGCCACGCCAGCGCCGGCCGCGACGGCGACGCCGGCTAAGACCACGGCGCCCTCGATGGCCTCGATGCCGGCCGCGGCCGCGGCGCCCGCGACCGCCGCGCGCCAGGGGCGCGTGATGACGTCGCCGGCGAACCGGCGGCGGGCCAGGGAGGCGGGCATCGACCTGACCACCGTGGCGGGCTCGGGCCCCGGCGGGCGGATTGTGCGGGCGGATCTGCAGACGGCTGCCCCGCGCCAGGCCGTTGCGCACGCGGCGGACACGACGGAAATCAAGGTCATCGGACTGCGCCGCTTGATTGCCGAACGCATGAGCGAGGCGAAGCGCAACATTCCGCACTTTGCCTACGTCGAGGAAGTGGATGTTACCGAGCTCGAATCGTTGCGCATGCACTTGAACCACTCGCGCGCCAAGGACGCAGGCTCCCTAAGCTACCTGCCGCTCGTGGTGATGGCGCTCACGCGCGTGCTCGAGTCCTTTCCGCAATGCAATGTACTGTACGACGCGGCGCGCGGCGTGTTGATCCGGCATCGCGCGGTGCACGTCGGCATCGCGACGCAGACGCCCGACGGATTGAAAGTGCCCGTGGTGCGCAACGCGCAGGCGTTGGGACTGTGGGAGGTCGCGGCGGAAATTCGCCGCCTCGCCGAGCGCGCGCGCGCGAACAAGGCGACGCGCGAAGAACTGGTGGGCTCCACCATTACGGTTACCAGCTTGGGCAAGCTCGGCGGCATCGCCTCCACGCCGATCATCAATGCGCCGGAAGTGGCCATCATCGGACTGAACAAGGCCGTCGAACGGCCGGTGGTTCATCAGGGCACGGTGGCCGTGCGGCGGATCATGAACTTGTCATCCTCGTTCGATCATCGCTTTGTGGACGGTTATGATGCCGCGGCGATGATCCAAGCGTTGAAGGAACGCCTCGAACATCCCGCGACCATATTCATTCCTACGGTGAAATCCCCATGACGTCCCAACCCCAGCGCCCCGCATTCGGTACTTTGCTCACTTCGCACATGGCCGTGACGAATTATCGTGACGGCAAATGGAGTCCGAGCGAGATCAAGCCGGTCGGCTCGATCGAGATCAGCCCGGCGGCGCACATGCTGCATTACGCCAGCACCTGCTTCGAGGGATTCAAGGCATTTCGCCGCGCCGACGGCTCCGTGCATGTGTTTCGCATGGATCGGCACATGCAGCGATTGCGGCAGAGCGCGCGCCTGCTGGTGCTGCCGGAGCCCGATGTGGCGCAAGTGGCCGACATGGTGCGCGCCGTGATCAATCGCTGCCGCGATGCCGTGCCGGAAGCCCCCGGCGCGCTGTATTTGCGCCCCATCATCTTCGGTACGACCGCCAATATCGGCGCGGCCACGACGCCGACCACCGAGGCGATGCTGGTGGTGCTGGCGAGCCCGGTGTGGGATTACTTTGCGGGCGGCGAGAAGCCGCTGCGCATTCTTGTCGACGATCAGAACACCCGCTCAGCGCAGCACATGGGCATGGTGAAGACCGGCGGCAACTATGCCGCCGCATTGACGCCCATCATGAACGCGCGGGCGAAGCATCAGGCTGATCAGGTGTTGTTCTGTCCGGAAGGACAAGTTCAGGAGACGGGCGCCGCCAATTTCATCTTGATCCGCGAGGGCGAGCTGATGACCCGCAGCTTGGACTCCACCTTCCTGCACGGCGTCACGCGCGATTCCTTGCTGACGATGGGCCGCGACATGGGCTACACCGTGACGGAGAGGAAATTCGACGTTCTGGAAATGCTTGACTGGGTTCGCAGCGGTGAAGCTGCGCTGTCAGGCACCGCCGCCGTGCTCGCGGGCGTGGGCACGCTCATTCATGCGGACATCGAGCACCGCGTGGGCACCGGGCACGTTGGAGCAGTCACCAAGGCGCTGCGCGCCAGGCTGGTCGCGGTACAGCGGGGTGAGGCACCGGACGTGCACGGCTGGCTGGAACGCGTTTAGGAGCATGCTCGCGGCCCGCCGGAGTACTCGGACAGGTTCCTAGTATTCCTCGCGATCCTCTTCGTCCTCGTCGTCCAGGTCGTCGTCGTCTTCGTCATCCTCATCCTCGTCCCAGTCTTCGTCCTCTTCTTCCTCTTCGGCGTCCTTCTCTGCCTTGGAGCCTGACCAGCCCTCTGGCTCCTCGGTCAGTTCCAGATCCAACTCCGCCCAGTCGTCGACGTCGAGCTCTTCCGTATCGCCGTCGAGGTGTTGGATTTGAATGGTTTCCTGGTCCTCGTCGACCTTGAGAACTTGAAAGGTTTCCTCGTTTTCCAAGTCGTCATACCACTGCCCGACGGTCGGTTCGTACTCTCTTCCCACGGTTCGTCCTTATTTAAACTGGAGCGCTATAAGAGCTCCGAATATTAGGTGAGGCCGCTCAGCTAAGTAAATGGCAATATCGTGGTCCTATGACCGTCGCAGACCGTAAAGTCGCCGCCCGTCGCTTGACCGACGCGAAGCGGCTGGTCGTCAAAGTCGGCTCGGCGCTGTTGGTGGACAGCGACAAGGGGCGCTTGAATCGGGCGTGGCTGGAAAGCCTGGCGGCCGACGTGGCCGCGTTTCGCAAGCGGGGTCAGGACATTATCTTGGTTTCCTCCGGCGCCATCGCCTTGGGAAGGCGGCATCTCAACCTGGGTACCGGAAAGCTCAAACTCGAGGAAAACCAGGCTGCGGCGGCTGTAGGACAGATTCGCCTCGCGCACGCCTATAAAGAGCTGCTGGATGTGCACGAAATCGCGGTGGCACAGATCCTTTTGACCCTCGGTGACACCGAACAGCGCCGGCGCTACCTGAACGCCCGCGGAACCCTCAACACCTTGCTGAGCCTGGGTGCGGTGCCCGTCATCAATGAAAACGACACCGTGGCGACCGCGGAAATCCGCTATGGCGACAACGACCGGTTGGCGGCCCGAGTCGCGCAGATGATCGGCGCCGATTGCCTGGTCTTGTTGTCGGATATCGACGGCCTCTATACCGCGGACCCCAAAGAAGACCCGGATGCGCACTTTATCGCTCGCGTGCTGGAAATTACCCCGGCCATCGAAGCGATGGCCGGGGGTACGGCCGGCGACATGGGCTCGGGCGGCATGCAGACCAAGATTGTCGCGGCGAAGATTGCCGTTGGCGCGGGATGCCATTTGTGTATTTCCTTGGGGTCGGAGGAGCATCCCCTGCGGCGTATCGAGGAAGGTGCTCGCTGCACCTGGTTCGTGCCGACCTCGACGCCCGTGGCGATGCGCAAGCAATGGATCGCGGGAACCTTGAAGCCCGCGGGGGCGATTGCGGTCGACGATGGGGCGGTTCGTGCCCTGATGGGCGGCAAGAGCCTGCTGCCCGCCGGCGTCACGCGGACACTGGGACGATTCGATCGCGGCGACACGGTGAGCATCATCGGACCCGACGGCACCGAGATCGGACGCGGGATCTGCGCCTATGCGGACGCGGATGCGGCGCGGATCATCGGACGCAAGTCCGCCGATATCGAGAAGGTGCTCGGTTTTCGCGGGCGCGAGGAAATCGTGCACCGGGATGATCTGGTGCTGCTCAGAATCCTGTGAGCGACATCGCCGATCTGATGCAAGGCATCGGCAAGGCAGCCAGGCTTGCCGCGCGGCGGCTGGCGTTTGCCTCGACCGAACAGAAAAATCGCGCGCTGCTCGCCGCGGCCGCCGCACTGACGCACGCCCGTGGACGGATCCTCGCGGCGAATGAGGCGGACCTGCGCGATTCCGGGGCAAGGTTGTCGGCGGCGCAGGTCGATCGGCTGCGCCTCGATGATGCACGCGTTGCAGCCATGGCGCGCGGCCTTGCCGACGTCGCTGCCGCGCGCGATCCGATCGGCACGCGGATGGCCGAATGGTCGCGCCCGAACGGTATGCTGATACAAAGAGTCTGCGTTCCCTTGGGCGTCATCGGCATCATTTATGAGAGCCGCCCCAATGTAACCGCCGACGCGGGTGCCTTGTGCTTGAAGTCCGGCAACGCGGTAATTTTGCGCGGCGGTTCGGAAAGCGCGAGGTCCGCCGCGGCCATTCATGCCTGTCTCGAGGAGGGACTCGCCGCCGCGGAACTCCCAGCCGCTTGCGTGCAACTGGTGCCGACCACGGATCGCGCGGCCGTCGGCCACATGCTGGCCGACATGGCCGACAGCATCGATGTCATCGTGCCGCGCGGCGGCAAGAGTTTGATCTCACGCGTGCAGCGCGAAGCGCGGGTGCCCGTGATCGGACACCTCGAAGGTGTCTGCCATGTGTACGTGCACCGGGACGCGAATCTCGAGATGGCGAAGCGCATCGTGCTGAATGCAAAAATGCGCCGCACCGGAGTTTGCGGTTCGGCCGAGACGCTGCTGATCGACCGGGCCTGTACCGCCACGCACCTCGGGCCCTTGGTGCAGTCCCTGCTGGAAGCCGGCTGCGAGGTGCGCGGCGATCCGATCACCGCCGCCGTGGACGCACGCGTGAAACCGGCCGGCGAGGCGGATTGGTATGCGGAGTATCTCGACGCCATCATCGCCGTGCGCGTGGTCGAGGAACTGGATGCCGCCATCGCTCACATTGGGAAATACGGATCGCAGCACACCGAGTGCATCATCACTGAAGATGCGGACGCAGCCGAACGATTCCTGACCCAAGTGGACAGTGCCATCGTGCTGCACAACGCATCCACGCAATTTGCCGATGGCGCTGAGTTCGGCATGGGCGCCGAAATCGGCATCAGCACCGACAAGTTCCATGCGCGAGGTCCGGTGGGCGTAGAGCAGTTGACCAGCTACAAGTACGTGGTGCGGGGCGGCGGCCAGATCCGCGACTAAGAGCCGCCGAACACACGGCCGCGTAGTACCCGGACAGGCATCTTGCGGGTTCCTGCGCACCCCTTCGCATATTCGAGGGTTGCGGGCGGCCCCTAACGGCTGCTTATGTAAATATGTCGGGCACCGCACAGATTTCACGCTTCACCACTGGTGCAATGGCAGTAACGCACTCTGCTCAAGCGGCGGTAAGCGCGTCTAAGGACCTAAAAATGCTCGAATTATTGCCTTACTTGTCAGCCGCGGTAGGGGGCGCGGCCATTGCGGGATTCGCCGTGTTCTTGCGCCGGCGCTTAGGCGAAGGTGCGCAAGGCAGCCGCGCAGGCAATCCGTCCAGCGGTTTGGTACTACCCCAACAGACTTTGGCTGAGCTGCAGCGCTTCCGCGCCGTGGTGGACACCTGTGTCGACGCGATCTACATGGTGGACCGGGAGACGCTCAAATTCGTCGACGTAACCGCGACGGCATCGAGCCGGACGGGCTACTCGCACGAAGAATTGATGCAGATGGGGCCGCTGGACCTGCTGAAGGAAAGCCGCGAAGAGCTGATCCGCGACTACGACGAGGCGATCGCAGCGGGTGCGCAGGGCATCCGCACAGAGTCGACCGGCCGGCTCAAGGATGGCCGGAAAACCTTCCTGGAATTGAATCGCCAAGCCGTGCGCATCGATGGGCGCTGGATCATCGTGACGATTTCACGCGACATCACCGAGCGCAAGCGCGCGGAGCTCTCCGCGCAGCGCTCCGCGCGGATGTTCGCCGCCTTGAGCGATACGAACGAGGCCATCATGCGGGTATCCTCGCCCGAGGATCTGTATCAACGCGTGTGCGAAGCCGCAGTGCACGGCGGCAAGCTCAAGGCGGCAAGCATTTGCGTGCCGCGCGAAGCTTCCGGGGACGCGCAGGTGGCGGCGGCGGCCGGCGATGGCGCCGATGCCCTGCGCGATGTGCAGATTTCGATCGACAGCTCCACCGCGGTCGGCCGGGGACTCGTCGGCACTGCGTTTCGCACCCAAGCTCCCTGCATCAGCAACGATTTCCAAAATGATTCCCGAACCGCGCACTGGCACGAAGCGGCCCGGCAGGCGGGCATCGCCTCGGGGGCCGCAGTGCCGCTGGTCCATAACGGCCAGACGCTGGGTATTCTGCTGCTGCACTCCGCGGACAAGAATGCATTCGAGGACGAGGTCGTGCAGCTGCTGATGCACATGGGGCGCAATGTGGTGTTCGCGCTCGACAACTTCAAGCGCAAAGCCGAGCACAAAATCGCCGAGGAGCAATTGAGGGCCGCCGATGCCAGGCTCAAACGCGCCACGCGCGGCGCCAACGACGGCCTGTGGGAACTCGATGTGCCGAGCCGCCAGATGTGGGTTTCAGAACGCTTCGCGGAAATGTTCGGCTACGATCGGCAGGAATTCCTGGGCACGCGGCAAAAATTCTTCGATATCCTGCACTCCGAGGATGCGGCGCGTCTGCGCGAGGCGATCGAACGCTGCATTCGGGACGATACCCTGGTGGACGTGGAAGTGCGCGCCACCACGCGGGCCGGCGAGGTGCGCTGGTATCGCGTGCGCGGTGCGCTGGAGCGCAATGCGGACGGCGTTCCCTTGACCGTGTCGGGCTCGCAGCGCGACATCAACCAGCGGCAGCAGTATGCCTTGGCGTTGCTCGAGGCCACGGAGACCGCCGCCGCGGCGAACAAAGCCAAGAGCCAGTTCCTCGCCAACATGAGCCACGAGATTCGCACGCCGATGAACGGCGTGATCGGCATGATTGAACTGCTGCTGGAGACGCCGCTCAATCCCATGCAGCTCGATTATGCGCAGACCGTGCGCGACAGCGCCGCGGCGCTGCTGACGGTAATCAACGACATTCTGGATTTCTCCAAGGTCGAGGCCGGCAAGCTCGATCTTGAGCTGCTCGACATGGACATGCGCGACACGGTGGAAGACGTCGCCCGGCTCCTGGCGATTCAAGCGCACGCGAAAGGTCTCGAGGTCATCGCTTTGATCGATCCCAGTCTCCCCGATTTGGTTCGTGGCGACGCGGGGCGCCTCCGCCAGGTCCTGCTGAACTTGGGCGGCAACGCCGTCAAGTTCACGCAAAAGGGCGAAGTGTCGATCGAGTGCAAGGTCGCGCACAAAGACGACCGGGGCGTCATCATACGCTGCGAAATTCGCGATACCGGCATGGGGATTCCGGCGAGCCGGGTCGATGCCTTGTTCAAGGCATTCACGCAGGTGGATGCCTCGACCACGCGCCGATTCGGCGGCACCGGGTTGGGATTGTCGATTGTCAAGCGCCTGGTGGAATTGATGGGCGGTGAGGTCGGCGTTTCCAGCGAAGAGGGCATCGGCTCGACATTCTGGTTCACCGCGCACGTGGGCCTTGCAAACGGTGCCGTCAAGGCGCGGCCCGCACCGCCGGCCGAGCTGCGCGGCCAGCGCATCATGATCGTCGACGACAACATGACCAATCGCAAGGTATTGATGGGCCAGCTTTCGCTGTGCGGAATGGAGGCTGTGTGCGCGAGCTCGGCCGATGAAGCCTTGAGCTTGATGCGCCACGCCGCAGCGGCGGGACGGCCGTTCGAGGTTGCGTTGATCGATCATCAAATGCCCGGCTGCGATGGTGCGACATTGGGGAAGACCATCCTCGCGGAGGACGCACTGGGCTGCGCACGCCTGATCCTGCTGACCTCGTCGGGACAGCGCGGCGACGGGCGGATGTTTTCGGAACTGGGTTTCGCGGGGTACTTGTTGAAACCGGTGACGCATCGCGACCTTACCGATTGCCTGATGGTGGTGCTCGGCACCCAGGCAGAAGGCTGGCGAATGGCGACCCAGCCGATCGTGACGCGCCACGCGCTGCGCACGCAGCGCCATCGCGACCTGCACCACGTCTTGTTGGCCGAGGATAATGTCGTCAATCAGAAAGTCGCCTGCCGCATCCTGGAGAAGTTGGGATATCGCGTCGACGTGGCAGCTGACGGGCAGGCCGCGTTCGAGGCCTGGCAGAGCGGCCGGTATCACCTGATTCTCATGGATTGCCAGATGCCGGTGATGGATGGCTACGAAACCACCCGAAAAATCCGCGCGCAGGAAGGCGATCGCAGCCATGTGCCCATCATCGCGCTCACTGCTCACGCCATGAAGGGCGCCGACAATGAGTGCCGCGCCGCGGGCATGGATGATTATTTGTCAAAGCCCATCGATCGGGATGAGCTGCAAAATGCGCTGAACCGTTGGCTCAACGACGGCGCTGATGCCTTGGGCTCTGAAGAGCCGACAGGTTCCTAGCCGCCGGCGTCCTTGACGCTGATTGCATCGTCGATCACCCGGGGTTGGGAATACCCTTCGGGACCGTGCTCGATCAGCACCATGCCGCAGTTGGGCGGAGCATGCGCGTCATCCCAGCTGCCCGCGGCATAGGCCCAGAGACACAGCATGACGCCCCCGTGACTCACCACGATCACGTCCTTGCTCGGGTGAGCGGCGGCGAGCCGGTCCAAGACAGGCGCGACGCGCGCTTGAACATCCTCATAACTCTCGCCGCCTTCGGGTTTCCACGCCCACGGGCGCTGCGGGTCATAGTCGGGTTCCGTCAGGAATGAATCGTACGGACGGCCCCGATGAGCGCCGATCTCGCGTTCGTGCAGATTGGGTTCGACCTCGAGCGGCAGGCCCAAGGCGCCCGCGATGATGCGCGCCGTCTCGCTGGCGCGGTGGTAGGCGCTGGTCACCACCAGCTCCGGGCGGAACAGCTCCGCGATGCGGTGGGCGACCTGTTGCGCCTGCCGGTAGCCCAATTCAGTCAGCGGTAGATCGTGCGGCGAGGTGGCATAGATGCGCTCGCGATTTCCCGAGCTCTCGCCGTGCCTCACCAGGATCAGCTTGCTCATGCGTGGTGCGAGTCGTGCAAAGCGGCAATGCGCTTGAGCCACGCGCGCACCGCCGCCACGTCCGGCAGGTAAAATTGACCTTGCACGCGGTCGCCGACGCCGATCGAGATGCCGCCGTGCGCCTCGACCATCCCGAAGCCGTCCTGATCGGTGCGGTCGTCGCCGGCGAACACCGGCCGCCGGCCGTTGAACGGCGACTCCTTCATGAATGCCTGAATCGCCGTGGCCTTGCTGAAGCCGCGCGGCTTGATCTCGAACATCATCTTGCCGCACTGAATGTGATACTGGCCGCCGAGCTGCTTCGCAACTTCCAGCACCGATTCGCGCGCGGCCTGCTCGAACTGCGGCGCCATGCGGTAGTGCACGGCAATCGTGCGGTCCTTGTCCTCGAGCAGAGTTCCCGGATGTGCGTCGACGAAATTCTTCATCGTCGCGCGCGCGCGATCGAGCTGCGAATCGACGAAGCTGGCGCCCTGAATGGTGCCGTCCGCCTTGCGCCGCTCCACGCCGTGCAGCCCTGCCGCCGGCAGCTTCAACGGCGCGAACAGCGCGTCGAGCGTGCTTATCCTCCGGCCGCTGACCAGCGCAACCGCGCCGCCCAGGCGTTCTTGAACTTCGCGCAGCAAGAATTTTATTTCGGCGTCGGCCGCTGTTTGCGAGGGTGTGTCGGTGAGCTCGACCAAAGTTCCGTCGACATCCGAAAACAAACACCAGTCGAGGGCGGGCGGCGGCGGTGGTTGCTTCATGCGGCAAAAACATAGCGTACGCAATCCCAGCTGCCAATGCTTCGCGCGTATTTATTTGTTATGTAAGTTTTACACGAAATTGATTGCTTAAAAACCAACACTGTGCGCGCAAAGTTCGGTATTTTGTGTGAACGCTGCGCCGTTGATTCATGGGTGCTTGGAGTCGCAATGTTTCGCTCGATCGTGCTGCGATTCGTACTGCCGGTCGCACTTGCGTCCTGCGTCGTGGCATATTTTGGCCTGCCGTATATTCAGCGGCTGCTGGCCGAATGGTTTCGATCCGACGTCGAGTTGCGCGCGCAATTGGTGATGCATTCGATGGAGGAGCCCATCACCGATCTGGTCGAAAACGGCAGCGAGGCGCGCTTGCGCGTGTATCTTGCAAAACTCGCCGCGGACGAACGCTTGCTCGCGATATTGGTGTGCAGGCCCGGCGGCTCGACGATTTTCAAGTCCGAGCGCACGCCGGCGGCCGTTTCATGCGAAAGCGAGGGCAGATCGAGTCCGCCGCGCTCGCACATCCTGCAGCTGCCTTCGGGGTCGGTGCAGATATCGCGGTTCGATTTTGACTACGCGGAGCCCAAGCCCTTCCGCGTTCTCATGCTTCACGACCTGAGCTTCGTGGATCGCCGCCAGCGTACCGCGCGGGATTTCGTCCTGGCGTTCGTGGGCATATCGATACTGCTGCTCGCGCTGCTGATCGTTCTCGTGGCGTGGCTGCAATTGCGCCGCTGGGTGCAGGTGCTTCTGGGCGATATCCGCGGCAAGCGCTTCCTGGACAATGCTCAATCGCCGCGTTATTCGTTGCCGATACTCTCGCAGGTGCGCAAGGTGCTCGCCGAGGCCGAGGAGCAGCAGCGGCTGGAGATCGACTATCGCGAAAATTGGACCCCGCAGGCGCTGCAGCAGGTGGTGCGCGATCAATTGAATTCCGCGCAGGTGATCATCGTCTCGAATCGAGAGCCGTACATCCATAACTTCGACGCCAATCATCAGCCGGTTTGGCAGGTGCCGGCGAGCGGCATGGTAACCGCGCTCGAGCCCATCATGCGGGCCTGCGCCGGCGTGTGGGTGGCGCACGGCGCCGGCAGCGCCGACCGGGAAACCGTGGATCGAAACGATCAAATCCGCGTCCCGCCCGACGATCCGAGCTATACCCTGCGGCGCGTCTGGCTGAATGCCGAGCAAGAGCAGGGTTACTATTACGGCTTCTCCAACGAAGGATTGTGGCCGCTGTGCCACTTGGCCTATGTACGGCCGGCGTTTCGCGCCAGCGATTGGCGCGCCTATGAAGAGGTCAATGCGAAGTTCGCGGAGGTGGTGGCCGCGGAAGCCACCAACGCGGCTCCGGTGATTCTCATCCAGGATTTCCACTTTGCGCTGCTGCCGCTCTTGATCCGCAGGAGAATTCCCGGCGCGACGATCGCCTTGTTTTGGCATATCCCCTGGCCCAATGCCGAGACCTTCGGCGTGTGTCCATGGAAGCGCGAAATGCTGATGCACATGTTGTCGGCGGACATCCTGGGATTTCATACGCGCTATCACTGTCAGAATTTTCTCGATACCGTGGATCGTTTTGTGGAGTGTCAGATCGACCGTGAGCACATGACGGTGACGCTGAAGGGCCGCGTTTGCCGGGTTGCGCCGTATCCGATCTCCATCGAGTGGCCGCCGCGCTGGATCGCACAGCTTCCGGATGTCGCGACCTGCCGGATGGCGGTGCGCGAGCGCTATCGCATCGGTCCCGACGTGGTCATCGGCCTGGGGGTGGAGCGCTGGGATTTTACCAAGGGCATCATCGAGCGTTTCCAAGCTCTCGAAGTGCTGCTCGACAACGACCCAAGGCACCGCGGACGCATCAGCCTGCTGCAGATTGCCGCGCCGTCGCGCAGTCAGCTGCCGGCCTACCAAGCGCTGCAGCAGCACACCTACGGCGAAGTGGAGCGCATCAACTCGAAATTCGCGCAGGGCGATTGGCGTCCGATCGTCCTGATCGACGAGCAGCAGCCGCCGCTGCGCGTCTACGAGCTGTACCGCGCCGTGGATTTCTGCCTGGTCAACAGCCTGCATGACGGCATGAACCTGGTTGCGAAGGAATTCGTGGCGGCCCGCGACGATGAGGACGGCGTGCTGATCCTCAGCACTTTCGCCGGGGCCTCCCGCGAACTGAGCGAAGCGGTGCTGATCAATCCCTTCGACGTCACCGAAACGGCCAACGCCATGGAAGTGGCCATCCACATGGGCCGGGACGAGCGCCGCAACCGGATGATCCTGATGCGCCGGACGGTCAAGGAGCACAATGTGTACCGCTGGGCCGGACGCATGCTGATGGATCTCGCGCGCATCCGTCAACGCCAGAGCCTGCCGTCGATGGCGCGCCGCTTCCGCGCCTTCGGCCGTTAGCTCGACGTCGGCACCGCGCGCCCGAGGCCTGCGGTGTGCGCAAAGGCGCCGAGCCGCTCTGCCGCCGTGCGCAGCGTTTCGTCGCGCTTGGCAATGCAGAGCCGCACCAGCGTCATGCGCGGCGGCTGCGCATAGAAGGGCGACAGCGGAATGACGGCGACTTTGGCTTCGCGAATCAGCCGATCGGCAAACTTCATGTCGTCTTCCTGGCTGACCGCTCCGTAGTCCACCAATTGAAAATAGGTGCCGGCGGCCGGCACAGGCTCGATTCCCGAGCCGCGCAGCAGTCCCGCCAACAAGTCGCGCTTGGCTTCGAAGAACTGCGCGAGTCCCTGCCACGCGTCGGGATAGGCGGAAAGGTAGCGCGCAATGGCGTATTGCAGCGGCGAGACGATGCTGAAGGCATTGAATTGGTGCACTTTTCGCAGCTCGCGCGTCAGGTCGGGCGGTGCGACGCAATAGCCGATTCTCCAGCCGGTTGCGTGCAGGGTCTTGCCGAATGAAAACACCGCATAACTGCGATCACGCAGCTCCGGATGCATCAACACCGACTGATGGCGCCGCCCATCGAACAAAACATGTTCGTACACTTCATCGGCAATCACGGTGATCGGCCGGTCGCGAATGCATGCGGCCAGTGCGTCGAGGTCCTCGCGCGTTGCCACCGTGCAGCTGGGATTTTGCGGGCTGTTGATGATGATGAGCCGGGTCCGGTCGCTCAATGCATGCCGCACTTCGTCCCAATCGAAGCGAAACGCCGGAGGCGGCAGCGCGATGCGCACGCACCGTGCGCCCGCGAGACGCACCGCCGGCTCATACGAATCGTAGGCCGGGTCGAAAACAATGGCCTCGTCCCCGGGTCCGACGACCGCTTGGATGGCGTCATACAGGGACTCGGTTCCACCGCAGGTGACCGTGATCTCCCCTTGGGGATCGAAACGGCGCTGATAGCATACCTCGAGTTTCCTGGAGATCTGCTCGCGCAGTTCCATCGTGCCTTCCATCGGCGCGTATTGATTGCGCCCCTCGGCGATTACTGCGATCAGCGCATCGGACAAGCGCGGGTCGATCGCGTAGTCCGGGAATCCCTGGCCGATGTTCAGGGCATTCTCCTCCACCGCACGCCGCGACATGACCGTGAATATCGTGGTGCCGACCTCGGGCAATTTGCTGGTGAATCGCACGAGGAGCCTAGCGTTCCAGGTTTTGCAGGCCGCCGGCGAGAGAACGCACCGCAAAGCCGCGTTGGCGCAAGGCCAGCGCCGCGGCCAGGCTGCGCTTGCCGGTGGCGCACACCAGCAGGGGCCGGCGGCTGTCCGCGAGCAAGGCCGGGTTCGCCAGAAGCTCGTGCATCGGAATGTGCCGCCCGGCGGCGGGCCGCTCGGCGACTTCCTCGGCCGTGCGAATATCAATGACATCGAAGCCGCGTTCAGCGGCCGTGGCGAGCGAGTCCCATGCAACCTCAATGTCGCGGTCCTCGCCCGCCAGCACCTGAATGCGCGCGCACTTGGGCGCTCGGCACTCGGTGCGGCGCGAGGCGTGAATTTTCAAGCTGGAGAAATTCATGAAGTCCAGCAGCAGCAGTTCACCCTCGAGCTGTCCGCGCATCTGCAGGAGTATTTTCAGTGTGAGCAGCGCCTGCAGCGCGCCGAATGCACCCGGCACGGGTCCGAGCACGCCGGCTTCGGCGCAATTCCCGACCACGCCGTCCGCCATGGCGTCCGGCCATAGGCAGCGCAGGCAGGCATGTTGGGGATCGGGTTTGTAGACCTGGAGTTGCCCCTCGTATTGATACACGCTGGCGAACACGGCGGGTTTTTGCGCCAGTACGGCGGCATCGTTGATCAAGTACTTGGTGCGAAAATTGTCGCTGCAATCCACGACCACGTCGTGACGGCGGATCAAGTCGAGCGCGTTATCCGCGTTGAACCGGGCGGCATGCGTTTCGATCCGCACGGCGGGATTGATGGCGGCGATCGCGGCACGGGCCAGCTCCGCCTTGGGTCTGCCCACATCGGAAAGTCCGTAGATCGGTTGCCGATGCAAGTTGCTGGCATCCAAGAGATCGGCGTCGACCAACCCCAAGCAGCCGACTCCCGCGCCGGCGAGGTACTGCATGACCGGACTGCCGAGGCCTCCCAAGCCTACGATGAGGACACGAGCCTGCTCGAGCTTCGCCTGGCCTTGCGGGCCGATCTCTTTGAGCAATATCTGCCGGGAATAGTCGGGCTGCATTGCCTGAATGCTCAGACAGGCTCCCGGGGAGTTGCGGCGGCGCGATGCAGGTGCTCGGCGTGCGAATGCTGCGGTTCCGCCGCACAGCGTTCGCAGTTCACCCAACCCGAATCGCCGTTTCGATAATGCTCTTTCTTCCAGATGGGCAGGCGATGCTTTACCTCATCGATGATGAATCGGCAGGCATCGAAGGCTTCGCCGCGGTGCGCCGAGCTCACCCCGACCCACACCGCCATCTCGCCCAAGCCCAGCGACCCCACGCGGTGGATGCACAAGGCATGCTTCACGGGAAAGCGCCGCAAAGCCTCCGCGACGATGCGGCCGCCTTCCTTCACGGCGAGCTCTTGAAACGCTTCGTATTCGAGGCCCGTGACTTCCTGCCCTTCGTTATGATCGCGCACCCAGCCTTCGAAGCTGGCGTAGCCGCCCGCTCCGAGATCCTGCAGTTCACGGCGCGCGTTTTCGGTGTCGATCGCCGTTTGCGTAAAGCGGAAATTCATCAGCCCCCCGCGACGGGAGGAATGAACACCACCGCGTCATTCGCGGCGAGCTTGCGCGACCAGTCGCTGAACTCGCTGTTGACCGCCACCTTCAACTGTTCGCGCGCCAGCGTGAAACCGTAGCGTGCGGCAAGTTCCGCGTAGAGGTCGGCCGGCGTGGCGGCCGAGGTTTCGAGCGTCTCTTCGGAGCGGCCGGCCTGCTCCCGCATCAAGGCGTAGTACTGAATTTTTAGCTGCATGGGACTCAAGTTATCGAGTGTGGCGAGGGCTTGTGCATATTCCTCGGGCGTATTCACATTGTCGAGCGCGCGTGAATCCGCCAGATCGAGCAGATGCGCGCCGTGCCGGATGAGAAATTTTCGCGGACAGTGGCCGCCGGCAGCCTGATACTCCTCGAGCGCCCGGGCCGCCGATGGTTCCCAAATCGCGCACAGCGGCTCGGGCAGACCATCATGCGCACTCCTGTAGGCGGTGGCAAAACGGCTCGTATCGCGATGCCGCAGAAGCACCTTGATCGCGGCATCCGACAAAAAGGGTAGGTCGCAGGCCAGCACCAGCCAGGCCGTCCGGGGATGCGCGGCAAGCGCGGAACGAATTCCGACAATGGGGCCCGAACCCAGGACGGAGTCCACAATCATCGGCCGCTGCGCGCGAGCGGGATCCAAGAACTGGTCGGGGCGCACGGACACGAAAACCTCATCGACATGCCGGCTCGCAAGCTCGAATGCCCGATCCAATTGCGTCTTGCCCTGATACTCGAGGGCCGCCTTGTCGCGCTGCATACGGGTGCTCGCGCCGCCCGCGAGGACGAGCCCATGGATTCGAGCGGCGCTCACGGCGCCGCCCCGTAGGCGCTCTTGCCGCCGTCTTTGGAAAGCAGGCGTACGCCGCCGATGACGATGTCGTGCGACAGTCCCTTGCACATGTCGTAGACCGTGAGCGCCGCAATGCTGGCGCCGGTAAGCGCCTCCATTTCGACACCCGTCTTGTGATGCACGCTGACGCTGCAGCGAATGACCGCCGCGTCGCCTTCCAAGTCGATGGCGATGCGGCAACTCTCGATGCCGAGAGGATGGCAGAACGGAATGAGCTCGTGCGTGCGCTTTGCGCCGAGCACGCCCGCAACGATGGCGGTGTCGAACACCGGACCCTTGGGCGAGCGCAGCCCGCTGTCGCGCAGCGCGGCAGCCACCGCCGCGGGGAATTGCACGCGCGCCTCGGCCGTGGCAGTGCGCTGCGTCGCCACCTTGCCGCTGACATCGACCATGGTGGGACGCTGATCGGCGTCCAAATGGGTAAAGTTCATGGATTCAACCGCCGATGTAGTACATCTCGATCTTCCTGCTCTCCGGGTCCGTGCGCCTCAGTTCCTCGCGCAGCTCGCTGTAGCGGTCGGTACGCCCAAGCCAGGCTCCGCGAACGATCCGCAGCAGTTCCGCATCGTCGGCGCCGTCGCGCAAGGGGGCGCGCAGGTCGGTTCCGTGGGTCGCGAACAGGCAGGTGTAGAACTTGCCTTCGGAAGACAGGCGCGCGCGGCTGCACGCGCCGCAAAAGGGCTGCGACACCGACGAGATGAAGCCCACTTCGCCGCCGCCGTCCTCGAAGCGCCATCGCTGCGCCACTTCGCCATGGTAATTTTGCGACACCGGGTGCATGGGCCAGCGCTCATTGACCCGTGCCGCGAGTTCGCGGGACGGCACGACCATGTCGGGCCGCCAGTGATTGCGATTGCCGACGTCCATGAACTCGATGAAGCGCACGATCACCGGCGTGCCGCGAAAACGTTCCACAAGATCGAGCGCGGTGTGATCGTTCACGCCGCGCTCGATGACCGCGTTGATTTTGACCGGAGACAATCCGGCGGCGATGGCAGCGTCAATGCCGGCCAGTACTTGCTCCAGCGCGCCGAAGCCGCCGCTCAAGCGTGTGAAGATCTCCCTATCCAGCGTATCCAGGCTTACGGTGATGCGCCGCAATCCGTTGGCGTGCAGATCGACCGCGTGATGGGCCAGCAGCACGCCGTTGGTGGTCAATGCGATGTCCTCGATTCCGGGGATGCTGGTCAAATCACCCACCAAATCGGCCAGGTTGGTGCGCAACAGCGGCTCGCCGCCGGTGAGGCGCACCTTGCGCACGCCCAGGCCGGCAAACAGCCGGGTGAGCCGCACGATTTCGTCGAATGACAATCGCTCGCGGGACTTCAGGAACTGATAATGCTCGTGGAACTGTTCCTTGGGCATGCAGTAAGGGCAACGAAAGTTGCACCGGTCCATGACCGAAATGCGCAAGTCGTGCAGCGGCCGGCCCAGTCGATCGAGCGGATTCTGCGCGCCGCGAATGTCGTGAATAACGCTGGTCATGGGGTCCGGCTCACCAGCGATAGACGTTGGCGACGAAGCCTTTGGCATACGTGTTGGGACCGGGCGGCAGCTCCACGAATCCGTCAGTGCCCGCGAGGCTCAAGAAATCCCCCGATCCATTGGGGGGCCGCGGACTGGCCCATGGGCGGCCCCAGTCATCATGTTCGATCGTCACCGGCAGGAAATACGCCAGCGAATGCTTGAAAGTCACCGGATCGGCCAACGCAAGCCGCTCGGGCGGCGCGCGCTTGGTGCCCATCGCCTCGGCTATCGCGGGAATCACATAGCGGATCAGGCATACCAAGGTGGAGACGGGGTTGCCCGGCAATCCAAATACCGATTGGCCTTGTGGACCGATGCCGAACCACATCGGCCGGCCCGGGCGTTGTGCGACATTGTGGAAGACTTCCTGCACGCCAAGCTGCATCAACGCCTTGGGCACCAGATCGAACTTGCCCATGGAGACCCCGCCGCTCAACACCACCACCTCGTGCGTCGTCAAATGCAACGACAGCCGGTCACGCAGCTGCTGTTCGTCGTCCAGCACGTGATCGTTGCCCACGCGGCTGAAACCGCGCCTGCGAAAGGTGGCGGCGACGGCGTAGGCGTTGGAACGGCGCACCTGAAATTCCGCGATCGGGTCCCCGGGCTCGATCAGTTCATCTCCGGTTGAAACCACCATGATGGCCGGCTGGCTGCTCACGCGCACGCGCGCCATCCCCGCGGAGGCCGCCACCGCGATTTCCGGTGCGCGCAATAATGTCCCGGACTCCAACAGGAGCTGCCCCTGGCGGCTGTCGGCGCCGCGCCGATGAATATTGTGGTAAGGCGAATTCACCACGACCGTGTTCAGGGATGCGAATCCTTCGCTCACGTCGACTTGCTCGATCGGAATCACGTTGTCGCAGCCGACCGGCAGAATGGCGCCGGTCATCACTTCAATTGCGTGTTCCGATGTCTTGAGCTTGGTCGCCGGCGCGCCGGCGCCCTGGATCGCCTGGATATGAAACCGGCGTTGGCCGCGCCGCAACGCTTCGCTGTCCACCGCCATCCCGTCCATGGAGACGCGATCGAACGGCGGAGCATCACGCTCCGCGTAGACATTTTCGCGCAGCGTTCCTCCGACGCACTGCGTCAGCGGCAGTGATTCGATGGGCAAACACGTCAGCCGAGAGTAGATGGCCTCTTCGGCCAGACGCGGTGTGATGAGCGTACTCGCCTGCATAATTCAAAATTGGCGGCGGAGCAATCCGCCGCCCCGCTGGTCACTACTTTTGTTTCGCTTTGAAGATTTTCAACTGTTCGTTGAATTTTCCAACCACTGCCTGCAGTTCATCGACGGCAGCATTATGTTTTTGCACAAGAATTTTATTTTCCTGGTCGGCCTTTTTCTTCTCATCCGGGGTCAGCTTCGTCAAGTCCTTGGGCGCGGCGTCCATTTCCAGGTTGAGGCAGTCCAGATAGACATTCATCTCGCCGTTGTAGCGGTCGAAATCGTGCTTGGCGGCGATCATTTCATCGCGTGTGGCCGTGGCGCCATTGGGGGGCGGGGCGGGCGATTGTGGGTAAACGCACGTCGCCTGTGCGTGGGCAGCCAAACCAAATGCGAAAACAAGCGTGAACGGTATCCAAGCCTTCATCGGGAGTCCTCTAGTTATCGAGACAAATGAGGTGAAACGGAGCCAGTATGATCTTACGGCCAAGGCCGCAAGGCCGCCAGCGCGGCAATATTGTAATGTAAGCTTATGATTTGGCGGATATATTTGATCAGTCGGATTCCCTATTGTGGCCCCTGAGCAGGCACCCAATCAGGACTCCGGCAGATTTCTTGAGAATCCTTCGGCCGGCGTGTCGAATTTACCGCGAGCGATTCGACTAAGGTACGGCGAATTGCGCCGCAACTGGAACCACACATGAACTACCTATTGCTGATTTACAACAATGAAGCGGAAACGATGGCGATGGACGAAAGCGCACTGAAGAAGATGATGGGCGACTACATGGATTTCACCAAGTCCATCGTGCAGACCGGCAATTTCAAGGCGGGCGACCGGCTGAAACCGGTGTCCTCGGCGTCAACCGTTCGAGTGCGCAACGGCAAAGCGGCCACAACGGATGGACCGTTCGCCGAAACTCGCGAACAGCTGGGCGGTTACTACCTGATCGAAGCCAAGAATCTCGACGAGGCCACCGCCATTGCCGCCCGTATTCCCGGCGCCAAATATGGCAGCATCGAGGTGCGTCCCGTTTGGCCACCGGCGGCGTATTAGCCCACCAATGCGATGAGCGAAAATGCAGTCGGCCAGCTGATCGAAGAAATATTTCGCCGGGAGGCGGGTCGGGTGCTCGCGACCTTGATCCGCTTGCTCGGCGATTTCGACCTGGCTGAGGAGGCACAGCAGGAAGCGTTTGCGGTGGCCATCGAACAATGGCCCTCGCACGGCACGCCCGCGAATCCGCGCGCGTGGCTGATCAGCACCGGCCGCAATAAAGCCATCGACCGAATTCGGCGCGATGTTTTGTTCCGGACGAAAATTACCGATGAGCTTAGCAGCAGGGAAGACGCGGCCACGGCGATCGACGCGGCGGATGAGGAGGTCTTCGGCGACGACCGCTTGCGCCTGATATTCACATGCTGTCATCCGGCGCTCAACCCGGAAGCGCAGATCGCGCTTACTCTGCGGGAAGTCTGCGGGCTGTCCACGCAGGCGGTGGCGCGCGCTTTTTTGACCAGTGAAGACACGATGGCGCAGCGCCTCGTGCGTGCCAAGAAAAAAATACGCGACGCGGGAATTCCCTACGAGACCCCCGATCCATCCGTGCTCGAGTATCGGATCGAAGGCGTGCTGGCCGTGGTGTACGGGGTGTTCACGGAGGGCTATGCCGCGACCGCGGGTGCGCAACTCATCGATGTGGAATTGTGCGCCGAGGCCATTCGCTTGGGCAGACTGCTCGATACGCTGTTGCCCAACCACGCGGGAGTGATGGGTCTGCTGGCGCTGATGCTTTTGCACGATGCGCGCCGTGCGTCGCGGATTTCGGACAGCGGCGATGTGGTGCTGCTCGACGCTCAAGACCGCGCGCAATGGGACCGCAACGAAATCTCCGAGGGGCTTCTGCTGGTCGACAAGTCGTTGTCGATTCGCGGACAGGTGAGCTCCTACGCCGTGCAAGCCGCCATTGCGGCATTGCATGTGAGAGCCGAGAACAGTCGCGCGACCGATTGGCCGCAGATCGTCGGGCTGTACGAAGTGCTCCTGCGGTTGCAGCCGACGCCGGTGATCGAATTGAATCATGCGGTCGCCGTCTCGATGGTGGATGGCGCCGCGCGGGGGCTCGAATTGATCGACTCGCTCGCCGCGCGAGGACGGGTTACGCAGTATCATCTGCTGCACGCGGCCCGAGGCCGCCTGCTGCAGCAGCTCGGCCGCACCGGCGAAGCCCGGGACGCGTACGGCGCAGCTCTGCGCGGCGCCACGCTCGAACCGGAACGGCGCTTTCTTGCCGCACGAATCGCGGCGATTCAGGGTATCTGCGAAGCGCCGGTTTCTTGATTCGGGACCGGTACGGCCGAGCCGCGGACCTCGGTCCGCGCCGCTCCATCCGGAGAGGGCGGGATTTCCTGCGCCGTGATGGTGGTGGCATTGACCACGGAGGGATCGTCGCGCAGCTTGACGTACAGCGAGCCGCCCTTTGGGTGCGGAACCGGCAGCGCAGCGCCCAGGAAGCCGTCCGGCACTTTCACCGCATGGGCGAACTGGGGATCGTCGGATATCGAGTCGATCAGGAAAAGATTCGACCCGGTGAGCTTGCACGCGAGTTCGGGCGTCGCGGGGCATTTCAATTCTTTGAGCATCGGCAGGCGCACCAAATTGGCAAGGGGCTGCCAATCCCCCACCACGCCTTTGGAATTGACTCGAAACTGCAAAGGACCGAATGCCGCGCCGCCGAACATCTTTGCGGGATTGAGCGTCGCCACCGCGACCTGCGAATTCTCCAACATGACGCCGCCGTTGTTGAAATTCAACACGGCACTGGACGACTCATCGCTGGTGGTGACTTCGATGTTTTCATCGTGCGCAAATGCCGCCGGCGATTGCGTGCGCACGGAGAATGTCAGTATTGCATCCTGCGGCAGCTCGCTCGGGTGCGCCAACTGGATATTGCTCTCGTGGCTCGACGCCGAGGGCTGCACGTTCATCCCCAACAGCGTCACGGCCGGACGGGGAGTATCCACCGTGCCGAGCGAGGAAAACACGCGGCCGTCCTTGAGGGTCACTTTCGCGGGAATGCCGCGCTCGGGTTTCAGACTGCTCACCGCCGCCGGATCGGAAGCCACCATGGGCAACTCGTCGATGCCGTGATTGGAGGTGAGTTCGCCGGGCACGAAGACATTGTTCTTGAAGGTCAGGCTGGCAACCTCATCGAGGCGATTGCCCTTGAGTATGCCTACGATGTCCCCGGCATGAATCGAAAAGCCGTCCATTCGGCCGGCATCGGCAAAGGTGTGGATCGAAACCGGGTCAGGCTGGTTGTCGCCGTATTGCCTGACGAACAGCGTCATGGTTCCCGGGGTCGCGTTTTGAAGCGGCAGCTTTATCTCGACTTCATCAGGCCGGGTGGTCTTCCAATCCACCTTCAATTCCTTGCCGCCCGGATCCTTCAGCATGATGGCGTCGACGCAGCTGACGCTGTCGGCTTGCAGATGCACCGTGTCTTGACGCCCGACGATCAGCGCTGCTTCATCGCCCGCGGCCAGTTCCCAGCTCTTCGCGTGCACGTTGATCAGATGAAAGACCGGACCCTCGTAGGGTTCGAAGCCCCAATAGCCTTTGAGCGATGCCTGAATGCTGTCGCCCAGGGCAGCGTTTCCCAATCCTGCCGTGTCGACGACGTAGCCGCCTTGGATCGGGTCTGACTTGGCTGGAAGCGCGATCGTCTTGCCGTCGCGGCCTGTTACGTTGAGCGTGAGGTCGTGCGCATAGCCGGTGGAAAATGCCAGGGGAGCGCCATCGACGGGCAGCACGAGGGTGGAGCGGCGCACACAGAAAATCTCCTTGGGATCGACCGCATGCAATGGCGGCAGTTGCGCCGATTCAACCGCCGGAAGCGCCATGACCAACACCGACATGGGACTATGAAAGGAGGGCGCCGCATTCAACGTCAGCGCAAGTTTGTCGCCACGCGGCGAGGCCAGGGCAGGGATGTATTGATATTGCGCGGTACGAAAGGATTCGAAGATGCGCGCGATGTCCAACACCGAGGCAATGTACGGACTGTAGTAGCCGTAGCTGAGCTGCGGCGTGTAGCTGGCCTCCATGGCCAGGTCGCTGCCGGGTCCCGAAGTCAGTGCTTCGACAATCGACGTGCTATGGCCGTCATTCAAAATCAGCGATTCTTGCCCCTGCATGAGACACGACGCCTGAAGCTCGGGGATCCTGTCCAAACACTTGTCCTCGACCCGGATGGCTAGGCTCCGCGCCAGCAGCGGTGCGGACTCTTTCAATTTGGAAGGATCACCCTCGTTGAGCACGCGCACGGCGGCCAGAAATCGTTCCAGTCTAGATCGGTCGAGTGCGGCCTGATTCAAATCCTGCGAGGTGCGCACAAACGCTCCCGGTCGGCCGCGCACGGCACCGATCACAGTCCGCAGATCGCCGCCGGTATGCGGGGCCAGGAACAAGAGCACTTGCTGCGCCCCTTGCGGGACCGTGATCGTCAACCCGTCCTTGCCGCACTTGTCGCTCCAGATCTTGCAAGCGAAAAACCACTTCTCAGGCGGCGGGTTGGTCGATCCGCTCAGGAATGCGGCCACCATTAAGTATTGGACAGACTGCGTCTCCGGGAGATCCGCCTTGATCCACACGCGATCGCCGGGCGCCAGGTTTGGAACTTCAGAAGCCGGCAAGGTGTTGCTGCCCCGGGTGACCTTGACCTCCAAGGTGGGCCCCGCGAGATCGAATGGCGCGGGTGCCGCCGAGGCGACGGAGGCGATTGAAACGGCCAGCAACGCTAGCAGGCATCGAATGGGCATTTTCCCGGCAACCTTTGAGTTAGTTTGGCGGTCATTAGAGTGTATCGGGCTATAAGAGTTCGGCCAGCCCTCAGACGACGCCGAGGTATTAAGTTTCCTACATGCCGATTTCGTTTAATGATATGCCTGATAGGAATTTGAATCCTCGCGTGCGGCCCATATCTTGTCCTACAACTGAGTTTCAATCCCGGAGAATGCGGATGAGCAGCACGCAAATTACCCATACGAGCGACGCCGAGTTCGAGAAGGACGTATTGAAGTCCGACACGCCGGTGCTCGTGGATTTCTGGGCCGAGTGGTGCGGCCCATGCAAAATGATTGCACCCATCCTCGAGGAGGCCGCGGGCCACTACGAGGGCAAGATGCGGATCGCCAAGTTGAATGTCGACGAAAACGGCGAGTCGGCGGCGAAGTTCAACATTCGCAGCATCCCGACTCTGCTGCTGTTCAACAAGGGCGAGGTGGTCGCGCGCAAGGTAGGCGCCGTGTCGCAATCTCATCTTCGGGCGTTTCTAGACGGGCAATTGGGCCAAACCGTCGCGTGAAGGTCGGGCGAGCGCCCACAAAGGCGCAATAGTCAGCCGCTGAGGTTTCCGAATTCCTCGAGCAACGTTAGACTGCGCGCGGGCGCCCGTAGCTCAGCTGGATAGAGCACCTGGCTTCGAACCAGGTGGTCGGCGGTTCGAATCCGTCCGGGCGCGCTTTTTTTACAAAAATGTTTTCAACATCCCGACGCTGCCTGGCGGGAAACAAGCAATTCGAACCGCCGACAGACAACAAGGCGAGTTCGACAAATCGCCGCAGGCGATTTGGTCGCCCGCAGGGCGAGCCGAGCGCAAGCGAGGCCAAGGGGCCGCAGGCCCCGCAGCAATCTCTCCGGGCGCGCCACCGATTTGCGATTTGAGTACTGATGAGCGGCCAAATATCGCTCGGCGATATTAATTCGAACTCCCGACAGACAACAAGGCGAGTTCGACAACTTCGCGCCAGCGAAGTTGGACACCGGAGCGCAGCGACGGTGGTCCCGAAGGGACGAGGGCGTCAGCCCGAGCAATCCGTCCGGGCGCGCTTTTCAATCAAGCACTTGTGTAGCCAAGTTTTTGACGACCCGTGCTATTACACCGCCTTGTGCTATTGAATTCCGCGAGTTGATTGACCTTTACCAGCCAAAACATAGTGCCGCGTCGATAGATAGTGCTGGATTCCGGCCAGGCACTCGATGTGACCGATTAGCCGAGCGGTTTCTCAGGCTGACACCCGGATCGATCTGTGTTCTTTCGGATGGGTTGTGGCGCGAGCGCCCGTTCGTCTCTCCTTGGCGTGATCCATGAATTCATGCCAGCCGATTTTTGGCCACGCGTCTTGGCGACGTTTCGATGACATTTACTTCGAGATCGCGTTGGCGCCGCAATCAAGAAGCGTGGTCGGCAGCGCCTTCGGGCGGACCGAAAGTAGTTGAACGCAGCCGGACAGGGAGATGTCGCGAATTCGAATTACTCCACTCGCCGATCAGGACTTGGCGGAAATTTGGTACTTTATCGCTCAGGATGATCCAGTGTCGGCCGATCGACTCCAAGAGCGCGCAGGCAAATGCACGCAAGCGTGGCAGGACCCAATCTGCTTTCTTCAGGAGTGCCACAGGCAGCGCCTTCGTGTCGCGCCGCTTTACATCCGCTCGGGACTGGAGACGCCCAGTAAATCCAGAGCCAATTCCAGCTGCCGAAGCGTGGCCGCCGCCAACGTCAGCCGAGAGCTGCGAATCTCGCCGCTCGGCTCCTTTAGGATTGGGCAATTGTTGTAGAAGCCTGAGAAGCTCTGTGCCAGCGTAAAGGCGTGCTCCGTTAGGAAATGTGGAGCACGCCGCTCATACGCGGTAGCGAGCGCGGTGTCGAATGCATCCAGTGCGAGCGCCAGCGCGCGCTCGTCGGCATGAGAAATTCTGATCGGTCCCAGCGCGAGCTCCTGATCCTGCGCCTTGCGCAGGACCGACTTGATTCGCACCGTCGCGTACAGGAGGTACGGCCCCGTCTTGCCCTCGAAGCTCATGAAGCGGTCGAGGTCAAACACGTAGGACGTGCCGCGGAAATTTACGAGGTCCGCGATCTTGAGCGCCGCGATGGCAACCCGGTCCGCCACATCTTGGAAGTCTTCCGGCGAGAGGTCGTCGCCGATCTTCGCCTCGCGTAGCCGTGCGCGCGCCTTTTCGCGCGCCATGCCGATGAGGTCACCGAGTTTCAGCACGCCGCCGGCGCGCGTCTTGAAGGGTTTGCCGTCCGGTCCGTTCATCGTACCGAAGCCGATGTGCTCCAGCGATCCTGGCTGCGCGTAGCCTGCGAGTACCGCCGCGCGAAACACCTGCTCGAAATGATCGGCCTGCCGCTGATCAACGACGTAGAGCGCGAGCTCGAAATCGAGTTCCTTGCGACGCTGCACGATAGTAGCGAGATCCGTGGTGCCATACATCGCCGAGCCCTCGGAAGAGACGACGAGCAGCGGCGGGATTTCGCGCGTATCGCCGGGCTGCGCGACGCGCAGCACCTGCGCGCCCTGGCTGTGTTCCAGCAGCCCCTTCGCACGCAGCTCTTCGATCATTGTGGGGATAAGCGGGTCGGCGTCGCTCTCGCCGTTCCACAAATCGAAGTCGACGCAGAGCGCGCTGAACTCGCGTTTCAGCGCGACCATCGAGATATCATGCATGGCGTGCCAGATCTTGCGATGAGTTGGCTCCCCTGCTTGCAGCAGTGCGGTCGCCTTGCGCGCGCGATTGCGGAATGTCTCGTCTTCTTTCGCGCGGTCGGCCGCAGCGGGATACGCGCGCTCAAGATCCTCGAGCGTCAGCGCCGCGAGGCGCATGTCGACGGCGGCGTTGTCACCTAGCCCACCCAGCTTTTCTTCGAATGACGTGATGAGAAGCCCCATCTGGAAGCCCCAGTCGCCGAAATGCGCGTCACCCCACACCCGGTCGCCGCGAAAACGAAAGATGCGCTTGAGGCTCTCGCCGATGATCGACGCGCGCAGGTGACCGACGTGCATGGGCTTCGCGACATTCGGCCCGCCATAGTCCACGACGACACGGCGTTTCTCGCTCACCGCGGTGGCACCAGCACGCGGGTCGTCCGCGATCTGCTGTGCACGGGCGCTCATCGCTCCCGCCGTCAGACGAAAGTTCAGGAACCCCGGCCCTGCCACCGTGGGACGCTCGGCGATGTCCGTGGCTGTCCAGGCCTGCGCCGCCGCGGTGGCAATCTCCTGGGGCTTGCGGCGGACTTTCTTCGCGAGCGCAAGCGCGCCGTTGCACTGAAAATCCGCAAGGTCTCGCCGATCCGCGAGTTTCACCGTGGCATACGCAGGGTCATATCCAAGCGCGGAAAAAGTGCGGCTTGTGGCGTTGGTCAACTGGTCGGCTAGATCTTTCATCGGTCCGAAGGCTGGGAGAGAGGAATCGGAGAATATCAGCCAAGTGGCATGGGGTCAGTTCGCCTGGATCACGGTGAAGTCCTGCGGGGCGTTGGCCACGCCCACGCCACGTTCTGGCGGCTGGGTTGGCTGGCTGGCCGAACAGGCTTGGAGCCAGCCTCGGTTTGACTTGCATGCCAGTCCAGGAATTTGGAAGCACCGCAGTCGACTGTTGATGTTCCGAGATCGTGTACTGAGTGACTCACAAAGCGCGTGGCATACTGAACGAACGTTATGAAGTTGAACCTGCGCAGAGTCGTTCTCCTTGTTGCCGCACTGAACCTCGCCTATTTCGGGGTCGAGTTTTCTGTGGCACTTGCCATCGGGTCTGTCTCGCTGTTTGCGGACAGCATCGACTTTTTGGAGGACGCGTCGCTTAATCTCCTGATTGCCTTCGCGCTCGGCTGGAGCGCAACCGGCCGAGCTCGGTTGGGAATGGGTCTGGCGGGCATCCTCCTTGTTCCCGGCTTGGCGACCCTATGGACGGCCTGGGCCAAGTTTATGGCGCCGATGCCGCCAGCGCCGCTACCCCTGACACTGGCTGGTTTGGGGGCTTTGGGGATCAATTTGTCGTGCGCCTTCTTGCTGGCCGGTTTCCGGGAACATAGCGGCAGTCTGACGCGAGCTGCGTTTCTCTCTGCTCGAAACGACGCGGTTGCGAACGTCGCAATCATCGCGGCTGGGATCACGACCGCCTACGCGCATTCTGCTTGGCCTGACCTCATCGTCGGGCTGGGCATCGCGGCAATGAACGCTGATGCTGCGCGAGAAGTCTGGAGAGCGGCGCGAGAGGAGCACCGGGCGGCCGACTCCGAGGCGATTTCAAGCTAACCAGTCGCATCGTTAAGCCATAAGCCGACAACTTCGCGCCGCGCTCGCGTTCAGCGGCTTGCCGATAACGGCGCGATCTGTCGGAATGTGTGGGTCGGGCGCGGCGTCGCCAATGAGGTTGGAGCGAACAAATCTATGCCGTCCAAGGCTTCCAAGGCTCAACCGGTCGCATTGCGCGTCGAATTGCTAGATATCGATCCTCTGGTATGGCGGCGAATCATCGTGGCCAATCACTGGACGCTTGCGAGTCTGCACCACTATCTTCAATGGGTCATGGGGTGGTCGGATACGCACGCGCATGAATTCCACGCGGGAAGCCAGGTTGTCGCGCCGGAATGGTGGATCGAGGAAATTGGCTTTGATAACGACACGGCAAACTATCGGAACGAGCGCCGCATCTCCGTTGGGGCACTCGTCGCTGAATTAGGTCGTGCTGGCGAATTCGAATACCACTATGACATGGGCGACGGCTGGCGGCACCGAATCGTCGTGGAGACCGTGCCAGTCGCTTGGCGCGAATTTGAGTTACGACTCCCAGTTTGCACGGCTGGCGAACATGCCTGCCCACCAGAGGATGTCGGCGGCCCGCATGGCTATAAAAATTTTCGCGCCGCCATCAGTAACCCTGAGCATGAGGAGTTCGCCGCACTGTTGACCTGGATTGGTGGTGTCTTCGACCCCAAGGGGTTCGACATCAATCGTATTAACAAGGAGTGGCGTGCAGCGAAGCGGAGGCGTGGATTTATATAGGTCCCCAGTAACATGTATAGGAATTGGTGTTTTTCTATGCATGTAATCAACTCACAGGGACTTTGTGGTCACCATTCGCACCGTCAATCGGCTTTCGTCGGGCCGCGTTCTTCGGCCCAGACCCGCGCCCATGAGGCCTCTCGTGCCCACGGAGGACGAAATGGCCTCAACCTTAGGAAAAGATTGATATTTCAGAGGGTGGATGATCGGCCAACTGATCGGCCAACTGATCGGCCAACTGATCGGCCAACTGATCGGCCAACTGATCGGCCAACTGATCGGCCAACTGATCGATAAATAGTGTAATATCTGTAATTTATAGGGAAATTCATCTGTCAAAAATTCATATCAAGATCGGCCAAAATCACGCTGAAAGCGTCTCCAGGATTGAGCCCGCACGGCTGGAAGAGCCGACTACAGAAATTGCGGATGTGATTGCCGATTTAGCAACCTCATCAGCCACGCTTGGCAAAGCGTTGCACCCGCGCACGGCGGCCAATCTGGCCGATCTAGTACGGGTGATGAACACTTATTACAGCAATCTCATAGAAGGTCATAACACTCGGCCGAGAGACATCGAGCGCGCCCTTGTAGGAGAATTCGACAAAGACCAGGGACGACGTAATCTACAACTTGAGGCAGCCGCGCACGTACGCGTGCAGCGAGAAGTTGATCGCATGGGTAATCAAGGTGTGCTACCGCCACCGGCCTCTAGGGAATTTATTCTATGGCTTCACCGCGAGTTCTATCGCGGCGCTCCGCAGTCCATGCTCCTGATTAAGACAGAGCGGACCGAACTTCGAATGGAGCCCGGTGAGTGGAGGACTGATCCAGAAGAGGACGTTAACGTGGGACGACACGTGCCGCCCTCCAGTGCAAGCGTCGCCGACTTCATGCGCTACTTCGAGGAGCGCTTCCGCGTCCAAACGATGGGAAGGGCTACGCAGATCATGGCGATCGCCGCGGCCCATCATCGCCTCAACTACATACATCCGTTCCTCGATGGCAATGGGCGGGTGAGCCGATTGATGAGCCACGCGATGGCGTGGTCGGCAAACATCAGCTCGCGAGGTCTTTGGTCGATCTCGCGAGGACTCGCGCGTGGGCTGGAAAGTCGCACCGACTACAAAAAGATGATGGATCGGGCGGACTCGCCCAGGGAAGGAGATCTGGACGGACGAGGAAACCTCTCGCAGAAAGCCCTGCAGGAATTCGTCGTTTGGTTCCTTAGGGTCTGCCTAGATCAGATCGTCTTCATGAGCGGCCTATTTGAACTCGATAGCCTTATGGAACGCCTGAAGGCGTACGTGCTCACTAACCCGAATTTGAAGCCAGAGGGCGCCGCGCTGCTGCAGGAAGCGCTGATCCGCGGCGAATTCGAGCGAGGCGAAGTAAGTCGAATAACTGGGCTTCCGGAGCGGACCGCCCGGAGGCTGCTCAACGATGTTCTGAATGTAGGTTTGCTCGCGTCCGAGACTCCAAAGGGTGCGGTATCGCTCCGTTTTCCAGCCGAAGCGCTCGAAGATCTTTTCCCCCGCCTTTACCCCCGAACCTAGTAAAAGCCGCAGTGACTCTCAAATGCCGCTGGCTTCGTCCAAGCAGACCAGGTGGTTGCGGGACATTTGCGTGACACTGTGGTGCTTGGTCGTGCTCTCGGGTGAGTTTGCAACTGACATCCCCCGGGCGTGGTCGTTAAAAATCAACGTTTTAGAAAATTCGAAATTTTCGATTCTCCTGTTCCTTCGAGCTTCGAACCAGGTGGTCGGCGGTTCGAATCCGTCCGGGCGCGCTTTTTTTACAAAAATGTTTTCAACATCCCGACGCTGCCTGGCGGGAAACAAGCAATTCGAACCGCCGACAGACAACAAGGCGA
>Ga0210389_10000617_pt1 | contig 31158 bp, 26 predicted proteins | sample IncBWH28OmetaG_FD_160127 | JGI IMG/M metagenome (GOLD analysis project Ga0210389, IMG submission 160127) | Forest soil microbial communities from Barre Woods Harvard Forest LTER site, Petersham, Massachusetts, United States - Inc-BW-H-28-O ... | reverse complement strand
TCCCTTCACTACATTCTGGGCACGCTTCGCCTCGCGCATCGTTTTGCTGCCGGTGATCGCGGGAGTGTCGTACGAAATCATTCGCTTCGCTGCAAAACACCGGGGCTCACTGTTCTCCCTGATGACCACTCCTGGCCTGTGGCTGCAGCGCATCACTACCCAGCCGCCCTCTGATGAGCAGGCGCAATGCGCCATCGTGGCTCTTGATCATGCTATGACTCTGGAAAAAGAGAACGGTGGCGAACTGGTGATTGCCTAGCGGCGCCGCCGCGAATATTTCCCTCTTCCTATTCCTCATCTACAATGCCGTAGAGGCGTAGCTCGCTACGTCTCACCCGCTGTACGAAACGGGCCCGGCGAAACCAAGACGCTGCAAGCTACGTCTCTACGAAAGTACCCATGTTTGAACGCTTACACCAAATCGAAACCCGTTACGAAGAGCTGACCAGCGCTCTGGCCTCGCCGGATATCGTCAACGATTCGGCGAAATATCAGAAGACCGCTAAGGCACACAGCGAAATCGTACCCATTGTCGAAAAGTATCGCGAATACAAGGACCTGACGCGCGGCATTGTCGAGAGCAAAGCCATGCTCGCCGAAGAAAAAGATCCTGAGATGCGCGCCTATGCCCAGGAAGAACTCAACAAACTCGAGCCGCGTGTGGCCGCGATCGAAGAAGAGCTGAAAGTCCTGCTCTTACCGAAGGATCCCAACGACGAAAAAAATATCATTCTGGAGATCAGGGCCGGCACGGGCGGGGATGAGGCCACTCTCTTCGCTGCAGAAATCTTCCGCATGTACACGCGTTTTGCCGAAACCCAGCGTTGGAAGGTTGAGATCCTTTCTTCGTCCGAATCATCAGCCGGAGGATTGAAGGAAGTCATTGCCATCATTGAAGGCAATCGAGTTTTTTCCCAACTCAAATATGAAAGCGGCGTGCACCGTGTGCAGCGCGTGCCTGCCACCGAGCAACAGGGACGCGTACACACGTCGGCGGTCACCGTGGCGGTATTGCCGGAAGCCGAAGATGTGGACATCAAGATCGAAGCCAAAGACCTGCGAATCGACACTTTCTGCTCGTCTGGCCCGGGCGGACAGTCGGTAAATACGACTTACTCCGCGGTGCGCATCACACACATTCCCACCAACACCGTCGTAAGCTGTCAGGACGAAAAGTCACAAATCAAGAATCGTGAAAAAGGTATGCGAGTGCTGCGCTCGCGGCTTTACGAAATCGAAATGGAAAAGCAGCAGCAGGCGCTGGCCAAAGAGCGCAAGGCCATGGTCGGATCCGGCGACCGCAGCGAAAAAATTCGCACCTACAACTTCCCGCAGAACCGCCTCACCGACCACCGCATCGGCTTCACCATCCACCAGCTCGAACAAGTGATGGATGGCAAACTCCAGCCACTGATTGAAGCACTCACCACGCACTATCAAGCGGAAAAATTAAAGCAGGAAACCGCCGGCGTGGTGTAAGCGACCGTTTAGATGAGCGCTCTGGCGCACAATGCGATAGAGACTATGCCCGAACTCAACGAGACAATCGCCTCGGTCTTCTCCGACCGCTATTTGCAGAACGCCAAGAGAGTCCATGATCTGGCCGCTCCTCTTACCGAAGCTCAGTTCTGGCAAAAGCCTTTTCCCTACGGCAACAGCTTCGGCCACCTCGTCCTGCATCTCACCGGCAACTTGAACTACTACATCGGCGCGCAGATCGCCAAGACAGGGTATGTCCGCGACCGCCCGCGAGAATTCACCGATCCCGCTCCACTGCAAAAGGCTGAGGCTCTCATACGCTTCGACGAAGCGATTGCCATGGTTCTCAGAACCATCCGCATGCAATCGCCGGCTGAGTGGTCGACGGAGTATTCAGGGTCCGGCACCGATGCGAAAAACCGTCTCGAGATAGTCATGACTTGTGCCGCCCACATGCAACTTCACATCGGACAGATGATCTATCTTGGTTATGAGCTAACGAGCCAGCCAGCAACCGGATCACGTTAAGGCGTAGACTGGGGCGGTGCGGTCTTTGCTCTTTGCACGGGCAGCATGGAATGAGAGCCGCGCGGACAACCCGCGGCTTGGATCCGGCACCGAACTTCCATCATGCCGACACCTTCGTCGAGACAAACCCGATCTCTCCTGGCTCTCGCCGGCTTCGGTCTCGCCGCCGCCGGCGCGGCGTGGTACGGTGCTCGACACAGTCGCAATGGAAGCCGTGATCCCTGGTACCGCAGCCTAGACAAGCCAAGCTTTAGCCCGCCTGAACCAGTTTTCCCAATCGTCTGGGCGTCGCTGTATGCAACCATGGCATGGTCAGGCTGGCGCGTTTGGAGCGCCGCGCCGTCTCGCGAACGCAACCGTGCATTGCGCTTGTGGATTTCGCAACTCGGCGCCAACGCGAAATGGTCGAAGTTGTTTTTTGGAGAACACCGTCCGGCACTCGCCCTTGTCGACGTGATCGCCCTGGAGGGAATGATCCTTTCCTACATTATGGCGGCCCGCAAGGTCGATCGCGCAGCCGCCAACGCGTTCATTCCGTATGCTGCGTGGGTGGCGTTCGCTGCAGTGCTCAATTCTGAAATCGCCCGACTGAATCCGCGCGAAAACGAAGCTCGCCGTGAGTAACGGCGAGCGGTGCTGTCAAGGTTTTCTGCTGCCGTGCCTGTGGCAAACGCCTGTGTTGAACCCGCCTGTGGTGAAATAGACGATGTGCGATTGAAACAGGCTCTCGCCGAGGCAACTGCTCGCCTAACTGCGAACACCGTTCCTTCGCCCCGCATGAATGCCGAACTTCTTCTGATGTTCACCTTGGGTTGCGATCGTGCTCACCTCTACGCCCATCCTGAACGCGATCTGACCGCTGATGAAGCTTCGCTCTATCAGGCTGCTCTGTCAGAGCGAGTCCACGGCGTCCCCGCACAGTACATCACCGGTCATCAGGAATTCTGGGGGATGGACTTGATCGTATCGCCGGCCGTACTGATCCCCCGCCCCGAGACCGAGCACCTGATCGAAACAGTTCTGGAACTTGCTGCGGCGCGAAGCTCGACCCTCAAGATACGCATTATCGATGTCGGCACCGGCTCTGGCTGCATCGCGCTGGCGCTCGCCAAAGAATTGCGGCAGGGTGAAATCCTCGCCACTGACGTCTCCACCGCCGCTCTCGAAATTGCGCGGGCCAACGCCGTACGACATCAATTCGATGGGCGAATTCATTTCCGTGAAGCAGACCTGCTTGGAGGATTCGAGGATAATTTGTTCGACTTCGTCGTCTCCAACCCACCTTATGTGGGCGATTCAGAAGAAGATGAAGTGCAGCTCGAAGTGCGCAAATTCGAGCCTCGCAACGCTGTTTTTGCCGGCCCCACGGGGCTAGAGATTATTGCTCGCCTAATCCCGCAAGCTCGCGCTGCGCTGAAACCAGGCGGCTGGCTGGTCATGGAAATCAGTGGAGCGATGGTGGAAGGGGTCAAGCAGCTTTTGAATGGATGGGAAGAGATACGAATCGTCAAGGACCTTCAAAGCATTCCGCGAGTCATCGCCGCGAGAACATCGTAGAGACTTAGCTTGTTACGTCTCCCAGATTTATCGGGGGGCACTCGCAGGCTGAATCTCTTCCACATCAACAATGTTCGTTGGATACTTGCCAGTATAGCAAGCAGAACAGTAGGAAGTTTTTTCTCCCTCGCCACACGCCTTCTTGAGCCCCTCCAGTGACAGGTAGGCGAGTGAATCAACCCGAATGTATTCGCGGATCTCGTCGATCGATTTATTTGCCGCAATCAGCTGATTTTTCGAAGGCGTGTCCACCCCGTAATAGCAAGGCGAAATCGTGGGAGGACATGAAATCCGCATGTGAACTTCCTTCGCTCCCGCGCTGCGGATCATGCGGACGATTTTCCGGCTGGTGGTGCCGCGCACAATCGAATCGTCGATCAGCACGACGCGTTTACCTTCCAACAGCGACTGCACGGGATTCAGCTTCAGCTTTACGCCAAAGTCACGCACGCTCTGGCTCGGTTCAATAAACGTCCGCCCCACATAGTGATTGCGGATGAGGCCGAAGCGGAATGGGATGCCACTCTCCGCAGCATAGCCCACTGCCGCAGTCACACCAGAATCCGGTACAGGCACGACGAGATCGGCATCCACCGGCGCTTCGCGTGCCAACTGTCTTCCCATTTCCTCGCGGCTGGTCTGAACCGCGCGTCCGAAAACCCTGCTGTCGGGACGCGAAAAATAGACGTGCTCGAAAATGCAGCTCGACTGTGGCGCCGCCGTTGAATAAAAACGCGAACTGATTCCTTCCGGGCCAACCACGATCAATTCTCCCGGCTTAACGTCACGTTCGTAAGTGGCTCCGATAAGATCGAAGGCGCAAGTCTCCGAGGCAAAAACGATGGTGTCGCGCTTCTGGCCTTCGAGCGCCGGAATGCGGCCCATGGCTAGGGGCCGGAAGCCGCGCGGATCACGCGCCGCGATGATCCGGTCAGGACTCATCACCACCAGCGAAAACGCTCCCTCGACCCGGCGCAACGCATCCGCAATCGCCTCCGGCAAAGTGTGCTCGCGCGAGAGCGCGATCAGGTGGACGATTACTTCTGTGTCGCTGTTGGTTTGAAAAATCGACCCTTGGCGCTCAAGCCGGCTTCGAACTTCGGCAGCGTTCGTCAGGTTGCCGTTATGCGCCACTCCAATCGAGCCTTTATTCGATTGCACCAGAATCGGTTGCGCATTTAGCAGCGCCGAGTCACCCGCGGTCGAATAACGTGTATGTCCAATAGCGAGCGTGCCGCGGATCTGCGACAGCACTTCTTCCGTAAAAATGTCAGCGACCAGTCCCATCGCCTTATGCACGCGGGACGTCAGGCCGTCAGAGGTGACAATGCCCGCCGACTCCTGCCCGCGGTGCTGCAATGCATGAAGGCCCAGATAAGCGAGCTTTTCCGCCTCCGGATGGGCGAAGATCGCGACTACCCCGCACTCGTCGTGGAATTTGTCGAAAGACATCAAGCTCCCAAACACCCTTATCTGATCTGAGCGAAATGGTGGAACTCCACTCAGCCATTCAAATTTAACGCCGCACTCAATCCGCCGTGATGAATTGCGGCTCAGTCCAGAGGGCCGCTTCCAACGCACCTTCGTATGCGGCGCGTAGTTCCGAAACCGCGGCGGACACCGCCAGCTTTCCATCCAGTGAAATCTCCAAGTGGTCCGGAATGGTTTCTCCCAGCACATCCGCGGCAATTCCATAGCCTTTCGCCGTTCGTTGGATTCGCAAAATGTTGTCGGGGTCGCAAGAGATCACAATGCGGCTTGCATCCTCTCCAAAAAGGACAAACTCGGCCGGAAGCCCATTCGACGCAAGGTTCACTCGCGCGCCGATGCCCTTAGCGAATGTTTTTTCCGCGAGAGCGACTGCCAGCCCACCTTCCGAGCAATCGTGAACAGAATCCACCACGCCCTGTTTGATCATTTCGATTACCGCCTTCTGCAGCGCGGCTTCTTTTTCCAGATCGATATCCGGAGGATATCCCCACAACGCGCCCAGGGTTTCTTTGGCGTATTCCGAAGATCCAAACTCGCCCTCCACATCGGTGATATCGGCTGCTTCACCCGCGCGCAATAGCACGATCGTGCGGCCGAGGTTGACAAAGTTCATCTTCGCGCTTTTGTGGACGTCTTCGAGAATCCCCACGACTCCGAGCACCGGCGTGGGATAAATACCTTCGCCCAGCGTCTCGTTGTAAAAGCTGACGTTGCCGCCGGTGATGGGAATCTCGAGCTCCTCGCAGGCCTTAGTGATGCCATCAATCGTTTGCGAAAACTGCCACATGATTTGCGGCTTTTCGGGATTCCCAAAATTCAGGCAATTGGTTGCGCCCACCGGAGTCGCCCCCGAACAGGCCACTTTGCGCGCGGCTTCCGCGACGGCATGCATCGCGCCCAGTCGCGGATCGAGATAGCACCAGCGTCCATTGCCATCAAGCGCCATCGCCAGCCCGCGCTGCGACCCTTTGATTCGAATCACGCCCGCGTCGCCCGCTCCCGGCGCTTCAACCGTGTTGGTCTGCACCATGTGATCGTATTGTTGCCATACCCAACGCTTCCCGCAGATGTTCGGGCTGGCCAGAAGCTGTTTCAGGCCTTGAGTGAGGTCGCCGCCGTCGTTGAGCTTGACCTGCTCCGGCATCTCGCGCGGGACAGGCGGTTCCCAGCGGGCGAGTGGACGCTTGTATACGGGTGCATCGTCAGTCAGCGCCTCGTTCGGAATTTCGGCAACGACTTCGCCGTGCTGCAGTACGCGCAATCTATTCCCGGGAGTAACTGTGCCGACCTCGACAGCATCGAGTCCCCACTTTTCAAAAACCCGGAAAACTTCCTGCTCGCGGCCTTTCTGCGCGACCAGTAACATGCGCTCTTGCGATTCACTTAGCATAATCTCGTACGGAGTCATGCCAGTTTCGCGCTGCGGCACCCGATCAAGTTCAATCTCAATGCCGACGCCGCCACGCCCGCCCATCTCGCAGGTCGAGCACGTCAGCCCCGCCGCGCCCATATCCTGAATGCCGACAATCGCGCCCGTCTGCATGGCTTCAAGGCAGGCTTCCAGAAGCAATTTCTCCAGGAACGGATCGCCTACCTGCACGTTGGGACGCTTCGCTTCCGAAGCTTCACTGAATTCTTCGCTGGCCATAGTGGCACCGTGGATGCCATCGCGCCCAGTCTTGGCGCCGACGTAAATCACGGGATTGCCTTCCCCGGCAGCACGCGCGTAGAAAATTTCATCCTTGCGCACCAGGCCCATCGCGAAAGCATTCACCAGCGGATTGCCTGAGTAGCACGGCTCAAACTTGGTTTCGCCGCCCAAGTTAGGCACGCCGAAACAGTTTCCGTAGGACGCGACGCCGCTGACCACGCCTTCCAGGATCGAATGGTTACGATGGATGTCTTTCTGCGTAACCGGTGATTGCGATCCACGCGCGCTCACATGAGACGTGATGGGTCCAAACCTCAGCGAATCCATGACCGCCACCGGCCTCGCTCCCATGGTAAAAATGTCGCGCAGGATTCCGCCCACGCCTGTGGTTGCGCCCTGAAACGGTTCGATGAACGACGGATGATTGTGCGACTCGATCTTGAAAGCGCACGCCCATCCCTCCCCAATGTCGATGATGCCGGCATTTTCCCCCGGTCCCTGCAGTACGCGCTTGCTGCGCGTGGGCAACCTCTTCAAGTGGACGCGCGAAGATTTGTAGGAACAATGCTCGCTCCACATCACGCTGAAGATGCCCAGTTCGGTGAGCGTGGGCTCGCGCTGCCCGAGAAGCTGCTTTATCTTTTCGTATTCATCGGACGTCAGACCATGCTGCCGGAGCGTCTCTGGAGAATAGGCAGAAGTTATGGAGGTAGCCATGAGGAAGTTCTATTGTCGCATTTAGCGCGGAGGCTGGGTAGAGCCGCAGGCACGATTTGTTTGAATCTTCAGTTCCCGAATTTCCGGTAAGATGCCAGCCAGATGAAATCGATCATCGTAGGAACAGCTGGCCACATTGATCACGGTAAAACCGCGCTGGTAAAGGCCTTGACCGGGATCGATGCCGACCGACTGGAGGAAGAGAAGCGCCGCGGCATCACCATTGACCTCGGTTTCGCTCACATGGACCTGGCCGCGCCAAACGGCGAGACGCTGCGGCTGGGCTTCGTCGACGTGCCCGGGCACGAACGCTTTGTGCGCAACATGCTGGCTGGCGTGGGCGGGATTGACCTCGTACTTTTGGTGATTGCGGCCGATGAGGCGATCAAGCCGCAGACGCGGGAGCATTTCGATATCTTACAACTGCTTGGCGTACAGCACGGCATCACCGTCCTGACCAAGTCCGACGCGGTGGATGCGAACACGCTCGACGTAGTTCGAATGGAGGTAGAAGAGTTTCTGCGCGGGACATTTCTGGACACTTCGAAGTCTCCGATCCTCGCCGTGAGTTCCCTGACGGGCGCGGGGCTGGCCGAACTCAAAGGCGCCATGATTGCGACTGCCGCCAAGGCAGAGCCACGGGATTCGCATTCGATTGCTCGCCTGCCGATTGACCGCGTGTTCACCATGAAGGGTTTTGGCACCGTGGTCACAGGAACGCTAGTGGCAGGCACCGTTCGCCGCGAAGACGAATTGGAAGTGTTCCCGACCGGACGGAGGGTGCGCGTGCGGGGAGTGCAAGTGCATGGACAAACCTCGGAAGTCGCGACCGCCGGTCAGCGTACCGCCCTGAACTTGGCGGGCGCCACTACGGAGGATTTGAAGCGAGGCATGACCCTCTCTCCTCCGGCTACATTTGAAAAAACGCGCCGGGCATATGCTACCCTGCGCCTGCTGGCTTCGGCATCTCGTCCGTTAAAGCATCGGGCGCGGGTACACCTTCACGCCTACGCCATGGAAACCGTTGCGGAGGTTACGCTGCAAGGAAAGAAGCAAATCGCTCCGGGCGAAAGCGGGTTTGCGCGGATCAAGTTGCCGGAGGCCGCGCTGCTCCTGCCGGGTGACAGGTTCATCCTGCGCCAATTTTCACCGATCGTGACGATCGGCGGTGGAATCGTCTTGGACGCATCGCAGGGCGCACGCATGCCCAAGGTGGAGGACTTTCTGACAATTCTATCCGGCGGCAATGTCGAAGCGATTCTAGCGGCCAGAATCGCGCGAACCCAGCAGAAAGGAATCTCTCGATCCCGACTAGTGGCCGAAACCGGTTGGACAAAGGCTGTACTGGAGACGCGCCTGGCTTCGATGGCTGAGTCGGGCAAGGTCGCACGCGCCGGCGAGAGTTTCCTTCATTCCCCATCATGGGAAGCCTTAAAGTTGCACATTCTCTCTGCGGTTGCTGAGTTTCATAAGAAGAATTCCCTCGCGGGTGGAATTAGCAAAGAAGAATTGCGCGCGTTGGTGGATACCTCCCCGGAGATCTTTGAGGCGGCAACAGCCACGCTGATCGGAAATAAAAAGATTGAAGTCGCGGGCGACGTAGTAAGGCTTCCCGGTCACGGCGTGGCGATGAAGGATGAGGAGACCGAATCGAAGAAGAAAATTGAGGACGCATTCGCGTCCGCGGGGCTAAGAGTGCCGGCGCTCCATGAGGTAATCGCGGGACTGAAGATAGACAAAGTGCGGGCGCAGAAAATTGTAACGCTGCTATTGCGGGACAAAATATTAATCAAAGTTTCAGAAGAACTGGTTTTTCATCGCAGCGCGCTCGGAGAATTGCGGATCCAAATAGCGGCCTACAAAGGAAAGTCGCCCACCATCGATGTTGGCAAATTCAAGGAATTGACTGGAGTGAGCCGCAAGTATGCTATTCCTCTGCTGGAGTATCTAGATCGAGAGCGGGTAACGCGGCGAGTGGGCGACGCGCGTCAAATCCTGTAGAAATTGAGCATCTGGGCAATTTTGAAATTGCTGATTGCCCAGTTTCTCCATTCTCCTAGATTTTTTCTTCCGGAAATTCCAGTTCCAATCCCAATGGATCCGTTACGCGGTTCGTAAGGTTAGCGAGGCCCGCCAGCATATGAATGTCTACGATCTCCGGATCGGAGAAATGCTTCTTCAGTTCGTTAAAGTCCGTGTCCACGATTTCATGCGGCGCACGAGTTAGCCTCTCGACATACACCAGCGCCGCCCGCTCCTTCTCGGTGTAACGCGCATAGTTGCCTGCCTGGAGGGCTGGCCAGTCTTCAGCAGTCAGCCCCACACGCTTCGAGGATGCAACATGGTGCTGCGTGCAATACCGGCATCCATTGATGAATGACACACGCAGGTAAATCATCTCGTACAACTTCCGTTCGAGGGAGCGACCGACGCTGGCGTAGAAACTGAGAAAATTCTTAAGCATCTCGGGACGATGCGCGAGCGCCTTCTGCACGTTGCCGGGCTTGCCGCGAAGCAAGGTGTCGTAAGTCTCGCGCACTTCCGGAGACGCGGCCTCCGGGGCGATCAGGCTGATGCGTGACATCGAATCCTCCCACTCAAAAAAGACTTAATTCATGATAGATCAATCGCGGCGACACGGGGCACTACAGAAAAGGGCTGGGGATGCCGATATATCCTAACGAGCCTGCCATGAAAATCTTTAGGTTCCTCGTGATTCTACTTTGTGCGGCGCTGGCGCCTGCCGCAGCGCAGAACAGCGATGATTCCGCGGTACGGTCGAAGATTCTTGCCCTGGAGCACGCCTGGGACCAGGCGCAGGAGCGCGGTGATGTCAAAGCGCTGAGCGCAATTTTCGATAATGCCCTTATCTACGTCGATTACGACGGCAAGTTGCTGACGAAAGCCGAATACCTGGCACGGGTCAACGCCAATCACACTCATATGCAACAGATCGTGGCCGAAGAGATGAGCGTGCAAGTGTTTGGAAGCACCGCGATCGTGGTCGGGACCTATCGGGTGAAAGGTGTAGAAAACGGCAAACCTTACCTGCACAGTGGGCGTTTTACGGACACCTGGGTGCTTCGGGGCACAAACTGGATATGCATTGCTGCCGAAGCCACTCCAGTCCTCCATTAGGGATCAGATCTGGTTTTGTGTCGCATTATTTTCGTTCTTGCCCCGGCAGTATCGAACCTAACGTACGAGTCCGTTCCTCCTGCTACGATTAATTTATGTGAGGATGACCTCGTGAAAGCGCAGAACCCGAAAAAAGCTAGCGCTGAAACAGTGCACCGGTTTGCCAGCCAGGATGATTGGACAGTGTGGCTGGAAAAGAACCATCGCAAGTCCGACGGCTTGTGGTTGCGCCTGGCGAAGAAGGATTCGGGACTGAAATCGGTTTCATACAGCGAAGCGCTGGAGATTGCCCTTTGCTATGGATGGATTGATGGCCAGAAAAAGGCCGAGAGTGAACAGGCCTGGCTGCAACGGTTTCTTCCACGATCTGCGAGAAGCATTTGGTCGAAGATCAATCGGGAAAAAGCGCTCGCGTTAATCGCCAAGGGACAAATGATGGGCGCGGGGTTGGCAGCAATCGAAGCTGCGAAGAAAAATGGGAACTGGGACTCAGCCTATGATTCGCCACGAGCCGCCGAAGTCCCGGACGACTTGCAAGCGGCGCTGGATGCGAATCCGGAGGCGCGAGAATTTTTCCGGTCGCTGGACAAAGCCAATCGGTACGCCGTTCTATTTCGGATTCAGACCGTAAAAAAAGCCGCCACGCGGGCAGCCAGGATTCATCAATTCGTGAAAATGCTCGCAACAAAAGAAAGAATTCACGAGCCTCGGAAATCACGTCGGTCCCCCGGCTAATGGGCGGGAAACAATGCGTGCCTAGCCGAGATCATGACCCGAAAAACGGAGGGACTGGCGACCGCCTTCCCGCACTGCGATGACGCCAGCCCTCCTCCAAACCAGTTCCGACTCTTCTTACTTGGTTATATGCGCGGTGAAGTTACCAAAGTGGAACTGACTGTCGACGTACTGACCAACTATGGTTGTGCCATCCGCCGAGATGCTCTCAGCAGTCGTGAGGGTCATACCAGCCGGAATGTTGGCTCCGAGGTCCTGCAAAACGTTCGCAAGCCTCTTCATGCCTACGGGAGAAGTCCACATGAAGGCTTCAATTCCGTGGCCGAAAGGATCGCCGCTCCAGCCGATCACTGTTCCCTGGTCGGAAATACCGTTCGGGAAGCTCTGGTCGGTTGGGGTGTGCACGATCGTTCCCATCAACAGCAGGCCCTTTTTATCGGAGAAAATAAACGATTGACCATAGCCGCTCGTGGGAGAGTAGTACTGTCCAACGATCTTCAAACCATCGCTAGTCACAGCGCTAGCTTCTCCGAGAATGGTTGAGCCCAGAAACAAGTCGTGCGTTCCGTTCACCCAACGTACGGGACGGCGTGGACCCGTCGGGTCCTCCCAAAAACCTACGATAGTGTTGGCCTTGCCGGAGATCGCAGTGGCGCGGCTGCTGTGGCTGCCTGCCGGGTGACCGAGGGACTTGTTGCCCTGCTGGGCAGTCCATACGAAACCTTCCGCGCTTGTGCAATTCCAGGCAATTCCCACCGCTACATTCCCATTCCAGTTAACTCCGTAGCCACTGCCCCAGCTGTTATCAAGAGAATTGCAACCGTTCAAGGGATGGCCAAGGTCAACCACGCCACTGGAGTTCCACAGGGCTGGACTCGAGAAACCATCGACTCCTATGTGTCCGCTGATAATGGTGGAACCATCGTATGAAATTCCGATTGAGGATGAAAATGAATCGCCCGGTCCGAGATCCTGGAAGCCCCCGGCGGCAGTCCAGCGATAGATCTCGCCGCCATAGTTCGCCGCCATTACGCTGCCATCTCCGGAAAGAGCAAAATTCGACCAAGTGTTCGTCAGCGGATCGGAAACTATTTCGAACGTTGCGGTTTGGGCTACTGCGGACAGGCAGAGGCCGGAAAACAGGCACACCAGGCCTGCTGTTACTAACCATGTCTTCATTGTTTGGATCCTTTAACCAGGGAGTGGAAGTCGTGCTTCCTCAGAAACGCAATATCATATACAGCGTTAATATAACACGAGGTAGGTCCTACACCAGCGTTCGGTGCGCCTTTCGGTTCTTTTGAGGATGTACCTGGTCCGGCGGTATGAGTGGCGCTCGTCGCTCGTCGCCATTAGCGGGATTTCTTACCAGCTTGGTATTGTATGATTTGCGTCTCCCTGCGGTACTGGCCGCTAACGGATACTGCACAGAGAGGAATCAGTGATCTCGATCGTAAACGATGCTTGCGGCCGGTTATCGCCGCATTGCCAAGCTCCAGTCCGCATTATCGGAGCCGGACTGGCTGGCTCGGAGGCGGCGTGGCAGTGTGCCCGTCGCGGGCTCGATGTGGAGTTGTTTGAGATGCGGCCGGCGCGGTCGACTCCAGCCCATCAGACCGCCGATTTTGCGGAACTCGTGTGTTCCAACTCTTTGAAGTCGGACTCTGAGAACACCGCCCCATGGCTGCTGAAAGAAGAGATGCGGCGGGCCGGATCACTGCTTCTGGAGATTGCGCGCGTATGTGCTGTTCCAGCGGGACACGCCTTGGCGGTGGATCGAGTTGCCTTCGCTGCGAAAGTGACCGAGGCAATTTCGCGCGAATCAAGAATCACCGTACGCAGGGAAGAAGTACATCGACTCGAGGAGAATGGCGAGCACATCACAATCGTCGCCACCGGCCCACTCACGTCCGAAAACTTGGCCAGGGAAATAGCCCGGTTGAGCGCAGTCAAAGAACAACCCGTATCTGGGAATGGGGATCGCCCGCTCCCGATCGATCCCGGCCATCCAACTCCCCATCTTTATTTTTATGATTCCATCAGTCCGATTGTGGAAGCGGATTCGATTGACATGTCGCGCGTATACATGGCGGCGCGATACGACAAGGGGTCCGCGGATTATATAAATTGTCCCATGACACGCGACGAATATGATCATTTCTACGATGCGCTGCTGGCCGCTCAATCCGTTGAAGAACGTGATTGGGAGAAACTAAACTACTTTGAGAGTTGCCTGCCAATCGAAGAGATCGCCCGACGCGGGCGCGATACACTTCGATTCGGTCCCATGAAGCCAGTCGGGCTAAAGGATCCTCGGACCGGACGAATGCCGTATGCGGTGGTGCAATTGCGGCAGGAAAATCTGCGGGCAGATTCCTACAACCTGGTGGGTTTTCAGAATCATCTGAAATTCGGGGACCAGGCGCAAGTTCTGCGCACGATTCCGGGGCTGGAGAGTGCCCGGTTTCTGCGCTATGGCCAGATTCATCGCAATACCTACATCAACAGCCCGGCGCTCCTGCGCGAGACACTGCAGATGAAGGCGCATCCGCGAATTTTATTTGCCGGGCAGATCTGCGGCGTGGAAGGCTATGTGGAGTCGATTGCAACCGGGCTGATGGCCGGATTGCATGCCTCTGCTCTGGTACACGGAATTGGGCCAATGCCGCCGCCACGCCCTTCTGCCTTCGGATCGCTGACGAATTACGTGACGCATGCAGACGCAAAGAACTTCCAGCCAGCGAACATCACTTTCGATCTCCTGCCTGCTCTGGAAAAAAAGATTCGCGATCGCAAGGAGCGCCATAGGCTGCAGTGCGAGTTGGCGCTAAAAGAATTCGACGAGTGGACAGCGCTGACCGGAGCGACGGCTGCCAAAGTTTGACTTCAATAGCAAGCCGAAAAATGTCAGACCTAAAGCGTGGAGAAATGCAAGCGGCAACGCAACTTGAGATTCGCCGCGCGGGCTCGGATGATGCTCAGGCAATCGCAGATGTGCTGCGAGCATCGTTTCTGGAATTCGAAGCTCTCTACACGGAGGGCGGTTTCGGCGCAACAACTCCTGGCCCGGAGCAGGTCGCCCTGCGCTTGCGGGAGGGACCCGCTTGGGTGGCGCTGTTCGGGAATGTGATGATGGGCACGGTGGCGGCTACGATAAAAGATGGATCGGTTCATATTCGCGGTATGGCCGTCCTCCCGGTCTCCCGGGGGTCAGGGGTCGGCACAAAACTGCTGCAGCACGTGGAAGGTTGGGCGGTCGAGAAAGGGTATAGGCGGTTATTTCTCGGCACAACCCCATTCCTCAATTCGGCGATCCGGCTGTATGAAAAATTCGGCTTTCGGCGGATGGACGATCTTCACGACCTTTTTGGCACCCCGCTGCGCACGATGGAGAAGGTCGTTTCCAAATAGCTGAGCGCATCGCGACGGCCTGAGCAGACGTATCCGCTCCCAGCCACACTTTTCCTGAACAATATGCTGTCCCGACGCGTATCCCTAACAAGGACGACACAAACCCGCGCGGCACGGTTACTTTCCCTGCCCGCTCGCGTCCAATGAAAGAAGCGCGATGACCCTGCGGGACCTCATTGTCGACGTAGTGCGCACCTTGTGGTCGCACAAGTTGCGGGCCTTCCTGACGATGTTTGGCATCGCCTGGGGCATCGTCTCGATCGTACTGATGGTCGCGGCGGGGGAAGGCTTGCGCAAGGGCCAGGAAGAACAGTCCAAGACTCTGGGCAAGGACGTAATGATCGTCTTCCACGGCCGCACCAGCCTGCAGGCGGGAGGAACCCACGCCGGGCGACTAATCCATTGGGAGGATGAGGATGTGCCGGTCGTGCAGGCCGAGGCAATGGATTGCGAATATGCCATCCCCGAACTGGAGCAGGAAACCGTTCTGACCCACAGCAACTTCAACAACGCATCGTTCACTGTAACCGGATCGTACCCGCAATTTGCCTCGATTCGCACTCTTAACATAGGGGTGGGCCGCTTCTATGACTGGGACGACATGCGCGAGGCGCGTCGCGTCGCGTTTCTCGGATCCGATGCCGCCAAACAACTTTTCCCCGGGCGCAACCCGGTCGGCGAAAATGTTTACTTGAATGACTTCCCTTTCGTCGTGATCGGCGTAATGGAAAAAAAGAAACAGGACTCCAGCTATGACGGCTGGGACGTAAATAAAGTTTTTATTCCGTTCTCCGCAATGCGTCGCGACTTTCCCGACAAGCCGCCGGGAACGCCCACTACATTCGATCAATTGCTTGTCACCCCGAAATCTGTTGAACAGCATGAAGCCTGCAAACATGAAGTCCGGGTCGCTCTCGCGCGCATGCACCGCTATGATCCCAACGACAAGGAAGCTTGCCCCATCTGGGATACGGTGCAGGAAGCCAAAGCTTTTCGGCAGATGACCGACGGCATGAAATATTTCCTGGGGGCGGTGGGCATAGTGACGCTGTTGCTCGGAGGCATCGGCGTAATGAACGTGATGCTGGTTGCGGTGCGCGAGCGCACGCGTGAAATTGGCGTTCGAAAAGCAATTGGCGCGCCAGCGGGAACTATTCTGCGCCAGTTTTTCGTCGAAGCTCTAATCATCGCCTTGCTGAGCGGCGCCGTCGGTCTGGGAGTGGCATTCGGATTTTGTGCACTCGTCAACTTGCTGCCCATGCCGGACTTCTTTGCCGGCCTGATTCCAGACTGGACTTCCGGCCTTGTAGCCGCTGGGTTGCTGGGAGCCATTGCCGTGGGGGCTGCTCTCTATCCCGCACGCAGAGCCGCGTCCATCGACCCCATCGAAGCCTTGCGCTACGAGGCCGGGGGATAAGAAGTTCCGGAGAGCATGCTCATCGAAATTATCCTCGAAGCCTGGATCGCACTGAAGCGGAACCTCACGCGCACCTTCCTCACCATGCTGGGAATCGTATGGGGGATTGCCACAGTTACGCTGTTGATCGCTTACGGCAGCAGCTTCCGCAGCATTCTGGTGCACGGCTTCGATGCCTTCGGCAAGAGCGTAGTGATTTGCTGGCCACAGCAGACCAGCGAACAGCCGGGTGGGCAGCGCGCCGGCAAGAAAGTTGTCATCGAACAAGCCGACGTCGATATGGTGAAAGCTACGGCTTCGCTAGTGAAGCATGTGTGCCGCGAAACCGTGAACCGGCCCGGGGTTTCGTATGGCGACCGCATCGTGGGAACGGCTGCGGTTCGAGGAGTTTGTCCGGAGTACGGCGAGATGCGCAACGAAATACCATCCGAGGGCCGCTGGATCGACGCTGGGGACGAACTCGAGCGCCGTCGCGTCATCTTTCTCGGTGGACGCATCAAGGAGCAACTCTTCAGTGGACGGCCCGCAGTCGGTGAGACCGTCGAGGTTGGCGGAGTGCGCTTCACGGTTGTTGGCGTGATGGCGCGCAAGATTCAGCTCAGCAACTATTTCAGCAGCGACGATGACTCCGCGTGGATCCCCTACTCCACCGCCGGAGATCTGTGGAACACGCGTTACGCAGCCGTGTTGGTGTTTGAACCACTTGCTCCGCAGTTTGAAAAGAAAGCCATGGCACAGGTTTTGGCGGCAGTCGCGACACGGCAAAATTTTTCACCGACCGATCCCAAGGCCTTCCAGATGTTTGGGCGGGATGAATTCCGTCCGGTCATCGACGCGTTGACCATCGGCCTGCAAGTCCTTCTGGCCTTCGTTGGAACCTTGACTCTTGGAATCGGAGGTGTGGGCGTGATGAATATCATGCTGGTTTCCGTGGATGAACGCATCCGCGAGATCGGCCTGCGGCGGGCGCTGGGCGCGCGCAAGCGGCACATCAAGCTGCAGTTCCTGGCAGAAACCTTGCTCATCATGATACTGGGCGGCGCGATCGGAGTGCTGCTCTCCTATTTCATCGCGTGGGCCGTTGGAACATTGCCTATGATGGGACCCCTGTTCGAAGATGAATCCGGTCAGGGTGATATTCATCTGCGAATTTCGATCATGACCGTTGTAATTTCGAGTGCAGTGCTTTTGGTTGTCGGAGTAATCAGCGGCCTGGTTCCGGCCTTACGCGCTTCAAAGCTGGACCCAGTCGAAGCCCTGCGCTACGAATAGAATTTGAAGCGGCCGTGGATGTAATCCGCCCTCTGACTCGCTATTCCAACATCCAGTTCCCGGGCTCGTCAGAATTCATTTGACCCGCGTTCCGGTTTGCAGTACCTTGCTCCCCATTCGATAGATGCCGAGGTGCATGCTTGCCATTTTCCGCTGTCGACGCAATCTCCCCTGCCCTTGAGCACACCAAGCGGCAACTCCTGCAGCCCTTTCGCTTTGGTCAGTGGCTTCGGCTTGCCTTGGTAGGCTTGCTGGCCGGGGAACTGAGTTCCGGCGGTGGATGCAATGTGCCGAACATTCCGAACTTCAATCCTCAGAGCCACACCGGCACAACGAATCAACTGCCCGGCTTGGCGGGCGGCAATCTCGCACTCGTCGCCGGGCTGATCGCGATGGTGATCATCGCTGCGTTCCTGCTCGGCATCGTCCTCATGTACATCAGCAGTGTGATGCGCTTCATCTTGTTCGATAGCGTGCTCGCGAAAGAGTGTCGCATCCGCCAAGGCTGGGGCCGGCGACAAGGGGAGGGCTGGCGTTTCTTCCTCTGGAAGCTGCTCTTTTCACTGGCCACGATGGTTGTAATGATTCTGCTCCTGGGCATCCCGGCAGGCTTTGCCCTGGCCCTCGGATGGTTCAACGATCCCCGGCAGCACCTCGTCCCGCTGGTGCTGACTGGTGTCGCGCTGTTTTTCGTTTTGGTCATCGTGTCCGTCGCGATAGCAGTAATTTATGTGCTCACCAAGGACTTCGTCGTCCCGCAAATGGCGCTGGAGGACATTGGCACCATGGACGGCTGGCGGCGGCTATGGCCCATGATGAAAGCCGAGAAGGGTGGCTACGCAGGCTATATCGGGATGAAAATTCTGCTGGCAATCGGGGCATCGATTATCTTGGGCATAGTAGGTTTCATTTTTGCTCTAATCATTTTGATTCCAGCCGCGGGTGTGGCGGTGGCCGCAGTGTTGGGCGCGAAAGCTGCGGGCGTCGGTTGGACCGTCGGCACAATCACCCTGGCAATCGTCGCAGGATGTGTGTTGCTGGCGCTTTTCTTTTTTATCTCCTCACTCATTTCCGTCCCCGCGATCGTATTCTTCCCCGCCTATTCCCTGTATTTTTTTGCGGCCCGTTACCCGGCGCTTGGCGCTCTGCTCTACCCAGCACCACCCGCGCCCCAGATTCCGCCGGCCGTGCCGCCACCGGTGTACGAGCCTCCGCCACAGCCACCCAGTACCGAGCCCATTGGATAGAGCGATTCGAGGTGCTACTCGGGATTTTTTAACTTGGCGTCACGTCCGTGCGGCCAGGAGAAACGCCGACCGATGATGCATTTGACGATCAGGTGATCGGTGGATCGCGTGGCCCCGACACCTACCCCGAAATTGAATTCCCACTGCGGCCCGAAATCGACGTCGATCGCAGGAAAAAACTGCTGCTGCTGATCTTTGAGCGCGTCGAACCCTGTCAGCGAACCATAAGCCGCATAGTATTCCAGTCCGCCCGCGATTTTCTTTGTGAAGTCGTAGCTAACTTTCGCGTTGGGCGAAAACGTCACTCCCTGGTTCACGCTCTGTCCATGCCATGAGCGATCAAGCGCGGGATTGAACGACAGGTACCAGGGACCGATTTTCTTATCGATAATCGGTCGAATCTCCCACGTCCAAGTATCAGGGGAAAACACCGCGCGTTGGTATCCAATCTCGTTCGAGAGGCTCACTCCTACGGGCCAGTGCCACGACTCCGGCACGCGGACCCGCGGACGAATATGATCGCCCACCCATTGCCATCCTCCATCCGATTGAATGCTGGTAAAAACATAAAATCCAACTTCCGCCCACCCGTTGATTCCCTGCGTGATTTCGAGCGTCTCATGCTCCGCATGATTCGTGGGAAGCATCCCATCCTGCACGGTCTTGGTGCCCTCCACCGTAAAGTTGGAATGGATTTCGAACATAGTGCTGTGGGGCGCCACCGTCTCCGCGCCGTAGACCTGAATCTCGTAGTTGTCCTGCGCAACCACTCGTGGAGCGAGAGTCAGGACAAAAAGGATCGCGGCAGCAAATGCCAGGATAGCGGAAAGAAACGCACGTGCCATGATCAAGTATATCTTCCCACGTCCATGTCATTTCCCGGCGGCTGATGGAACTCTTCCGCCTCGCGAGGTGTCTGATGTTGCAGACACGCGCGTGCTAACGAGGAGAATTCTATGTCGTTCTCAATGGCAGGCGGAGGTGCGCGCGGTCCCGAGATCAACGTCACGCCTCTGATCGACGTGCTGCTGACGCTAATCATCGTCTTCATGGTCGTAGTGTCGATGGACAAAGAACAGGGCGAGACGGCGCAGATTCCGCAGCCGGATCAGAAGCAAGCACAGAACATTTCACAGCCCCGCACGGTCGTCATCCAGGTTGTGTGGACAAGAGACGATCAGCCCCCAACGGTGAAAATCAATCAGGACAGCGTGCAATGGGAAGACTTAGAGGAGCGGCTCGCGAAGATTTACTTGACGCGCGCCGAGAAAGTAGTCTTCGTGCGCGGCGATGCCGACGTCGACTTCCAGTACGTCGCCGATGTGATTGACCTGGCGCATCACGCCGGCGTCGAGCGCGTGGGGCTGCTGACAATGGATCGCGAGGTGACGGGAGGAGAGTAGGAGCATCCTGAAGATCTGCCTCAGTCCCAACCGTATACTGGCTTCACTTCTGTGACCAGACCGTCGGAGCCGAAGACTACGCTGAAGGTGACGTGCATCGGAGTCATGTTGATGTAGGTGTAGCGGAACTCCCATCGATAACCGTCGTGGAGCGTTGCGTGAAGACGCTCGATTGCCTCGGTTTCCGAGAATCGAACGGTTTGACGCGTTGCTCGATCAAAGGTCCGGTAAGCGCCGTCTTTCCCCCACCCAAGGCTCATGGCGGGAATGTTGCCGGCATCGGCCTTCTCGTCGTAGGGAAAGTCAGAGCTTGCCCCGAAGATGTCGCAATCCTTAACCGAGTCGAGCACCTCCGGGACAGTCATGCCAATGTGAACAGCGTTGTGTGCCTTCTTTGCCCTCTGGAAGCACAAACCGATGGGCATGACGACGGCCATCGATATGAGAACCAGCACCAGGAGTGTTGCACCCGCCGACTTGAGTGCGCCGCGAACCAGGCGCTGCCAGAACGCACGCTTCGGAGCCGGCGGACGCGGCGTGGAGGCTTTGGAAAATCTCAGGAAAGCTAGCCAACGGCGCAACTGCGGCCAGTAGACATATAGCGTTGGCCACAGCATTACAAAGGCCAAGAAGAAGAGGTAGTCAGGGATGAAGATCAAAAGCAGATACGACAGCATCGCCGCAAGCACGAATGTGCCGGCGAGCAGTCGGATTTTGCTTCTGAGGTCCAAAGGGTGCGCGATCTTTTCTAAGATCTTTTTTAAGAATGATGCAAGCGCGGAAAAACACAAGTTACGCCGGTGCTTTGGAAGTTGTCGAGACCCGTTTGAACTTTCTCTAATTCCTCGCTCTATTCTTAATCCAGATGGGCGTCCCCAAAAATCCGAAAGCCTCTCGGATTTGATTTTCCAAAAAACGCTGGTAGGAAAAGTGCAGTTTCACCGCGCGATTGGTGAAGAGCACAAAGGTCGGGGGCGCAACCGAGGCCTGCGTCATGTAGAGAATTTTCACGCGCGAGCGCATCGGCACTGAAGCGCGCTCGAAATCCACAGTCTCGATAAAGCGATTCATCGCCGACGTAGGAATGCGCTTGCGCCGCTCGGTAGCAACCTTCTCGAGCAGCGGAAATATTTTCTCCGTGCCCTTGCCGCTTTGCGCCGAGATGAAGACGATGGGGGCGTAATTCAGGAACTTCAGATCCCAACGCAGGCGCTCTTCGTAAGCTTCGCGATCGTCGGGGCGCTTGCCTTCCCGCATGCGCATGGCCTTCGACGGTCTGCCAGCTTTTAGCTCGCCGCTGATTACCAAATCCCATTTGTTGACGACAATGACCATCGACCGTCCGCTCTCGTGGGCATAGCCGGCGATGGCGGCATCGAGCTGACTCACTCCTTCCGTAGCGTCGATCACCAGCAGCGCAATATCGGCGCCTTCGAGATGCTTGCGCGCCATAACCACAGAAAGCTTTTCCGCCATCAGGTGAGTTTTTCCCTTGCGGCGAATGCCGGCAGTATCGATAAAGCGAAAACGCCGCCCATTGTGTTCCACAATTTCGTCGACCGCATCCCGCGTAGTCCCAGGAACGGGCGAAACAATCGCGCGGTCGGAAGCCGTCAGACGATTGAGCAGTGTGGATTTTCCTACATTGGGGTGCCCGATGATCGCGACCTTGGTCTCATAAACAGGCTCGGGTTCGGAAGGCGATTCGCCCTCAGCCTGACTTGTGTCTCCTTGTGCTTCCTCTGTGTCCTCGGTCTCCTCTGTGGTTAAGTCTTTTGCAGGCAGAACTTCAAAGATAGCGTCCAGCAGATCGTCAATCCCGCGCCCATGCTCGGCCGAAATCGGAAACATCTGATTGATGCCCAGCCGGTGGAACTCGTCCACGATGTGCGCTTGCTTTTCCGTATCGGCCTTGTTGACCGCGAGGAAAAGCGGGCGCCCCGTTTTGCGTAGCAGACGAACCAATTCAAGGTCAGGTCCAGCTACTTCGGCGCGCCCGTCAACGACCATGACAATCGCCGCCGCTTCATCGAATGCAACTCGAGCCTGGCGAAAAATTTCCGCAGGAATGAAATCTTTGTCGTCCGGAATAATTCCGCCTGTATCAATGATGCGGATGCGCCTCCCGCGCCACTCTGCGTCGCCATACAGCCGGTCACGCGTAATCCCAGGTTCGTCGCCAACGATTGCGCGCCGCGAGCCCACGATCCGGTTAAACAGCGTGGACTTGCCTACATTCGGTCGGCCCACGATGGCCAGAGTGGGAACGCCGGCTGCGGTGGTGGCGAGAGTGCTGGTCGAGTTGTAAGTGGGTTGAGTCAAAATAAGTATTAATCTGAGCGCCTTAATGTGGGGACAGCCGCCCTCGGCTGTCCTTGGGCCGCGAAGCCCAAACGCTGTTCCGCCTCGAGATGGCCCGGAACTCGTATTATAGAGACTCCCGTGACTTTAGGTTCCCAGCCCTTGTCGCCTTCAACGTCTACTCGTCCCGCACCCGGCGGCAAGGCGGCTTCACTGCATCAATTCTTTGCTCCCGGCGGGCTGCTCGCTCGCACGCATCCCGCGTACGAATTCCGCCGTGGCCAATTGCAGATGGCTCAGGCCGTCGAGCAGGCTCTGGAAGAAAAACGTCATCTGATCGTGGAAGCCGGTACAGGCACCGGAAAGACGCTGGCCTACCTGATGCCCGTAATCCGCTCAGGCAAGCGTGTCATCATCTCGACGGGCACGAAGAATCTCCAGGAACAACTTTTCTACAAAGACATTCCTTTCCTGGAGCAGGCGCTTTTTGGCGATCATTCCGGGACAACCGCATTGGCTGTTCATCCGGAGCAAGGACCCGGCCGCCTCTCCGTCTGCTACATGAAAGGCCGCAGCAATTACTTGTGCCGCAAGAAACTCTACGACCTTACCGACCAGCCGGTCCTGAGCGGCTTGGAAGAGATTGAGCAATATCGTGCGATCTCCGCGTGGGAGAAGACGACCGCCACCGGCGACCGCGCGGAACTTGCTGAACTTCCCGAGGCCAGCGCGCTTTGGCACAAACTCGATGCGCGGTCGGACGCGTGCATCGGGCAGAAGTGCAGCGAATGGGAGCGCTGTTTCATCACTGAAATGCGACGGCGAGGCATGGAGAGCGACATCATAATCGTCAATCATCACCTGTTCTTTGCCGATCTAGCCATCAAATTGCAAGCTGACGGCGCGCCTGATGCCGGAATTCTGCCCGATGCCGCAGCGGTGATTTTCGACGAAGCGCACGAACTCGAAGACGTGGCAGGAAACTATTTTGGAATCTCCGTGAGCAACCTTCGCGTGGAGGATCTGGCGCGAGATGTAGAAACGTCGCTGCAACATAATCGAATGCTCTCCGCATCGCTTTCCGGTGCTTTGGGAAGCCTGCGGGAGAAATCGCAATTCTTCTTTTCGCTGCTGCCGCCTGGCGAAGGACGATTTGCCTTCGAGACCCGGCGCGAATTCTTGGAAGAAAACGGAGACGAGTTCCTGGCCTTCAATCAGTCGCTGACGCGGCTGTCTGGTGAACTGGAAGGCCTGCCGCAAAAGCCGGAGGAACTTTTCAATTTCATTCGGCGGGCGCAGGAACTGCAAGTGCAACTCGCCTTTGCCCTGGAGTCGGACGATCGCAACACGGTGTTCTGGATCGAGCGCAGAGGCGGACGGGGAAACGCTCGGGAAGGGCACGGATCGAGCCGTGTCGCAAGCCGGCCCTCTGGAAGTGGGGCTTCCGCCACTGAGGGATACGCTCGCGGCCGCCAGAATGTTTTCCTGCAGGCTACTCCAATTGATGTCGGTCCCATCCTCCGAGAATGCCTCTGGTCGAAGCTGGAGTGCGCCGTGCTCACTTCCGCCACGCTTGCGGTCGGCGGCGGCTTCGAATACATTCGGCAGCGGCTCGGCTTCGACCATGCACGTGAGTCGGTTTTGCCTTCTCACTTCGATTACGAAAATCAGGCATTGTTTTATGTCCCCCCCGATCTCCCCGATGCCCGCACAACGCAGTTTGCGGCAAAGGCGGCCGAGCGCATTCGCAGGCTGCTGGAAATTACACGGGGCCGCGCCTTCGTGCTGTTCACCAGCTACGCGCAGATGAATGATGTCTATCAGCGATTGCTCGGGGACCTCGAGTTTCCCATGCTCCGCCAGGGCGACGCGCCAAAGAGCGCACTTCTCGAGGAGTTCCGGCTAACGCCGAACGCCGTACTTTTTGCGACATCATCATTCTGGCAAGGCGTAGACGTCCAAGGCGAGCAATTAAGCTGCGTCATCATCGATCGGCTGCCGTTCGCGGTGCCCAGCGACCCCGTCGTAGCCGCACGGGTGAAGGCTATTGACGCCGACGGCGGCAATGCCTTCTTTCAATATCAAGTGCCGGCCGCGGTCATCACGCTGAAGCAGGGCTTCGGACGCCTCATCCGCTCGCTCCACGACCGTGGTCTGCTGGTTTTGCTCGACAACAGAATCTTGAAAAAACAATACGGCAGAGTATTTATCGACAGCCTCCCAAATTACAAGAAGACGACTGAGATCCGTGTCGTCGAAGAGTTCTTCCGAGCGGCGCCGTGAGAAGCCACTCTTCAGCCACGGAGCCGCAAATCCGCCACCTTACTTGCGCTCCTCCGGCGCCCACGGTTTCGCCATTACCCCGACGCCTATTCCCGAAGCCTGTCCTTTCCCGTGATACACGCGCTCCGTCGCCTTTACGAAATCTTCGGGCTTCGCGTCCGGAATATTTACAAATGTCTGCGGGTTGCGGTCAGTGAGCGGGAACCACGAGCTTTGAATTTGCACCATGATCCGATGACCGCGTCGAAAAGTGTGGTTCACGTCTTGCATGGTAAATTCGATTTCCTCAACGTTGCCGGGGGTGAATGGTTCGGGCTTTTCGAAACTGTGGCGAAACTTTCCGCGAAAAGGTTCGCCGCGCACCAGTTGCTGGTATCCGCCCATGGTGAAAGCGGGCGGCGGCACATCAGTCCGGGGCTTCCCTTTGTCTTCGGGCTTGGTCTCATCGAACTTACTTTCCGGATAATCGGTGGGATAGACGTCGATCAGTTTCACGTCCCAATCAGAATCCGTTCCCGTCGTGGAGACAAAAAGCTTCGGAGAAATCGGGCCCGCAATCGTCACATCCTCCTGCAACGCCGGGGTTTGATAGACCAAGACGTCCGTTCGGCTGTTCGCAAATCGTTGGTCGGAAAGCATGTATTCCTGCGGCACGTTGACCGCCGCATAGCTCACGAAAGGTACAGGCTTCGCTGGATCACTGACGTATTCATCGAACGTCTGCGCGTCTCCAGAGGGCGGATCAAACGAAAGAACGCCGCCGGCCCGGAAATACAAGGTCTTCGCCTCAGCCTCTTTTGGCGGCCAAGCGGCGTAGCCTCGCCACACATTCGTACCGGTTTCGAAAACGTACGCCTTCGGAAGTTTCGCATCCCCATTGCCTTTCAGGTGCTGTTCAAAAAACGGGAACAGAATGTTTTTTCGGTAGTAGTCGCCCGTATTTGCGGCGAACTCCACACGCCCCAAGTGGTCGCCGTCATAACGGTACCAGCCGCCGTGGACCCACGGGCCCACGACCAGCGCGTTAAATATCCCGGAGTTGTTCTTGTCGATCGCGTGGAATGTGCTGAAAGGACCCTGCAGGTCTTCGGCGTCGAACCATCCTCCAACGGTGAGCACCGCACAATGAATATTCTTCATGTGCGGCGCCAGATTCCGCGCCTTCCAATATTCGTCGTAGGTGTCGTGCTTTACTTGGTCATCCCACAGGGCGCTCTTGCCTTCAAGATATTTTGCCAGGTTAGAAAGTGGACCAGCGTTCAGGTAAAACTCATACCCGTCTTTTGTCCCGTAGTCGAAGGGAACAGGAGTCTTCGGCGGGAGCTGCGGATTCTCCTGCGGCTTGAACGAACTATAAAATCCGAAGTTGGCGTTCAGCATGAACGCCCCGCCGTGGTAGGCATCGTCGCCCATAAAAAGATCTGTCATCGGGGCCTGGGGCGATGCCGCCTTCAGCGCCGGATGCGAATCGATAATGCTCGCCGAGGTAAAAAATCCGGGATACGAAATCCCCCAGATCCCGGCATTCCCGTTGTTATTGGGGACATTCTTCAGCAGCCACTCGATGGTGTCGTAGAGGTCGCTGCTGTCGTCCACATCCTTTTTGGATTTCTTATTGTCGATGTGCGGACGCATCTCCACAAACGTCCCTTCCGACATGTATCGCCCGCGCACATCCTGGTTGACGAAGATGTATCCCGCCTTGTCGAAATCGACGGACGGCCCCAGCTGCTTGCGGTAAAGATCCACGCCATAAGGGCTTACGCTATAGGGAGTGCGATTAATCAGAAATGGATAGGCCCGGGAGCTGTCCTTGGGCACATACACTGACGTGAACAGGTGCACGCCATCGCGCATAGCGATCCTGTATTCGTACTTTGTATAATGCTCTTTGACGTCGTATTCCGGTACGTCAGACTTGCTTTGCGCACCAAGAGTCACCATCAGGATCGGAATCAATAGACTTGCCAGAATGCAGTTGCGACGCAGCATGATTGCTCCTTTGCGGACAACAGCCGAATAGGCACGCTACAAGCGGCGAAGGCCCTCAGTCAAGCGGGATTGCGGTAGTGAGCGGTACAATAGATGTTTCGCTCATCAACGAGATTCGGCCTGTGTTCGCACGGCCTCCTGAGGGATGCATGTTTGAAGTTACGGTTGACGACACCTTTGCCGCGGGACATTACCTGCGCAACTACAAGGGGAAGTGCGAGAATCCGCACGGTCATAATTACAAGATCCGGGTCACCTTGGCCGGGGCTGAATTGGACAAGGCCGGCCTTCTGCTCGACTTCAAAGATCTGCGCGAAGTGATGAAACACGTCATTGAACGGCTCGATCATCAGATGATCAACGACATTGAACCATTTACGGTGATCAATCCCTCGGCGGAAAATCTCGCCAAGTATTTTTATGACGAGTCCAACACGCGGTTAAACAGCGTTACCAACGGTCGCGTGCGCGTGAAGAACGTCACCGTCTACGAAACCGATACGACGACTGCTACTTATACGGAGTCTTAGCGCCGCCGTCCTGGCGGCTGTCCAGCGCGTCATTGCTCAAGAATGCAAATCACTGAGATTTACAAATCGCTGCAGGGAGAGTCGACACACGCTGGATTGCCCTGTGTGTTTGTCAGGCTTACGGGATGCAATCTGCGCTGCTGCTGGTGCGACAGTGAATATACCTTCCACGGCGGGCGGAAAATGACTACGGACGAAGTGTTCGACGAAGTTAGACGCCTAAGCCCAAATGGTGGATTGGTCGAAATCACCGGCGGGGAGCCCATGCTGCAGGAGCGTCAACTACTGCCGCTGCTGGACCTGCTCCTGCACGCTGAATATCGAGTATTGCTCGAAACTAGCGGAGAACGGCTATTGACGCGGGTTCCGGCGGGGGTCGTGAAGATCGTGGATGTGAAGTGCCCTCACTCCGGCGCTCCAAATACTTTTCTCCCCGAAAACCTGGCGGCGCTTAAAACGCACGATGAAGTGAAATTCGTTATAAGTGACCGCTGCGACTATGAATTTTCCCGCGAGTTTGTCCGCGATCACAATTTAGCCGGGCGCGTGAACGCCGTCCTGTTTTCTCCCGCATTTCGCAAGGATGCAACCGGCACTCGCGACAGTTCACACTGCTTGCTCGATCCAAGAGAATTGGCCGAGTGGATTCTGGCGGACGAAATTTCAGTGCGTCTCGGACTTCAACTGCATAAATTTGTCTGGGACCCTGCAGTAAAGGGAGTTTAATGCTCAGATCAATTCCTTAAAATGGATTGATCTCAAGCTCAATGACCCGACTGACTACGCGTGCGGTAGTTCTGTTGAGCGGAGGAATGGATTCCTGCGTGTGCGCCGCCCTGGCCGCCCGCGATCACGAAACCGCCGCTGTGCACATCAGTTACGGACAACGCACAGAAAATCGCGAGCGCCAATCCTTTCTGGCGATTTGCGATCGTCTGAACATTCAGAACAAACTTCTCGTGCGCAACGACGCCCTGCGCGCCATCGGAGGCTCCGCACTCACCGACGAAAACATGGCCGTGCCCATCGGGTCTATCGCGGAACATGAGATTCCCGCCACCTATGTCCCCTTTAGAAACGCGCATTTCTTATCCGTCGCAGTCAGTTGGGCCGAAGTGCTCGGGGCAACGGAAATATATATCGGCGCCGTCGAACCGGACAGTTCCGGCTATCCTGACTGCCGCCCCGTGTACTATGAAGCGTTCAATCGCGTGGTTCGGGCCGGAACGAAGGAAGGAAACATCGAAATCCTCACCCCACTGATAGCTATGCGTAAAGCGGAAATAGTGCGGCTTGGCCTTGAACTGAACGCGCCCTTCGATTTAACTTGGTCATGCTATAGCCATGGAGATCGAGCCTGTGGCCAGTGTGATAGTTGTATCCTGCGTTTGCGGGCGTTCGCCGCTGCGGGAGTTGCCGACCCGATTCCCTATGTCACGGCTGAGAGAGTCTGAACCACAGCCGATTTTTGATCGTTGAAGGAAAAATTGGCGCGAATTCGAATGCAGATTTTTCAATCAGCAATCAGAAATCAGATGTCTAACAATTTAGTTGGCCGGGAGGCCCCCATGAAGAAGCACTTCGCGGTTTTCGCTCTCGTTTTCTTAATACTGGGACTGTGCGCGCCCGCGCTCTTCGCGCAGGGTGCGTCAGGCACGGTCAAAGGCCTCTGCAAGGATGCTGAAGGGAATCCTATCGTCGATGGCGTGGTCGTTTGGGCAAACCAGGATAACGGTCAGAAATATACCCTCAAGACCAACAAGAAGGGCGAGTACTTCTCCCTGGGCATTGGGCCGGGCACCTACACGGTCACGCTTTACAAGAACGCTGACGATGCCAAAGCCAACAAAGAGCTCTTCCACTTCGGCAAAGTTCCGGTCACCCTGGACGAAAACACGGTCGACTTCGACATGAAGAAAATGTCGCAGGAAGCGGCCAAGGGTCAGGGATTGACTCCGGAACAACTCAAGGCACAGCAGGAAGCGATAGAGAAACAGAAGAAAGAAGGCAACACGGTTAAAGCGCTGAACGAAAAGCTGGCAGCTGCCAAGGTCGCATCCGATGCCGGGGACTTCGATACGGCGATTACCGACCTGGTCGCGGCGAATGAAATCGACGCCTCGCGCGATCTGGTCTGGTTCAAGCTTGGCGACGCCTATCGCCTGTCGGTCCCCAAGCAGACCGATCCCGAGGAAAAGAAGAAGCGTCTCAATTCGGCCGTCGAGGCCTATCAGAAAGCGGTGCAACTGAAGCAGGCCGCCACCAATGAGAAAGACCCAGCCGCCACCCAGACTCTCGCGGCCTACTATAACAACCTTGCCGAGGCCTACAGCAAGGCTGGCAAAATCGACGACGCTGTGAAAGCCTACCAGCAGGCCGCCCAGGACGATCCCACCCATGCCGCACAGTATTACTACAATATGGGCGCGGTTCTCACCAACGCGGGAAGAGGCGACGAGGCCATCGCTGCCTTCGACAAATGCATCGCCGCCGATCCCAATAAAGCGGACGCCTATTATCAGAAAGGCGTGAATCTTATCGGCAAAGCTACCTTGCAGGGCGATAAAACGATTGCGCCGCCCGGAACCGCCGAGGCATTCAACAAGTATCTGGAATTGCAACCCACCGGCGCCTATGCCGACGTAGCCAAGCAGATGCTAGCCACCATCGGCGCCAAAGTTGAAGTCAACTACGGCACCAAGAAGACCAAGAAATCAAATTAGATTTCCGGTCGATCCACTTTGCCAGAGCGCATTGCAATCCGCCAAGGGCGGCTCAATCAGCCGCCCTTTTCCTTCCCCGGCGTCTTCGACATTACCAAGGGCTATGTACTTACTGGCCTTATACTTCTCCCGCCTGCAGGGGTAAAGTAAAGACACTAGGTCAGCTCCGGTTGACCGTTCTCCGTTCTGTGGTGCATGCAATTCCCTAAACCAACGTTATTTTGAGGATGGAATGGCAGCACCTGGCATTGCAGCAATCTCGGTTTCTCTGGAAGGATATTCCGGCAGCGGCAAAGTAGCTACGCCCGCGTTGCTCGCGGCGATGCTGCGTGCTGCAGAAAAAATCAGCGACTTGATCTTTTCTCCCGGACGTCCGCCCCAAGTCCAGGTCTACGGTCAGCTCATTCCCGTACAGGTGCCGGGGCTTTCGAGCCTCACGCCGGATGACACTCGCCACATCGCCGCCGATCTGATTGGCGACAATAAGCAAGCCATTGCTACCTTACGTGAACATGGATCGTGCGACGTTTCCTACGGGCTGCCCGGCGTGGCCCGTTTTCGCGTTAACATCTTCATCCAGCGTGGCAGTTGCGCCATTGTCATGCGCGTGATTTCCACCCTGATCCCAGACTTAGCCTCGCTGGGCTTGCCGGCTCATCTGTCTGATGTCGCCAAACTGCGCGACGGCATCGTCCTCGTCACCGGACCCGCCGGATCGGGCAAGTCATCCACCCTGGCGGTACTTCTGGACTGCATCAACCGCGAAAAGTGTTACCACATCATTACTATCGAAGATCCCATCGAGTTTCTGCACAACCATAAATGCTCCACTATTCATCAGCGCGAGCTCCACAGTGACACTCCCAGCTTCGCTCATGCCCTGCGCTCCGCCTTGCGCCAGGCGCCAAAGGTAATTCTCGTCGGAGAAATGCGCGACCGCGAGACCATCGAAATCGTTATCGAGGCTGCTGAAACGGGTCACCTCGTTCTTTCCAGCCTCAATACCATGGACGCTCCCAAAACAGTGGAGCGCGTTGTCAGCTCCTTTTCGCCCGATGAACAGAAAAAAGTCCGCGAGCGCTTCGCGAAAACATTCCGTTACATCGTATGCCAGCGCCTTCTGCCAAAAACCGACCGGAGCGGCCGCGTACCAGTCGCTGAAATCCTGAAAGCCAATCCTCGCACTCGAGAGTGTATCGAGAAAGGCGAACGCGACGGCAAGACTCTGCTCGATGCCATGAAAGCCGGAGCCACCGAAGGCATGCAACACTTCGATGGCTCCG
>Ga0210389_10000616_pt1 | contig 31163 bp, 31 predicted proteins | sample IncBWH28OmetaG_FD_160127 | JGI IMG/M metagenome (GOLD analysis project Ga0210389, IMG submission 160127) | Forest soil microbial communities from Barre Woods Harvard Forest LTER site, Petersham, Massachusetts, United States - Inc-BW-H-28-O ... | reverse complement strand
CGAAATGTTCCTGCACGATCCACCAGTTGTTGTTGCTGTCCGGCTTGAACGCCTTGGAGGCCTGCGGTACGGCCGCCTCGATCGACGCGCAACTCTCGCCTTCATCGAGCGCGAATGCGGCGATATAGACAAGCGCAGCCACTTTTGGATGATTGCCGGCCTCGGTAATGACAGACCCACCGTAACTGTGGCCGACGATAACCACTGGCCCGTCCATGGCGTCTAGAGCCGCCTTGGCGTACTTTTGGTCGTCGGCGTAGGAAGTCTCCGGTTCCTGCAACACCGATACCGTGTATCCGTCTTTCTCGAGGAGCTTCGCGACCGCTTCCCAGCCGGACCCGTCAGCAAATGCTCCGTGCACCAAGAGGACGTTGTGTATGCCAGTCGGCGCCGCAACCGCCTTCTGGATACTGCCCAGCAGCACACTCGTGGCGATTAGTACGGCCATGAGCGAATAAACGCCGTAAAGATTTTTCATGACGATTTCCCTTCAGTTGGTTTTCAAACGAGAAATTCGAGCTGAGGCGCCTTATTCGATCCCATCCAAATTGGGCGCAAAGCAAAAGCTACTTGAGCGGCGTTGAATCCGCGTCACGACAACAGGCGATGTGGGACTAACTCTTTTGAGTATTTGTTATCTGATCGAAGTGCTGCGAACGCTGTCCAGATAGAGGAACCCTAGCGTTCCGGTTGCTGGGATCATTAAACCCCCCTCTTATGCGCCATTCCCGTTCACTTTGATTTCACGGCGGCCATACAGGCGCGCGTCCAGTGACAAGGTGCCCGGCCCCAGGAAAATCAAGGCTACCGACATCACAATGAACTCCAGGCGCGCCATGCCTGATTCAAACAGTGACAGATGTCCGAGAATGCCCGAGTCCAGCGTCAGAAATAGCGCGCCTGCAGCGAGCAGTACGCTGGCGATCGGGGTCATCAAGCCGATGATGAGCGCAACACCAATGACGAAAGCCAGTAAGGCGACGACAACGCTCACATTCACCGCTCCATGGTTTGCAATCAAAAGGAGCCATGCTTGTGAACTCGCGGCGCCGCCCACGACGAGGCGAAGGAGCAGCAAGGCAAAGCCGGGATAGCCTGTGGGAAAACCTGAAAACGTCCGTTGCAGCGCCATGCCGGCTCCCACGAGAGTTAACGGAGTGTAGTCGCCGGAAATACCGCGGAGCGTCCTACGAAGTGAGTACTCCAATCTACCACTATTGAGTAACGATCCCGCTTACAGGGTGATGACGCCACGACGAATACCGATCGCAACGGCCTGGGTCCGATCCTTGGCTCCAAGTTTGTCCATGATGCGTTTGACGTGCACCTTGACTGTGTCCTCCGAGATTCCCAGACGCTCGCCAATATCGCGGTTGCGGTCGCCTTCGGCAATTCTGCCCAGGACCTCGACCTCGCGCTCCGTGAGCGGATCTCCCCCGACATAGACAGCCAGATTTTCGGCCACAGCGGCAGGAAGATGCCGGCGTCCAGCGTGTACCTTGCGGATGACTCCGACCAATTCGTCGAGCGGCGCGCTTTTCAACACATAGCCGTATGCTCCCGCAGCAAGCGCGCGTTGGATTTCGTAATCGCCCTCAAAGGTCGTCACCACGATCACCCGGGCGTCCGGAAACTCCTCCCGGATCGAGGCGATGGCGCTGATTCCACTCATGTCAGGAAGTCTGAGGTCCATGAGCGTGATATCGGGTCGGTGCTTCCTGAACTCCTCAAGAGCTGACTTAGCCGTGCCCGCAGTCCCAACGATTTCCATATCGTTTTCATTCGCAATCACCGTCGCGATTCCCTCACGAAAAAAAGGATGGTCGTCGACACAAAGAATGCGGATGGGGACAGAGGAACTCACGATCTGCTGTCCCGTGAATAGAGCTTGGCAATCCAATACATCGGCCCGCGGTGAGCGGGGTGCTCAAAGGCGGCCACAGCCGGCACAAGCAAGTCGATTTCAGTTCCCGCTCCGGCGGCGGTCCTAACTTTCAGCTGTGCCCCAATCTTCGCTGCACGCTCACGCAGACCCGACAACCCGAAATGTCCCTCCCGCCCGGCCTTTAAGACCTCGGGGTCGATTCCCTGGCCGTCATCACGGACCAAGAGGCGCAAGTGATCTCGCCCGTACTCGAGCACGGTCTCCACCGCGGAAGCGCCGGCGTGCCGGAACGCATTCGCGAGTGCTTCCGCGCCGATGCGATAAATCTCCTCACGCACAAGCGGCCGGATCGAGCGCGCTGTACCCTCTACGACCAATTGATGCTTCACCTTACGAGGGGCCGCCAGATCGTTTGAGATTTGGGTCAACGCGCGCTCCAGAGTCTCCTCCTGCGAGCGCCGTAATCGAAGGCCGCGGACCCTGTGGCGGCTTTCATCGATCAATTGTCGCAACAATTGCGAAACGCGCTGTACGAGCGGTTTCGCAGTCGCATCCGCCGGAATTTGACGGTCCGCGACTTCCAATTGCAGAGAGGCGCTGATCAGACCTTGCAAGAGCGTGTCGTGTAAATCCCTCGCGATGCGAGTTCGTTCATTGACGCGCTCCTTCATCCTCATCGTCAGTTGACGCGACAGCTGCCGAACACGGGCCACATAGGCGAGCCACATCATAAAAAGAAAAAGCGCGACGTAAATGGCTCTAAACCACCAAGTCGCCCACCAAGCCGGTAAAATCACGATCTGCAGTGAGGTCCCGGGCTCGTTCCAATCACCGCGAGCTGTCGCGGCCTGCACGCGAAAAGTGTATGCGCCCGCCGGCAACGTCGTGTAAGTCACTCGCCTCTTATTGCTGTCAACTTCGTACCAATTGCTATCCAGCCCCTCAAGCGTGTACCGGTAGCGATTCGACTCGGGGCTGGAGTAGCGCAGACCGGCGAAGGTTACAGAAAATATGTTCATTTCGTGGGTCAGCACAATGCTGTCAGTGTAGGCGATCGCGTGCGACAGCGGTCCGCTGCCACCGATTGTGGCGGGTGCACCGGATAACTCCAAGTCGGTTAAGACAACTTGCGGACCATAGGGGGCTTCCTTGAGCTTATCCGGAAAGAAAGCCACTGCACCGGCAAATCCCGCAAAAGACAGTTCCCCTCGGCGAGATTTGGAGCACGCGGCCCAACCGGTGAGATCGGTGCCAGGCAAACCGTCCGCCTCGGAATAATTGGCAAACCTCTCATCATTCGGATTGAATTTGGATAGCCCCTTGTTGGTGTTCATCCACAGATACCCGTGATCATCTGCAAGAATGCAGTCGATCGCGTTTCCCAACAAACCATTGCGTGTGTCGTAGCCGGTAAACTTACCTGTTGCAGGATCGAGTCGGTTCAAACCGTTTTCGGTCCCGATCCAAATGAGATGCGAGGAGGCAATATGGATGGCTCCGACACCGTCGTCCCGCAATGTACTCGGATCGCTCGGGTCGGATTTGTAAACGGTGAAGCGGTGTGTCACGGGGTCGAAATGATGGAGACCGGACTGGCTGGTGCCAAGCCACAGTGTTCCCTTCTCGTCTTCCGCAATTCGGACATAGATTTGCTTAAGGCTGCCTTGAAGATCTGGCTTATAAACATGGAAACGTTGCTTATCCCTGTCCAATAGATCTAACCCATCGTCGGTGGCGACCCATAGGTTGCCGGCGTGATCCTCAAAGGTCCTGTATACGATGTCACTGCTCAAACTGGTTGGATCGGCCGAATCATGTCGATAGGATTTCAGGCGGCCCGAATCCGGTTCGTAGCTGTAAAGGCCACGGGCATAGGTCCCGAACCACAGCATTCCCGAGTGATCCTCCGTAATGTCGATAATCATGGGTTTTGTTCCAATTCCGAGCGTTACACCCACGAGCTTCCCGGTCTTACGATCAAGCCGGCTTACCCCGTCATCGTTAGCTAGCCAGAGCGAGCCTCGCGAGTCCTCCAAAATCGCGTTTACAAAATCCACGCTCAAGCTGTTTGGATCATCCGCATGGTGCTTGAAAACCTCGAACGCCGACTTATCGGGCGAGAAGTGATTCGGTCCCACCGAGTGCAGACCGGTCCATATATTTCCCTCACGATCTTGAAAAAGTGCGATCACCCTGTCTTCGCCGATGCTGTGCGGGTCACCGGGGTGATTGCGAAAACGTATGAACCGATGCTTATCGAGATCGAATTGCAGCAGCCCCATGCCCCGCGTGCCCAGCCATAAATTGCCGTTGCGATCCTCGATCATGTCACTGACACCAGTGTCCGCATCCGCAGAAGGCTTCTGCGGATAGAAACTGTACTGCGTTAGCGTGTTCGACGCTCTATCGTAAAGCGCGAGGCCCGTCCCCAAGTTGTGGTAGATCCAGAATTGCCCGAATCGATCCTCGAAAAATGCGACCTGCGAGTCCGGCATCGGAATATGAAGTAGAACCTTTCCCGTCGACCGTTCGAACTTGTCCAATCCATCGGCCGTTCCTACCCAGAAGTCACCATTTCGGTCCTCGCCACTCCAGTTGATGTCGTTAGTACTCAATCCCTTCGGGTTATCGGCGGAATGCCGATAATGCACGATCGTTCCGGTGTCTGGATCGAGTTGATGCAGACCAGTAGCCGTCGCCAACCACAGCCGGCCACTGCGGTCCTGCGAAATATGGACGACTGTGCTCGCTAGATTGGCCAGTTCGTCGGTTTCGATCTGGTAATGGGTGAAGGTCTCGGTACGTGGATCAAGACGGTCGAGCGTCCGGTTGCATCCGATCCACAACATGCCGGAGCGGTCTTTGAACAACGAATAAATGAAGGCTCCAGTGAGACTGTTCACTCGACCGGGTACGTGCACAAATACCTTAAATTCGTAGCCATCGTAGCGATCTAGGCCGTACTGCGTCCCAAACCAGATGAAGCCGCGGTCGTCTTGGACAATCTGAGAAACACGGATTTGAGAAAGACCCTCGGCTGTCGAGACCCGCGTAAAACGAGCACTTTCTCCCTCAACGACGGGGATGTTCGCAACCTCCGCGGCGAACCGCGGGAACGTAAGAGCGCTGCCCACCGCTGGAGATCTCTGCGCGCTGGTTTCTTGGGCATTGGCAACGTCGTGCGTCAGCCATCCAGACAGGCAAGACAGCGCGTAGACACACAGGGTCGCGCGTATCAACCGTTGGTAGTGGAAACGCACGCGACGCGGCTCCTTTTTGGGGACAGGTCCGAATCGCATCCGCTCACGGGCTGCAACAGCGGCGCCGCCAGCATGAGATGCGAGAACGCGTATCGAAAGCTCGCGCGCATCGTCAGACCCTCCCATGAGCAGACGTTTCGAATACGCTCTGCCGCAAGATTGCGGACAGGCGCCGGCCTGGATACCCGCCAGGCTAGTGATCGAAGCGAATGTCCAGCCCAATCGTCCGAGGACGGTTCATAGCAATCCGCCGTTGAGTCGGGAGATCAATGCCATTCGACAACGGCAGTTCGGTCTCTGCGCGCTTATCCAAAGCGTTGGTGACGAATAGGCCGCCGCTCCACCGCAGGTGCTTCACCCCCAGGCGCAAATTCAGCAAACTATAGCCCGCAATGTTGTAGTAGATGCTTTGTGGATTGTAGCTCGTGTCCTCGCGACTCGCGAAACTGAAGTCACCCCGTAAAAATGCGGATGTATCGGCATCGATTGCGCGCGTGTACTCCGCTGACGCGGCACCCATCCAGCGCGGGGCGTATTCGAGCGTCTGCCCCGCCTGTCCAGCCGCGCCGGGGATCGTTGATATCAGCTTCGCTTCGTTATAGGAAAAGCTGAGAGTCAGCTTCAGCGGCCTCGTTGGACTGTAGTTCATATCGAATTCACCACCCTTGCTGGAAGCCTTTCCGAAATTGCCGACGAAGCCGAAACCGCAGGTGGGTAGAGTGATGTTCTGCTGAATATTGGTCCAGTCGATATAGTAGACAGCGCCATTCATCGTAAGCCGATGTTCGAGCCATTCAGTCTTCGCGCCCAATTCGTAATTCCAGATCGAGTCGGGCTTGAACGCCGTCGGTGGCGTCGAGAGGCCGAGTGCGGCAAGATCTTCCGCGCAGGTGCTGGGGAGCGGGTATAGCGGGCCACCTTCGCGATATCCTTTTGCGACCGTCGCATAGGTGAGAATATCCTGCGTCACGTGATAGGAAAGACCGTACTTTGGGGTTGTTCCTCGAGCGTCGCTGGTATGCGAACTTGTCGGCGTCTCGACCCCGCCGTTAAAAACCCCGTTGATATAAACGGTGTAGCGCTGGCTCTGCTGGTATACGCGGTCACCGAGAGATGCCTGTAGACCGGGCAATAGATCGATATTGAGTTCCCCGAACGCCGCCTTTTGAACATCGAGGAAGTCATTCCAATTGTAATAGACGGGCTCCGACCCAAAGGCCGCCTCGTATTGCAAGGTCGTCGGCCAAGTGAGGGTACCGTAGGCCACAGCGTGAGCGTAAAACAGTCCAACCACACCGTGCACCGGCCCCGCCCCCCCGGAGGCTCGCATCTCCTCTACCAAGTTGTGATTGCCGGCCTCGGCGTACAAGGTCGACGGATAGACGGCTCCTTGCGGGAAAAAGAAAGAAAGGTCCTTCGAGTCATCCTCGGCGTTGAAAACATATCGGTCCATATAGGATGTGGATGAAGTGAAAGTCACCGGCTGGACGTCAGCCTGCAGCGTCAGGGTATATAGCTGCACCTGGTCAGTCGATGGTTCGCGAACCAAGCGGCTCTGAATGGCATCGCTGAAGCTACCCGGTGGGGAATCGAACGTGAACGGAGCCCCCAGGTCCATATGTTGGTAGTACGCCGCGAGGGTCGCGGAGAACTCATCGATCGGTTTCGCCTCGATCGCGATGCGTCCGCCAAATGTTTGCTCTGTATTGATGTTCCTGTCCACCGGGCCCGGAAGAACGGCGAGATAGTTGTTCGGATCCGTCGGATGCTGGTCGATGTAGCCGCTGTTGTTACGGTCGAACAGCATGGCGCGAACGGCCAAATTTCCAGGAATGATCGGCTGGTTGATGAGGCCATCGACCTCCTCGTTAAAGCCACCACCGTGCGTACCCGAAGCAGTGACCTTGGCCGTCACGTGCTCTTCGTTGAGATTGGGCTGGTTGGTGATATATCGGACCGTTCCTCCAAAGGAGCTTGCGCCATACAGCGAGCCCTGCGGCCCCCGCAACACTTCAACTCGATCCAAGTCAAAAAGGGCCGGATCCATGTCAAAGTTGGTCGGCTGTACAGCATTCCCAATGCCGATCGAGAGCGGCGTGTCATCGAGATAAAAGCCGACTGTGTTGTTGCCAGACAGGCCACGCAAGATGATCTGGTTTTGGCCGGGCGCCGCGGAAACAATGGTGAGGCCCGGTGTTTCTCTTCCAAGGTCCACGAGTGTCGTCGCGCTGGTTTTCTCAATTGTATCCGCGGTAATTACCGCGACGCTCATCGGCGTGTCTTGTAGGCGCTCGATCGTTTTGCGTGCCGTAACGACAATGTCTGGGATTTCGGATCCCTTGGAATCATCTGCCGATGTTCCACTGGCAGTCTCCATTGACGCTCGAGCAATCGTAGGGGATGTCAATAGCATCGCAATGATCGAGATCGCGACTGGAATCGTCTGTCGCGACGTCATTGCCTTCATGGTTCGTCTCCCAAATGACCTGAAGCGGCTGAACCTTTTCGATCGTACTAAAAGCAGATCCTTCGGTTTCTTATGGGGCACATCCTTGATTCGCCGGCACCCCTGAGCATTCGATTTTAGACAAGACTTGGCGCACGTCAAACCTCTTCAGTGTTCACTCAGACCGCCAAAATCCGCGAATCTCGGCTTTGGACCGACCAATTCGGTACCTTGAACGGAAGGTCAGCCATCAGCTGACGGAAGCGATCTTTCATTTAACTCGCGCGGCGAATTTGGACGACGTTTGCGCCTTCCCGCAGACCATCGAGGTAGTCCGCCCATGTTTGCATCATTTTGCGGCGTTCGGGCAGCAAATAGGATTCGAACCCCTGACCCACGCATTACGAATTCACAGATCTATCTGGCGATGCCTATCAATCAATAGCTTCCATGGCTTACCTGCGTGCATTCCGCACGACGCTTTCAATGCGTTCGTGCGGATTGTGGTGCTGGCGCTTATTGATGCAGGAAATCTGAACGTTGTCGGCCATTTTCATTCCCTCCTTGGAGCAATTACGACGTACTGTGTACCTGAGTACGGGCAACGTCAACGCGAACCTTGAATTCGACGAGCCTGCCGATGAGCCGTTCATTGCCCCTCTTGTTCATCGATCAGGTGCCAATTCAGTGAAGAGACTATGCCCTCGCGCGGACTACTTCTCGCCTACGTCTTTGGTGAGCAAGCGCAAGAACCCAGGATTTACAAACAGCTTGGTGCGACCAAATTGGGCACTGGACAACACCTTGGCCTGTACCAACTTATGCAGATAGCTCGCGGCCGTCTGTCGCTTCGCGATCCCTGCGTCTACTAGATTCTCGATGCGGGTGTACGGTTGGACAAAGATCGCCTCTATCAATTCCTTCGAATATATTTTAGGCAGTTTTTTCTTCACAGTTTCTCCCGTGCGCTCGGCCAGATCGCGAATGGCCTGGATTTTTTGCAAGGTCCACTTCGCGGTATCGGCTGTTGCATGAAGCATGTACAAAAGCCATTCTTCCCAAGCTTGGTCCTTCGTAACGCGCATCAAAAGGTCATAATACGGAGCCTTCTTGCGAATGATGTAACGAGAAAGGTAGAGCACCGGGCTATCAAGCAAGCCATATTGCACGAGAATGAGGAGATTCAAAATTCTTCCAGTACGTCCGTTGCCGTCCGTAAAAGGGTGAATAGCTTCGAATTGATAATGTGCTACCGCCATCCTCACCAGCGGATCCAAGTCGTTTGGTAGATTGACAAACGACTCCCAGTTGGAGAGCTTGTGACGAAGTAGCCTTTCTCCTACGGGCGGCGTGTAAATGATCGCACCTGACCCTTCGTGCGCAAGGCCTGTGCCAGGGACTCGCCTCACGGTAGTACGCACGTCCTTAATGATGGTGCAGATCTCTTCCGCTATCCGCGTATTGAGCGGGGTTTTCCTGATAGCTTCACACCCGTGTCGAAGTGCCGTTCGATATCGGAGCGCCTCTTTGGTCTGCGGATCGGCGGCTTGCTCTTTGAGCTGCACCTGCCGAAAGAGAGCATCGGTCGTCGTCACTACATTCTCGATCGCGGAACTCGCCTGTGCCTCCAGAAGTGGGATCGTGTTGATCAACACGGTAGGATTTGGAATTAGCGCAGAAGCTTGTTTTAAACTTGCTAGGGCTGCTCGCGCTTCAACACAGGCTTTAAGGACAGTTTTCTTTTCGAGTTCGACCTTCGGAGGGAGCAAAGGCAAAGCATCGTAGGGAGAATTTGGATTGAAACGCATATGTCGATAAATTGTACTTTTTTAAGTACGTCTAAACAACATGCTTAAGGCATCGACATATACCTAGGATATGATTACAAAATATGGTTTTTTAACTATATCTATCATCTCGGCGCAAAGAGGATTCGAACCTCTGATCCACGCATTTTTGGTGCGGAACAAAAGTGACCACAGCGAACCCCGCGTGCGGGATCAAGTGTCACGTATGTGATTGATTTTATTATTTTTTGGTGCCGCAAAGAGGATTCGAACCCCTGACCCACGCATTACGAATTCACAGATCGATCTGGCGATGCCTATCAATCAATGTCTTACGAACGCCAAACTCGATCATTGTCGGTAGAACGCGCGGAAAATCTGCTTGTGCTGGTACAAAAGTGGCTACAGCAAATTGCGTGAGTCACACGCATCGGTCACGCCGCCCTCATGCCCAATCAACCCTACGAATTGAAGTTCCAATTTCGCGCGACGCAACTCATTGTGTCGCACGTGAGCAGTAACACCTATTGAGCCCGCGGTGTCGCTAGCCTTGAGACATTCTCGTGCATATTCCTCGACAAATATCCCGCTTGCGTTTGCTACGCGACGAATTGTCGGATCCGCGCGAGCCAGTTTCCGTGGGCGATTCAGGCCGTTCCCCCGGTTCTATTTCGAGTCAAGCTCAAGTGAGTCACGCGGTTTTTCAATCCACAGCCGGTGGTCTTAGGTGCTTTAGATCAACCACTTGCAGCGCTTGCCGACACGGAACTTTGCTCGCTCACCAGGTCACACTCCTAGCACAACCCGCCTCTCAATGGCTCTCTCCGTCCACGCTCCGTCCCGATCGTTCCATGGCGAGCTTCAGCCGCGTCACAGCGAATCGTAGCCCGTACACCGCTCCATGCACGCCCCAAATCTCGTTTGCGAGGTCATAGACTTCGGCGCTGGCGATATGCCGCGTTGTGCCCTGCCGATTATTCTTGAGCAGCGTGCGGCCATCTGTCTCAGCATAGATTGAGGAGTGGATTACTTCATTGCGTGCGTCCGCAACTACTTTGCAGTGTCGGAGAATGGCACTCACGCGGGGTTCCTCATCAGCCTTCTGCGCGTAATCGGGAGCGATCTTGTAGGCGCGCGTTAAGGCCTTTCGAAGGTGCCGGGCCTTGTCGGTGAAGCGCAGATGCTCGTAATCTGTGAGCTCGGGACAGAAGGACTTCGCGATTCCGTATAGATCATCAAGCTCGTTTTCGAGATTCCCGGAATATATCGCGAGAAACCCGCACGCTTTGATGAGGTCGCCATCATCCTTCAGCATGCGCTTCGCCTTTCCCTGGGGAATCTGAAGGACCCCGAGATCGGGAGGTCAGTCAAGGATCGGACAATTTCGACGAGTGCACAACGGACCGCCGCTTCCCTGAAGCCCTTGCCCTTCTTGAGGTTGCAGATAGCACAGGCGACGCGAAAATTGGCCTCACGCTCCGTATCTCCTCCGCCACCGATGTGCGGAATTACGTGATCGATGTGCCATCCGCGTACGCCACGCTTACTCAATGGCCAGCGACGGTTGCAAATGTGACACCGTCGCCGGGACGCCTCCCAGATTGATTTGACCTCGCCGGCTGAGAATCTCTTCTTCCGAGGGTAGACGACAACCGCCCCTGAGTACCCGTCGTCTTCGCGGAGGGTATCTCCGGGCTTCCGCAAATAGAATCGCACATCGATCGGAGCCGCACCTTCGTCGTAAAACTCTAGCGGATAGCAGAGCGTATACCGCCGATAAGCGATGACAAATGCATGATCCTGGCGATCAACTGACAGGTAATGCTCTGATTCACACGGTCTTGCTCGACAATTCCAAGTCGAGCCGCTGCCGTCTGTGCGGAGAAAATCCGCGGGGATGGGTACGGACAGCTCACCGCAGCGTAAGCAGGGAAGCCACACGAATGGGTTCCGGCTTTCATGCCGGCTACTCACGTAACAGGATCCCAAGGGCGGCCGCGGCCCGCGCGCTCCTTCCGCTCGGTCACCAGCAGAGCCTCAAGAGAGGGATGCTTCCGATGAATGCTTTCGTTATAGATGTACTCCGTCTCCCGCCAGAAGGTATCGATCGCTGCCGCGAGCGATCTTAAGAGATCTAGCGAAATCACCAAGTTCTCCTCGGTGCGCGTAGGTTCTGAGGGCATCCCTGGTGGAGGTGGGATTAACTGTAATGACTCACCAGCCGGCCACAATTCTGGATGTTCGACGGCAAGACGTTGCAGGGAGCCACCTCTCCCATGGCGACAGACATTGCCTAGGAGCTGCAAGACATTTAGCTTCGCAAACTCGTCGAATGCGGACAGAGGCACGCCACGGATCTGCTCGAAGAGGCTATGGAGTTCCTCCCAAGTCCCGGTCCTGCTCTTCTGCGCAGCTTTGTGATCGGATTTCAACTCGCGCGCGCAGCTCTCAAGATACCCCCGGATCTGCTTCTCCCAGAGCGCCTGCAGCGACAGGCAGTATCCGATCATAGTCGCCCGCAGAAGTTCCTGTGCGGGGCCGACTGAGAAGTCGGCAGCCATGTCGCCTTTTTGGCTCAACGAATTTAGTTTCTCAATGCGGTGTTCCATGGCCGCGAGCGAAGGCTCGACAATATCGCGCACATAGGAGCGAGCCATCTCTCCATATCCGCTCGACAGCACGTCAGCATGGCAATTCTTCCACCGAAATGGCTCTGTCATTGTCTCTAGCCCTCGTGACTCGCCCAGTCGTCGACGTGATCGCGGCTCAAGGCATCCGAGAATCTTCGGCGGGCGCCCGCATCAGCGCGTAGAACCTCGATAAAACGATCGAGGGCGACACTCACCTCGCCAGCCAGGAGCGTCGGGTTTACAAGCACAATCCCCTCGATGTTAGTAATGGTCTCTCCGATTTCCAACGAGAATTGTGCACCTGATTTGATTCTTCCCTCATGAATGAGACCGTTGCGAAAGTCGTCGTAGATAGAGTCTGCCCGCTCCGGGCTGGCGAAACTGGGCAAGTTGTCGCGCACAAAACTCTTAAAGCGCCTGCCCACGACTGAATCGCTAGTCTCAAGCCGCGCGAGGGCATCCACGCAGAGCAGCACCAAGGCGCCGGCAGCGAACGCATGACCGCCCTGCGCGCAAGCATGTGCAGGATCCAAATAGAAGCCCCGAATGCGAGTCCGGAATTGCTCGGGCAGTTCAGCACCGCCGAAATCCACGTCCGCAAAGAGAATATTCGGGGCGAAGTAAAGGTGATCCTCAATTCGCATGCGCTCCTCCTTATCTACATTTCCTTCCTGGATTGATGCGTCGCCGTGTCTTTACATCCTCCCTGATATCGGAATGCGTCATGCGACGTAGGCTGGAAGAACAAGTTTCGACAGCTTGGCGAGTTCCGCTCGACGAACTGCGACGCGTTCGCTAGCCGCTCGAACAATTGCAAGTTTCGCCACGTAAGAGTTCGACCTGGTGGCGCAGCACATCATCGAGGCCGACCTGATCGCGACGATAGAACAGAAGTTCTCCTAGAGCAGCCATATGTCACACCTTTGATACTGGTTAATCGATCGAGAGCCCACAGTCGGGTTTCTCACTGGGGTCCTTAAGTAACTGCCTGCGCACGGTGCCGATGCCGACGAAGTGCGAGAGCAGGCGATAGTTACCGCTCTCATGTCGAACACGTCCGGCAACGATCGCCGGATGAATGCTGAGCCTCTGCGCCAATTCCATGACAGCAAGTGACGAGGGGATCTCTTTAACCCTACTCGTATTCCAGACATCTGACGGGATGAGCGCCTGCTCCGCCCATTCGTCAGCTTGGTTCTCTTTTTCATCACGCGGCGCACCTTTGACATCCCGAAGACTCAAGTCGTCGACAAACCCGTCACCTCGCGTATCGGCGAGATGCCGGCCCACGTGGGCAAGTTCATGCAACAGACAGAACCAGAAGTTGTCGAGACGGTCGTACCTCAATGTCAGACCGACGACAGGGGTACCGTCGGCGAGCTGAAGTGCCGCGCCATCAAGATGGGTGCGCGGAAGATGCTCGAGACAGACGAGATGGACCCCGTGCTTTGTGAGGAATTCCTGCGCCAGACGTGGCCCATCATTGGACCAACTCAGCTTCGCGACTTTGCACAGGAATGCCAGGTCAACCGCCCCGGGCTTGTAGGGAACGGGAAGTGGCTCTGAGTTGGCGTGCGCCAGGACCGCCAAGCACCAGGCCTTGAGCGAGTAAGGATCGGTCTTAGCGTTAAGTCGAGCGTGATCGTTCTTGCGGTAGAACGCAGCTGGCAATACGTGCTCGCCACCGGCCCTGCGAATCAGATCGCGGATCAGCTCCTCGGCATGAGCAGTCGGGTTGCGCCGCTTTTCGATCCATCCGCGCTTAGCCATCTCAGCAAGTGGAAAGCGTTCCCATTCCACGCCATCGAGCCCGGAGGGCAACTGCCCACCCGGCTGCTGCAAAAGTACATCCGCTGGGATACCCAGGTTCGCGTGAAGTGCACGCGCGATTTGCATCGTCAGTGGGCGCTTGCCAGAGAGCACCTCAGACACCTTGGCGCGAGTTCCAATGAAGGGGATTAAGTCGCGTGCTGACAACCCCGACTGCTCCATCCGAAAGCGGATAGCCCCCAGCGGCGTCGGATAGCCCATTGGCACGTGCTTGTTCTCGTAGAGCTCGACGAGATCGGTCAGGATGTCGAGTTCACCACCCTCGGGAGTATCGAACTCTGCGTCCATGAGTTCGTCGATGCGAGTCAGTGCGGCCTTGTAGTCCGCCTCGCTCCGGATCGCTCGAATCTCACTCATGTCACACCTCCTTCACGTCGATCTGGTCGTACTGCGCATGCGTGCCAACGAACCGCACGTAGATGATCCGATAGGGGTAGTTGATCCGCACGATCAACCGGTAGTCGTTCCCCTTGATGTTGAAAACCACGCGATTGCCCTTTGGAAAGCTCGCGCTTCTGAACTGCTCCTTCACCTGGGATGGTTCGCTCCAATCTGCCTTCTCCACTTCGCGGTACCAAGCCAATAGCGGCTCCTCAGCTTCGGGGTAAGCCAACCAGAAGGTCCTGAGGGTGCTTTTGGCAATGATCCGCACCGCCGGTACTATATGTCGATCCCAAAACATCGTCAAGTACTACGTATCGTGTTGGGATCATATTATAATCCATTAATTATCAACTAGTTAATCGAGTATCAACCTTGAAATAACACAGGCGATTATACGTCAATGGAGTGATGGCACGGGGACGGCCCATCGAATCCGCGCCAATAGAACTGAGACGCTGAGCCCGGAGCTTGAGCCCCGCCGAGGGATACTCTCGCACGACGATTCGGATTCCAGGCGCTGAAAGGACGCGCGACGCGGCGGACAAGGAAATGCAGTTCCCTAATTCTGAGGCCGAAAGCACCCTCCATCAGCGGATTCTCGCCAGCGATCCCGTTGGGCCGGCGGATCTATTCGCGCACTTCGTTGAACCGCTGATGAGCGCACTACGCCACGATTTGCGGTGCGACAGCGAAAACGCCAGGGACTCCTCGATTGACGCGCTCTTCGACTATCTCCGCTCCCCCACCGCTTACGATCCGAACCGAGGACGCCTCTGTACCTTCCTCACTCAAATCGCTAAACATAAAGCGGTTGATCGGATTCGGTCGCGATCCGCCGAGGTTCGGCGCGAGCAGGAGTTCAGCTCTTTTGTCGAAGTTCGCGAATCCGCTCCGAATGAGAAGATGGAACGGTCTGTTGAAGCGGGGAAGTTGTGGGGGAAAATCGAACAGGTTGTCGAGAACGAGCAAGACCGATTAGCCCTTGCTTTGATTCTGGATGGGGAGCGCTCAACGGAAGCGCTCGCCGAAGCCCTCGGAATCGAAGCTACAACGGCCTTGGAGCGTCAGCGGGCAGTAAAACGGCACCGAGATCGGCTCATGAAGATATTGGAACGCCTCGGAGAGAAATTGCGTGACGAATAAGGAGAATTGGCTCGAATCTGCTGCACGCCGCGCTGAGCGCGAGACGTGGACGCTCGGCTGGAACTTGTCACATCTCGCGGAGCTCGAGGGAATCTCCAGCCACGAGTTCGCCGCGGAACTGAAGTGCGACACAGCGACCGTCCAATGGCTCTCAATCTGCAAATGCCCCGGCGGGGAACGGTTCGCCGAGGATGTGGAGCAGATCGCCTCGCGATTCTCTTTGGACGTGAAGCGGCTCGCGGGCCTCATCCGTCGGGCAAACGCTGTCACCGCCCTGGCGGACTCTGGACACACCACCTCAGCGGGCATGCTCCTCGCCGCTCGAGATCGCGAAGACGAGGACAAATCGTGAGACCGCGCAATCGGGAAATCGAAGATCATGGTCTTGTGCTACCTGGAAGGTTCCCTCGAGACCTGATCGGTCTGATACCGCTTCGCCTGCCGTTGACGTTTGTGGCGCTCGGGGGGCTGACGACGCGTGCCCTGCAAGACTGGCTTACCCGACGACGGATCTTCGATGTATCCGGTGGACCACCTCGCCGCCTGCACGGGGCGCTCGTAGCTCGCGCCGGTCAGGGCATCGTGTTCTTGGACTCCGAAGACGATGCGGCCGAGCAGCAGCTCACGGCGGCACACGAGACCGCACATTTCCTCGAGGATCATGTTCGGCCGCGCCAAAAAGCGCTCGATGCGTTCGGCGAGATGATCCGACCGGTACTGGATGGTCAACGTGCTCCCACCCACGAAGAGTCGATCTCCTCAGTTCTCAATCGGGTGCCGCTTGGCGTCCACTTTCATCTCATGGATCGCGGTCAGAAAGGCGCCATTTGCAGCTGGAACGTTGAAGAGCGGGAACAACGGGCGGACAGGCTCGCTCTTGAACTGCTCGCACCTACCAAGACGGCTCTTAAACTACTACGCGAGTCGGCAGTGCAAAGCCCGGACCAACATGCGAGCGCCGTGGCCCTTCTATCGCAGGAATTTGATCTTCCGTTGACCGCGGCGCGAGCCTACGCAACCCTACTCCTGAGCAGAAGCCGGCCGCGTCAGAAGTTGAGCGAAAGGCTCCTCGGAGAGACGCGATGAGCCGCCCGGAGAAAGCGACAATCGCAAAACGCGATGCAGGGCGCCCCATAAGTCCCTTGCCCGAAACCGATGAAAAGGACACGCTGCTCGGCGACAAGGAGTACGAGGAGGCATTTGGAGAGGACCTTGCCCGCACGCTCGACGTCGATACCTGGGCCACGGGCATTGATTGGGAAGGAGCGGTCGCGCGCCTACGTGAGGAAATCGCCACGGCGGTTGAGCGCGAGGAGTCGATCCGTGACATCGTCCGACGTGAAGTCTTACCCAAGATAGGTCGTGCACCGGGCGCTCACAAGGACGCCGGCGTATATCTCGCCCGACCAGAAGAAATCGAGAAGGTCCACGAGGGCCTTCTGTTCCCCGGACTGGTCGAGGCTGTCGATGGAACGTCCTCCTCGCACGATACGCTGCCGCTCGGCATCACTCAGATCGGAATCGCCGTAGTCAGTTACGGCGGCACATCGGCAACCTTTGCGCAGCGCGTCTACCGGAAGGAGGTTGCCGGCCGGACCTCGGATCCCTTTCGTGCAGCCCTCGAGGTGATCGACCGTCGAGATGCACGCTCAGGAGTTGACCAGAAAGATGGATTGAGTGAGCTCGCTCGACGTGGAATTATGACGTATGCCGAGCGCAAAATCCTCCTCGACAAAGCTACCTCACCTTGGCGCATCGGCCATGGGACTCCTGCCCCATACGAACTGCTGACAGGGTCGGGAAACATGCGGTTGCTCGAGGCCTCACTCGATGTCCTGCGCAAGTTGATCATGGAGCTGAAGCAATTCGTCTTCATCCCGAGCGCGCCGGGTGAGCGCGGTCTTTTGACGATCGGCAATGCCCTACTCCCGGGCGAGTATGTCATTCTCAATTCACTCGAGAGCGTGATCGAGCGCATCGTTGAGAAGGGCCACTACGCCGCGGAGCATAAAGAGAATGCCCGACAATTCGTGCGGGACTGCGGCCCCCATGTGATGTATGGCCTCTACTGTGCATCCGACCACTCACCCCCATACATGTTCTACGCGCACCGTGAGCACGTGCACACGGCCGCGCGCATCGCGATCGCCGACAGCATCCTGCGCCCCGCTCGCGGTTTTCCCATGCTGATCGACGTCGCCGATGTCACCTGCAAGAGTGCGTTCGGCGCCGCCGGCTTCCTTGGCCTGATTCACGACGCGTACTCACAAGCCGGAGTTCCCATGAGGTACTACGGCGAGCGTGAGACCCGTCGATAGTAGGAGATACCCATGTCTGAAAGCACCAATAATCCTTCCCCGCGCGAGCCCAGTGGCCGCGATGAACTGATCCGGGATACCCCTGAAGGTGTGCTCAACGGCCTCGATGCACTCGCCGAGGTCGGCCGCACACGAATGGGCGCCCTCGATCCGGAGCTTGCGGATGCGGTCGGCTTCACACATTTTGATACCGGTTCGAGTGAGGACAATCTCATCACGATGCTGCTGGCCCGAGACGATCTCCAAAAGCTTGCCTCGCAGACGCTCCTGCGCATCAAGTCGCGGGACGACAAGCGCAGCTACCTCGGCGTGGTCGTCAAAGGGCCCTTCTCCGAAGCCGATGCCGTGCCGCCCAATTCCTCGATGGCCATTGGCGTTGTGGTTCAAGGCAAGAAGGTCCAGTACACATTCGACTACCACGGCCGTTGTGAGGTCGAGATTCTGGGAGAGGAAAGCAACGGCAAACTCGTTCCCCCACGCTACCGCCCGCGACCGAAGAGCCCCGTCTACCTGCTGGACGAGGCTGAGAGCCAGACGGTGCTGGGAGTCGGCGGGGACTTATTGCTGGGTCAGGTGGTCGGCTACGACAACATGGAGGCCCGCATCAGCTCAAAAGATAAGGCCGTGCTGCCGCGACATGTCGGCATCGTCGGCACGACCGGCGGCGGGAAGTCCACCACCGTGGCGACCTCCATTCATCGCTTTCAGCAAGCCGGCATCGCCACCATCGTGTTTGATGTCGAGGGCGAGTACACGCATGTTGACAAGCCGACTGATCATCCCGCAATGCTCGAAGCATTGCGCCGTCGAGGCATGAAGGCGGAGGGCGTGCACGATCTTCACATCTATCATCTCGTCGGCCGCGAAACCACGAACCCCAGCCACAAAAATCGACTGGAGTTCACCCTGCACTTTTCCAGCCTCTCACCGTATGCGATTGCTGAAATCCTTGAGTTGAGCGATGCGCAACAAGAGAGGTTCTATCGTGCCTACGACATCGCAAAGCTCTTGCTTCGAGACTTCGGCATATTTCCGCGCCGGGGTGATGACTTGGAAGAGCGGGAGTCCCTGGAGGTCGATGAGCTGACCACCGGCTACCCGAAGATGACCTTGCAACACGTGCTCGATGTGGTGAATGCTTATCTCTACACGTTGAGTGACGCGGGCAAGGCTGAACAAAAGAGCGCCTCTGGCTCCGGTCGCAAGTCAAAGGGTTCGGCGATGGACGCGATCGGCGAGAGCGCACGAGAATCCGAGGGCTCGGCCGACCCGGGCATCGCCCTCTTTTCAGAGTTCCGTGGCAATCCTGCCATGGTCCTGCAGCGCGTCCACGCGCAGAAGAGCACGCATGAAGTGAGTTGGCGCGCGCTGGCTGCTCGGCTCCATCGGCTACGGCGCCTGAAGATTTTCGATGTGGGCGGCGTCAGTTCCATCAACTTCAAGAACATGCTGCAGGCAGGTCGTGTCTCGGTCATCGACCTGTCGGATACGGACTCGCCCCACCTTAACAATCTGGTGATCGCGGACATCCTTCGGGGCTTGCAGGAGACACAGGAGGCGCGCTACAAGCTGGCGGCCAGCGGCGGACAGGAAGTTGTACCCGCGCTAATCATTATTGAAGAAGCGCACGAATTTCTTTCGTCCGAACGTGTCGCTCAGATGCCCGTGCTATTCCAGCAGGTTGCACGCATTGCAAAGCGCGGCCGCAAACGCTGGCTTGGACTCGTCTTCGTTACCCAGTTACCGCAGCATCTGCCAAACGAAGTCTTGGGATTGCTCAATAATTTCATCATTCACAAGATTTCCGATAGCACGGTGATCCACCGCATGCAGAAATCCATAGGCAGCATCGACGCCAGCCTTTGGAATCGTGTTGCACGATTAGCGCCTGGCCAAGCTCTCGTCTCCTTCGCAAGCTTCACCCGACCGCTGATGGTCGCGATCGATCCGGCGCCTTGCAAACGGCTGCTGGTGGAGTAGGACGAAGGCTTGGGATTCTACAGTTGCCCCGTCACCCAAATTTGGCTTTTAGGGTTTCCTGAACTCAACTACAACTTCGCGCCGCATACGACCACTCAACATCGCGTTGGCACCTGCGTGGCTGGGCGGGGGCAGGTAACGGCGATTTGCGGGAAGGTTGCGCGACTGCCTGGATACCAGCGATAGCCCATGACAGTCCGCCGCCGCGGCTACAATTTCAGAGTTGCGGACGAAAGTCCCTCGGATCATTGAATCGCCGACTACATACACTGCCCTACCACCGCGCCTTAAGACGCGCGACACCTCGGCAATGGCATGACCCATGTCCCATGCGTACGTGGACAGGAGCGCATGATGGCGAGCAGAGAGCTGAGGCTTGATGCGAAGCTGGCGGATCAAGCCCTGCACCCATTCGGCATCAAGTGCTTGCTCGGCGGAAGCCTCCGTGCCAACACTTTCGGCCCGAATTTGACGGAGCTCAGCGACCGAGTACCCCATCCACACAAGAGAGAACTTGCTGCACCTCAGGTAGTCGATCGCGTTGAGGTAGGGCGGTGACGTTAGAACAAGATCGATCGAGCCATTCGTCATCGGCAAGTGCCTGGCATCCCCCTGCTTGACGACTGCCAACGGCCCGACTGGGTCTGACCCGCTTTGTGGACAGTTGGACACGACCAACTCTACAGCGGCTGCGAAGCGGCTGAACGGTTTGATGGGTGCCCGCTCAAATTTCTTGTGCGGACGACTGTGGGAAAGATCCAGCGCCAAAGAGGCACCAGCCTGCTTTGTGATAATGAGGCGGGAAAAGCCGCACCAGAGCGCCTCCCGAACGGCCGAATCGTGAGTCCTCGCAACTGCGGTCGCGAGAGCAGCAAGTTGGCGGCGCGCGTAATCGTCGAACCAATAGCGGATGAATTTGCGCGTCTCCTGATCGGCATGCGGTGGGTAGGCTTGGCTTACGGCCAGCCGTCGCATCCGCGCGCGTGCTCGGCTCAACACGTCCTCTGCTTTGTCGACGATCTGCTCGGCATCTACGGTTCTGGTCCACACACTCGCAAGCAGTACAGCTAAGGGATCGAGATCGACGCCAAAGGCGCGATGTCCCTTCGCCCGCGCAACGGCCAGGACAGTCCCGGACCCAGCCATTGGATCGAGCACGCGCAGTGGTTCCCGGCTATTCCTCAGCGCATCCAAGGCGATACCCGGCGCCATCCGCGCAGGGAACGGATGAATCGGATTGCGTCCCAACGCTTCGAATATCGTCTTGTGGTGTGACCTGAGCATACCGCAGGCATTATGGCACGGGCTGCTCCCCAGCCCGTCGTTTCCCGGTAGTTCAGCGTGCTATGAGCCGGTCGCGTCTCGTGCATTCGAGCAGGAATGACTCAACCGCCTGAGCCAGCCGCTGTCTTTCGGTTTTGGGCGCGGTCATGTGATCTGCGAATTGCGCCACCGCATCAGCAAGTTTAGGCTGACCCGCTGTTCATTGCCAAGGAGGGACCCCTCGAAGACTTTGCCTCGGCGAAGGTCGGCATCCTTGCCGCGGCTAGCGGCCCTCAAGGGTCTCGGTATTCTCTGGCTCACTTCTCGAGCGCAGATACATTCGTACGACGGGAAGTGGCGCTCGCGCGCTTAGCCCGAAATACCGCGACCGCCGTTGGTATCAACCTGCTTCGGCGTGCAACGCATAAGGCAACTGATGTCGGGAGCGATGAGCGCCGTTGTTGGGCGTACTGGCTGGCGGACAGGTTGACCTGTGATCTGGTGGATTTCGAGAGGAGAGCTCATTCCGCCACAAATCCAGCGGGATCGCCGAGAGCTTCTGCCGCATGATCTTCAGGCAGAGGTCGTGCAATGATGTCTCGCGATGCCTTCTCACGCGAGCGCTTGCGCGTGGAGAATTGGGCTTACGCGGTTTGGGATGGGCAAGTCGGTGGATATCGACAGCGCTGCGTCCAGTGTGCATTTGTCCGGCACAAGCCGTTACCCACGTGATCGGAAGGAACCCGTAAGTGCTATTGCCGCAAAGAGGATTCGAACCCGTGGCCCACGCATTATTCTGAAGTGGAGCGACCACAGCGAAATCACATGCCATAACAACTGACGTCACGTTATGTGCTTGCCTTTACTAATTTTTATTTTGCACGGGTGGATTCGAACCATCCGACCCACGCATTACGGCGTGGTACAAAAATGACTACAGTGAGATCGCGTGCTGCAACCTTGCGCCACGTATGTGATTGATTTTATTATTTTTTGGTGCCGCAAAGAGGATTCGAACCCCTGACCCACGCATTACGAATGCGTTGCTCTACCGACTGAGCTATTGCGGCATTTTTGAAACGGGCGGCATTCTAACCCGCGGCATCCCCCGACGTAAGACTGGTGCTGAGCTTTCCGACGTCGCGCAGCGCCTTGGGCAGGGCGAAGATCACGTGCTCCTTGCGGCCGTCCAATTCAGCCGCCACTTCCCCACCCCATTGCCGCAGCTGGGAGATCACCCCCTGCACCAAGACTTCGGGTGCCGAGGCCCCGGCCGTCACGCCGACCGTCTTGACCCCTTCGAACCATTCACGCCGCAGGTCCTCAGGGCCGTCGACCAGGTACCCGGGCTTGACATTTTTGTCCGCCATTTCACGCAATCGGTTGGAATTGGAGCTCGATTTCGAGCCGACCACCACCAAGACCTCGCAGCGGCCGATCAAATCCTTCACTGCATCCTGGCGATTTTGCGTTGCATAGCAAATGTCCTCTTTCACCGGCGCCTTAAGGTCGGGGAAGCGGGCACGCAGTGCCGCAACAATGGAAGCGGTGTCGTCCACAGACAACGTGGTCTGGGTGACGAACGCGACGTGCGCCGGATCTCGGACCTTCAAGGCGGCGACATCTTCGACCGTCTGCACCAGATAAATGGCGCCGCCGAGCGAGGCGTCGAATTGGCCGATCGTGCCCTCGACTTCAGGATGTCCTGCATGGCCGATCAAAAATACTTCGCGCGCTTCGCGCGCGTATCGGGTGATTTCCATGTGCACCTTGGTCACCAACGGACAGGTGGCGTCGAAGACATTGAGCGAGCGGCGTTTGGCCTCCTGCTGCACCACGCGCGGCACGCCGTGCGCGCTGAATATCACCGTGGCGTTATCCGGCACTTCGGTCAACTCCTCCACGAATACCGCGCCGATGGTGCGCAACCGATCGACGACATATTTATTGTGCACCACTTCGTGCCGCACATAGATGGGCGCACCGAATAGCGTGACCGCCCGTTCGACGATGTCGATCGCGCGGTCGACGCCGGCACAGAACCCGCGAGGATTAGCTAATAGGATTTGCATCAGGTTTTCGCCGTCCTTCAAACAACGCATCCAACAGAAGACAGGCAGCGCCCACGGTAATGGCCGAATCTGCCACGTTGAATGCAGGAAAATACGCTCCATTCCAGTGAAAGTGAATGAAATCGATGACAAAGCCTAAGCGGATGCGGTCGATGAGATTGCCGAGCGCGCCGCCGAGCACCAGCGCCAGACCGCAAGCCAGCAAACCGTGCGAGCCGCTCTTTAAGCGCAGCAGCCACACGATGATGCCGATGCTCACGACCACCGCAAGACCGATGAATACCCACCGCTGCCAGCCGGACGCCGAGGCCAAAAAACTGAACGCCGCGCCTACGTTGTGCATCCGGGTGATGTCGAGGACCGGAAGCACGCCGATGTGTTCGAATTCGCCGAAGCGTTGAGCGATGTAGCTCTTGCTGATCTGATCCGCCAACACGATGAACGCCGACAGCAGGAGCCATTTCGCGGCCCGGCCGCGTTGCGCTTGCGTAATCATGCGAATCGCCGCTCCTCGCCCGGCCCCTCGACATTGATCACGCAGCGCGCACAAATCTCTGGGTGATTGGCGTTGCTGCCGACATCCGCGCGCAGCTGATAGCAGCGTACGCATTTTGGATTGCTGCTCGGTTTAACCTCGATCCACACGTCGCCCAGCGAGGCCTTCACCGCGGTCGCCGGCAGCGCGCTCAAGTCGGCGACTTTGGCATCACCGGTGATCAGCAAGAAACGCAACTCATCGTGCATCGCCGCGAATTGCGCCGCGAGCGTTTCGGGCACGAATACCGTGACGTCGGCTTCGAGCGAGGAACCTAAGGATCCGGCGGTCCGCAATCGCTCCAGCTCACGCGCCACGTCGGCCTTGAGTAGGATCAGCGCGGGCCAATCGATTGGGGAGATGCGTTCGGCCCCCGTCGGAAATTGATGCCAGGTATTGAAGAAAACCGATTCATTCGGGATCCCCGGCAGATAACCCCACGCTTCTTCCGCCGTGAAGCTCAAGATCGGCGCGAGCCAGCGCACCATGGCTTGTGCCAGATGATTCAGCGCGGTCTGCGCGGAGCGCCGCGGCGCGCTCGTGGCACCGGTGGTGTAGAGCCTATCTTTGATGATGTCCAGATAAAAGCCGCCGAGTTCCACGACGCAGAAGTTATGAATCTCCTGGTAGATCTTGTGGAACTCATAGTTTCGATAGGCGGTGACGACATCGTTCTGCAGGGCAAATGTCTTGGCGATCACCCATTGATCGATCGCCACCAAGTCATCGAACGGCACCGCCTGCTCTTTGGGCTCGAATCCGTGCAGGTTCCCCAAAAGAAAGCGCAGCGTATTGCGCATACGGCGATAGGAATCGCCGATGCGCTTGAAGATTTCCTCCGAGACGCTCATTTCATTGGCGTAGTCGGTTGCCGCAACCCAGAGCCGGATCACGTCTGCGCCCAAGGTGCTGGTCAGCTTCTGCGGGGCGAGAATATTGCCCAGCGACTTGGACATCTTGCGGCCATTCTCATCGACGGTGAAACCGTGCGTGAGCACGCCGCGATAAGGCGCGCGGCCGTGCATGGCGACCGAGGTCAGCAAGGAGCTGTGAAACCAACCGCGGTGCTGGTCCGACCCCTCCAGATACAGATCGCTCGGTGCGGTGATTTCAGGCCGAATGACTGAAACGCAGTGATGCACCACGCCGGAGTCAAACCACACATCCATGACGTCGGTGGCCTTGTCGTATTGATTCAAGTCGACGCCCAGCTGGGAGGCATCGAGGTCGAACCAGGCATCGATGCCCTCGCGCTCGACGCGCTTGGCGACTTCCGCAATCAATTCGTGTGTGCGCGGGTGCAATTCTCCCGAAGCCTTGTCGACGAACAGGGGGATGGGGACGCCCCACGTCCGCTGCCGCGACACGCACCAATCCGGGCGAGCCGCGATCATGCTGGTGATGCGCTGCTCTCCCCACGTCGGCATCCAGTCAACGTGTGAAATCGCCTCCAACGCCGCTTTGCGCAATCCCGCCTGCTCCATGCTGATGAACCACTGCGGCGTGGCGCGAAAAATCACCGGCGTCTTGTGGCGCCAGCAGTGCGGATAGGAGTGATGATAAGGCTCATCCTTCAGCAGCCGATTGTTTTCGATGAGCACCTTGATGATGTGCGCGTTGGCATCGAAAACCTGTTCACCCTCGAACAGAGGCGTGCCGGGCAGAAATCGACCATCGCCGCCGACGGGATTGTCGATTTCCAAGTCGTAGCGCCGGCCCACGATGTAGTCCTCGAGGCCATGGCCCGGCGAGGTGTGCACGGCGCCGGTGCCGGCATCGAGCGTCACGTGATCGCCCAGAATGACGGGCACGTGACGTTCGTAGAAGGGATGCTGCAGGGCCAAATACTCCAGCGCCTCGCCCTTGGCCTGCGCGATCGCTACCCAGGTGGTCACTCCCAAGGCCTGCATCACGGAGGCGACCAGTTCCTCGGCGAGCAGCAGCCGCTCGCGCCTGCCCCCCAGCTCAAATTCCACCAGCGAGTAGGAGAATTGCGGATGCACGGCCACACCGCGGTTCGCGGGCAGGGTCCAAGGCGTCGTCGTCCAAATGGCGAGCGATGTCGGCTCATCCGACAGCGCCGTTTGCTGCTCGGGTGAGACCCCCAAGCGGCGCGCCAAGTCCGCATGATCGAGGACGTCGAATCGCACGTAGACGCTCGGCGAGGTTTTGTCCTCGTACTCCACTTCTGCCTCGGCCAGCGCCGAACGGCAGTTCAGGCACCAGTGCACGGGCTTGAAACCCTTGTACAAGTGTCCGTTTTTGATGATCAGCGAGAAGGCGCGCAGCTGCTCGGCTTCAAAACGCGGCGCCATCGTCAGGTACGGATGATCCCAATCGCCCAATACCCCTAAGCGCTTGAATTCGGAGCGCTGCAGATCGATCTGCTTGAGCGCAAATTCGCGGCAGGCGGCGCGAAAGGCCTTGGCGTTGATTTTCTGGCCGACGCGGCCATGGGTTTTTTCGACCTGCATTTCAATGGGCAGGCCGTGGCAATCCCAACCGGGCACATAGGGCGCATCGTAGCCATCGAGCGTGCGCGATTTGACGATGATGTCCTTGAGAATCTTGTTGAGTGAATGGCCCAAATGCAGCGCGCCATTCGCATAGGGCGGACCGTCGGTCAGAATGAACGTCGGTCGGCCCTTGGCGACTTTGCGGATCTTGCCGTAGACATCATCGCGCTCCCACGCGGCCAGCATTTGAGGCTCGCGCTTGGCTAGGTCGGCCTTCATCGGAAAGCCCGTCACCGGCAAATTAATCGTACTTTTGTAGTCAGTCACATCTCACCCTAGACAACAAGTCGCGCGCCTGCGCCGCGTCGACCTTCATTTGCACAATCAGCGCATCCAGCGAATCGAACTTCACCTCATCGCGCAGCTTGGCGACGAACTCAACTTCGATCTCTCGCCCGTATAGATCGCCGGAGAAATCAAACACATGTACTTCCAGCAGCATGTCGGTGCCATCGACCGTCGGCCGCGTTCCCAGGCTCGCCACGCCGATGAGCGCCTGCGGTGCCACGCCAAAGACGCGGACCGCCATGATGCCCTTCACGGGCGGCCGGCGCCGCATGAGCTGCAAGTTCGCCGTCGGGAAGCCCAACGTGCGGCCCAACTCGCGACCATGCACGACCCGGCCCAGCATCCGATAAGGACGCCCCAACAGGCGCTTCGCCCCGTCGAAATCGCTTCGGCCCAATCGCTCGCGCACCGCCGTGCTGCTCACGCGCATGCCGTCGAAAACAAATGGTGCAATCTGCTCAACGCCGAAGCCATGCGCTTCGCCGGCCGCGCGCAGGCTGTCGGTCGTACCCCCCGCATTGCACCCATAGCGAAAATCGTTGCCGACGACGATGTGCCGTGTGCCCAAGCCCTCGACGATCAAATCGACAAAGCTCTGCGGCGTCATCGCGCGCATGGTCTCATCGAATCGCAGGGTCACCAAGCGATCGACGCCCTGCGCCGCCAGCGCAAGGAACTTCTCCCGCCAGCGTGTGAGACGCGGCGGCGCACCTTCCGGGTCGATGAATTCCTTGGAGCTCGGCTCAAAGACCAGGACAGTGGCGCTCGAGCGTAATTCCGCGGCGCGCTGCTTGAGCACGCCGATCATCTTTTGGTGCCCTAAATGCACCCCATCGTAGTTGCCTACGGTAAGCACGCAGCCCCCTGGGCGCTGCGACATGTTATGCAGACCGCGAACTAGTTCCATGGCGAAAGACTGTGATTATACTCAGGTTTCCTGCTTTTCAGTGGCCCCACTATAGCAAGGCTCCTAAGGCTGCCCCGGCCGCGAATTGACAACCGCAAGGTCAATCGGCAAGCTACGCGGCTCTTTTAAAGGAGTGTCTCGCTTGGCGAATACGAAATCTGCTGAAAAAGCTGCCCGACAGTCGACGGCGCATCGCGCGCGAAACGACGCACTCACCTCGCAGCTGCGCAGCGCCATCCGTAAGGCGACCCTGGCGCTCAAAGCCGGCAAGCACGCTGAGGCTGCATCGGCCCTCGATGAGGCGACGCCGGTGATCGACAGCATGGTGAATAAAGGCATCATTCATCGTAACAAGGCGGCGCGGCACAAGAGCCGGCTGACCAAGCAGGTTCGCGCTCTCGCCAAATAGGCCTTTAAGGCGATGCGAGCAGAGAAAAGCCGGCGATGCCGGCTTTTTTATTCGGCGTATTCGTGCGGGGCCGCCGCTGATTTAGTCGGTGCGCGCGGGTGCTCTTCCAGGTAACGCATCACCGCTTGCTTGAGTTCCTCGGTGCCCTCGCCGGTCGCGCCGGAGATGAGCAGCACCGGCCCCTTCCAGCGCAAGCGCCGGACGATTTCCTTGGCACGCCGTTGCGCTTCCTTGGGCTCCAACAGGTCGATCTTGTTGATCAGCAGCCAGCGCTCTTTCGCCGCGAGATCGGCGGCAAACTTCTTCAGTTCCGCCACGATGGTTCGAGCATCCTTCACCGGATCCGCGGACGGGTCCGGCGGTGCGATATCGATCAGATGCAGCAATACGCGCGTTCGCTGCAAGTGCTTCAAGAAGCGAATACCTAAGCCTGCGCCGTCGGCAGCGCCCTCGATCAGTCCCGGAATGTCCGCCATCACGAAGCTGCGCCCGAGACCCACGGACACCACGCCTAAGTTGGGATGCAACGTGGTGAAAGGATAGTCGGCGACTTTGGGCCGCGCGGCCGAGACAGCGCGGATCAGCGTGGATTTGCCCGCGTTGGGCAACCCCAGCAAGCCCACGTCGGCGATCAATTTCAATTCGAGCTGCAGCTCGCGCTTCTCGCCCGGCAACCCGAGACCCGACTTGCGCGGCGTGCGATTGGTACTCGACTTGAAGCGCGTGTTGCCCCAGCCGCCCTTGCCGCCCTTGGCGACCAGCAGCGTCTGACCTTCGAGCGTCAGATCGCCCAGGGTTTCGCCGGTATCTTTGTCGATGACCACGGTGCCGATGGGAATTGACACATACGTGTCATCGCCGCCGTGACCGGTGCAGTCGTTGCCGCTGCCGCTCTCGCCGTTCTGACCTTTATAGGTGCGGGAAATGCGAAAATCCGCCAGCGTGTTCATGCCCTCGACCGCCTTCAAATAGACGCTGCCGCCGAGACCGCCGTCGCCGCCGTCGGGGCCGCCGAAGGGCACGAATTTTTCGCGCCGGAAACTTACGCAGCCGCGGCCGCCGTTGCCGGCCTGCACCTTGAGCTTGGCTTCATCGACGAATTTCATGTTGGTTTACAAAAAATTAAGGGGGCGCGGTTGCCCTGCCCCCTTCGATTCTACGGCGTGCTTAACGCTCGCCCGAATTCGTTACTTTCGAATGACGTTGACGTAGGTGTGTTGCTCAATGCCCTTGACGCGAAATTCCACGGTGCCGTGAGCCTTCGCGAACAAGGTGTGATCGGTGCCGATGCCGACATTCACACCGGGACGATATTGAGTGCCGCGCTGGCGGATCAAAATGTTGCCTGCGAGCACATCCTCGCCGCCAAACTTCTTGACGCCCAGTCGCTTGGAATGCGAATCGCGGCCGTTGCGAGTACTGCCGCCAGCTTTTTTGTGTGCCATATAAGTAGTCTCCGACTTTTAAGCGACGATCGAGGTGATTTTCACATCGGTATAGGGCTGCCGATGGGTCTTCTCGCGCTTGTAATGCTTGCGGCGGCGAAACTTCACGATTCGCACCTTGTCGCCCTTGCCATGACCTTCGACTGTCGCGGTCACTTTGGCAGTGCCGACATAGGGCGCACCGATGGTGACGGATGATCCGGCGCCGACCAGCAAAACCTGATTAAATTCGACGCTCGCACCCTGGTCCGCATCGAGCTTCTCGACACGTACTACGGTACCTTCTTGGACGCGGTACTGTTTACCGCCCGTGGCGATCACGGCATACATTGTTGCAACTCCGAGGGCGGCCGATGGGGCCGCAAAAGAGCCGCGAATTGTATCGGTTGGGGGCCTGTGGGTCAAACCAGGCCCTGTTTCCAGCCAAAGCCCATGAATTGGCCCAAACCGCGGGCGACCTTGTCGAGCATCGCCATTTCCCATAATGCAAGCGCCTCAAGTAGCACGGCGACCTTAGCGGCTTACCCGATGCCTTGCCGGCAACTACACAGCACCGGGCGATAGCGTGAGTCCGCGGGTGCTGCGCCAGTCCGACCTATCTTTAGGTACCATGGCGCATTCTTCGAGCGATGCATGACACTAGAACAGATTCGTGGATTGGTAACCGCTGATTTCGAGGCCGTCGATCGGGTCGTGAAACAGCGTTTGCACAGCAAAGTAGCTCTGGTTGACCAGGTCGCTACTTACATCATCTATGCTGGCGGCAAGCGCCTCCGTCCCCTGTTGGTACTGCTCGCCGCGCGGGCATGCGGGCATTCGGGCGAGCGGCATATCGACGCCGCAGCCATCATTGAGTTCATCCACACGGCGACGTTACTGCACGACGATGTTGTCGATGAATCGTCCCTGCGCCGCGGCCGCGATACCGCCAACGAGGTCTTCGGCAATGCCACCAGTGTTCTGGTGGGCGATTTCCTCTATTCCCGGGCCTTCCAGATGATGGTGACTCTGGACCGGATGCGGATCATGCAAATACTGGCCGACGCCACCAATGCCATCGCCGAGGGCGAAGTACTGCAGCTCATGAACGCGCGCGACCCGAATACTACGGAGGCACGTTACATCGATGTAATCCGCCGCAAGACCGCCCGGCTGTTCGAAGCCGGCGCCCAGATTGCCGCGGTCTTGAGCGACGCGACACCCGCCATGGAGCAGGCCCTGGCGCTCTATGGGCGCCATATTGGAACCGCTTTCCAGCTGGTCGACGACGCGCTGGATTACCAGGCCGACGAGGCCAGTCTGGGGAAGCACTTGGGGGATGACCTGGCAGAGGGGAAACCCACTCTCCCGCTGATTTATGCCATGCAGCACGGCAGCGAGGCGCAGAGAACCATGATCCGCCATTCCATCGAAAATGGCGGATTGGACCATTTGGAAGAAATCACACGCGCCGTTGCAAGCCTGGGGGGGCTTGCGTACACTGCGCGCCTCGCTCAATGCGAGGCAGATCAGGCGCTTGCGGCCCTGGCGCCCCTTCCCGAGAGTGCATTCAAAGAGGGTTTGAGCGAACTGGCGAAGTTCGCTGTGGCGCGTAAGAACTGAATCGGCGGCCGATTTCGGGGTGTAGCTCAGCCTGGTAGAGCACTACGTTCGGGACGTAGGAGTCGCAGGTTCAAATCCTGTCACCCCGACCACTGATTTTATTAGAGTTTTTTCGCAAAGAATCGCCAACGGTTCCAGCTCCCAAGGGCTCGCGGTTCCAAAAACGGTTCCAGTTTCGGCACAAAAAAATCACGCTAAGAGTCGGACTGTTCTTGGATGCCAGCGGATGCTTAAGACGAGTTCCGGTACTTGAATTTTTGACTGCCATCCCTAGTTTTCTGGCGCGAATGCCCGTGCGGGCATCTCGCCAGTTTGAAACAACGGTTAGATAACCAAAAGGAGTGGTGCCATGAGTACTGTGATGCGACAAGATCCCTGGGGCGTGATGCCGCGCCTACAAGAGGAAATCAATCGTCTGTTCGGCAATACACGCGAGAATGACAGCAGTTCTGCGACTGCCGCT
>Ga0210389_10000614_pt1 | contig 31255 bp, 25 predicted proteins | sample IncBWH28OmetaG_FD_160127 | JGI IMG/M metagenome (GOLD analysis project Ga0210389, IMG submission 160127) | Forest soil microbial communities from Barre Woods Harvard Forest LTER site, Petersham, Massachusetts, United States - Inc-BW-H-28-O ... | reverse complement strand
GGGCGGTCGAGAGGGCGGGTGTGGTCGCGCGGCGGCCGGGGGGCGAGGGCTGGGCGGGGGGCGGACATAACCAGGCGAAGACGCGGTTGCCGTTGGACTGCAGGGTGGCACAGAAGCCGGCCAGGTCCAGGCCCTTCAGTTCCGCCAGGAAGCTGACCGTGTAGGCCGTCATCGCGGGGGAATTCGGTTTGCCCCGGTGCGGGACGGGGGTCAGGTACGGCGCGTCCGTCTCCGCCAGCATCAGGTCCGCCGGGGCCGCCAGCGCCGCCTCCCGCAGGGAACCGGCGTTCTTGAATGTCACGTTCCCGGCGAAGCTCATCACGTACCCGGCCTCGGCGCATACGGCGGCCATGCCCGCGTCGCCGGAGAAGCAGTGGAAAATGACCGAATACGGCGGCCACGGCGCGTACTCCGACAGGATCGACAGCACGTCCGCGTGCGCCTCCCGGTCGTGGATCATCACGGGCTTCCCGGCCGCCCGCGCGATCTCGATGTGCGCCCGGAACCACGACCGCTGCAGCTCAGGCGCCGAATGGTCCCGGTAGTAGTCCAGCCCCGTCTCCCCCACCGCGACCACCCGCGGGGAGGCCGCCAGCGCTGCGATCTCCGCCAAGACCGACGACCGCGACGCCTCCACGGCGGCGACGTCGTTCGGGTGGATCGCGACCGCCGCGTAGACCTCCGGGTACGACGCGGCCGCCGAGACCGCCCAGCGCGAGGAGGGCAGGTCGCAGCCTACGTTCACCACGCGGTGGATCCCAGCGGCGCGGGCCGCCGCCAGCAGCGATTCCGCCGGGACGTCAGTGGAGTCCATGTGGGTATGCGCATCGAAGGCACCGGGGAACGGGAGCGCGATGCCCGGAACGGGAGGAGTCACCACGGACGTGACGGCTAACCGGCCTCGGCCAGGCGGGCGACTTCCTCGTCGACGACGGACTGATCCAGTTTCGCGAACAACGGCTTGGGGGCCTGCAGCGGCGCGCCCGCCGCCACCGGATGCGAGGACCAGCGGAACGAGGAGTCGTACGTGCCGGTGATCACCGGGTAGGACGGCGCGCCCTCCTCGTCGACCTGCTCGATGCGCGGCATGTTCGACCAGTCGCCGGTGCCGCCGAGCATCTCGAAGACGGACTGCGACGAGCGCGGCAGGAACGGCGTGAGCAGGGTCTTCGCGTCGTCGACCGCCTGCAGCGTGGTGTGCAGGACCGTGCGCATCCGCGCCGGGTCGGACTCGCGGAGCTTCCACGGCGCCTGCTCAGAGAAGTACTTGTTGGCCTCGGATACCGTGCGCATCGCCTCGGTGATCGCCGCCTTGAAGTGTGACTTCCCGAGCTGCTCCCCGACGGCGCCGAACGCGTTGCGGGAGTTCTGGAGCAGCGCGCGGTCGGCGTCGGTCAGGTCGCCGGCCTCCGGGATGGCCCCGATGTTCTTGGCGGCGAAGCTCACGGCGCGGTTGACCAGGTTGCCCCAGGTCGCGACCAGCTCGTCGTTGTTGCGCCGGACGAACTCACTCCACGTGAAGTCGGTGTCCTGGTTCTCCGGCCCGGCGATCGCCACGTAGTACCGCAGCGCGTCCACGTCGTAGCGCGCCAGGAAATCCTTCACGTAGATGACTACCTGGCGGGAGGACGAGAACTTCCTGCCCTCCATCGTCAGGTACTCGCTGGACACAACCTCTGAAGGCAGATTCAGTTCGCCAAACGTTCCAGGTTCTCCGCCCTTGTTTCCCTTACCGGCGTACCCCAGCAGCATGGCCGGCCAGATCTCGCTATGGAAGACGATGTTGTCCTTGCCCATGAAGTAGTACGCCTCGGCGTCCGGCGCGTTCCACCAGGCCCGCCAGGCGTCGGGGTCGCCAGACCGCCGAGCCCACTCGATGGACGCCGACAGGTAGCCGATGACCGCGTCGAACCAGACGTAGATCCGCTTGTCGGACCGATCGCGCCAGCCGTCCAGCGGGACGGGCACGCCCCAGTCGAGGTCGCGGGTGATCGCCCGCGGGTGTAGGTCGTCGAGGAGGTTCAGGGAGAACTTCAGGACGTTCTGCCGCCACTGGCCGGACTTGGACTGCAGCCAGGTGCCGAGTGCGTCGGCGAACGCGGGCAGGTCGAGGAAGTAGTGCTCCTCGTCGACGAACAGCGGCGTCTCGCCGTTGATCCGCGACTTCGGGTTGATCAGGTCGGTCGGGTCGAGCTGGTTGCCGCAGTTGTCGCACTGGTCGCCGCGGGCGCTGGGGTAACCGCAGATCGGGCAGGTGCCCTCGATGTAGCGGTCGGGCAGCGTGCGGCCCGTGGACGGCGAGATCGCGCCGAGCGTGGTCTTCGGGAAGATGTACCCGTTGCGCAGGAGAGTCGTGAACATCTCCTGGACGACCGCGTAATGGTTCCGCGTCGTCGTCCGCGTGAACAGGTTGTAGCTCATGCCGAGGTTGGCGAGGTCGTTGCCGATGATCCCGTTGTACCGGTCGGCGACCTGCCGGGGCGTGATGCCCTCTTTGTCGGCCTGCACGGTGATCGGCGTGCCGTGCTCGTCGGTACCCGACACCATCAGCACGTCGTTGCCCATCATCCGCTGGTACCGGCTGAACATGTCACAGGGCAGGGCGAAGCCGGAGACGTGGCCGATGTGCCGCGGGCCATTCGCGTAGGGCCAGGCGGGCGCGGCGAGAATGTGCTTCGGATGAGCGGATGACATAACTAAAGCCTACGGGCTGTCGCGGGCTCGTCGCTTGCCTTGATCTTGGTTTCGGCGCCGATCGGCGTGTGCCGGGTCTGCTTGATGCCGAGGATCGACAGGAAGAACGCGCCGAAGATGATCTGGCAGCTCACCATCAGGGCGGTCACCGACGGGACCATCAGCCGCAGCGCGTGGTCGTAGTTGAGGTGCCCGAACTTGTTCGCCTGCCAGTAGGTGATCGAGAAGACCAGGCCGGCCAGGCCCGCGAGCCCGATGACGACGCCCAGGATGAGGCCGCGCTCCAGCGAGAGGCTGCCGAGGAGCTTCTGCACCTTCGGTTCCTCCGGGAGGAACCCCTCCGATCCGGCATACACCTGCGTGAACAGCCAGAAGAGCACCAGCTGGAAACCGATCACCACCATGGCGGCGGCCGCGACGAGGGTGTCGACGTCGAAGGTCACGCCGCTGATCTTGAGCGGGCCGGCCGCCGTGGCGCTGCCGATAATCAGGCCCACGATGAGCAGGATGAAGCCGGGGACGCAGAACAGCCAGCGGGGGCTGAACAGCAGCAGGAAGCGTAGGTGCCGCCAGCCGTCACGCCAGCTGCGCAGATGCGGCGGGCGGCTGCGGCCGTCCTTGGCGAGCGTGGTCGGAACCTCGGCGATCTTCTGGTTCCAGAGTGTGGCCTTCACCACCATCTCGCTGGCGAACTCCATGCCGGTGGCCTGGAGGTTGAGGTCCAGCGCGCTCTGCCGCTGAAAGCCGCGCAACCCGCAGTGGAAGTCGCCGATGTCGCTCGGGAAGAACAGGCGGCCGACGAAGCTCAGCACCGGATTGCCCAGGTACCTGTGCAGCGGCGGCATGGCGCCCGGCTCAATCCCGCCCTTGAAGCGATTGCCCATCACGAGGTCATAGCCCTCACGCAGCTTCTCGACGAACGGCATCAAGTTGGTGAAGTCGTAGCTGTCGTCGGCGTCGCCCATGATCACGTACTTGCCCCGGGCGGCGACAATGCCGCCCATGAGCGCGTTCCCGTAACCCTTATCCTGCACGGGGACCACACGCGCGCCCGCTTCGGCGGCAAGCTCCCGGCTACCGTCGGTGCTGCCGTTGTCGGCGACCACGACCTCACCGTCGATCCCGTGCTCCGCAAGGAAGCGGACTGCCTTGGACACGCAGGTAGCCACGGTTTCCGCCTCGTTGAGGCACGGCATGACGACGGTTAGCTCCATATTGTTGCCTTTACCACTCGACTCACCAACTAGCGTGTACCCAACTAGCGTGTACGCGACGACTTAGCCTGCGGATGCCACCTGGCGCGATGCCACTCGGCACAAGGAGGATACGGGTTTGAGGGTAATGCCCGCGGTCGGCCGACGACCGGCGGTCGGCGCGATCACCGGCCTGATCAGCCGAAACCGGCTCTTCGCAGTGACGCTTGCCGTCGCGGCGCTGATCCGCCTGGACATCGAGCTAGGTTACCGCTGGCAGTCCTGGTTCAACGATTCGTGGGGCTACGTGGACTCCGCGGTCACGCTGCAGCTCGGCACGACCAGGGTCTCGGGGTACTCCCTGTTCCTGTACCTCCTGCGGCCGTTCCACAGTTTCGCGCTAGTCACGGTCGCCCAGCACCTGATGGGCCTGCTGGTCGGGGTCATGATCTACGCGCTGGCCCGGCGGCGCTTCTCGGCCCCGTCCTGGCTCGCCGTCCTGATGACGCTGCCGGTCCTGTTCGACGGCTACGAGCTCATCATCGAGCACATGGTCATGTCGGACACGCTGTTCTTGTTCCTGGTCATGCTGGCGCTCATGATCATGCTGTGGTGGCCGCTGCGGGACGATGCTGGTACCCCCCGGTGGCGCGTGCTCTGGCTGCGCTGCGCGGTGGCGGGGCTGCTGCTCAGCCTGTCCGCCCTCGTCCGGTCCGACGGCCTCGCGATGCTGGGGATCACCGGACTCTGGATACTGCTGGCGCTCGGGCTCGGCCGGGTCGGGTGGCGGAAGTTCATCGCGTCGGCCGTCGCCTTCGGCGTCATGGGACTGGCGCCGGTCGTGGGCTACGAGAGCTGGTACCACGCTCAGCATGGCCAGTTCGCGATGAGCGCGTCGACCGGCGTGTTCCCGTACTCGCGGGTCATGGCGTTCGCCGACTGCTCGAAGATGGGCAACCTGCCCGTCGACCTGCTGGCGCTGTGCTCGACCGTGCCGCCGTCCCAGCGCCCGATCTCGCAGGATTACATCTGGGACCTCACGACCCCGCTCAATCGGTTCCCCGCGCCCAAGTTCTCCCCGCTGCCCAACAGCATCGCCCGGCAGTTCGCGATCAGGGCCATCGAGTCCCAGCCATTCGCCTACGCGGAGATCGTCCTCAAGGACACGTGGCGCGCCTTCTACTGGCCGCACACCGCGTACCCGAACGACCAGACCGCCGACCTGTACCTGTTCGGCTACAACTCGGTCCCGATCGCCTCGGGCCACGCGGCCGACGGCTACCCGTCGTCCGCCCAGGCCTACCTGGGCGGCGCCAACCCGCAGACGCAGGTCGTCAACCCGTTCGCCGGGGCGATCCGGGTCTACCAGCGGTACGTCTGGCTGCCCGGCACCATCTACGGGCTGATCCTGCTGGCGGGCGCGATCGGCATCGTCTTGGTCTGGCGGCGGCGCGGACGCGCCGACGGGCTGGCGGTGCTGCTGCCGTGGATCACCTCGCTCGTGCTGATCGTGATACCAGCCGCGACCGCGGACTTCGACTACCGGTATGTGACCACGGCGGTGCCCTTCGCCTGCCTGGCGGCCGCGATGTCCTACGGCAAGTCGGCGGCCGCCCAGTCGCGGTCAGGCGCCCGCGTCGCCTCCGGAGCGGGCGCTGAAGCGGGCGGCACGCCGAGCCTCGCGAGCCGCCTCACGGGCGGCCGCCTTGGCGGCGGCCCGGTCGGCGCCGGCGACGACAAGCGTAATCTCGCCCCGGACGCCTCCTGAGGACGCTTCGGTGTCCGCCGCCCACGCCGCGAGTTCGTTGAGCGTGCCGCGGCGGATCTCCTCGTGCGTCTTGGTGAGCTCACGGCACACGACGGCCGAGCGGTCTTCCCCGTGGGAGGTCCTTAGCTCGTGCAGGGTGACGGCCAGCCGCCGCGGTGACTCGAAGTAGACCTGGGTGCGCAGGTCAGCCGCGTTCTCCGTGAACCGGCGGGTGCGCTCGCCTTCCTTGCGCGGCGGAAACCCCTCGAAGCAGAACCTGTCGGTCGGCAGTCCGGAGACGGCCAGCGCGGTCGTCACGGCCGACGGCCCGGGAATCGCGGTGACCGTGATGCCCTCGGCCGCCGCCGCGGCCACGAGCCGGTAGCCCGGGTCGCTGATCGCGGGCATGCCCGCGTCGGTGACCACGAGCACGTCCCGGCCACCTTTCAGTTCGGTTACGAGTTCCGCCGCCCGGCGGGTCTCGATCACGTCGTAATAGGACACGATCCGGCCGGTGAGACTCACGCCCAGAGCACTCGCCAGGCGACGCACCCGGCGCGTGTCCTCGGCCGCGATGACATGGGCTTTCGCAAGTTCTTCGGCCAGCCGCGGCGCGGCGTCCTCGGTCCGCCCGATGGGGACCGCCGCGAGCGTCAAAACCCCGGTTCCGCTTGTACTCCCCACGCGGGCTTCCTTCCACATAGCATTGCGTTCGATGACCGCGACTGAGGCCGGCGGATCCCCGGCCATGGACCCAGGCAACCACGGTGCCGGCCGCCTAGGTGGCGACGGCACCGATGCCGGCAGTCCGGCTGCCGGCGATCTTGGTGCCGCTGGCACCGACATAATCGGCATGGGCAGGAAGAAAGCCGCCAGGCGCGTCACCGCCGAGCAGGCGGGGCGGATAACCGTACTGCGCGCCCGGCTCACCACCCCAATGCCAGATGACGGGATCTGGGGCTGGATAGGCCCGCTGCTCGTCACCGCGTTCGCCGCGTTCTTCCGGTTCGACAGCCTATCCAGGCCCCGGGCGGTCATCTTCGATGAGACCTACTATGCCAAGGACGCGTGGTCGATCCTGCAGCATGGGGTCGAGTGGTGCGACAAGTCGAACGCGAACAACCTGATCCTCGCCGGCCACACGAACATCTTCCAGGCGTGCAGTTACGGCGGCCACGGCGAATACGTCGTCCAGCCTGAATTCGGCAAGCTGGCTATCGCCGTCGGCGAGTGGCTGTTCGGGCTCAACTCGGTCGGGTGGCGGGTGGCGCCGGCGGTCTTCGGCTCGCTGGCGATCCTGCTCATGTGTCGCATCGCGCGGCGGTTCACCCGGTCCACGCTCCTTGGCTGCCTGGCCGGACTGCTGCTGTCGCTGGACGGCCTGGAGTTCGTGCTCAGCCGCACCGGCATCCTGGACATCTTCCTGATGTTCTGGGTACTGGCGGCGTTCGGCTGCCTGCTCATCGACCGGGACGTATCGAGATCCCGGCTGGCCGCGATGACGGTGCTCGTGCCGAGCGACGAGGCCGGGCCGTCGCTGGGCATCCGCAAGTGGCGGGTGCTGGCCGGTCTCTGTCTCGGCCTCGCGTGTGCGTCCAAGCAGTACGCGGCCTGGTACGTCGTCGCGTTCATGATCCTGGTGCTCACCTGGGACATCGGCGCCCGGCGAGCCGCCGGGCTGCGCAACTACCTGCGCGGCGCGCTGGTGCGGGACGGCAAGTGGCTTCCGCTCTCGCTTGGCGTGATCCCCCTGGTCACGTACGTCATCACCTGGACCAACTGGTTCGTCACCGACACCGGCTACGACCGCAACTACGCCGCCGCCCACGGCATCAACATCCCGGTGTTCTCCCAGCTGTACTCGCTATTCGAGTACCACGTTCAGATGGTGCAGTTCGGCGTGTCGCTGAACGTGCACCATCCGTACCAGTCCCAGCCGTGGGACTGGATCGTGATCTCTCGGCCGGTCGCCTTCTACTGGAACTGCTACAGCGGCCCGACCGGCGCGCACGTGGTCGCGTCCTGCACGACCGGCGACTGGGGCCAGGAAGTGCTCGCGATGGGAAACCCCGCCATCTGGTGGGCGTCCATCCCGGCAATGCTGTTCTGCCTAGGCTGGTGGCTCACGCGCCGCGACTGGCGCGCCGGGGCGGCGCTGTTCGCCGTCGCGGCCGGCTGGCTGACCTGGTTCCCGTTCGTGTCACGGACCAAGTTCTTCTACTACTCGCTCGAGTTCGAGCCCTTCCTGATCCTGTGCATCGTGCTGTGCCTGGGACTGATAATCGGACCGGTCACGGCCAGCCTGGCACGGCGGGCGGTCGGCTCGGCCGTGGTGGGCGCCTACGTACTCGCTGTCCTCGTGCTGTTCTGGTACTTCTATCCGATCCTCGCGGGGAAGATCATCCCGTATTCGGACTGGCTTTCCCACATGTGGTACCACGGCTGGATATAGCGGGAGATCGGGATGCTGCGGCGCCCTGCTATGTCATTACTTTCCGTGCATAATTGGAAACTTAGTGTCATGTTACGGTGAGCCGTCTATGTGTCGGCGCTACCCTGCGTGACACCTGGGCACAGGGCGGTAGTGTTGGCCCGCGATTGAACCAGATTCCCCGCATGAGCCGTATTTTCTTGGGGATCCGTTACCCATGTCTTACAACGGGACCCCGCTGTAGCGTCCCGTCGCGACATATCTTAAAGTGAATTGGGTCACAGATTGGACTGAGGACACGCTTTCGTGCGTCTATATGAGTAGGACTGACAACCCCCGGAGCCACGCATGAGCCCGAACGCTGAACACGACGGCACCGCCGAGCACGAGGCGGCCGCCAACATTGCCTCATTGAACGCGGGCGGCGGTACCCCCGCCGAGCCCGCAGGCTTCGACGGGGATTCCCGCGGCCTTGCCCAGGATGCTTCCGCCTTCGCGGCGGACGGCCCAGAGACGGCCGCGGACGCGCCTGGCTTCGCCGAGGCCACTCCTGGCGCCAGATCGGCTGAGAGCCGGGCCAGGTTTGAGAGAGATGTGGTGCCTCAGCTCAGCCAGTTGTACCCGGCGGCCCTCCGGATGACCCGCAACCCCACTGACGCCGAGGACCTCGTCCAGGAGACGTCCGTCAAGGCGTACGCGGCCTTCCATCAGTTCCGGCCGGGCACGAACCTCCGCGCCTGGCTTAACCGCATCCTGACCACCACGTTCATCAACGTGTACCGCAAGCGCCGCCGCGAACCGCAGCAGGCACTGGGCGGCGACCTGCAGGAATGGCAGATGTCGGCGGACCGGCTGTCACCGCCCGTTCCCTCGGCGGAAGCGGAAGCGCTGGACCGCACCGCGGACTCCGACCTGCTCCGTGCGCTGCGCGACCTGCCCAACGAGTTCCGCACCGCGGTCTATCTCGCGGACATCGAGGGCTACCCGTACCGGGAGATCGCCGAGATCATGGGCACCCCGGTCGGCACGGTGATGTCGCGCCTGCACCGCGGCCGCCGCAAGATCCGCGAGCAGCTCATCGCCGCCGGCGCCCTGCCCCCCACCGCGACCGGCCTCCCCGGCGCCTGATTTCGCAGGCGAGGGCCGCCGGGCCGACGCCAGGTTAGTCACCGGTCCGGCACGCGCTGGCCGCGGGGCGGCCCGCCGACTAGTTGCCGGGCCGAACGCAGGCCGATCCCCAGTCCGACCACTGACTGGTCACCGTTCCGACCGCGGCCTGGTCACCGGTCCGACAGCGGACTGGTCACCGGTCCGACGGCGGCCTGGCCGCCGATCCCACCACTGGCTGGTCGTCCGGGCCGACGGCGGCCTGGTCACCGGGGCCGACTACAGGCTGCTCAGCTGTCATGATCATGGGTCATTGCCGCCGAAGCCCTGATTTGACCCCTTCGACCCGCCCTACTTATCGCGAAATATCACTATGAACGGAATTATTCGGGATACCCCTACAGGGGTATCCGTTTCATGATCACGGGTCAAACGTGCCGATATGCGGCATCGGCGACCCATGATCATGAAAGTGTTGCCGATCCGGGCACGTCACCGTCTGTCTAGTCACCGGATATAGGGTGATATATCCGGATGTTAAGTCTGACCACAGAGCCCATGACAGCCGTCATGGCACTATCGACCCATGTAACCAAGTGATCTGGGTGCCGGCGTGGCCTGGGCGGTCTGGGCGCCGGCGCGGCCTGGGCGGTCTGGGCGCCGGAGTGGTCTGGTGTCTCGGTGTCGGCGTGGCCTGACTGCCCGATGGTCCGGGTGACGGGACGCGCCACTCCGGTCAGGACAGGGCGGAGGCCAGGCTGAAGCCGGCCAGGACGAGCATGATGACCGCCGCCAGCCGGGTAATCCACGTGAGCGGAATGATCTTGAGCAGCCCGCGGCCGCCGATGATGGCCAGTGCCGCCACCGCCCAGAGCGCGAGCACCGCGCCGATCCCGACGGACAGCGGGTTGTGGTAACGGGCGGCGAGGCTGGCGGTGGCGATCTGGGTCAGGTCCCCGAACTCGGCGACAAGGATGACCGCGAAGCTCGTCCACGCGACGCGCCAGAAGCCGGGCTCGTTTCCGTGGAGTTCCACGTGCTCGTCGTCACTCTCGTGGCGCCCGCGTAGCAGCAGCACAGCGCCGACGGCGAACGCCACGGCCACGACCGCCTCGACCGGGCGGCGGGGCAGCAGGGCGATCAGGCTGCCGGCGGCGACCGCCAGCCCGGCATGCACCGCGAACGCGGCCGCGGTGCCCGCGAAAACGTGTGACGGCCGGTACCGGCTGCCCAGGATCAGGCTGGCCAGCGCGGTCTTGTCAGGAAGTTCAGCGACGAAGATGACGGCGAAGACGGTCGCGGCTATCGCCAGGCTCATCGGGATGGCTCCTCATCGGTCCTAGCCGCGCTGGGCGCCTCTAGCGGAAGGAAGGGGCGTGACGGCACGGCAGCATGCAGCTTCGGCCGAAGGTCTCGCTCAAGCCCATAAGCTCCCGGGCGCCGGGCCACCAGTGATGGCCAGCATGTCGACGTGCCGGCAGAAGAGCTACTCCCCTTCGCTTCGCCAGCTTACAACGGTCCCCCCGGCGGTCAGTATTCCGCCGGGGGCCGCTGGTCGCGGCGTGGCCTGGGCGCCGGCTGCGCGCGTCGCGGCGCCCCGGGCGGCGGTGCCCCAGGCGGTGGCGGCCGCTGCGGGTCGGCCGAACGAGATGGGTCGGCGGGACGCGGCTGACCCGGCGCCGACGGCTGCCGTGACGGCCGGGGCTGCCCCGAAGGCGGCTGTGTGGGCGTGAAAGCCGGGCCGGTCGGCGGACGCTGCACCGGGGTAAACGCCGGACCGGCTGGCTGCGGCTCCGGATTCCGCGGTTCGCGTACCCGACGGTCGGGGGCCTGCGGTTCGCGTGTCCGCGGGTCCGGGTTCCGTGGATCCGGCCGCGGATCAGGTCGCGGGTCCGGGTTCCGTGGATCCGGCCGCGGATCAGGTCGCGGGTCCGGGTTCCGTGGATCCGGCCGCGGATCAGGTCGCGGGTCCGGGTTCCGTGGATCCGGCCGTTGCTCCCGCGCCCGGCGGTCCGGCCCCTGTGGTTCCCGGGTGCGCGGTTCCCCCCGTCGCGGCTCCTCCGACGCATGCCGTGGCTCGCCCCGCCGCAACTCGGCAGGCGCAGGCCGCGGTTCCGCGGGCGCGTGCCGTCCGGGGGGCGGGTCATCAGGCGCGGCCGGGCTAGCCGGCAGCGCGGCCGGTCGGCGCGTGATAGCCCGGTCACCGGGATCCCGGTCACCGGCACCAAGCTCGCGGGGCGCGCGAACGTCGGCTTCCCAGCCGAGCCCGGCAGGGTCGAAGACCTGCTCCACGTAGATCTGGTGCCAGAGCGAGAACACCACCAGCGACCACACCTGGCGCCAGGACACGTCGGGGTCGCCGCCGCGGAACCGGCGCGCCACGTCCAGCGCGCTCCGCTTGTCCAGCCACTGGTCGGTGGCCGCGTCCCGGATGATGTGCTCGGGAAAGCCCGCGAGCTCGTCGCGGAACCACTCGCCGAGCGGGACGGGAAACCCCAGCGTCGGGCGTTCCGCGGCTTCCCGGGGCAGCAGGCCGCCGACCGCTTCCCGAAGCGCGAACTTCGTCGTGCCCGCCGCCGTCTTCTCCGCCCGGGCCAGCCGCGACGCCACCGCCATCACCTCGCGGTCGAGGAACGGCGCGCGCAGCTCCAGGCCGTGTGCCATCGTGGCGCGGTCAGCCTTCACCAGCACGTCCCCGGGCAGCCACGTATTGATATCTACCAGCTGCATGGTGGCGACGTCGTCAAGGCTCGACTCCGCGGCCTGGTCGAACAACGGGTCGGTCACGTCGTAGACGGTCCCGTCGCCGTACTTGGTGAGCGCGTCCACATCCTCGACCGTGAACACGTTGGCGTTGCCGATGTACCGGTCCCGCAGCGGCGTCGCCACCCGGTGCAGGAGTCCCTTCCCACGCTGGCCGGGCGACAGGCGCGCGGCGAGCGCCCCCGCCGACTGCGCCATGCCCGGCACCTTGGTGGCCGCCCGGACCGCCGCGGGCTGGTAGTACACCCCGTACCCGCCGAACAGCTCGTCGGCGCCCTCCCCGGACAGCACCACGTCGACGTGCCTGCTGGCCTCGCGGGCAATGAACCACATGGCGACGGCGGCCGCGTCGGCGAGCGGATCGTCCAGCTGCCAGATGATCTGCGGCAGCCGCTTCACGAACTCCTGCGCCGTGATCACGTACGGGATGTTCCGCAGGCCCAGTGCCGCGGCGGTGTCCTGGGCTTCCTCGATCTCGCTGTAACCCTCGCGCTCGAATCCGGCCGTGAAGGTGAGCAGGCCGGGCCGGGTCTGCGCCGCGATCGCGCAGATCGCCGCCGAGTCGACCCCGCCGGACAGAAAGGCCCCGACCGAGTCGTCGCCCCGCAGGTGCACGGTCACGGACTCGCGCAGCGCGTCCAGGATCTTCTCCGGCGTGTCCGCGGACGGTGACCGGGACGGGCGCAGGACCGGCCGCCAGTACCGGAAGACGTCCACCGGGGCACCCGGCTTGGCGATCATGAAGTGCCCGGGCGGCATCGACCGCACCGGCGGCGTCATCGTGGACGGCGCCGGCACGTACTGGAACGACAGGTACCGCCGCAGCGCGTCCGGGTCGATCGGCGGCACGTCACCTGGCGGTGCGTCGCCCGGCGACACCAGGGCTTTGCGCTCAGAGGAAAACCGCAGCTGACGACCGTTGTCGGCCAGCGCGTAGTAGAGCGGTTTCAGGCCGAATGGGTCACGCGCGCAGAACAGCTCCCGTTCCCGCGCGTCCCAGATGGCGAACGCGTACATGCCCCGCAACTGCCGGAGGATGTCCTTGCCCTCGATGGCGTACATCTCGACCAGGATCTCCGCGTCGGAGGTCCCCCGCAGCCGGACGCCCGCCGCGCGCAGGTTCTCCGCCAAGCCGTCGCAGTTGTAGATGGTGCCGTCGTAGACCAGGGTGTAGCGGCCGTCGGCCGAGCGCATGGGCTGCGGCCCGTCGGCCAGCGGATCGTTCACCGCCATGCGGCGCGCGCTCATCGCAACGTGCCCGTCGGTGAACACGCCGTCGTCGTCCGTCCCCCGGTGCGCCATCCGAGTGGTGGCGCGGACGGCCCAGTCCGTATCCGGCCGGGTGCCCGGCGCGAGCACCAGGCACCCAGCGATCCCCGTCATATTGCCGCGCTATTTCACTTGGGCTGGAACCGGATGCCGCCGTCGAATCGCACGACCTCCGCGTTCATGTAGTCGTTTTCGACAAGTGAGCGGACCAGCTGGCCGAACTCGTCGGGCCGCCCCAGTCGCTTCGGGAACACCACCGGCTCCGCGAGCTTCTGCATGAAGGCCTCCGCCTCCGCCGGGTCCTTCGCGATGCCCTGGTAGATGGGCGTGCGGATGATGCCCGGGCAGATGGTGTTCACCCGGACGCCGATCACCGACAGGTCACGTGCCGCCGGAACGGTAATGCCGATGATGCCTCCCTTGCTCGCGGAGTAGGCGAGCTGTCCGGTCTGCCCCTCCAGGCCGGCCACCGAGGACGTGTTGATAATCACGCCCCGCTGACCGTCCTCGTCGGCGGGCTCGGTCTTGGCGATCGCCGCCGCGGCCAGCCGCATCGTGTTGAACGTGCCGGTCAGGTTCACCCCGATGACCTTTTGCCAGGTCGCCAGCCCGTGCGGGTCGCCCTGGCGGTTGATAGTCCGCTCGGCCCACCCGATGCCGGCGCAGCTGACCGCCACCCGCAGCGGCTTCCCGGAGCCGACTGCCAGGTCTACGGCCTGCTGCACCGACTCGGGGTCGGTCACGTTCGTCGTGGCGAACTGTCCGCCGATGGACCCTGCCACTTCCTTACCGCGTTCCTCATTGAGGTCGGCGACGACGACGTGTGCCCCTGCCTGCGCCAGCGTGCGCGCGGTCGCCTCGCCGAGGCCGCTCGCTCCGCCGGTCACGATCGCGGAAATACCGTTGAGCTCCATGACCCGCAGGATAACGGCCGTACCTCAGCCAGGCCAGCCGTACTACCCGTTGGTAGCCCGCTCAGGCCGGGACCGCCAGCAGCGATGGCTCCCAGGGGAAGCGGTCGGCGAAGGCGGGTTCCAGGTCAGTGAGCCACTTGGCCGTCGGGTCGAAACGCGCGAAGAACGGGCGCCCCACGAGCGACGGGTCGCGCGCCTGGAGCATGCGCAGCACGAAGACCTGCTCGCCCGCCACTTCGGCGACACCGTCGACGGAGACCTTGCCGGGCGTCGCGCTCATCGACGGTCCGCGGACCGAGCGGCACAGCCCGGACACCGACGCATACGCGTCCCGGAAGATATCGCATGCCCGGGCCAGCGGCACCGCGAAATAGTCCTGGGGCCCGGTGTCCCGCTCCACGAACATGTAATAAGGCACCATTCCTGCACGAACCTGCGATCTCCACATATTCCGCCAGGTTTCGGCCTCGTCGTTCACCGAGCGGATCAGCGGCGCCTGCGTCCGGATGATCGCGCCCGTGTCCCTGATCCGGCGGATCGCCATGGCGGCCACCGTGGACGATAGCTCGCGCGGATGGGAGTAGTGCGCCATCAGCGCCAGGGTGCGGCCGCTGTTCGACACCTCTTCGAAGAGCCGCAGCGTGTCGTCCGCGTCGTTGTCGGTCACGTACCGCTGCGGCCAATAGGCCAGTGATTTCGTGCCGATCCGGATCGATTCGAGGTGATCGAGCGACGGGTCGAGCAGCGGCTCGATGTAGCGGCGCAGCACGCCGGCGCTCATGATCATCGGGTCCCCGCCGGTGATGAGGACGTTGGTCACTTCCGGATGCCTGTGCAGGTAGGCCACGAGCGTGTCGATGTGGTCCGTGGCCATCTTTAGTTCCGGCTCGTCGACGAACTGCGCCCACCGGAAGCAGTAGGTGCAGTACGCGTGGCAGGTCTGTCCCTGCTTCGGGAAGAACAGCACGGTCTCGCTGTACTTGTGCTGGAGCCCGGGGAGCCGGACGCCGTCCATCTCGGGGCCGTTGAGGAGCAGCTGGCCAGCGGGATGGGGGTTGAGCCGCATCCGGATCTCGTGTGCGACCTCGGTGATGTCGGCTTGTGACGCGCCGCCGTCCAGCATGGCCGCGATACGTTCCACGTCCGCCTTCGGCAGCATGTCGGGCTGCGGGAAAACCAGCCGGTAGATGGGGTCATCAGGTGCCGCGTCCCAGTCGATGAGCTCCTCGAGCACGTAGGAGTTCACGCGGAACGGAAGCACCGTGGCAACCGCCCGGACGGCGAGCCGTTCAGCGTCGCCGAGCCCGGCCCTGCGGGTGAGCTCGTCGAGGTGCCGCGGCCCGAAGGCGCGGAACCTGCTGGCCGTCTCCCGTGGCGCCGGAATGACCTGCTGGATCTCAGTCAACCGTCTTCTCCCTCCGTCCGCCGGCCGGCATGTCCGTCCGTGCGGAAAGTTGTCCGGTATGCATCCCGCTCTTCACTACGGCAGCGCCCAAGATCTCGGTTGTGTCACACTCCCGAACGGGAATGTTTGCAACTTGCTTACTTCTGCTACGAATACGTTTCAGCTCTGTGCACGGTTCCCGTATGGCATTCTGTAGTCGGGGACATACCCAAAGTGAAGATGCTCATGACGATGCCTCCGACCGGGAGTTAGCCAGAGACGATCAGCTCGCGTCTTGGATAATGGCAGTGCAACCCCTTCCCACACGTGGCCGCAGACAGGGCCAGGAGGCGACACGGAAGGCCTCGTACAAACGTGAGCCATGACCCGCCAGGCCACCGCGGTTCCACCGGCCGGCCGGCCGGCACGTCCGGCATCACTTCTGCCCCGTACGCCGAAGATCATTCCATCTCGCTGGCACCAGCCATCGAGCCCGTCATCGCGGTCGACGCCATGGGCGGCGACTACGCGCCCGACGAGATCGTGGCGGGAGCGCTCGCGGCCCAGCGGGAGCACGGCCTCACCGCGCTGCTCACCGGGCCCCCGGCCCGGCTCCGGCCGGTGATCGCCCGGCTTGGCGCCGGACCGGAACTGCGCGTCGTGCCCGCCGAGGACGTCATCGGCATGGGCGAGGGCGCGCTCGCGAGCCTGCGACGACCACGGTCGAGCATCGCCGTCGCCTGCATGCTCGTCCGGCGCGGGCAGGCCAGCGCCGTCGTGTCCGCGGGGTCGACCGGCGCGATCGTCGCGACCGCCCGGCACCGGCTGCTCTCACTGCCCGGCGTGCCCCGCCCGGGACTGGCCGTGCTCCTGCCGACCCATCCGCACCCCACCGTGCTCATCGACGCGGGCGCCACCGCCGACCCCAAACCAGAAATGCTCGTACAATTCGGGCAGCTCGGCGTCGCGTACGCCCAGATCGCGCTCGGCATCGAGCAGCCGAAGGTCGGACTGCTCACGATCGGGGCAGAGCCCGGCAAAGGCAACATGCTCACCCGCCGTGCCCACGAGCTCCTGGCCGCCGAGCCGCAGCACGGCGCGCTCCCCATGAACTTCGCCGGGAACGTCGAGGGCGGGGACCTGATGGCCGGCGCGGTCGACGTGATCGTCACCGACGGGTTCACGGGGAACGTGGCCCTGAAGACCCTTGAGGGCGCGATGCGCTTCGCGGCCGGCGAACTGCGCGACGCGCTGACGTCCACGCGAACCGCCAGGCTCGGCGCGGTGCTGCAGCGCCGCGGCCTGCGGGAACTCAGGGACCGCCTCGACACGGAGCGCTACGGCGGCGCCGCGCTGCTGGGGATGGGCGGCACCGTGGTCATCGCGCACGGCGCGTCCACCGCCCGTGCCGTCAGCGCGGCCTGCGCGCTCGCCGCGAACCTCTCGCGCGGCGACATCACCGAGAAGGTCCGCGAGCGTATCGGCCCGCAGCCGGAGCGCCGCTTCCTGCGCCGCGACCGCGAGCGCTGAGCCCCGGAAAACGCGTTCGTCTGGCGGCGAGGAGCTTCAATACACTGGGTATATGACAGATCCTCAGCAGGTCCTTGCCGCCCGGGTGCGTGACGCCCTGGGCGCGGCGTTCGGCGACGACTACGCGGACGCGGACCCGCTGATCCGACCCTCGCAGTTCGCGGACTTCCAGTCCAACGCGGCGCTTCCGCTCGCCAAGCGGCTTAAGCAGAGCCCGCGGGACGTCGCCAGCGCGATCGCGGCCCGGCTGAACGTCGATGACATCGCCGAGCCGCCCGAGATCAGCGGCCCGGGCTTCGTCAACTTCAAGCTGAAGAACGACTGGATCGCGAGCGCGGCGACCGGCGTCCTCAACGACCCGCGGCTCGGGGTGCCGGACACGCGGGCGCCGCAGACCGTCATCGTCGAGTACTCCTCGCCGAACGTCGCGAAAGAGATGCACGTCGGCCACCTGCGCACCACGATCGTGGGCGACGCCATCGCGCGGATCCTGGAGTTCCTCGGCCACAACGTGATCAGGGACAACCACGTCGGCGACTGGGGCACGCCGTTCGGCATGCTGATCGAGCACCTGATCGACGTGGGCGAGGACTCCGCCGACGCCCAGCTGCTGCGGACCGACCCCAACACCTTCTACGCGGCGGCGCGGCGGAAGTTCGACTCCGACCCGGCCTTCGCCGCCCGGGCCAGGAGCCGGGTGGTCAAGCTCCAGGCGGGCACCGACCCGGAGACCCACCGGCTCTGGGAGGAGCTCGTCGCGCTGTCGCGGGAGTACCTGCGGGACAGCTACCGCCTCCTGAGGGTAACGCTGACCGATGACGACATCAGGGGCGAGAGCTTCTACAACGACATGCTGCCCGGCGTCGCCGAGGAACTGACGGAAAGGGGCATCGCGGTCATCAGCGACGGCGCGCTGTGCGCGTTCCCGCCCGGTTTCCCCGGCCGGGACGGCAGCCCGCTGCCGGTCATCATCCGCAAGAGCGACGGCGGCTGGAATTACTCAAGCACCGACCTGGCCACGGTCAGGTACCGGGTCGACAAGATCAACCCCGACCGGGTCCTCTACGTCGTCGGCTCCGAGCAGGCACTGCACTTCAAGATGATCTTCGCGACCGCGGAACTCGCCGGCTGGCTGCCGGAGCAGAACGGGTTCGAGCACGCCCAGATCGGCATGGTGCAGGGCAAGGACGGCGGCAAGCTGAAGACCAGGGAGGGCGACACGCCCAAGCTCAGCTCGCTCCTCGACGAGGGCATCGAGCGGGCCAGGGCCATCCTCGACGAGGTCGAGAGCCTGGACGCCGCGACGAAGGACGAGATCGCCGAGGACGTCGGTATCGGCGCGCTCAAGTACGCCGACCTGTCCACCGCCCGCGACAGCGCGTACGTCTTCGACTTCGACCGGATGATCTCCTTCAAGGGCAACACGGGCCCGTATCTGCAGTACGCGACCACTCGTATCCGGTCGATCTTCCGCAAGGCGGGCATCGACGAGACGACCGTCACGAGCCCGATCGTCATCACCGAGCCCGCCGAGCGGGAACTGGCGCTGAAGCTCCTCGGCTTCGGCACGGTCCTCGACGTCGTCGCCCTCAGCGCCGAGCCGCACCGCCTGAGCGCCTACCTCTTCGAGGTAGCGAGCCTGTTCACCACGTTCTACGAGCAGTGCCCCGTCCTGAAGGCCGACGACGAGGCCACGCGCATGTCCCGGCTCGCCCTGTGCGCCGCGACGCTGCGGGTCCTCACCGCCGGGCTCGGCCTCCTCGGCGTCCCTGTCCCCGAGCGGATGTAATTTTCCTTTAACGAACGCAGATGACTCCGTAAGGGCCCCGTTAGCGGAATCCCAGGGATGTGCGCGAGCGCCTGCGTCGTGATGGGTAAAAGTTTTGTAGCCCTTACATAGGCACAGAACCAGTATTCACGCCACGAATAGCACGGCAATCTCGAAGCCATGGAAACAACCGGACACGCGTGGCGGGCGCGGCGTCCACAAAGGAGGCTTCGATGACTAGCCGCAATAGGCGCCGCCCGGCCAACATGAAGGCGCGTCTCGGTATCACGGCGGCCGTGCTGGTCGGTGGCGGAGCGATCGGAGTGGCGGTGGCCACCTCCGGTCACGGAGCCGCGACCACCGCGGCATCCGCCGGGTACACGCTGAACTTCCACCACACCGTCAGCGAAGGCACCGCCCTCAGCTCGGCGCTGTCTTCGCTCAACTCGAACCAGGGCAGGGCGCTGACCGACCTGGCTTCGATGGCGCCCATGAAAACCTACAGCCAGGTCCGGCACAACCGAACCGAATTCGCCGCCCAGCGTGGCGTCGTGGAACTGGCGACTAAGCACTTCCTGCTGGTCAAATCGTCGAACGGCGGTTTGCACCTATGGTGGCTCGCGCACACCAAGGCCATCGACACGTCCAATTCGATGACCGGGATGATGGCACTCACCGGTAGCAAATCGGCGGCCTCACAGGCGATGACCACCGGCAACATGCTGCCCGCCGCGTCGACCATGGCGGGCAGCACCGCCGCGGCCAGCACCATGGCCGCTCCGGCTGCCCAGCCCACCAGCGTGACCGTCACCAGCGGGAGCGCGACGATCACGATCACCATCACAAGCTCCGCGGCGACGGTCTCGACCCCCGCCACCACGCCGGCGACGACCGCTGGCATGTCCACGACCACGGCATCGTCCGGGACGACCGCGGGCGGCCCGATGACCACGGCGCGGCAGCCGGCGTTCACGAAGACCGACGGCGTCGCGCGCGGCGACCTGGTGTTCGTCACGGGCATGCGGGAGCACGGCTTCCTCATCGCGCGACTGGTCCTGTTCACCCCGCCCGCCACCTCCATGGCGACCCCGACGGCGTCACCGACGACCGCTACCTCCACCACGGCGACTCCGACCACGAGCGTCGCCCCGACGGCCCCGTCAACCGCGGTGCCCACCGGCGTGCCAACCGCCTCGGGCGGCGTCATCGTCGGCAGCCACAGCTAACACCCGCCCCAACGGCCACGCTCGACGGCCACGCTCGACGGCCCCTCTCGGCGGCCCCTCTCGCCGAGCGGACCGCCCAGCGGGCGGAGCCCACATAGCGTGCTCGAATGCGCATTCGAGCACGCTATGGCGGGTTCGTTTACGTATTTGAGCACCCTCATCAGCGGGACCAAATGCGTCTTCGAGCACGTCGCCGCGAGCGGCCAGCCCAATCCACGCGAGCTTCCCGGGGAACTATGAGCGAACTCACAGGCTGCCACGGCCATCAACCGGCGTTCAGTGATCAGCGCGTGCTCAGGGTCGGCGACCTTGAGCTCGACGAGACCCGGTGGACCGTCCACCGGGGCGGCACCCAGGTGGCGCTGTCGCCGACCGAGTTCCGGCTGCTCGCCTACCTGATGCGGCACCAGGGACAGATACTCAGCCGGGCTCAGCTCCTGAAGGACGTCTGGGCCGACAACCGAAGCGGCCAGCCGCAGGTCGTGGAGACATACGTGAGCTACCTGCGCCGCAAGCTCGACGCCCACGGCCCGCGAATCATCCACACGAGACGCGGCGTCGGCTACTTGCTCCGTCCCGCGACCGGCAACTCCCGGGTACTCCCGGCTCTTCCCGAGGGCTGGGGCGACGAATCCGGGCTGTTGCCGTAGTCTCGTACATGAGGCGAACCGCGCGGCACGGCACAGGAGGCAGTCATGAACTTCAGCGGAATCATCCTGCTGGTGTTCATCGCCATTGGCATCGGCTGGTTCTGGAATAAGGGCCGCAAGAAAATCGGCTTCCCGTCGAACGGGAAGACCTGGGGCGCCGCCATTATCGTGGTCATCGTCTTGATCATGCTCTACTACGGCGCTACCCACACCGCGCACCCCTAAAGCGGCATTTCAGCGCAGCACGCGATGCTGAGCGCGGGGCGCGATGCTGAGCGCTGCGCGCGATGCTGCCAAGCCTGGTAACCGGCGCTGCCGAGCCGGACAAGGGCCCCGCTGAACGGGCTCAAATGCGCATTCAACCACGTTCTCTTGGGTGCTCAAATACGCGTTCGCGCAGGCTATAGCGGGCTCGTTTACGCATTTGGGCTGGTGGAGGGGTGCGGGTTACGGCGCCGCCGACAGCGAGGGTGGGGTGCGGCGCCACCGGGGGTGGGGTGCGGCGCCACCGGTAGCGGGGGGCGGGGGACGAGCAGCGGGATGCCGGGCTAGTTGTCTTTGCCGTCTAGGGGGATCTCGAACCAGACGGCTTTGCCCTCGGGGGTCGGGCGGGAGCCCCAGCGGGTGGCGAGTTGTTCCACCAGGTACAGGCCGCGGCCGCCCTCGTCGGTGGCGGCGGCGGTGCGGAGGCGGGGCAGGCGCAAGTCCGGGTCGAATACCTCCACCCACACGGACTCGGCGCCCCGCCGCAGGCGCAGCATGAACTCTCGCGGACGGCGGACAGGGCTCGCGTGTGCCATCGGAACGTCCCAGGACTGCGCGGTCGCCACCGCGATCGCGCTGCCGTTGCCCGGCGCGCCGTCTCCCAGGCCCGGTACGTTTTCGCCGGCACCCGTGCCGACCGGCACGGGGACGTCGATCTCGACGTCGAACCGGCGGCCCGGGCTCGGCGTGATGGACGCGTGCAGGACGGCGTTGGTCACCATTTCGGACACCAGCAGGCACGCGAGCTCGGCCTGATCGGGGTCCATCTCCCAGGCGGCGAACGTGTTGGCGGCGAGCCGCCGGGCCTCGGACACGTAGATCGGCTCGGCCGGATAGGTCTCTTCCTCGTACGCCAGGTCGAACGGCGACGAGCGGAGCACGAGGATCGCCATATCGTCGTCGATGTTGCCCGGCACGGCGGTCTCGGCGGCGAGCGCCACCGTGCCCGCGTCGCCGCGGCCGTCCATGACACGCCGTATCGACTCCGCCAGCATGTCGACAACCTCGGCCTCGCCGTAGTGCCCGTCCCCGTCCGCCCGGGAGCGCCGGTCCGTGAGCCCGTCGGTGAACAGCACCAGGGCCGCCCCCGGCGGCAGCGTGACGGTCTCCTCCTTGTAGGTCGGCAGGCCCGGGAGGCCCCGGCCGCGCACCCCGAGCAGCAGGCCCTTGTTCTGGATCTCCAGGGGACCGACCTTGCCGTCGCGGGCGAGCAGCGGGGCGGCGTGGCCGGCGTTCGCGAGGGTCAGCTCGCGGGACCAGGCGTCGTAGATCATGTAGATGCAGCTGACCGTGGGCGGATCGCCGCCGGCTCCGAGCGGGGCGGTGGTGCGGACCCACTCGTCCAGCTTGCGCATGACGTCGGCCGGCGTCTTCTCGTCCTGGGCGTAGGCCCGGAGCGTGGCGCGCAGCTGGCCCATCGTGGCGGCGGCGCGCGGTCCGCGGCCCTCGACGTCGCCGATGACGAGGCCGACGCGCCCGGCGGCGAGCGGGATGATGTCGTACCAGTCGCCGCCGACCTGGGTCTGGATGCCCTGTCCCTGGGTCACCAGTGGCTTCGCGGGCACGTACCGGAAGGCGACGTCCAGTCCGTCGAGTTCGGGCGCCTGCTGCGGGAGCAGGCTGTCCTGGAAGGCGATCGCGGTGTTCCGCTCCGTCTCGAAGAGCATCGCGTTGTCGATCGCGACCGCCACCCGGCTCGCGATCGCGCCGATCATGTCGCCGTCGGTCAGGTCGTAGTGCGGGTCCTCGCGGTCGGTGAGCCGGGACAGCGCCAGCGCCATCACGCCGAGCAGTTCCCCGCGGGCGTACAGCGGCGACGCCACCACGGAGGTCAGCCCAGCCTGGTCCGCGGCGGACATGGACCGCTCGGACGGCGCGGGGTAATAGCCGGCCTGCAGGTCGGGGACGACGATGGTTTCCATGCGCGTCATGGCCTGCTGCATGAAGTGCCCGGGCGGATAGTGGATCGGCGATCCGAGCTCGGCCCACGTCCCGGGCGGCGGTTCCCAGCCAAGCGCGTGCGTCTGCGCCCGGCGGATGAGCTTGTCGCCGCTGAACAGGTCGATGAAGCAGTGATCGGCGAACTGCGGCACGAGGATCGAGGCGACCTGCCGCAGCGTGGCGTCGAGTTCCAGCGAGCCCGCCAGGCGCTCGCCGACGCGTTCGAGCAGCCGAAGCCGGTCCTGCTCACGCTGGCCATCACGTCGCCCGGCTTCCGTCACCATCAGCACGACGCCGTCGATGTCGCCATGCCCGTGCCGCAGCGGCACCGCGAGCACCCGGAGGAACACCAGACTCCCGTCGCCGCGGGTGCCGGTGAACGTGCCTTCCCAGGACATCCCGTTCAGCACCTGGCGGGACATGACGTCCGCCTTGGGGAGGTCCCCTTCGGGGATGAAGCCGAGCGTGTGCAGCGGCTGCCCGGCGAGCCTCGAGGTGTCATCGGGCAGACGCAGCAGCCTGCTGACGTACTCGTTGACGAACAGGATGTTCTCTTGCCGGTCTGCGACAATGACGCCGATCTCCGCCTGGCGCAGTACAAGTTCCGCCGGCAGATATGGATCAAACACGCCTTCATTCCAGCGCGTCATTGCACACTCCGGTCACTGGTCGGCCGCTGAGTTACTCCCTGGACACAAATACATGCGAGGCGACTTCGGACGGAAGGTCAGTGGGGGCTTCCCCGTCCGAACCAACGCCGCCGCAGGACACCCGAACACCGCCCTTGACCGACCCGAGCAACACCTCGCGTCCGGGTTGTATCCCGGCCCGCTTCAGTTTAAGCATCAGGACAAGGTCACTTTGAACATGCTCGGTAATTCTTGTCACTACAGCACTCACAGTCCCGTCCGCATCGCGCAGAGCCTCGGTCATCGGCTCGTCCGGGCGATCCTTGCCCAGCTTTCCGGAGTCATCCCCGGAAAGCTCACCCAGCCCCGGGATGAGGTTTCCGTGCGGACAGCGGCCGGGGTGGCCGAGCAGTTCGAACAGGCGCCGCTCCACGCTCTCGGAGATCACATGCTCCCAGCGGCACGCCTCGATGTGGACCTCTTCCCACGGCAAGTCGATGACGCTGACCAGCAGGCACTCCGCAAGGCGGTGCTTGCGCATGACACGTGTTGCCAGCGTGCGGCCGGCGTCGCTCAGCGCTAGCTGGCGATCGTCGGTCACATGCAGCAGGCCGTCCCGCTCCATCCGGGCCACCGTCTGACTGACCGTAGGCCCGGACTGCGAGAGCCGCTCCGCGATTCGCGCGCGCAGCGGGACGATGCCCTCTTCCTCAAGCTCGAACACGGTACGCAGATACATCTCCGTCGTGTCGATAAGCCCCTGGGCAGTCACTGAACCATCCTCCTAATGGAATGCTACGTGACGCGGAGGGAAACAGCGCTCACGGCGACAGTCGCTCGATCTCCCAGCCCGGGGCAGCGCCGGCCGAGCGCCGATAGCGCAGCCGGTCATGCAGCCGGCTCGGCTGCGACTGCCAGAATTCGATCGATTCGGGCACGATGAGATATCCGCCCCAGAAGTCCGGCATCGGCACTTCCGTTCCCTCTGGCCACCGGGCGTTCAACTCGACGACACGTTCGTCAAGCTCGGCCCGCGACGGCAGCACGGTGGACTGCCGAGACGCCCAGGCGCCGATCTGCGAGCCCCGCGCGCGCGAGTGGAAGTACGGTTCGCTCTCCCGCTGGCTCAGCAGCCGCACCGAGCCCTCGACGGTCACCTGCCGGCCGAGCCCGTACCACGGGAACAGCACGCAGCACCGCGGGTCCGCCGCCAGGTCGCGTCCCTTTCGCGAGGTCCGGTTCGTGTAGAAGGTAAAGCCCTCGGCCGAGTGCGCCTTAAGCAGCACGGTGCGCGCGTGCGGCCGGTCTCCGATCGTGGTGAGCACCATGGCGTTGGGCTCGTGCAGCCCGGCCGCCGCCGCCTCCCCGAACCACTTCTCGAACTGCACCATCGGGCTGGGATCAAGATCGGTAGGTTCCATGTGCGACATTCTTGCCCTTTCATCGGGCATCCGGTCGGGGTGGGTCCGGCGCGTCGCCCCCGGGAATATCAGTCGTCTCCCCGAGGGTGCCGCAAGTAGGCTATCCGGGTGACCAGCATCGTTATCCCCGACAGCCTCAAGCCGTCCGACGGCAGGTTCGGCAGCGGCCCGTCGAAGGTCCGCCCCGCCCAGGCCGCCGCGCTCGCCGCGGCGCGCGAGCTTGGCACATCGCACCGGCAGTCACCGGTGCGGGCGGTCGTGCGGCGGATCCGCTCCGGCCTGGCCGAGCTTTTCTCCCTCCCAGACGAAACCATGATCTCGCTCGGGAACGGCGGGACCACGGCCTTCTGGGACGCCGCGGCGTTCGGGCTGATCCGGGGAAAGAGCCAGCACCTGTCGTTCGGGGAATTCTCGTCGAAGTTCGCGACGGTCACCACGCGCGCGCCCTGGCTGGCGGCGCCCACGGTCATCTCGTCCGACCCCGGCTCGCACCCCCTCCCTCGCGCGGAGGCCGGCGTGGACGCGTACTGCCTGACGCACAACGAGACGTCGACCGGCGTGCTCATGCCGCTGACGCGCCCCGCTGGAGCCGACGCGGACTCCCTCGTCCTGGTCGACGGGACGAGCGCGGCCGGCGCGGTACCGATAGACGCCGCTACGTTCGACGCGTACTACTTCGCGCCGCAGAAGGTGTTCGGCGCCGATGGCGGCCTGTGGATCGCGCTGTTGTCCCCCGCGGCGCTCGCGCGGATCGAGGAGATCGCCGCGAGCGGCCGGTATATCCCGGAGTTCCTCTCCCTCCGCGTGGCCGTGGAGAACTCCGCGAAGGACCAGACCTACAACACGCCGGCCATTTCGACCCTGGTCCTGATGGCCTCGCAGGTCGACTGGATGCTGGACAACGGCGGGCTCGACTGGGCCGCGGCCCGGAGCGGCCGCTCCGCGGAGATCCTGTACGGATGGGCGGAGAAGTCGGAGTACGCCACCCCGTTCGTGGCCGACCCCGCGATGCGGTCCCCGGTCGTGGGCACGGTCGACCTCAGCGACGGAGTGAGCGCGGACGCGGTGGCGTCGGCCCTGCGGGAGAACGGCATCGTGGACACCGACTCCTACCGCAAGCTCGGCCGTAATCAGCTGCGGATCGGGATGTTCCCGGCGGTGGAGCCGGACGACGTGGCGGCGCTGACCGCCTGCGTCGACTACGTGGCCGAGCGGCTGGCGTTAACGCCCGATGGTGTTAACGCACGAGGGCACCGATCACCACGGCGAGGACCAGCACCACGAGCACCGTGGGCAGCAGCCAGCGCGGAACCTTATTCACGGGGTTAGGGTATGAGACTATTCACGGCCTTGGCACCGCCCCTTGACGTGCTGCACGACCTAGACGCGGCGTGCGCGCCGTTCCGCCTGGCCCGGGACGACCTGCGGTGGACCCACCTGGGAGCGTGGCACGTCACGCTGGCCTTTCTCACCGAGGTAAGCGAACTCCAGCTCACCCGCCTGATGCCGCGGCTGGAGCGCGTGGCACGGCGGCACACGGCCTTCAGCCTGTCCTTCGCGGGCGCCGGGGCGTTCCCGTCCGCCGGGCGCGCGAATGTGCTGTGGAGCGGTCTCGGGGGCGACCGGCGGGCGCTGTCCGAACTCGCGGCCTCGGTGTCCGCCGCGGCACGCCGCGCGGGCGTGCCGCCGCCCGACGACGGGCGGAAGTACCGGCCCCACGTCACGCTGGCGCGCTGCCGGGCGGCGGTCGACGTCGGGCCCATCGTGGAGGCGCTGTCCGGCTATCAGGGACAGCCGTGGACGGCGGAAGAGATAGTCCTCATCCGCAGCCGCCTGCACGACCGTCCGCGCTACGAGACGCTCGGCACATGGAAGCTCCGCCCGGTACCGCCGGAAAAGCCTTGAACGGCCCTGCGTGGCCCGCAGACGGCCCGAAGGGCCTCACCAGGCTCCCAGATCACGAACGGCCGCCCGGGGCCTTCAGGCGGGCTGTGCGGCGATCCCGAATGACTCGCCTGAAAGCCCCGGATCGGGCATCGGCGGACGTATCAGGACTGACTGATCTTTTCGAGGATGGGGGCAGCCTTCTGGAGGACGGCCCGCTCTTCGGGAGTGAGCTCCTGCAGCCGCCTGGCCAGCCATGCCTCGCGTCGGCGCCGCACGCGGTGGACGAGCGCGCGCCCTTCTTGCGTGACCGTGAGAATCACTTGCCTGCGATCGGTCGGGTGCGGAGCGCGCTGCACGAGTTTGCGCTCTTCCAGAACCGCGATCACACGTGTCATCGACGGCGGCTGAACCTTCTCATGATCAGCGAGCTCCCCGGGAGACATCGCCTGATGACGCTCAAGCGCCGCGAGAGCGGCAAGCTGAATGTCTGACAAGACCACTTCGGTCTCGCCGAGTCCAAGGCGCTCCACGCGGAGACGCCGTGCGAGCCGGGTAATGGAGATCCGCATCGCGGTCGCCAGCCCTGCGTCGTTATTCGTAACTGCCTGCGGCATCTACTAAGTAGATCATGCGCCCGTACCTGCTCATAAGGCCGCGCTGGGGGAGACTCCCCCGCCGCTGGAGATAGCCTTAGCTGACGACCCACCGGGAGGCAAAGTGACTGAGGAGCGGCAGGTCAGCGATCCGCAGGTCACTGGCCGGGGGGCTGGTGCCGGTGATTCGCCCGCCCCGCCTCCGCCGCGGGAGGCGGACGACCGCTTCGTAACCCTGTCGATCACCACGGGCTGGGCGGTCGCGCTGGCCGTCGTGGCCGCGCTCGCGGCGAGCGGCGTGCTCCCCGCGCATGAGCGGTGGTGGGTGTGGACGTGCGCGGCCGGGTTCGGGCTGGGGCTGTGGGGCGTGTGGTTCGTGCCCGTGCTCAAGCGCTACCGGGCACGCGAGGCGGAGCGCGGTGCTCAGTTGTCGGGCGGGGTGTCCAGCGTCTCGCGAGACAGCGACTCGAAGACGGTCTCATCGACCGACACGCCCGGAAGCTCGACGAGGTCATAGCCGAATTCGTCGATCACCGGAGTCGCGGCCGGGGTCTGCGATCCGGTGAGGGCCGCCTCGGAGTGCGCGCCGCAGCCGTGGTCAGCCGATACCACGCGGCCGTCGTCGGGCGCATATGCGTTTCCGCATACGCCGAACGCCCGGCCGAGACCGCCGCTGAGCGGGACAAAGAACCCGCAGCTGACACAGTTCGCCGGCGCCGCGTGAGACAGTGGCGTCCGCGGCCCGTGCTCGCTGTCGTACCACCGCTGTGCCGTATCGTCCCGGCCGAAGGCGGACAGCACCCGGGACCGGCCGGGAGCCGGGAGTTCGGACGGCTCGGCGGGCCCCGCGTTAGCAAGGTTCTCGGAGTCCGTCCATGGCAGGAACCAGTCGGTCACCGCGTCGTCGCCGTCGAGGACGACGAACGGCACCAGGCGCTCATCGTCGGCGCTGGCGGGGAGCAGGTCACCGATGCCGACATCGCCGGGGAGCAGCCGGTCTTGCCACGGCACCCAGGCCGGCGCGAGCAGCGCGTCCGGGCCGGGCAGCAGTTCGCTCTCATCGACGGTCACGACTTTCGAGCGCGGCGCGCGCGCCACGGTGACGGTCCACCGCCACCCGGCATACGCCGGGTCAAGGCATTCGAACAGGTGGGTGACGACACGATCCCCAGTGGCTTCGACGCCCAGGTGCGCCCCGACCGCGTCCGCGCTCACTCCCGGTGCGGCTATCAGCGCAGCGCGCGCCAAGGCCACCGCCTCGGCGCAGGCCTGATCGGGTTCCTTGGTCCTGGTTCGGGTCGTGCTCACGACTGCCAACTCTCGCTCCTCAGGCGGCGCGTATGCGGGCCGGGCTCGGCTGGCCCGCGCCCATGGGCTCGTCGCACTGCCAGTGATCAAGAATACTGGGTACGCGGGGATGTCCGACGCGCGCCTCACCGCTTCGAACGCGCTTTTGAGCGCGCCGCAGAGCACTGACTTGCGTAATCGCGGCCCGCAGGCGGTGAAGGCACCCCCTGCGGGCCCGCGATCCTGACCGGTGGCGTTACGCGGCGGGCGTTACTCCGCGGAAGGGGCGGCAGAGTCCAGGCTGATTCCGCCCTCGTCGCCGCCCTGATCGGTGGCCGTGTCGCTGGCCGTGTCGCTGGCCTTGTCGGCGGAGCCGCCCCGGTCGGGCGGGGCGCCCCGGTCTCCGGAGCCAGCCCTGTCCCCAGGCGTGCCCCGATCGCCAGCGGCGTTCCTGTTGCCGGAGCCGCCCCGCTCCCCGGAGCCGCCCCTGCCCCTGGGCGGGCGGGAGTTCTCCCGGCCTTCCCGGCCGCCACGCGGGGCGGAGGACGAGGCAGCGGCCGGCGCGGCGCCGCCGGAGGGGTCGAGGTCATCCGCGAGGCCGCGCAGCAGGCTCGCCACCTGCTTGCTTTCCTTGCCGTCCGGGTGCTTGCCGCGGCGGTAGACGTCGGAGAAGCTGTCGAGGATCTTCATGAGGTCCTCGATGATCGGGATCATCTCGTCGGGCTTCTTGCGAGGTGCCTTGGGTGCGACGGCGACAGTCGGCGGGGCCTCCAGGAGACGCACCTGAAGCGCCTGCGCGCCCTTGCGCCCCTCGACGATGCCGAACTCCACGCGCTGCCCCTGCCGGAGTGCCGTTGTCCCCGCGGGCAGCACGGATGAGTGCACGAAAACCTCGCCCCCGTCGTCACGGGCGAGGAAGCCGAACCCCTTTTCGGAGTCAAACCATTTGACCTTGCCGGTAGGCACGAGCAAGACCTCACGTCGATAGAATCTGGTCACCCCGTCCGCCGCACGGCCAACGGGATGTATGGGCGCTTTCTAGGCTATCGGTACCACGCGGTTAATGGCAGCACGGTTATTTTCGCTTACCCGCGCGCGAAGCGCCACGACACGCCGAGGGGACGCAGCCCCGTGCTGCCGGGTGGAGGCAGCAGGGGCCGCGTCAGTCACGGCCTCACACGTTCGGATGGTGCTGGGACGGGATCGCGTGCGAGGCCGTGAGCCCATCGGCGGACCAGATTCCCCTGTTTCATGATCGCAACTAGCTTATACCCAGCGCATACGAGTGAAAACATCCCGTCACGAACGCCAGGTAAACGCGGCCGCCGAGCGGGCCCGTGGGATAGGTCCCGGGAAAGCAAGAACGGCCCGGGAAGACCCGGGCCGTTCTTTTCGCGCTGCGCGAAACCGGACTTAGAAGTCCATGTCCCCGCCACCAGGGGCGGCGGGAGCAGCAGGCGTCTTCTCCGGCTTCTCCGCGATCACTGCCTCGGTCGTGAGGAACAGCGCCGCGATGGAGGCCGCGTTCTGCAGGGCAGAGCGGGTGACCTTCGCCGGGTCGATGATGCCGGCCTTGAACAGGTCGACGTACTCACCGGAAGCGGCGTTGAGGCCCTCGCCCGCGGGGAGGGTCTTCACCTTCTCGACCACCACGCCGCCCTCAAGGCCAGCGTTAACGGCGATCTGCTTCAGCGGCTCCTCGACGGCACGGCGCACGATCTGCGCACCGGTCGCCTCGTCGGCCGACAGCTCGAGCTTGTCGAACGCGTTCCGGCTGGCCTGCAGCAGGGCGACGCCGCCACCGGCGACAACCCCCTCCTCGACCGCTGCCTTCGCGTTGCGCACCGCGTCCTCGATGCGGTGCTTGCGCTCCTTGAGCTCGACCTCGGTCGCCGCGCCCGCCTTGATGACGGCCACGCCGCCGGCCAGCTTGGCCAGCCGCTCCTGCAGCTTCTCGCGGTCGTAGTCCGAGTCGGTGTTGTCGATCTCGGTACGGATCTGGTTGACCCGCCCGGAGATCTGGTCCGCGTCACCGGCACCGTCGACGATCGTGGTCTCGTCCTTGGTCACGACGATCTTGCGCGCCCGGCCGAGCACGTCGAGGTCGACGTTGTCCAGCTTGAGGCCGACCTCTTCGCTGATGACCTGACCACCGGTCAGGATCGCGATGTCGCCCAGCATCGCCTTGCGGCGGTCACCGAAGCCCGGGGCCTTCACCGCGACGGACTTGAACAGCCCGCGCATCTTGTTGACCACCAGGGTCGCGAGGGCTTCGCCCTCGACGTCCTCGGCGATGATCACCAGCGGCTTGCCGGACTGCACGACCTTGTCCAGCAGGGGCAGCAGGTCCTTGTTGGCCGAGATCTTCGAGTTGACGACCAGGATGTACGGGTCCTCGAGGACGGCCTCGAGACGCTCCGGGTCGGTGACGAAGTACGGCGCGATGTAACCCTTGTCGAAGCGCATGCCCTCGGTGAGCTCAAGCTCGAGGCCGAAGGTGTTGCTCTCCTCGACGGTGATGACGCCTTCCTTGCCGACCTTGTCCATGGCCTCGGCG
>Ga0210389_10000612_pt1 | contig 31319 bp, 30 predicted proteins | sample IncBWH28OmetaG_FD_160127 | JGI IMG/M metagenome (GOLD analysis project Ga0210389, IMG submission 160127) | Forest soil microbial communities from Barre Woods Harvard Forest LTER site, Petersham, Massachusetts, United States - Inc-BW-H-28-O ... | reverse complement strand
AACCGCAGCGATGATGCCCGCAGATGGGGCTAAAGCCGACACTTGGGCAGAGGCAAGCCGATGTCTGCAAATGCCCCTAGCAGCCATGCATCTGTCCGAGTTCGGATATACTCCAGCCAGCGCACTGGTCGCGCACGCATCAGCTGCGAATGTCGGGCACGGCGTGGAAAATGCGTAAGTTGTCCTCGAGCCCCTTAATTGCGCGGGGCCCTAGATCGTTGAAGATGAGTCCCGAGCCTGCAACCAGGTCCTTAACTGTGCTGGAGACTAAAATTTCGCCGCTACCAGCGAGCTGACTTACTCGCGAAGCTATGTTGACGGCGATCCCGGTCACATCGTTATCCTCGCGAATCTCGACTTCTCCTGTATGCAGGCCGGCGCGGATCGCAATGCCAAGCGGCCGAACACCGGTCGCAATAGCCTGCGCGCAGCGAACAGCGCGAGCCGGCCCATCAAAAGTTGCCAGAATACCATCGCCGAGGGTTTTCACCTCTTTACCGCGGAACCGGCGAAGCTGACTGCGAGCGAGCGAGAAATGTGCGTCCATGACCGAGCGCCATTCTGTATCGCCAGCAGCGGCGGCGCGCTGGGTGGAGTCAACGATGTCGGTGAAGAGAACCGTGGTCAGGACACGGTCCGGCTCGACCGGTTCCGGCGCTGTATCTACGAATTTGCGAATTTCAGCGAGGACGATGCCGCTTTCTTCGAGCCATACGAGATGATCTTTGCCCGGAAGCTCTACCATCTTCGCGTTGCGTATGGCCGCAGCCATGTCGCGCGCGTTTTTCACCGAACAACGAACGTCGTCGACGCGGTGGATAATCAACGTCGGGGCCTGTATGCTTGGCAGGATGGGCGTGACGTCTATCTCGCTGTTCATCTGACGTAATTTGATAACGGCCGAGGGACTGGCAGAAAGCCGTTCGAAACGCGCCCACCAATCTCGAAACTCCAGATCGTGAGCAAGACCGGGGGCGAAATCAGGCAAAGATGCACCCGTTCCCCAGCTTGCCAGAATTTGCGCTTCTGCGAGCTTTGGATCTTTGTAAGACGGAATCGAGGTTTTTGCGTTCGAGTAAGAACCAATCAGCACAAGTCCACTCACACGCTCGGGATAGGTGGCGGCGAACAGTTGCACCATCGCGCCACCCTCGGACATCCCAAGCAGCACCGCACGGCTGGACCCGGCGGCATCCATCACGGCGCGGATGTCGTCAATTCTCTCGTCCAGGGTAGGAAAGCCGACGCTGCGATCTGATAAGCCTGTGCCACGCTTGTCGAACCGGATTAGCCGCGCAAACGATTCAAGCCCATGAAAAAACCGGGCGTGTCTCGTATCTTCCCACATGTGCTCAAGATGAGAAATAAAGCCTGGCGCAAGTACGATGTCGATCGGACCGCTACCACTGGTTTGGTAGGCGATGAAAATATCGCCGCTTTGGGCATATTTCGTGGTTGGCAACATGCTGCGCCCCCGTTGATGATATTGCGGCCAATGCGTATGCTGGTCAATGGGCCGATCAGCGGCGCTGGCTGCTTCTGATTTTATAAGTTTTATCGCTCATTCGAGAAATTAAGATTTCCAGCGCCGCCGTGGCGCTGCCCGAAATCGCTCCGACGATCACGCGCCTGCCAATACTCGGCTAATCTCAACGGTGGTATTTCGAGGAGCAACAATGGTTCAGTCCTCGCAGCGGATAGAACTGGGCTTTATCGGCATCGGACGCATGGGTTTGCCGATGACCGGTCGGTTGATAGCAGCCGGCCACACCGTACACGTTTGGGATATTGCATCGGACAGGATGGTCGCTGCCGTAAAAGTGGGAGCGAAAGCTGCGAAAGATGCGACTGAAGTCGCGGACAGAGCCGAGATTGTTTTTTTATGCCTGACCGACGGAGCTGCTGTCGAAAAGGTTGTGTTTGGCTCGAAGGGTATTGCGTTGGCTCATGGCCCTGGGAAAGTCGTCGTCGATCTCTCCTCGATCCATCCCGATAGCACGCGTTCGATGGCGGCGCGATTGAAGGCGGCAAACGGCATGAGCTGGATTGATGCTCCAGTTTCCGGCGGCCCGAAGGGCGCGGCGGAGGGTACCCTGGCGGTAATGGCCGGCGGTCAGGAAGTCGAAATCGAACGGATCAGGCCGTACGTGCTGGCGATGGGACAGCGCCTCACCCGTATGGGCGATGTTGGAGCCGGACAAACTACAAAACTGTGCAACCAGGTCATTGCTGCTTGCTCCATGGTCGTCATGGCTGAGGCAACACGGCTTGCAGTTGATGCTGGTATTGATGCTACCCGACTTCCGGAAGCGTTGGCTGGTGGATTCGCCGATTCGATTCCCTTGCAGCTCTTCGTCCCACGTATGGCCAAGGGTGTGTATGAACCTCAAATCGGCCCCGTCTCAATCATACTCAAGGATCTCGATATGATAGCCGACGTCGCCCGCACGAACGGCACACCGTTGCCGATGGCCGGGCTGGCGGCACAGATGTTTCGGCTTCTGAAGGCCGCGCGTGGTTCTCAAGCGGACGTGCTTGAAGTCTATAAACTCTCCGAACCAAGACCCTATTAAATCGGCAAGCCAATTCTGACCCAGCTTTGTCGCCTATTGGCACCTTTCGGACGTGTCTGGCCGGGCTGACGATGTCTGTTGCTGGGGGCAAAGCAGACCTGGCAATCACGAACACCGACTTCCGAAAATGACTCATTGCGGACATCGCTCGAAATGTTCGCTCACGGCCCGATCCGGAAGTCGATGTTGGGGGCAACCTTCATCATTGCGTTGAAGACCCACGCACCGACACGCTCCGTGAATGGTATTGAGACGGCGGAAAATTCAAGCGGATATCCACATTGTTCTGACAACGCAGTGGCCTTGCTTATCCACGCCTCCGCATCGACGGGGCGCGGGCAAATACAGCAAGCCGCCTCTCCATTCAGATGGGCATGTAAAGCGATCCGCCTTGCTTCATCTTCAGAGTAGCCAAAAATATCCTGCAGCACCGATGCGACGAACTCCATCGGAGAGTTTTCGTCATTCAGGACAAGGACTTTCAGCATAAAAGGCTCTCGACAACTTCCTGTATGCGAACATAGGTGGGAAGTCCGTAGCTGAAAACCAGATGGCCGTTCTCACAGTGGTAGCCCTTCTCATTTCAGCTTCTGGCACCATTCGGACATGACTGGTCTAGCTATCGAAGTCCGCTCTTGAGGGGTGAAGCGGACACGCCGTTTTGGCGCGATTGGAGCTACAGCGACCGAAATAAAGCCGCCGGTGATATGTCGGGTCCCAATCGAGCAGTTTATCTTCAAATTAAGATCAAACTGGGATTACCGACTTAACCGCTTCGTTCGCGATTTACGGATACCGTCCGGCCATGTGTGTGCAGAGCGGAGTTCTGCTCGATGGGCGTGATAACAGAAAAGGAAGTAGATAGGTTTTTTGCCGAAGATAACATGGGTCGGCGTTATACTGTCGTTCGTAAGCAGGACATGATTGTCTGCCGGCCGTTAGGGGGCTCGGTAATTAGAATTCCCGGCAAGATTCGCTACAGCCTAGTCACGGGCGAACAGCTCGATGATCGTTTTGATGGCAGCCTCGTGATCATGAACGACGCTACTGTTCTCCATAAGGTCGAGACCTGAAACGGTGCGGACCAATGTGGGTCGCGCCAAGCGCCGCCTGCATTGACACGCAACCGCGGGGCAGAACTGCTGAGGGACCAACGGACGTCGATCATTCCCTATTCGAAGTCTCACTTTGATGCTGTGGACGGCGCCCACTCTGCGGCATCGAAGTGCCATAGGGTGGTTGCGTTAGAGCAAACCACGTTGAGGGGAGCCGTCCATGGGCGATGTTAGCACGATTGGTCTCGATATTGCGAAGTCAGTATTCCAGGTACATGGCGTCGATGTTGTGGGTGCGGTTGTGATCCGCAAGCGGGTCAGCCGAGCCAAGGTGTTGGAATACTTCGGTGAGTTGCTGCCCTGCCTGGTCGGGATTGAAGCGTGTCCGTCCGCGCATCACTGGGGCCGCGAGCTGCAGGCGCTCGGTCACACGGTCAGACTGATACCGCCCAGCTACGTGAAGGCCTACCTCAAACGCAGCAAGAACGATGCAAATGATGCAGCCGCGATCTGCGAGGCGGTTACGCGGCCATCGATGCGGTTCGTTCCGATCAAGACGAAGGAACAGCAGACCGCCTTGATGCTCCACCGAACCAGGCAACTGCTGGTGCGCCAGCGCACGATGTTGAGCAATGCCCTGCGCGGGCACTTGGCCGAACTCGGCATCGTGTCGGCCAAGGGCCGCAATGGAACGGCAGAGTTGCTCAGGATCATCGCGGATGGTGCCGATAGCCGGATTTCCGCGGCCGTCCGCAGCATCCTCGATGTGCTGGCGCGGCAGCATAGCGCGATCGGAACTGAGATCGCTTCCATCGACAAGAGCATCATGGCCTTACACCGCGCCTGTGAGGCGAGCCGCCGGCTGGCGGAGATCCCAGGCATCGGCCCGGTCGGCGCTACCGCATTGGTAGCCGAGATAGGCGACTGGAATACTTTCTCGTCGGGGCGCAGTCTTGCGGCTTGGATCGGGCTGGTGCCGAAGCAGCACACCACCGGCGGCAAAGACAGGCTCGGAAGCATCACCAAGCAGGGAAATCGATATTTGCGATGGCTGCTTGTGGTCGGGGCAATGGCCGTCATCCGCTACGCGCGCAAGCACGGAACGCAGAAGCGGCCGTGGCTCGCACGATTAATGGAACGTCGGCCAACCAAGGTGGCGGCCGTCGCGCTCGCCAACAAGATTGCGCGGATGGCTTGGGCCATCATGGTCCGGGGCGAGAGATACAAGGAGCCGAAACTGTTGCTGGCGGCGTGAGGCAGCCAGCAGATAGATCGGCAAAACCAACACCAATTGGCGAGGGCATGACGACGTAATGCAGATACGGTCGTTCCGGGGATCGGGAGAACCCGCTTGGGTCAACGCACCTAAAAGTGCGCCCACTTTGTTTGGGACCCGATCCGCGCAGAGCATTAGGGCCAGCGGCCATACCTGCCGCACAAACAGATCCCATGATTGAGGCGGAGCTCACAGCTAAGCTAAGCCTGCGTCATCCTAAACCGGAGGTCTGATCATGACTCATTCGACCAACATACTGCCGCGTTCTGTCGATTACGATCAAACACTCGTTCTGGCGATTGAGTTAAGCAACAAGAGCTGGGTCTTGGCGGCGCAGGTACCTGGCCTTTCGCAGACTAAAGCGAAGCGAACGATCGATCCGGATAAAAATGGTCTGTTGGCGGCGATTGACGGTTACCGAACCCGAGCTGCTGCCGCTGGTCGCTCGGTCAAGCGCGTGATCACCAGCTACGAGGCCGGATGGTGCGGGTTTTGGTTGGCGAGATGGCTCATGGCACACGGCATAGAGGTGCACGTTGTCCAGCCTTCGAGTGTGCCCGTTGACCGGCGCATGCGCCGCGGTAAATCGGATGGCATCGATGCGGAGCTGCTGTTACGCACTTTGCTTGCCTGGCTTCGCGGCGAGCCTCGCGTCTGTTCGATGGTGCCGATTCCAGACGAAGCCGATGAAGATGCGCGGCGGTCTGTCCGAGAGCGGAGTGAGTTGGTCTCCGAGCGTGTCGGCCTCGTGAATCGGATCGGCGCCATTCTGGCGACGCTGGGCGCTGACGACTACAATCCCCTTCTTCAAAGCCGACGTCGCCGACTGACCGAGCTGCGGACGGGCCTCGGCGATCCGATACCGCCAAATGCGCTGGCTAAGATCATGCGTTTGCTTACGAGGCTAGAACTCGTACTTGCGCAGATCGTGGAGTTAGAACTTGAACGTGATGCCGTCGCTAGAACCGATGCTCCGGACCAAGCCAGTAAGATGATCCAGCAACTCATCAGCCTGCGCGGCATCGGTGTGCAGAGTGCAACCGTGCTGGTACGAGAAGCCTTTGTCCGACGCTTTGCTAATGGCAAGGCCCTCGGGTCATATGCCGGCCTCACCTCGACCCCCTATAGCAGCGGGGGCATCGATCGTGAGCAAGGCATCGGGAAAGCAGGCAACCGTCGGCTCAGAACGGTGATGGTCGAATTGGCCTGGCTTTGGCAACGCTACCAGCCGGGCACCGCGCAGGTGACCTGGTTCCGTGAGCGCGTTGGCTCGACTGGCCGTCGCGTTCGCAAGGTCATGCTGGTGGCGCTCGCGCGTAAACTCCTGATTGCCTTATGGCGGTTCGTCATCGACGGTGTGATGCCTGAGGGTGCGGTAACGAAACCCTCCATCTAACCGTCTCCGAAACCGGGCAGCGCTGCAACGGCATTGCAGTCCCGGTGATCCGAGGGAACGTCGCCGTTGTCCGGCGTGGCGCTTCGGCGCCGTCTCCACAGAGTGGTGCCGTTCCTTCGAAGCTCTCCCGTCCCGAATGTGGGACAGTGGTCGGGAAAACCATCCCGCCGGATGTGAGGTTAGCAGGGAAGCCCTGCAGCAAGAGAGCTCACCTCGGATCGTCGTCGGCAAAAAGCCGTTGACAGAGAAAGCATCATGTGAGGCCGGACACGTGACCGCACCCGACCAATGCTGCAAAACATCAGAAAGTTCTTGCCAAGGCGCCGTCCACACGTGACCCGAAGCGGTCAATCTTCTCTGCCCGCAGTTCTGCTAATCATGCCCAAGATCTAGCGCGAGTGCGATACTGCCGACCATGATCAGGCTGATAGCCCAACCGGCATCCAGGTTGAACCAGCTTCGCGAGACGAATCTTAAGTTCAGGTAGCGGTAGACGATCCAGGCCAGGCATCCGCCGGCACCGATCATCGCGATGACATGGACAATGGTGACGAGAACCGCGATGGCGAGATTTCCTTCGACAAGCGAGCTTGCCGCTCGATGGTCAACGGCGGTGCCGCATAGGCCGAGATAGATCGGCACGAGCATCAAGCCGGCACCGTGCGCAATCGCGATCGCGAATGACCAGAGCCCGAGTTGTGTTGGTGGTATCCGTGCCAGCGATCTGGGATGGCGCCGTTCGAGAAGGCGAAAGACGCCGAAGCCGATGACGACAAGAGCCGCCGCAAGCTGGATTTCGCGCCGCCACTCGGCGAGGCCGAGCAAAAGGCCGAACGGCAACAGCATCAAGAGGATCGCCAGCAAATGCCCGGCTGACAAAGGACAAAGCGCCAGAAACAGCGCGCGTGAGCTTTTTTCCATGAGCCCCGCGGAGACCGCGAGCGGCCAGCCCATTCCCGGATTAACCCCGTGATAGAGGCCGCTCGCAATGACGGCGAGCCAGAGCCAGGCACCTGTCCAGTCGACGACCTGGCTCAATTTCTAAGCCGACGGATAACAGAAGGAGTCCGTTGAACAGTCGCCGCCCTCGAGCCGGATTTGATGTGGCCGATATCCGTCGGGAAAATTCACCCAATAATCCTTGGCGAGTTCGAGCCCGCCGCTCGGCCCCACATTGGCCATCACCGCCGCGCCGGGCATCCCGTCGGGATAGAACTGCTTGTCCCACGTCGAGTAGAGTGAGTTCGTCCAATAAACGCGTTTGCCGTCGCGGCTGATTTCGACCATTTGCGGACCGCCCGCATAAGCCTTGTCGTTCGGGTGCGGCGTCCGGCGTGCGATGCCGCCGATGTGCACGGAGCCTGCAAGTTTAGGCTTTCTGGGATCACGGACGTCGTATTGCCGCATCTCGCCGGTGCCCCAGCAGGAAACGTAGAGAAACCTGTCATCCATCGACAGGTCGATGTCGGTCACGAGCGGCGGTACTGCGCCAAAACCCTGCAGAAGCGGCGGGAGTTTCTCCTTTGGCGCAGGCTCGGGTGGGATTGTCACTGTCTTTTCGGCATGGAATTTTCCGTCGTCGCGCCACCAAGTCCAGATCGAAGCTTCGAGATTCGTGGTATCGACCACGACGCCGAGAAATCCGTATTCACGAACCGGATCGTGAGCGGGGCGCACCTCCAGCGCCATCTGATGGTTGGCACCGAGATCGATAGTTTGCGCGTGGCGCCGCTCCCGCAAGTCCCAGAAGTGGAGCCGATGACCATATTTGTTGGCAAGAAGATCTTCGGCAACGACCCCGTTCTCGAACTGCGGCGGCAGCGCCCATTCGCTTGTCACCATGTAATCGCGCGGCAGGTTCCACCAGAAGTCATAGTGCAGCTGTTGTGGTCCGCGGTCGATCTCCCAGCGCCCGAGCACCTCGAATGTGTCGCAATCCATGATGAAGACGCCAGGAGGTCCCTGCGTGCCATCCTGTCCGCCGCCGCCCAGCGTGCTCACATAGATGCCTTCAGGCCCGCAATGCACGGTATGTGGCCGCGAGTAACCGGTCTTCTTGAACACCTCTTCGGGTTCGATGATTTTGTGAATCCGTGCCTTGGTGGGATCGGGCTTGGTGTCCACGATGTAGATGCGGGAGGAGCGGATTCCGGGGATAACGAGATAGCGTCGCTCGACGAAGGCGTGGCCGGCGAGCGGCGATAGGGCCGACGAGCACGCGTTCCAGCCGAAATGATGAAATTCGTCGCCCTTGTTCGGCATCGTCACGGTGTGGACCATCTGGCTGTAGGTCGGCGAGGATGGGTTGACGTCGACCACCCCGAGCGCATCCGGTTTGGAAAAATCCGGACTGAGCATCACGGTATAGGCGAAGTTCTCTGCAGGAGCCTCCATCGCGAGTCTGGGCGATGCATGAAAAGTGGGGTCCGGTCTCATTCTCATCGGATTCCTCCTCCCTGTTCTGCGCTGGCTTACGCTGCAATGCCTTTGGAGAAGAGCACGGGTTTGCGGCTCTTGGGTGACGATATCCGCCAGCTTCTGCGCGATTTAGAAGGTTCTCGCGCTCTTTGGTCGATGCCCGATCTCCTCAGCTCGTTTCGCTTCGGTCTTCGGCGTCTGACGCCACCATTTCGCGAATAACTGGCGAAATGGCCTCGTTAGCGGGGATGCGCTGTGGCCCCAAAAGCTGAAGCTCCGAAGGTCTTAGATGGATCGATCCATGTCCGCAACCGAGTTGGGCTTGGCTTGACGCAATGCGTCCGGGTGCATCGTAGTCCTGTTGCCCCTCGCAGCAAATGAAAGGAGCGCGGGAAACAAATCGTGCCGGCCAGCTTGAAACTGATCAGTCTTCTTTTCATCTGGGTGGCACCCGTGTGCGATGTGCGGCCGCTTCGGGAAGCCCGCCGTTACTGCTTCCAAACCCGATTGCATTTAATCTGATTCAGCCGCCATGAGATCGCGGCCCTGTGTTCGACCGAAATGGGGGCTCGAATGGGAACCTTGGTCACGATGTGAAGTTTGCTTGCATGATTATCGGTGGGCTAAAGCGATAACCGGAGTTTCTCCATGGCGACCCAGATTGTAATGGACCATACTGGCGACCGTCGGCACCAGTTCGATCCACAGAATGCCAGTGAACTTGCTGAAGCCGAAAAGCGTTTTAAGGAATTGACAGGACTGGGATTTACGGCAGCCGAGCGAACGACGACCGGTGAGACCATGAAGGTCACGTCTTTCGATCCGACCGCCCGGGAAACTGTGTTTTTCCCTCGCCTAGTCGGCGGTTAAACCACCTATGGACTTCCTGCTCCGAGTTTGGCGCGGGTCGCCCGACCCGCTTCGGTTCCGCGCGATCCGCCAGCTCTACCGTATTGTTAGGAAGCTCAATTCCCCTGAAGCCCGTGGTCGGCGTCTTTTGCGACGATGGCTATCAGCCGAGCAGCTGGCGCAATTTGATGCACGCAACTTTTTCGATGTTATCGGCTGCCACACGGCCAGGCGGTATCGCATCTACTACGCGAACGTGGCGAACGTAGAAGAACTCGACAAAGTTGGCCGTCCGATAATGTGCTACTGTTTCATACCAAAGGGCGATCTGGTGCCCGGCGATGTCATGTTGGCGCAAAAGATAGCTCTCGAAACAAACGAGCTAGCCGCGCTCGCAGTGGCAAACAGATTTACGCCACGGCCGCAACGTCCGAACTGACGTGTCCATGTCTGAAATTGGCACTCTTTTCCAGACATCGATCCAACGAGCGTCGATGCTTGTTGGGGTCAAAGCAGAAATCCGCCGCCGATATATATGTGCAAGTAGTGACCCTGGATCAGGCCTTTTTTCGTTGGCGTACGCCCTGCCACCGCTCTAAAGTTGTCACTCTGTTTCAGAAGGGAGTGCGGACGTGGCGAGCGGTACAGTGAAGTGGTTTAACGCGACAAAAGGTTATGGCTTCATCCAGCCGGACGGCGGTGGAGGCAAGGATGTGTTCGTTCACATCTCAGCCGTCGAGAAAGCCGGGCTGAGTGAGTTACGCGAGGGCGACAAGGTCACGTTCGAAATCGTCCCGAACAAGGGCAAAGAGTCGGCGAAAATCTGCGGGTGAAGTGAGGTCGCTTCGCTTTCATTCGGCTACCGTAGTTCACTCTTGAGCCTAAGCACGCGGCAAAATGCTATCGCGTGTCTGAATTCGGCCGATTTGTTTTGTGTGTCCTAACTTTCATTTTTGTGGCCTACCTTTAATGCAGCCACCGAACTCCGCAGAACGGCGATAGTGGAACGGCTCCATGAGCGTGAACAGCAAATCGCCGAAGATGGCGGTGAGAACGAATGACGACGCTCCTGAGAAGAAACCCGGCAAGGCTCGCCAACGGTGTGGTGTCCTGTCGCGCCAGCGACGCGGCGGAATGTACCGGCCGCTAACACCGCGGGTTTTCAGCCCACTGATCGGTCATTCCAACAACCCAAACCGTAAACTTTGGAAATTCGCAGCCTTAAAGGCTGACTGGGTTGGCGGCGGAAGCATTCCAGAGGCCAAACGGTTACTGCCCGGCGTGGTCATGCGGAGCGTGCCCTGAATATCGGCGATATAACCTAGCGCAATCAGCCGGATGCTATGTTCGGAGGGATCCGCGCCGGAGAGCCATACGTTGAGGGTGTAGCAACCAGTAGAAAAGCATGAGCGCGAGGGCATTTTCGGCAAATCGGAATGGCGCGCCGGCGCGCGCCGCCGGCCAACACGCGACTTGAAGCAATCGGCCGCGATGAATTAGGCCGCCAGCCGAGGCGGCCTCCGAGTTGGTGGGAGGGTAAAATCACGACCGACGGCCTAGATGAGTCTGGACCCAATTCGTGATGAAATAGCTAGAGTTCGATGGGATCGCCAAGCGCGCCCGCGGACTCGCCTTTCGGATGACCGCTTATGGTCCCGCAGCGTTCTTTCGCGCATGCGATTCGAAATCAGAAGTTTGAGAAGTCGAACGTCGCTAGCGCTTCACCCGCGTTCTTACCACAGTCGTCGGACGGCTTAGGGCCGCGACAGACCTTCTGCGGCTGGTAATCCTTTTTGTGCTCACCGTCGTTATTCCTGGCGTCCTTCGAGCCGTGCCTGGATTCGTCGTTCTTGCCGGCTTTCGTGTGGTGGTCGTCTGCGACATGCTTGGAACAGTCACCCTCGCGGCCATCATAGGAGCATTCGCCGGCGCCCCGCGCGAATTCCGCCGATTTCGCACCATCGGCACCGCCCGGTGACGCTGCCGGTCTGCGGCTTGTAACTCCGACCTGCAACGGCGCGGTCGCCGCGGCAAGACGAAGGACGATATCCGCTCCGTGGGTGATCTCTGGTCGGTGTGCTACGCTTACGCGAGTCATGTTCAGATGCCGGAGATTCGCATTGATTTCTTTTTCCTTGTCGGTATCAAGATGTGCCGTACCCTCGTCAAGAAACAGGATTTTTGGTCGGCGATAGAGGGCACGCGCAAGCAGTACTCGCTGTTTCTGCCCGCTAGATAACGAGCTTCCCATGTCGCCGATGAGGCTATTGTAGCTCATCGGCATTGCCATGATGTCGTCGTGGATGCCGGCAATCCGCGCACACTCGATCATCCCTTGTAGATCGAATGTTGTCTCGAAGAAGCAGATATTGTCGGCGATCGACCCCGACAGCATTTGATCCTCCTGCATTACCGCGCCGATTTGCTCGCGATAAACGCGGGGACCGATCTTTCCTAGCGGGACGCCGTCGATCAGAACTTCACCGCTCGTTGGCTCGAGTAGCCCAAGCATAATCTTGAGAAGAGTTGTCTTGCCGCAACCGGAGGGTCCCATGATCGTCACGAATTGTCCCGGTGCAATGCACAGGTTGACGTCATTGAGAGTCAAAGGCTCTGTTTCTGCGTAGCGGAAGCACACGTTGCGCAGCTCGATCGCGCCGCGCACCGGTCGCATATACGACAGGTCCTGGTCGTGCCCCCGCTCGAGCGGGGTGAGCGCGATGTCGGCGAGGCGCTCCAGGTGCAGTCCGAGAATGCGCAAATCCACCAGTTTCTCGATCAGCAGCGCTGTTCGTTCGGCGAACTGCAGCTTGTAGCTTACGAACGCGAATATCATGCCGACCGTGATGAGATTGTCCACTGCAAGGCGAGCGGCGAGGTAGATTGTGATAATGTTCTCCAAGCCGAATATCGTGTCGTTCATCGCCTTGAAGCTGACCCTCGCCCGGCCTAGGCGCACGTTGGCATTTACGTACGCAGCATAACGGTTCAGCCATTGGCTCTCCCGCTCGTTCTCCCGGTTGAGAAGTTTAAGGCTCTGCACCGCCCGCACAGTTTCGATGAAGGTGGAGTTTTCGTTCGCCCTACTATGAATGACGGCTTCGTTCCGCTGTCGGAACATCCTGAAAAGAGCAAGCCGCAAGGCAGCATACAGCGCGAACGCAAACAGGACGACAAGTCCGAGCTGGACGCTGTAGGCGAACATCAATGCCAGCATCAACACCGACATGAGACCGTCGATCAAGCCCGTGATCAGTCCCTCCGCGAGCATGTTTCGGATGGGCTCGATCGAGTTGAAGCGCGACAGGATGTCGCCGATATGCCGCTTTTCGAAGAAGGAGAGCGGCAAACGCACCAGATGATGAAAAAGCCGGGCGCCGATTTGAAAGCTCAACGTGTTCTGCAGAACCAGAACAACGAAAGCGCGGGTCGCGGTCGACGCAACTTTGATCAGGAGGAGGAGCCCGAACCCTAGCCCAAGCACGAGAAGGAGATCGACGTCCCCTCGGGCGACGACCTCATCGAGCGTGATCTGCATGTAGAAGGGCGCGGCGAGGGTAAGGATCTCGATGATTACTGATAGAAGCAGTATTTGCGTCAAGGTATGAGTGTTTCTGCTCATTCCGCTGAAGAACGCCGAGAACGGCAATTGCACTCTCTCGTCTGTGCGGCAGAACTCTTCAGTGGGCGAGAGTTCGAGTACGACTCCGGTAAGATGTCTCGATGCTTCCGTGATGGACAGCCATTTCTCGCCCGCTGCCGGATCGTGAACCAGGATCCCATTTTTCTTGTAGGCTTTCAGGACAACGAAATGAACCATGTCCCAGTGCAGAATAGCCGGAAGACGCAATTGGCCGAGGTGTTCAATCTCGATTCGCAGCGGCCGGCATGCCAGCTTCAGGTGAGCCGCTATCTCCATTAGGTCGCGGAGAGTGACGCCTTTCAAGGACACCGGGTACCGGCGCCGCAAGCTATTCATATCAGTTCGATGGCCATGATAGGACGCGATCATGGCTAGGCATGCCAGCCCGCACTCCGCCGCCTCGGTCTGCCTGATGACGGGGAGGAACGCGCGTTCGCTGAAGTTCAACAGTCCCTGCATGCGGCTACATTCTTGTGCTAAATACCGGATCAAAGAGCCACTTCATCAGCGAGCGCTGCTCAAGAATGACGTCGGCTTTAAGCAGCATGTCGGGCTGAAGCGGCATTTTGTGCCCATAGGCATCGATGTCCGGTCGATCGAGAGCCACAGTCACACGGTAAGCCGGCTCCTTGAGGGTAATGGGCCCGATAGTTTCGCTGCCGGTCAGTATCGTGTGCGACACGTTTGTCACGCTGCCGCGGTAGGCACCGAATTTCTGATACGGAAATGCATCGTAAAGTATCCTTACCTGCTGGCCCGCGCTTATGAAGCCGAACGCGCGCGCCGGAAAGAACAGCTCCGCCTGCAAGTTCGCATCAAGGGGAATGATTTCGAGCTGCATATGCCGTGGATCTGCGAGCTGGCCGACAGTCGCTTGCAGCGTAGAGACGCGCCCATTGGTCGGCGCCTTGATTACGAAAGCCTGCCGCCCGTTCACTTCGGCGACGCGCTGTTCGATCGACGAGAGATCATTGCGCAGTACTCGAAGCCGCTCTGCGACGACTGCCGGAAGCTGCTCGAGCGTATGCTGGGTGTCGGTCAATTGGCTGCGTCGCGCGGTGATCTGTTGATCAATCGACACCAGGCTCTGCTGTTGCTCGAGGGCGGCCTGTTGGCGGCGCTTCAGCTCAATCGTCGGCAGCGCTCCGCTCGCGGCCAGCGTAGCACCCGTCGACACGAAATTCTCGGAAAGCTTCAGCCGTTCGTTCTGGATCTTTCGCTGATCCTCGAGCTGGGAGATCTCTCCCTCGATTCCCTTGATCGAGGAAGCCAGGCGGTCCTGTTCGGAGGTGGTTCGGCGCTCTTCCGCCGCGATCTGTCGCTCGACCACATCGCGCTGCTGCGCCAGCACTGCAAGTACGGTGCTGTTGACATCCTCGCCGTTGGCGGTGATTTGCGCGGTGACTACGGTCAGGAGCGGCTCACCTTCGGCAACCTCCTGACCCTCCTTCACCTTTATCTCTTTGATGAAACCCTGTTGCGGTACGAAAATCTTGGCCGTGCCGGAGGTCGGGGTCAGATAGCCGCTGACCGTTTCCTTGCGCGCATATTGTGCGATCGAGAGAAAACACAAAATGACGACGACAAGTCCCGCAAAGGTCCAACTGAGGATCGTGCTGGACAACGGCTGCAGCGATACGACCTCGCCCCAGCTGTTGCGCTGACGCAAGAAATCGATTGCCTCCTGGCGAAATAGAACTGGCTGAGTCGCCATGGACGTGCCCTGTTACACTCTCATTACACTTAATTCAGTGGCTGCGCTCTCAGCCGGCCACCGCGGCGGACGGATATCGCACGATGCGGGCGAGAACCGCTCCTTTAAGCGGAAGCGGTTCTGCCCATACGTCCTGCTTTAGCCGCCGGTCTTTTGGGACACACCACTGAGCAGCGAGATGTTGACGTTGTCATTGCTCAGAACATCGTTCGCGTTGATCAGGCCGCTTTGAAAAACATTATTTCCATTGCCGCCACTCTTGCAGCCGCAGCCACCGCCGTTACTCCAGCCAGCGGCCACGAGATCGAGTTCATTGTCAGACAGTTCGATTGGGTGAGTGATGTTGGTCATCTCTTGCATATTGCTCTCCTTTCGAGTTTCAAGGTCGGTGGCAGGATGTTGCTGTAATTGCTGCCACGTTATCACTAGCTGCAAGACGCCAATACGGATGCATTGTCGGGCAAATTTTTTTTGCGGCAACGCATGCGCTCGTTTTTCATTCTCTTAATCGTGCACAATCCGGTGGTGGATGCTGATTTGAGAAACGCCAACATTCTCATCGATTCATGATCGACGACTTCTGATAATTTGCAGGAAGCGCCTGGGCTGCAAGAGTGGGCCGGCGTAATGTTTACAGCGTTGTGCGCGATCGCGCCTTGAAGGTGCGTTTGGCGTGACTCCATGAACACGCGATGCAGATCGCGTTTTGCTGGCGATCGTTTCGACATCCAGCATTACGCTGCGGGAGATGGTGCGCTTATACCTCAAGAGGCGCGCGGGCCTCGTCTCGTCTCATTCGATGGCCGCGCCCATTGCAACCAATGACACGATCTGTGATGGGGAGATTGAAAAAATTCAGGAACAAAGTTCGTGCCGCGGGTTTGGGCAGACAATCGTACTTCGCAATTTTTTGAGAAACGGCGAGTCACTTCAAAATAGCTGCAGGGAAGAGGGGCAGCCGCGTTTGTTTTTATTTTATGGCGGGTTTAGTTCGACATGTCCCACCAAAATACCGACTTTGCAGAACCCCCAAGTACCGACTTCCCGGAATCAGGGTCCCGCGCCAGCACTGGGCAGCAGGACAGATATCTCAATCGCGAGACTACTGTCGATTACGAGAGAGCCCTCCTTGAGTGCGCCTCCGGATCAAATTCCGCCGTCGGGGAAATCTACGTCCGGGAGAGAGAACAGTTGCGCGCGGTGGCGCACCGGATCGTCCACGACATGTCAAGTGCGGAGGACGTCATCCACGATGCCTTTGCCCAGATCCTCAGGTCTTCCAAAGACTTCGATCCCGCGCGCGGCTGCGCCCGGGGCTGGATTTACACAATAGTCCGCAACACGGCGCTCAAAATGCAGGCGAAAGCCAGGCGGGAGTTCGCGCTCAAGGATGACACGCTGAACGCCATCTGCGAGCGGGAACAGATCATCCCGAATCCAGCGTGCGGCATTCCGGACAGCATGGCGCTGCGGGCCGTGCTCGATCATCTCGAGCCAAACCGCCGCGCGAGCCTGCTTCTGGCAATCATTGACGGGCGCACGCACGGGGAAATCGCCGAATACCTCCGGGTTCCCGTCGGCACTGTCAAGGCTTGGATTCGGAGAGAGCTGATGGCCATGCGCCGGCAGCTCAATGACGGGTGAATTTTTATTTTTCGGCGCTGCATCCGTCGGCGTGCGGTGACGGTAGGTGATGATGGCGAGGTCAGGAAAACATCTTCCCGCGACCAGCGCAAACCCGAAGCAAGGAGGGGAACCATGGCTGAACCGAGCAGCGTCCTCGAGCAGAAGGATCATGGCGACCCCAAGTCGTCCGACAATAGCGCCCAGGACCCGGGTGAAGCGCTGGCCAAGTTCGATTTCGCCCATACTAATCTCGGTACACAAGGTCCGGACTATTCGGACGCGCATGCGGTGCTCGCTTCGATGTCATCCGACGATGCGCTCGATTACGCCATCAGCCAAATGGGTCCGGCGGATCACCTCGACGTAGAGCATTTTGACACGCCGGCGGACACATCGCACGACACCTGATGCGTCGAAAACGCTCGCCCGCAAGCGAGGATTCCGGACGGGAGCTGTTACTGATTAGAACGAGGAACCGAGAATTTAGAACGAGGAAACGAGAAGGCGGCCGGTCATGAGCAAAACAGAAAAGCGCGAACTGATCGAACAACAGCGGAAGATTTTTGAAGCCGAGGCACAACGTGTGGATAGGCGCACCGGCTCTTTTAGTTTCTTGACATGGTCGTTCTTCCTTGCCCCGTTGATAGCCGTTGAAGCGTTTCTTTCCTCTACGTTCGGATCCGCGGCCGGCGAGGAAGAGGACGCAAAGGCCGTTCAGGCAGGCGCGACGTCACATGTGATGAACAACGATCCAGCGACAATTGATCTCTTCAACGCGAAGGCAGTGGATGAGACGACTAAGGAGGCGGCCACCCCGTTACAAGCGCACGCAAATCAGGCGGGTGGGGCCGAGCTTCTGGCGGGGCCGCTTGAGGAAGCGGCCAAGCCAAATAGCGAAGCCGCCGCCGCGACGAGAAGCGGCGGCCGCGATGACGATTCGCAGCATCAGGGCGCTCACGACCTCATCCACGGGAGTTCCGTCAACGCGTTGGCCGATAGTCAGCTGCCGGCCAGTTCAACGCCCGCATCGGCGCAGGCCAATGCGCTCGCGGGCACGCCGAGCCATGATGTTGCCGCCGCGGCTGCGCCGGTCGAGGCTGTGGTGCCGCCGGTACTTGCGACGGCAACCGACACGGCAGGCACGATGAGCCATGAGGTGGCCGCCGCGGCTGCGCCGGTCGAGGCAGTGGTGCAGCCGGTGCTTGCGACGGCAACCGACACGGTGGGCACACTGAGCCATGACGTGGCCGCCGCGGCTCCGCCGGTCGAGGCTGTGATGCAGCCGATGCTTGCGACGGCAACCGATACGGTAGGCACACTGAGCCATGACGTGGCCGCCGCGGCTGCGCCGGTCGAGGCAGTGGTGCAGCCGGTGCTTGCAACGGCAACCGACACGGTGGGCACGCTGAACCATGACGTGGCCGCCGCAGCTGCGCCGGCCGAGGCTGTGGTGCAGCCGGTACTTGCGACGGCAACCGACACGGTGGGCACACTGAGCCATGACGTGGCCGCCGCAGCTGCGCCGGCCGAGGCTGTGGTGCAGCCGGTACTTGCGACGGCAACCGACACGATGGGCACACTGAGCCATGACGTGGCCGCCGCAGCTGCGCCGGCCGAGGCTGTGGTGCAGCCGGTGCTTGCGACGGCAACCGACACGGTGGGCACGTTGAGTCATGATGCCATGACCGAGCCGCTCACCTCGACAGCCGCAATTTCGAATGATCTGACCAGTGACGTGTCACATCCGGACAGCACCGGAGCCAGCGACGTATCACACCCAGCCGATACTCTTCTCGCGCTCGCCACCGCGACCGACGCGCCGATCCAACTCCCCGTATCGCCGCCGACTGCCTCGGCCCAGCCAGTACCGGACATCCAGCCAACCGTCGCAGCCGACGTGATCGCCTTGCAAAACGCGCCGCCACCCCCAGCCAATGCTTTGTTCAACGGGAACGAGTATACCCAGTACGGTGTGACGCTGAGCAGCGACGTGGCACCCTCACCGCAGGGGGCCTCATCTTCAGCCGACGCCGCATCGGCCCAGCACACGTCGGTATCCGCGGTTGCTGATGTCCAGCACGCGCCACCGCCTCCTGACACCGTGGATCCAGCTCATATAACGGATCACCACGCCATTCTGTAGCGGGGCCGGAACATGGCGGTCGAAGCACTGGATATTCCGCCACTGAGTCAGTCTGTCGATCAGCCTCGCATCACACCCGGCAGCGAGGCCCGCGATTATGTTGCATCTGCCAACCCACTGGCGGCTTGGCGGTCGGTCGCGCGCACGAACCTGATCGCGGTCGCGGCATTCTCGGTCGTGGTGAATCTGTTGATGCTCACGCTGCCGATCTACCTGTTCCAGATCTCCGACCGCGTGCTGACGAGCCGCAGCCTCGAAACACTGCTGATGCTCTCGGTCCTCGCTGTGACGTTCATCGGCGTCCTCTCCGTGGTCGATATTTTGCGTCGGCAGGTACTGGGGCGCCTTGCGACCAAGATGGAGGCGATGCTTGGCGGCGCAGTGCTGGCGAGCAGCATCAACAACGCCAGGGCCGGCGAGGGCGGGACCATCCAGGCGATCCGCAGCCTTCACCAGGTGCGGGGATTCGTCTCGAGCTCCATCATGCTCCTGCTGATGGACGCGCCGCTCTCGCCGCTCTACTTCGGAGTTATATTCCTCGTTCACCGAGATCTCGGCTACATCGCGGTTGCGTCGGGTTTGGCTTTGGCGGTTATTGCCGTGATCAACCAGAAGGCGACGTCAGAACGTTTGGGCCAGGCTGGCCTGCATGCCGCCGAGGCCGATGCGACGGCCGAGTCGCTGGCACGAAATTCGCAGGTAATCAATGCGATGGGAATGCTAAGCGAGAGCATTCTCCATTGGGGTCGCCGGCAGGTGCCGGCCCTGACGGTGCAGAGCCAGGCCCTTGACCGGAATTTCTGGATCAGCGGTGCATCGAAGTTCGTGCGGCTCGTGGCCCAGATCACGATCCTCGGCACCGGCGCTTATCTGGCTCTCAACGCCGAAATCACCGGCGGCATGATGATAGCGGCCTCGATCATTGCCGGCCGCGCCTTGCAGCCGCTTGAGGGCTTGATCGAGGGATGGCGCAGCTGCGTTCAGGCCCGATCGGCCTACGCGCGCGTCGTGCAGGCGGTCGAGTCGTTCCAGCGCGAAACGCCGAAGCTGCGCCTGCCCAAACCGCAGGGGCGCCTGACAGTGGAACGGGTCTTGTACCTGCCGCTCGGTTCGAAGGAGCCGGTGCTCAACGGCGTCTCGCTAGAGCTCGCGCCTGGAGAGTCTCTGGCGATAGTTGGACCGTCCGGATCTGGTAAGTCGACGCTTGCACGCATTTTGGTAGGCTGTCTGGTGCCGACCGCCGGCAAGGTGAGGCTAGATGGAACGGAGTTGCGCAATTGGGATCGCCGGCAGTTCGGTGAATACACGGGCTACCTACCCCAAGAGGTCGAGCTGTTTCCAGGAACCATCAAGCAGAACATCTGCCGCATGCGCGACGACCGGCCTGACGAGAGCATCTATGACGCAGCGATCGTCTCGGGCATCCACGACATGGTGTGTCAGCTGCCGCATGGATACGAGACCGTGCTCGACCGCGGCGGGGGACCGCTTTCCGGAGGGCAGAAGCAGCGCATCGCGCTCGCACGGGCTTTCTTCGGCAGTCCGTGCCTTGTCGTGCTCGACGAGCCCAACTCGAATCTCGACGCGGCGGGCGAGCAGGCGCTGACCGAGACCCTGCAGCGTGCCAAGAAGCGGGGGGTCACCGCAGTGGTCGTCACCTTGCGCCCGTCGCTGCTGAACAGCGTGGACAAGGTGCTCATCCTGCGGGCCGGACGCGCAGAAGCATTCGGATCTCCGAGCGAAGTGCTGCACCGCCTGGTTCGGTCGACTGGTGGTGACAATAAGGAACAGTCGCGACGTATCGAATCCTCCAACCCCGTGAAGTGACCACGAGGAGGACAGCATGAGAGCGGCAACGGACAGCACCGGCGAGTGGTACCACGGCGTTCCGCTGAGCGCCAAAGGTCCGATTCTTACCGGCTTGGCCATCCTTGTTGTTTGGCTGGGTTGTTTCGGTGTTTGGGCCGGAGTCGCTCCACTGAACAGCGCAGTTGTCGCCTCAGGCACGTTCGTGGCCACAGGACAGAATAAGCTGGTCCAGCACTTCGAGGGCGGCATCGTCCGCGAGATTGCGGTCAAGGAGGGAGATGTTGTCGAGGCGAACCAGGTCCTTGTTCGCATGGACGACACCGCTGCCAAATCCAGGCTCAGGCGGCTCGTTCTGAAGAACTATCGATCGATCGCCATGAAGGCGCGTCTCGAAGCCGAAATGGGCCCTTCAGGGACCATCGAAACTCCGGCTGCATTCAACGGAAGCGGGCGTGATCCGGAGATCGAAGCGATTCTGGAGCGGCAACGTGCGGAGCTGCAAGCACGCCAGGTCAGTCGCGCGACCGAGGAGGCCGTGCTCAAGATGCAGATCGCCGGGTTAGAGGAAAGCATTCGCGGATATGAGGCGCAGGTGCAATCTACCAAAGATCGCATTGCCCTGTTCGCGGAAGAGTTGAAAGACAAGAATATGCTTCTTGGCCAGCAGTTGGTCCGCAAGACGGATGTGCTGGCGCTGCGACGCTCCGAGGCGAGTCTCGGGGGAGACCTCGGCGAGTATCTCGGTCGCATAGCAGATTCCAAGGAGCGGATTGCCCAGGCGAACGAAAAAATAGCCCAGGTCCACTCTACGGCACTTCGCGATATCATCAAGGAGTTGCGTGAGACCGAGACGGAACTGGACGACCTCGAGGAGCAGATTCGCGCCGCCCAATACGTTGTCGACCGGGTGGAGGTCCGATCGCCGGTCCATGGCATCGTGGTGAAGAAGAACTTTCATACGCCGGGCGGGGTCGTCTCTCCTGGCGCCGTGATCCTTGAGCTCCTGCCGATAGGTGACGAGCGCATCATCGAGGCACACGTGAATCCCAAGGACATTTCGCACGTGAGCGTAGGCCAGCAGGCGCTGGTGCGGCTGTCGGCACTTAACCAGCGCACCACGCCGATGGTCGGGGCGAGCGTCATTTACGTGTCAGCGGACACCTTGGCGGAGCAAGTGCAGGTCAGAACCGAAACACGTTCTGACAGTGACACGCGTCGGGAATTCTATGTTGTTCGGGTGCGCTTGGACCAAGTTGATATTCTCAGGCGCATGCCTGAATTCATTCCGACGCCCGGGATGCCCGCCGACGTTTACATCAAGACCGGAGAGCGTACGTTTTTCGAGTACATTATGAAGCCGGTATTCGACAGCTTCTCCCGCGCTTTCCGAGAAACCTGAATGGACGTCTGGTCGCTAATGCCGGAACCCGGTGATACCTGCAAGAGGAGAGTGTGGTTGAGGCTTTCGTGCGAGTTGCTTCGGTGCGATACACAATCTTGCTATTGGCTTGGGCATCGACGAAAATGAATCCGCCTTGAGGGAGGTCGATCATCGGATGGAACGCATATCTCCGGTCAGGTCTGGACGCGCGCTGCACCACTTGACCGAGTCATGCTGACCAACGAAGGGTAGCGTTTCGGTTGTTGATGCATACCACGGACCCTTCGAAACCTCCTATGCATAGCCCGTGACCCTTGGCTTGGGGAAGTCGCATGAGGCGCAGCGAATCATATCGCTGCTCACTGGCCTGGTCGCTTGCGGCGCATTGCTGCGGTGCATGAGTCTCTTCCTGGGGCACCAAGCGGACCAATCGGGTCGGTCTGATAGTGTCCGTTGAATGGGTGCCGGAAAGTGGCCGGCGCGCGGTCAAGTTGGCGCTTTTGACCAAGGCGGACATTGGACACAACGGTGCCACCCTCGATCACAATAGTTTCCACGGGCACAGTTGTTCTGACGAACGAAGCGAACTTCGGCAGTTGGCCGATCAGCGGGTGGGCCTGGCCTCGGCTGCAATTAGGTCCCTGATGGCACCTTCAAATTGGCTGGCGGAGGCTGCAAACATCAATCCCGTCTCCTCGTGAAAGGCCGAGAAGACGCCGATCACGGCCGGGATGCCATTGATGTCCGCCAAGATAGGCGAGCCCGAGTAACCGAAATTCGCCAGGCACTGGACGACCAGCAGCCGATTGTCTTTGCCCCAATCGGCGCGGCAGTTCCGCTGCTCGGTCGGTGAATACCGTCGTTCTTCGCCGTAGCCGATCTCGGAGATCGTCCCGGCTACCGTGGCAGCCCTCAATTCCTCGCGTGTCAGCACCTTGACGGCGACTGGCCGTGCCGGCAGGGAGTCCTTTAGGACAATCAGCGCCCAGTCCGCCGGCGATCGATCGATCGACCACTTGTCCTTCAGGGTCGGAACGAAATCCTTCCCCATGATGAACCGCTCCGCAGCCGATGACGATGCAGGCGTTCCCTTGTTCAAACCGACTAGGAAGTGGACGTTCCCAGGCACGATGAACTCAGTTCCGTTCAACAGGCAGTGTGCGGCGGTCAGCACGATCCGGGGTGCAACGAGCGTGCCTGTGCACCAGCCGCCCTTGTTGAAGTACGCTATCGTAACAACGCCGATCGCAGAGGCCGGCCAAGTCGACGGGTCCACGACCTCTCCAACATGCCGATCAAGGCCGAGCAGTTCTTCCGCTCGCGGATTTGCGACGCCGGCCAGAGATGATTCAGGCTTTGGCTTCCAGTGGTCGATGATCTCCTGGGCTTGCACGCGCTGCGCGTCGGTTAGCTCCAGATTCCGGACAGTTCGTGCAGCGGATCGGACGCCTCCCCTACCGGCCATGACGATGAACGCGTAGCCCTGCACAAGATCCTTCGGAACACCCCGACCGTACATTGTCATCAGGCCAAGCATGTATTGAGCCTGGGAAAATCCCTGCACGGCGGCCCGGGCGAACCATCGCGCGGCTTCCGCATCATCGGGCCGCACGCCTTCACCGTTCACATAGGCGATACCGAGAAAATGCTGCGCGATCTGAAGTCCCTGGTCTGCGGCCTTGCGATACCATGTGATCGCCTCGGCAGGATTTGATGGCACACCCCATCCGTAGGCGTGCATAAATCCGATGTCGAACTGGGCGCGCGCATCGCCCTGCTCGGCAAGGGGGGACAGTCGTCGAAGCGCGGTCGCGTACTCACCCCTGTGGGCCACAGCTACGGCATCGTCCAGCTCCGCTGCCTCCGCGGAACCGGCGAGGCCGAGAACCAGTATGAGGAATGCGAGAGCTGCGTTGATCATGCGCGTCCACTGCGACCAGCGAGCATCATGTTGGAGCCAGACGATACGATCAAGACGGCGAACGTATGACTCGCCGGCGGCGTCGGCTCCTGTAACGGAAAGGAAAGTACTCTCTTTTCTCAGTCCGATCAGAGCAAAACGGACCACTCAAGAAACTGAGGCGAACCTTACTTCGAAGGCCGCAATTCGCTACGGTTGGCCGGTGGCGGAATGACCTGATTGGATCCCGACCCCGGAAATTCAAGCGCGTCTCGGCCCTTATCCGCCCCGTGTCCCTTGAGGTCAGGCTAATCCGCTAGGGTCGCGCGCGCTGTACCTTTACGAGCGCAACAAGGATACCTTGTATCGCATACACGGTACCAACCGGCGCTGCCTCATCCGGCTGCATCCGCATGACCAACGAGGATGTCATCGATCTCTTTGATCGGGTGACCGTTGTCGTCCTCGCGCCGGGTCAGAGTGGAGCGGTGGGGCCAACCGTGGGTCGCCGCCTTTTATAAAGTTGGCGGCGGCCGCCTGCGGCTCCAGCCAGCTCTGGGCGATTCAGCGGCCTTTTGGCCGGGCAGCACGTGGCACTAAGCTTTCCAGTTAAAATAATAACTCAACCAGATTTTGCCGAGCTGCCATGATCCCGAAGAGAACCAAAAATTGATCGATACGGCGCGGACAGCTGGCATTGAGGTCGGAGCTGAAGGACCGAAACTCTCGCGCAAAGTTGGTTGCGGGCTGGACGGGCGCGAGCGAGCGCACTGTCAAAAATTGGATTTTAGGACGATACGCGCCCTGCGGCCGGCACCTCGTCGCGTTGGCTCAGCATTCCGACCAGGTGTTAAATGCCATTCTGTCGATGGCGGATCGGCAGGATCTGCTTTTAGCTCGGAAGGTAAGAGATCTGAGGCAAACGGTGTTCGAGTTGGCGGCTATCATGGAACGGCCTGATGTCGAGCTGTAAGCCGGCGCCAAACCACGTGCGCGGCCAATAAGGCTCCCGAGAGGGGGCGGTCCGACCCGGGGGCCAGAGCCGCCAATGCGTAGAGGAGCAACGTGAAAATCCCAATAACCTTGCTCTTTACGGGCAGGATTCGAACGGTACTGTCTGGTCGATCCGCATCATGAACATGATCCTCAACAACATCACCCGCTTCACGGGGCTGCAATGAGCGACTGGATACACAATCTGCCGGTGCCACTAATGGCACTGGCAATTTTCGCCTTTACCTATCTTCTTGCCATAATCATTTTCGCGGCCGTCTCGATACTTGCGACGGGGGAGCGCGCGAAATCGTTCCAGGCGATCTCGCCGGGCATGCTGCCGGTATTGGGTATAATATTCGGTCTGTTTGTTGCTTTCACCGCTGCGCAGGTCTGGAACGACAATGATCGGGCCAGTGCGGCGGTGAGCCGTGAAGCCAGCTCGCTGAGAGCTGTTACGCTTCTGGCCGCTGGCATGCCATCAGAACAGGCAGGCCGGTTGCATGACCTAATTCGTGGCTACATCGAGCACACCGCGGAGGTAGAATGGCCGATGATGGCGCGCCAAAAGGCCTCGCTGGGGGCGGCTCCTGCTGCCCTGGTCGAGGCACTGCAGGTCGTAGTCTCGATGACGCCACAGGGCCCGGGCCAGCAGACACTGCAGCGCGAAATAATTGGTGCACTGGGGTCCGCGCTGGATGCACGCAGGCAACGGATCATCGTAAGCGAAGCAGAAGTCAACTCGGTTAAGTGGTGGAGCCTGTACCTGCAGGCGATATGCGAGTTGCTCGTGATCGCATTCGTTCACTGCGGCAATCGGCTGGCATCGGGGATTGCGATGGGGCTTTTCGCGACCGGAGTGGCGGTCTCAGTACTGCTAATCGTGGCACATGATCGACCGTTCACCGGTCAAATCTCGATCGGGCCAGAGCCTCTTCTACAAATCATGCCGGCGAAGCCGACGAGCCAATGACCGGTGATCTGAGGCAAAAGGTGCTCGAGTTGGTGGCGATCGTGGGACAATCTGACCCAAATATCTGAACGACGTTAGGTGTCCGCGCGCGCGGACGGTGGGCGAGCGCCCGGCCTTTGGTGCGTTCGGCCATTGACGAGGGGGAACCAAAATGCTGCACTGCAGTTATTGCAGTGCGAGGCGGTCATGAACGAGATTGTCGATATAGTACTCAAGACCTATGAGCTAATGGGGAAGCTCGACGCCGACCGGTTGACGCAGTCCCGCGAAAAGATAAGCGCGTACCTTGAAACGCTTGCTTCGACGGGCCAAAGGGATTCCCAAAAACTCGCAGTGTACGGTCTGGCTTATCTTAAACAGCTCCACGACGGTCCCGACCCACGCTATTCGGGATGCTAACGCCAGGAGCTGCCATGGGACTGCTTTCGCGGTTTTGATCGGATAGCTCGGGCCGTGGGCAAACTTGCGGGGACCGAACCGCCCGCATTTTCTTGATAGCTAGGCTTGGACGGAGAAGGTTCGAGCCCAGTTTCTCTCCCTCCGCCAATAGGTCGCCGTAGCCACCTGATTTAATTTTGATATTTGAGAGGGTGTCGACCTTAGTCCCCAAAGAGGTCCCCAAGGCGTGCCGATACGCTCCGTAGCTCGTAGCAAACGGACCACTCGCCGGACCGTCTGGCGAACCGCCGCATTTGCGCGGCCACCAAAACCAACCTGCGCCACACCTGCCGAACGTCTCCAGCGTGCGGTCTGAATAAAACACCTCAATGCTGATGCCGCTCAGCGGGTGGATGTCGTAGAGCGGCTCGTGGCGCGCGTGTTGTGCGGGGGTTTGCGGTGCCATCACGCTGCCCTTTCCGCCGGTTCAGCAAGGGCTAGGCCACGCAGATAGTCCGCAGCCTTGGATGCTTGGCTGCACGCAGTAAAGAACGCCCGTTTGTCAGCCTTCAGAAGCTCAATCCAGTTGCCGATGTAGCCAGCCTTCCGAACGTCACCGTCAAAACCAAATTCCGCACACAGGAACGCCGCACCCAACTCTGCAATCAATTCCTCGGCTGCGTAGTTGCGTGAACCGAACCGGTTCTTCAAATCCCGATCAAGGCGCGACTTGTGACCCGACCAATGCGTCAATTCGTGGAACGTCACGTTGTAGAAGTGATCCGCGCCCTTGAACCCGGCGAATGCTGGCATCGAGATGAAGTCCCGGCTCGGCACATAGAAGGCTTCGCCGTGGCCCTCGCGGATGTCCGCGCGAGTTGAGTGCAGGAATGCGTCGGCAAGCTCGTCGCGCGTGTCGGGATTGCGAACACGCATCGGTTTTGGTTTGGGGAATTAAGACTCTCGGCATAGGCGGATTCGATCACGACCAACCAGGAAGCCATCCGTGCGCTGTTTCGCGTGGTGAACCGCTATGTCGGCAATCTAGCACCGATGCCCGGCGTGTTTCCTGATTATCCAGCACCCGTGATCCGTAATGCGGGCACCGAGCGCGAATTGATGATGATGCGCTGGGGCATGCCGCCACCCCCGCGCGCCGGCAATTTTCCCGTCACCAATATTCGCAACACCACGTCACCGCATTGGCGCGGCTGGCTCAAACCGGAAAACCGCTGTTTAGTCCCGGCGAACAGCTTTGCCGAATACGCGCCGGAGCCAAACCCGGCGACGGACAAGAAAGATGTTGTGTGGTTTGGCTTGAACGAGGATCGGCCCCTGTTCGCGTTCGCCGGAATCTGGACCGAATTCAAAGGCGATCGCGGCACCAAATCAAAACCGATCCCCGGCCCACATCTCGTCTACGGTTTCCTGACGACGGCACCGAACGCCGTCGTCGAACCGATCCATCCCAAAGCCATGCCGGTGATCCTGACGACCGACGAGGAGCGTGACGTGTGGATGCGCGCGCCGTGGGATGAGGCGAGGGCCTTGCAGCGGCCACTGCCGGACGCTGTCATTCGCATCGTCGCGCGTGGCGTCGATAAGGAAGATCGTATCGCAGCCTGATGAAATTTTGGAGATCCCGTTAGTCGGGAGCACAACGGGGCATGTGTCAATGGCTCTGTCTTTTCATTTTGCGTGTTTAGTTCAAAGTACTGGCTGGGAGCAACACCATGAACGACATTGCAGACTACGGCGATATGGAATTGTGGTGCCTTCAACGTGCGCGGGATGAACCCGAAAACGCCTGGAAGTGGCAAGGACAAGCCCAGCGTTGGCGTGAAATTGCCCATGCTCGTATTCGCTATGACTTCGGCAAACGGCCAATGCAACAACAGATGACGGCTGGGCCGATGGAAATGGGCCACATCCGGTAACGGGCAGACGGCAAGCGCAGCAGTCCTAGCCCTATAGCCGAGCGGAAGTAATCGCCGATTGGCCGGTGTACTCCACCCACGTCACCAATGTGTAGCCGACGCCGCCGCCGACAATATGGCAGCACCACTAACTTGATTTCTGAGTACACGTGCCATGTAGTCGGCCCCTCAGGGGCAGGCCCTTTGTCTCGGCAAAATGCACATGGCTTCGGTAGCAACGAGTTGCGTCCACGGAAACTAATCCAGTTGATCGGCTGTCGTGAGCATAACCAAAAGTCACGGGTTGCTTTTCTTTGGAGCGGCAGTCACGGCTTCAATATTAGGGAGGAGACGATGCTGCGCCGATTGATTCCTTTGACTTTCGTACTGGCGGGTGCGAGCGCGGCTTTGGCCGATGACATGAAGATGCCGACTAACTCTGGTGATCTTAAATGGGGTCCTGCACCAGCGGCACTACCAAAAGGGGCGGAAATCACCGTTCTGTCGGGCGATCCTTCCAAGGACGGACTTTACGTTGTCCGATTGAAAATGCCGGACGGCTACAAGATCCCCGCGCACAATCATCCGACAACCGAATACGTAACTGTCTTATCCGGTAATTTTCATCTCGGAATGGGCGACAAGCTTGATGAGAAAAACGGTATCGAACTGACGGCAGGTGGTTACGGCGAAGCCCCTGAGAAAATGAACCACTATGCTTGGGCAAGCAGTCCGTCTGTTATCCAGGTACACGGCCAAGGGCCGTTCGCGATTACATATGTTAATCCTGCTGATGATCCGAGTAAGCAGTAACATCGGAATCAACCCCACCTGCCGGTTTTAGCTAACAGGGGTTGCGAAAGAAACGGCTCCGCCACCGTGAACATGGCGGAGCCGTCATCATCCCACGATCGGGGCATTGGGGGCCGGGGACGACGAGATGCACCTTAACCCCATTTTTGACGGGAACGTCGTCCGCGTGGCTTATGTCAATCAACATTTAGAGGATGCGAGAGAGACTGGTGCGCCGGCCGGAATTTTAGGGGCTCGGTGACGGAGCAACGCCGCCTCGCGATCATATTCCGCTCAGGCGGCGTTGTGCTTGGCGGCCTGTTTGAAACCGCGAGCGACTACTTCGCAGTTATCCGACGGGTCACGATCGTGCCCGCACCGCTGCTCAGATGCTACCGAGGGGCGACCGCCATGATCACACGCCCTCGTAAACCAGCCTGGTGAAGAAGCCGGGATCGATGACGAACTGGCCCCACTTCGCGTCGAAAGCCGCAGTCGGTTTGGCTGCGACAGTCTCGTCTCGCGATCTCCCCTGCTGCTTGAGCTTTGCGACGCTTTCTCTGATAGCGACGAGCATGTCGCGGAACTCTTTCAACTCGGCCTTGTTGCTGACGGGCTTTCCGTGGCCCGGAATGATGATCGTCTCGTCCGTCGTCGCCGCGAGATTGTTGTCGGATGCCGCGATCATTCCGTCGATGCTGCCGCCGGTCGAATAGTCGATGAATGGATAGATGCCGTTCCAAAAAGTGTCGCCGACGTGAACGATGTTGGCTTCGGAAAATGTGACGGAAATATCGCTGTCGGTATGCGCGGGTCCGTAATACTTCAGGCCGATCGACGAGCCGTTGAGCTTTAATTTGTACTCGCGCTCAAAGACTTCGCTGGGAGTTCCGCCGGATGGCAGCGGCAGGAAATTATAATCCCAATCCTCGACGCGTTGGACCTCGGAAAGACGTTTGCGGGTGTTCTGTTGGGCGATGATCTTCGCCCCGGCGGAGTGCAGCCATTCGTTGCCATCGGCGTGGTCGAAGTGCCAGTGCGTGTTGATGAGATGGGTGACGGGATCGGCGCCGAGAGCGGCAAGAGCTTTAGTGATTTGAGGGCGCGACACGCCGATGCCGGCATCGATAAGCACCTTGCCGTCCGAGCCCGTCAGCACGGCGATGTTGCCGCCGGAGCCTTCCAACACGCTGACATTGTTTCGGAGCTTGTGCGTGTCGATGGGCGATACCGCGGCACTGTCCTTGATCAGGCTGACGAGGCCTCGCGCCTCGGCGAACGCCGCGCGAGGCGTGAGCCATCCACCCGTTGCGGTGTAAAGAGCGCCGCCGACGCAGCAAAGGCAAAAGCTTCGTCTCGATACCGATCTTTCCCGTGAAAATGGCATGGCGTGATCGCTTTCCTGCCGTTGGCTTAGCCACCAACATACTACCGAAGGGCTCCCGGGTCTTTCGGGTTCAGAAGCTTTTTTGCTTCCGCTACGGGCAAACTCGGACCTCAAGGCGATGTCTGATCGACGTCCGTTCATCCCCGCGACATGCGGCGACTGCAACGACCTGTCGGTTTGCCCAACAGGCGACATCCGAAAATGAAGAAGACCGTCAACTGAGACGCTGACGGAGCTTCTTGATGATCTCCCGTAAGGCTTTCGCATACTCCTCAGTGATGCGCAGGGCTTCATCAGAGCGCGAATGCTTGGGCGTTGGCGGCTCCTTTTTCAGTCCCGGTTTGTCGGTCTTATTCATGGCCCGATCGTTCGGCGAAAACCACGGAGACCACTGAGCTAGATCAAGATGGAGTATTGACCTATTGGAGGATGAAGGCTCGCCCGCCCGGAGACGTCTTGATCGGGTGGAACGAAGGCGGCCGGCGTCGAGTTGGAAGACGGCATCCGCGCGACCGAGACGTGTCGGGCGTGGTCGACGGCGAGGCACGCTCTAAACAGGGAGTTCACCCATGTTGCAGCGGCTCTCAGGCGTTGCAATCGTGGTCGCGTCGATTACGACGCTCTCTCTTCATGTTCATGCCCAGGAGCCGGCGATGAAGATCGGTCCCCCCGAGAAAATGACGCGCGTCGGTTCTATTGAGGAGCGGTACCAGTCCTACAACATCGAGATGCTGGAAGTCACCGGCGGGATGTTCTGGAAACCATATGGTCAGGCTTCGAACGACCGAACGGGCGGAGTTCTGGACAAATCGGGCGTGCCCGCCGGCATGGACGCCGACCTCTATGAATACCGGCCGCCGGTCGATCTTTCGAACGGCAAACTTCGCAAGCTCGCTGCGGCACTCGGACCGGCGTATGTCCGCGTGAGCGGCACCTGGGCGAACACGACGTACTTCGCGGACTCGGACCCGGCGCCATCCTCGCCGCCATCGGGCTTCAATGGGGTGCTGAGCCGCGAACGCTGGAAGGGCGTCGTCGACTTCGCTGCGGCGACCGATGCAAGGATCGTGACGTCGATGGCGATCAGTCCCGGTGTT
>Ga0210389_10000611_pt1 | contig 31397 bp, 19 predicted proteins | sample IncBWH28OmetaG_FD_160127 | JGI IMG/M metagenome (GOLD analysis project Ga0210389, IMG submission 160127) | Forest soil microbial communities from Barre Woods Harvard Forest LTER site, Petersham, Massachusetts, United States - Inc-BW-H-28-O ... | reverse complement strand
TTCTGGAATACCAAAAAAAAAAAAAAATAAAGATAAACACATAATAATATAAAGGGGAATAATTAATAATTATTATAATAATTATTATATAATAAAATATTAAATAATAGAATTAATTAGATTTGGATTTATGGCATACCATATGTTTCATAAGCTTGTACAATTAAATCTGGATGAATAGTTTTAATAATATTACCTACCTGAATAGTGTATTTATTTCCTTCTATAAATTGACCATAATTTAATAGACCATTTTGTTTAAAAAGCAAATTATAAAACACATTTATATCATTAACATTATAATTACCTGTTGGAGGTGTAAATCTATAATGTAAATGCATAAGCGTTGCTAATTTAACTCTAATTAAGGGATCTACACTACTTGGATCTGGTAAATCATTAAAAAAACAAAAATCTAAAGAAACATTTCTATTATGTTCATCTAATGTTAGATAAATATATAAAAATATAATTGTCACACAAATTAAAGAATAAATTAATATTTTATTAATGTAAAATAATGTTTTCATTTTTTTTTATTTATTAAATTAAGTAGCCAGTATTTGATACGAGATCTAGGCAAAAATATAAAGTACAAAGGCTAAATATTTCTCAATAAAAATAAATTAGCTATTTAATATATCATATATTAAATCATACTAGTCTATGACTTTGGTCGATTGCTGTAATTATTAAGGTAAAACCAACATTGAGTTACAGTGTAAATATATGTTTAATATAATTTATATTTAAATATTAAATATTAGCAGATATATTATTAAATTAAAGTGAATTAATTATTTTTTATCCACACTTTTAAAATATAAAATTATTTATCTTTTCGATATTTTTCATAATAAAATCTTAACAACAGACATTTATTTATTAATTAGCCTTTATTCCTACTCTTTACTCTTTTTAATTAAGAGTAAAGGAGAAGATAGGAGAGGTAAATTAACAAATAATTATTCAGATTTATAATTTAAAATAGTTTTACCTAGTTTTCTACTTCTAATTTTATTTCTAATTTCGTTAAGTTTAGAAAAATCACCTTTATGTTTTACAAAACATCTAGCTCAAATTCTAAATTCTAAAGATTTCATACCTTTCATAGTATTATGATAGTATTTTATAATATTTTGAATAGATCTAGAATTTGTAGTTACAACAGTATGATATGTTTCTTTAGAATTAGTTTTTATACCTAGAATACATCCTATAGCAGATAAGACTATTAAATCTAATTTTTGAGTTATTTCAAAACCATGAACTATTCTATCTTTAGATTTATTAACTAAATAGAAGCTTCCTTCTGCTTCAGTAAAACCTATTAACCATGCTTTAGACATAACCATGTTAGCTTGATTAGTATTAAAAACTATATTGTTAATTATATTCCAAGCTGGAGAAATATAATCTTCAGAAGAAACTTTTTTAACTAGAGCTAACATTAATTCATCTTTTTGAGCTTTAGTTAAATTCTTATTTTCTAAAATACTATAAGCTTTTTTAAATTTTAAATAATTAAAATATTTAGAAGTTAATAATGGGTATTTATCAAATATAGGAAAGATAACTTCATTTAATTTGTTTCTATCTCTGATTCTATAATTAACCATTTTAGTTTTAGTTTCTTTATTAATATTCCCTACTTCTAATTGTTTTTTAATAAAATATAATAATCTTGCATTATATTCATGTTGGGATAATTTGAAAGTTAAAGACCATTTTCCCTTTTGATTAGCTATAGAAAAGGTTCCATCTCCATCAGTAAATCCTACTAACCATTGATAGAATAATTCTTTATTTTTATTTAAAGTTTGTTTTAGCCCCGAAGGGCTGAAGTTGATATTATTATTTTTATTACTGTTATATAAAGAAGACACAGTAGTAAAATTAGAAGGATGCTCTACATTAAGTCTCTGATGGTTAAATAAATTTAACCAGGCAAATTGTCCCCATGTCAGTAACATTTTTACCATTCCATTTAAAATATAAAATAGGTAGTTACTTCCGTAGCTAAAGCTTAGAGGAGTTTCTTGCATCAAGTAGAGTTTATTTATTATTACATTACTGTAATAAGACAGCTTATCTTTAACTGTCCATCCTGTACCAGCACCATTTTCTACTAAAGCACTTAATAATAATAAAATTAATGATGGTGGTAATAACCAAAATGAAATATTATTTAATCTAGGAAAAGCCATATCTGGCGCTCCTAAATGTATAGGCAATAAATAATTACCAAATCCACCTACTAAAGCTGGCATACACTTTAATTCTTAATATTTCTAGTAAGGTTGGACTATATCTTTATCCTAATTTAGGATATATCGCGTTTAGTCTCTGAGGATCCTACTTATTTTATAAAAATATAAAATTTTGGTTTCCTGCTGATTGCCCAATTTTAACTATTGTCACTGTATATTACTCTTCTATCTCTTCTTACTCTTTAAAAAGAGTGGTAATTAAAACAAAAAATAAATCTTAGTAAGTTAAACTCTAAGGGTGTTCCAGCATACAGCGATAAAAAAGATTTATATTACTATAAATCCCGGCCATGCCATATAAAAATACAGTAAATTTTTATTATTAATTTATACTGATATTATATTAATTTTGACCATAAAGAAGATCATTAAAAAAGCGTGAGCTGTTATGATTACATTAAATAATTGATGATCTCCTTGTAAAAATTGTACACCAGGTGCAGATAATTCTAATCTAATTAGAACAGAAAAAGCTGTACCTATCATACCTGCAAAGGCTGCAAAAATTAAATATAATGTTCCTATTTCTTTAGCATTAGTTGAAAATAACCATTGCATTTATTATATTATTTTTATTCTTTACTTTTTAACTCTGATTATATATTATTTTTTTTTTTATGCCTATTTATAATTTTTAATTAAAAAAAAAAAGGCAAGGCAAAAGAAATAAATATTATTATATTTTTTCATTGATAAATATAATTAATATTTATCACTATAGATTACTAATCTAGTAGACAGAGTTTAGCTCTAATCATTGTCGGAATAGAGGTGAGTCGAACACCTAAGGGTTTCCCCGAACAATTAGCAATCGTCTTAACTTACCTATGTAGACTATTCCTTTTATAATATTTTAAATCTAACATAATTATAATTTAACATATGCAAATGCTTGTATATATTAAGCACAAAAGGCAAATACAAATTATTTATGATTAATAAATTTAAGAAATATTTAAATATTTATAAAAATGGATTATAAATTAGTCTTTATCAGATTCGAACTGATAATAACTACGTGAAGGGTAGTTGTATGACCATTATACTAAAAGACCTTAATTTTTTATTATATTAAAAAGATAGAGCGACATTAGGAATTGAACCAGTTCTAGCAGATAATGAGACTGCTGTGCTACCTTTACACTATATCGCTTCGCTAAAATATTATCATTTATATATTTATACCTTAATAAATCTAATAATTATTAGAATTTATATTATAAGGGGCAAACACTATAGATGAAACAAAATACGAACAAAGAGACTTGAACTCTTAAGGATTTTAATCCACTCCTGCTTAAGAGGAGATTGTTTACCAATTTCAACATGTTCGTTCAATTATTAAAATTATTTACATCTTATTATAAGTCTCTTTTAAAAAGGTATTATAGTTTAATAATAATATTATTTTACCTTTTGCCTAAAGCTAATATGTTTGCTACCTTAGGATCCTCATCCTTTATCTCTTTGAGAGTGAAAGAGACTGTCTATGACCACCATTCATTTTATTTTTAGAATTATAGACAGGAGAAGAGAGAGTAGATAAAAATATAATTATAAAAATTATAAAATTAAAAGGGGAAAATAAAAAAAAAAAAAATAAAATAAAAGGCATCAAGAGGATTTGAACCTCTGAAAAAAGGTATTAACAGTACCCCGCATTCACCACTCTGCCATGAAACCTAATCTTAATTATTTTTATTATGGTAGGCGCGACTCGAACACGCTATATGTCTCCCACCCAAAGGGAGCGACGAACCAGTTTGTCATCCACCATTCATTTTGTTTTTTTACTTGAGTTTGGCAGTCTTAGACTACTCTTTAATCTCTTTAAAGAGTGAAAGTAAAGATAATAAAAACAAAGGCACAGAAAGATGCAAGACCTATGTAATATTTATAAATAATGTAAGAATAATTAAAACTTTATCCCTGTCTGACGTCACTCATTTAGGCATCAGTGATAGCTGACTAAACTAGAAATGTATTATAAAGATTTTTGCTTAATAAGAATCATACACAAAATTTATTAACTACACCTAGTTTCTCCTATCTCTGAAGCTTTTGTAACTTATGGTCATCCCATACCGCTTACTTAAGGAAGGTGACAAATAACAGTGGAAATGAGATAATTTATTATATTATTAACGAGTCCTTCCAGATTCGAACTGGGATCTCCTCAATTGACAATCGAGTGCTCTACCTATTAAGCTAAAAACCCTTTACTTTTTTGTTTTGTTTTTTTAACAAGAGCGAGGTGAGTCGAACACCTACCGATGATTTTGGAGATCGCCATACTAAACCATTTGATACTACACTCTTTTTTTTTTTTTAATATTTTTTCTGACCTATCTAAATAGTTCTAACATAAAATTAAAAGTACAATAAGTTTTCTAACTGTTGATTATATATTAACTAATATTATTACCCTTTGATAATGATATCTTCTTAATATAATTTTTTTTATATTAATTTCCCTCACTCTTGCCCTTATTTGAGGTTTTAAGCTTAAGCTAGCTTATCTTTATTTAACTTAAAGCCTTAAAAATAGTTAAAATATATTCACTTTAACTATCCTTTTCAATGTAAATTGAAAAAATTGCTAGATAATTAAATAGTTACCATAGAAAATCTATCTTGTATACTTCTAGTTAAATTGATAGGGTTAAATTTTAATTAATTAATTATAATTAATTATATTATAGTGTCTTAAGCTAAAGACTAAAGTTGTATAAATAGTTAGGCCAAATTATGTAAAATCCTACTCACTTAAGTGAAACAGCGTTTAAATATTCAGTTTTCAAATTGCTACTTGTTTTATACCTTAAATTTAGAAAAGGTTAAAGGCTTGTGGCCTTAAGAAAATCAACTATAACTATTCTAAATATTATATGTCACATTGAAAAATTATACTCTTTTAAATTAAGTGAACATATTCAAAAAGACAATATCCTTTTTGAAGTGTCTCCCACCCAAAGGAAACGACGAAACAATTTATCATCTAGAATTATTTTCATTAATATATGAAATATCTTATTAAACGAGCCTTATTGGATTCGAACCAACAATACTAAATTGACAAATTTAGCGTTTTACCTTTAAACTAAAGACCCTATTATTTTATAAGATAAATTATAAAAGCTATTTATTATAATTTATTATATTATTATATTATTAGTTTTATTTTTAATCCTTTTATCTACTCTATTCTTATTTATTTCTCTTTTAAAAGCATTAAAATATTTATTAACACTATCTGTTCTTAAATCCTCTCCGAGCACTCTAATTTAATTATATTACCTAACCTTTGCCTCCTGATCTTTTATCTTAGAAAAGGTAGTAAATAAAGGCAAGGTAAGCTACCTTTATTTACTTAAAGTTAAGGCTGCTACCAACCTCACTCTTTTTAAAAAAGAGTTGGGTTAAGCTCAGGATCAAAGATCAGATAAGGTAAAGTTAAAGGGGATAAATATATAAAATATATTATAAAATATATTTTAGAATAATAATGTAGATACAGAAACATGTAATGAATCTAAGATAATATTAGGGAATATTCCTAAAATAATAGTAGGTATTAATAAAGTTATTAATAAAATAAATTCTCTTCTAGATATATCTTTATAAGGTTTTAAATGAGGAGAATAAGTTCCATAAGAAATTCTATTATATAAATAAATAGAATAACATCCAGAAAATACTATACCTGTAGCACCTAAAGCAGAAATTATAGGACTTCTTTCCCATATACCAATTAAAGATAATTGTTCACCTAAGAAATTTAAACTTAAAGGTATACCACTATTACATAAAGTAAAAATAAAGAATAAAATAGTAAATAGAGGCATATAAGTAACTAATCCTCTAATATAACTTATTATTCTTGTTCCAGTTCTATCATAAATTACTCCACCTACACAAATAAATAAAGCTGGAGAAACAAAACCATGAGCTAAAGATAATAATATAGCTCCTTCAATACCTTGAATATTATTAGAAAATAATCCTAATATTACTACAGCCATATGAGCAATACTTGAATAAGCAATTAATACTTTAGTATCACCTTGAATAATTGTAGCTAAAGAAGCATAAATTAAAGTTACAATAGCTATAGTTTGTAATAAAGGACTAAAATAATTACAAGCATCTGGTAAAATATTTAATAATACTCTAATATAACCATAAGTAGCAAATTTTAATACTGTTCCAGCTAATAATATTGAACCAGCTAAAGGACTATCAGCATGAGCTCTATATAACCAACCAGTAAAAGGCCATAAAGGAGTTTTAATAGCAAATGCTAATAAAAATGCTAAAAATAATATTTTTTGATTTTCTAAACTAATTTCATATAATGATATTAATTGGAAATCTGTTGATCCTATATAACTATATATTTGTAATACAGCTAATAACATGAATAATGATCCTGCAAAAGTATATAAAAAAAATAAATATGCTGATCTTATTCTAGCTTGACCTGAACCATATACTATTATTATTACAAATAATATAGGTAATATACTTTCAAAAAATATATAAAATAAAAATAAATCTAATACAGTAAATAAACAAATTTGTAAACTTTCTAATATTAAAAAAGAAATAACAAATGTTTTAACATTTTCTGTAATATTATTATAATTTGATAATAAAGCTATAGGTGTTAAAAATGTAGTTAATAATACATAATATAAAGATATACCATCAATTCCTAAATTAAAATGACAAAAATTTAATTGATTATATTCATATACAAATTGTATTTGACTTGTACTTGAATCAAATTTTATCCATAAAATTATAGAAATAAAGAAATTAATTAAAGAAATAATTAATGCTATATTTCTTATTTGATTTTTACTATTGATTGATATTTCTTTAATTGGTAATAATAATAAAGAACCTAATATTGGTATTAATATTAGTAATTGAATCATTGTTTTTTTTATTTTTTGTTTTGTTTGTTACCTTATCCCTTAACTTTTTGCTATAGCCCGGACGTTATAGCTATAAGTTTAAATCTTAACCGCTTACAAAATAATTTGAAAAAGATTTTATTTAGTTAAGGAGAATGGAATTTTCTTATACTAATTTATTATTTATTTATTCTACTCAGACCACAGGCCCCTGCTGATCTACAATCAACTTCTGTCACTCTCTATCCTTTATTATCTAAATAGTTCCATTATATAGACCACTTATTCTCTTTAAAGATGTAAAGAGCAAAACTCTAGCAAAAAAGCAGAGTATATTAGACACTTAGGTTAGTGTGTTGTCTGCTACCTATCTTACTCTTTTTTAAAGAAAAAGATAGTCAGACAGGGGAAATTAATATTAATTAAGCTTTTTTACTTAATTTTGTTATATACATTCTAATAACTTGTTGAAATGTAAATAAAGGTAAAATGTATTTAGAAAATACATATATTAAAACTAATAAAGTTAAAAATGAAAATGATAATTGATTTAAAAAATAGAATGGAATTAATTGTGGCATTTATTTGAAATTATTATGGCTCGAAGACTCGCTCTGTTCTACCATAGAAACCTAAACTAATTTATTTATAAATAATTTAACAAGATCTTTATTTTGCTAGCCATCACTGGAAATACCCTAGATGAAAATCGGGTAAGACATCTAAGCTTAGATGTCCCTTTCTATAAGTCTATTTTCGGCAGAGCAAAGTTAGGATAGATATAGGTAGAATAAGAGCTATCTCTAAAATTATATAAAGAATAATATAATAATTACAATAAATAGAAATTTCCATTTATAAATTGAGATATTAAGGAGGATCTATATATAAAATATAATAATAATAATAATAATTTATTATATCTAATATAAAGAGTATAAAACAAGTATTTCATTGATACTTGTTTTTAGATCTTGAAAGTTAGATATTTTTTCGCTCTGTCAAGGATAGACTCATCCCTATAAAAAGGGACATCTAAGCATAATTATCCAACCCGATTTTCACCTACAGTATTTCCAGTGATGGCTAAAATAACAAGGCTAAGCACGGTATGAAAATTAGTAATTTAGGGCCCTACACTAACTAATTAAAGTTAATATCATCGGGTCCAATTAAGGTTTAAATATGTTTACTTTTTTTTTGAGTCAGCTACGCTGAAAGCAAAAAATTTAGCCGTTGTAGCATATCACTTCACTTCACACAATTTAAGTGACAGGGATAGTTATTTAAATTAATTTTTTATATTTAAGTATACTGTTACAACTTCTCTTTTAATTCTTTTACTTTTTGTTTTTTTAATAAAGTTTTACATTTCTTTTAAAAACAAAAAGTTTTTAGTAAATTACAAACTCAAAAAGAGTTGTGGGAAATTTTATTAACATTTCTAAATAACAAGTAGCTAATTAGAACTAAGTTAGGATAATTAATTAATTTAAATTATACTTAATTATAACTTAATTATTATTAATTTTACTTTTTTAAATAAAATTAAGTATAGAATATACTAGTCAGCCTTTATATTAAAATAAAAAGGTGGTATATTATAGATTGCTTAAAGTGTAATTTATTATTATTTTATAAAATTATAAAGGGGGAGATTAGTATTTTTTATACTTTTAATAGATATTGCTTTAGATCCAATTTCAAGTATAAATCCAATAGTTAATACAATAAAAAATATAAATGCTACAGAGAAACCGAAAACACTCACTTGATATAATGTAACTGCTAAAGGATATATTAATAATACTTCTAAATCGAAAACTAAAAATAATAAAGCAACTAAGAAGAAATGAATTTGGAAAGTAGATCTAGTTTGTCCATAAACAGCATTAAATCCACATTCATAAACAGAATCTTTAGCTTCATTAGGTTTATTAACGGCAAATAATAAATTTAATCCTAATAATAAAATAGCTAAAATAGGAACAAGAATAAATAACATAAATAAAGTATTCATTAATTTAAAAATATAGATAAAGATAGTAATTGTGTACTTTTTAATAAGATAGATGGTTTTAAAATAAAAAATAATATTAATAATGTTAATATTGATATTATTAAACTATGAGTATTACTTATTTCTACTTTTGTATTTACAATAGCCTCTGACCCACTTTCATTATTAGATTTATTTGATATAATAAGATTTTCAGTATGTAATATTCTTATTATTTTTAAATAATAAGAAGCACTAATAATACTTACTAATATTCCAGCTATAGACATAAAATAATATCCACTTTCAATAGCTGAATATAATACAAACTGTTTAGAAAAGAAACCTAAAAAAGGAGGAGTACCAGCCATAGATAATAAACAAATAGTTAAACTAATAGATAAAATAGGATTAGAGAAAAATAAACCTTTTAATTCAGAAATATAATTAATATCTTTTTCTGAACCTTTATTAATTAAAATATTATTATTTAATATATAACCTATAGCAATTAATATTAAAAATGTATTTAAATTAGTTAAAGTATATTGTAATATATAGAAAATAAATGAATCTATAGATTGTACACTATTTATAGATAAAGCTAATAAAATAAAACCTATATGTGAAATAGTACTATAAGCTAATAATCTTTTTATTTTTATTTGAGTTAATCCTACTACTGTTCCAATAATTAAAGAAAATAAAGAACTAATTAATAATAAAAATTTAATAGTATTTAATCCTAAATTTTCTAATATTGGATTTACTGATGTAATTTGAGTAAATATTTCTAAAATTAAAATTAATATAGATATTTTAGGCATAATAGTTAACCATATTGTTACTATTGTAGGACTTTCATCATATACATCTGGTGCCCAATTATGTAATGGTGCTGCAGATATTTTTAATAAATATCCTACAAATATTATAATAAATCCTAATGCTATACCTTGACTTATATTATTATTAACAAAATTTGTTACTGATATAAAATTATAAATTGATTCTAAATTAGTTAAACCTGTATAAGTATAAATTAATCCTGAACCTAATAAAATTAAACAAGAAGCTAAACTTCCTAATAAAAAATATTTTAATCCAGCATTAGTAGCTAATTCTGAATCTTTATATAAAGTAGGTAAAATATAAACTGCAAATGATTGTAATTCTATACTTAAATACATAGATATTAAATTTGAAGAAGATATTAATAAACTAGCTCCTAAAGTACTAAATAATATTACTAAACTATATTCTATTGTATTTTTATAATTATTTTCTAATATATTTGTAATATTTTTATGTTCTACTTCTACACTTTTTGAATCACCGGTGATTGAAGGGTAAATGTTAAGTGTAGTGTGTATACTTGGTCTAGCTATTAATATTATCGCTCCAATAATATATATAAATATTTCTAATAATTGAGAAATAAAGGTTACATGGAATAATCCACTATAAATACCTATACCTGATCCAATTGACTGAATATATAAAGCATTTAATGATATTGCTCCGGCATAAATTAAAATTATAGAAGATATTCTCTGGAATATAATAGGATGGATTTTTTCTTTTAGAGAAGATATGGCCATAACCATAATTAAAACTAAGATACTAATAAATAACATTACTCAAAGCATTTCACTCGATTACCTTACCTATAACTAAAGGTCACCCTTAGATTAATAAAGTATAAAATTTTCCTCCTCTCCTTATATTTTAGATCTTGAGAGGAGGAAGATAGGAAAGAGCAGTAAATATAAATATTAAATTATAATATTTATTATACAAGTAATCAGAATCGAACTGATAATATCTACTTGGAAGGTAGAAGTTATACCATTTAACTATACTCGTTTTTATTTCTTATTTGATATTGGGACATCATGTTCCTAGCTACGCTATTCCTTTATTTTCTAAAGCCTTTATATCCCCTCTGGCCTTGTTTAGGATTCAAAGGTAAACAGGGCAATCAGAACTCACCTCAGACTTATAGGGTAAGATTAATCTTTGTCCTTTAAAACAAAATTAGATTAAGCAAATGAGCCCTATCTCTACACTACTCATTTGTCATAGCCTAACCTTTAGTTGATCTTTGATCAGAGGCAAGGGTGAGTACTATTATGGCAACTTCGCTGCACTTCCTATATTCTTTTCCTTTATTTTATGACCAAAACTTTAATACTCTTTTAGTTAAGGAAATGAAGCTAGAGGTTTAAAATGTAGGTGACTGACCACAGTCGATATTCTTATCTACCTGCAATCTGTCACTTGCCACTCTCTTCTTTTTAAAGAGTAATCACAGACATAAGGTAAGGTTAAAGGATAAACAAATTTATTTTAGTTTAGAGGCCTGCGGCCCTCAGTAGAAAGATGGTTTACTTAATCTAGCCCTCCTTCTTAATATAATAAAAAGTGCTATCGTAGATGTTAGTGAAATATAGCTAAAGATAACCTCAAATCTTGAAAAGGCAGAAAATAAACCTTTATTAATGAAATAAAAATAAAAATAAAGCTAATCCAGCAAAGTCTATAGTAGTTTAATATAAAATTAATATAAATTAAATTATTGAGCATCTACCCAAGCTAAGTAATCTTGTACAGATACAAATTCAATAGTTATTAGTAAAATCCATGATATACTCTACTCACCACATTGTATGTTTTACTTTTTAAGTAAATAAATTTTTACTTTTTATAAATATCATTAAACAATATTGTTTTCTTTAAAAAACTTTTATTAAGATATGTATTAACAGATTTGAATTGATATTTATAACTTGGATGAGCTAGCGTTTTACCGTTAAATTAAACACAATTTATTAATATTTTTATATATAAAAAGTGGGGATAAATAATCAAAAAATTTTAATAAAATCATTAATTAACACTACTTAATACTTCAATAATAACATCTCTAATTACTGAATAACAATGTGAATCAGTATAAAAATAAATATTATTATCAACTATATCAAAATAACAAAATACAGTTGGATCGCTCATTAATTCTGCTAAATCTATTTGGTTACTAGTATCATTAATTTTATTTATAGAATTAGAAGCAGTTATTTGCGGTTCTACTGTTTTTTGTAGATTAGCTTCAGATATTACTTCAGTTATGTTAGTTCCACTATCATCAGGTCCAACTAAATTTTTTAAAATTGAATTTATTCCAATTTTTACGTTAGCTAAAGAACTTTCTGAATCATGATGATCTATTGATTGATTAGAATTTAAATTATCTATTTTTTTTTCTACTCTAACCTTTACATCAACTTGAATATGAGCAGTATCTATTTTTGCTTGAACATTAACAAGGAAAGGTATATTATCTGATTGAATATTTGAATCTAAATTAGATATAGAATTTAATGAAGAATTAGTTAATACTAATGATTCATTATTATTTTGAGCTGTAAAACTAAAACTTGAGCTATAGAAAGAATATATCATTATTCCTGATATTACTAAAGCTATTGTAACTATTTCAAATGAATCATAGTTAAAAAACATTATATTTATTTTTTTTTTTTGATAATTTATTATCATCAACCTTGACTTTAATTTTTATTTATTAGATTTCTGACAATTTAATAAACAGTGAGCTTTGCTTTAAATTAAATGAATGGAATTTTCTTATTCTAATACAAAAAGACTAGACAAGCTAGGCCTATAATCATTAATAAATAATATTGTTGAAGTTTTCTTCTAATTTGTAAAAATTTAGCTATTTTAGGAAATCTATTTTCTAAATCAAAGAATAATATTAATTTATCTCCATAAAATACACTAATTATACTAATTAAACTAAATAGTTCTAATTTTAAATTTTTGATATTTTATAGTAATTGTGTACTTTTAATAAGATAAATGTTTGTTTAAATAATTGATTATTCTAAAAACAAACATTTAAATTAAAAAATGTATAACCAATGAGAAAATAAGTAAATATAATACCGTTATCTTAGCACCAAATACTGTAAATGAGGTGAGAGGGGATAAAGAATTGTAAGATCCATTAATAAGATTATAAATATTAACATAACCACCACCACCAGCGGTGACAGGTTCTGAAATTAATATAAATTAAATTATTGAGCATCTACCCAAGCTAAGTAATCTTGTACTGATACAGATTCCACAACTATTGGCATGAAACCATGATAAATTCCACAGATTTCAGAACATTGACCATAAAATGTACCAGTTCTTTCCGCTAATAAAGAAGTTTGATTTAATCTTCCAGGTACAGTATCAATTTTAATTCCTAATGAAGGAACAGAAAATGAATGTAGAACATCTGCACCAGTAACAATTATTCTAACATGAGTATCTACAGGAACAATAACTTTGTTATCTACTTCTAATACTCTAAATTGTCCTAATTCTAAATCAGATTCAGGTATCATATAAGAATCAAATTCTATAGATTCACCACTTTCATTAACATAATCAGAATATTCATATGACCAATACCATTGATGTCCTACTACTTTTATAGTAATTGTAGGTGAAATCACTTCATCTAATAAATAAAGTAATCTAAATGATGGAAAAGCAATAATAATTAAAATTAATGCTGGTGTTATTGTCCAGATTAATTCAATTAATGTTCCATGGTTAAGATATTTATGTACAATAGGAGAGTTTTTAAAACTATAATAATAAATAGTTGAACCTAAAACCCAAAATATACCTACAGCAATTACTACTAAAAAGAAGAAAATATCATTATGTAATTCTACTATTCCGGTGAAACTTGGTGAAGCACTATCTTGAAAACCTAATTGCCAAGGTTGAGGTGCATCGTTATAGATAGTATTAAAGATTGAAAAATTAATTAACATTTTTAATAAATTTATTTAATCTTAGATATTTTCAATAAAAAAGGTTTATTTCTTAATAAAACATAATTAAATTATTACTTAATATTTTAAATTTATTTCATTTCTTTTTTAATTAATAATGATAATTATTTTAATTTTTTCCTCTTTTAATTTTCGATCTGCTAATGTTAATATAAATTATTAAAGTCTATTGAAAATTTAGCAGGCCTTAATTAATTTATTAAATTATGAGACAATACTTTAAATATACTTTTTTTATATTAAATATATGTTTAGTATCCTAAGATTGAGCTTAAGTATTCTTTTATGTAAAAAAAATAAAAAAATGATAATATTATTACCTTATTTTAATATACCCATAAAATCTAAGAAGTAAAGGAATTGAACCTTTATTTTAGTTATCCTTTCTTCTTTCTTTAATTATACTTAATTTTGCCCTCTTCCTTAAGTTTTCAGACCTTTACATTTTCTCATCTGCACCATTCTATTACCAATCTAGTGTTTGTAGTCTATCTTTTTTTTTATTTTTTTTGTTTTTTATTTTTTTACTTTTATTTTTTCTCTTCTCTAGTTTCGTTGCTCTACCCTATTTCTATTCTCATTTTCTTTAGAGATGAAGTTGAGCTTTGCTCAAGGATTCGTATTATAGTTGATCTCCTTAGCTGTTCATAAAATATCAATGGAGATCAACGCAGGCCACTCACTTTTAGTTGCCACTCTTTTCTTTTTAAAGAGTAATCACAGACATAAGGTAATCCAGCAGCAGGATCAATTGTAAGCAAAATCATATTATAGGTTTAAAAATTAGAAGTGGGGGGAAATTAATAATATATTATTAATTAAGGCCTTGCTATTGTATAATTATAAAAATGTAAAACAAATAGCAAAGCTAAGGCTTATATTATAATTATAAAAATTATGAGTATAATAATAAGAAAGCAATCATTAATGAGAATAATCCTGTAGCTTCAGCTAAGGCGAATCCTAAAATTGCATAACCAAATAATTGTCCTCTAATTTGAGGATTTCTAGCTGTAGAAGCAATTAATGAAGAGAAAATTAAACCTATTCCTGCTCCAGCTCCAATTAAACCTGAGCAAGCTAAACCAGCTCCTAAATATTTTGCAGCAACTAACATTGTTGAACTTAAAAAATAAAAAATATAGTGTATGAAAACTAAAGACAACGTCTTATTTAAATATAAATAAATATATAAAATAAGTAGTTCTTTTATAAAAAACTAATATAAAATATATATATTCATATATTCTTTAACCTTCAGTTGCTGCTGCCTAGTCTATTTATTAAAAAAAAAAATAGGCAAGAAACTCTAATGAGTGAATAAAGGGATAATTTATAAATAAAGTAATATTTAATTAATATATAATTGTAAATTATCTATTTAATTTATGCCCTAACTTGTTTAAATTTAAATTAAATATAAACTAATGTAGAGCCAAATATAGAATATAATAATTTTTAATTATTATAATATTATTAGATGATTAAACTTTAAAAAGATTCTTGTTAAGTTCTTTGTAATTATATCATTATAATTATATTAGTAAAATAATTATAAAAATATATTAAAGACTGATATAGCTAAATATTAATAAGTAAGGCATAGGATTCTTTTCTCTAAATTTTAATAATTTAAACAAACGTTTACTGTTATATCTTCTTTTCTTTCTAATTTTTAAAGTTCTAGCTTTTCTTAAACTTTAGACCTTTAGGTCTTTGCTTAGCATAAATATGTATTACTACTCTTACTCTTATCTGAAAGACAATTATTGAGCTTTGCTCAGTAGAAAAGAATAATAAGCATTAGTAAAGTTAAAAAGAATAAGTAGTAATAATCAATAAAGTGTTAGATAATTATATAATTTTATTAAAATTATTGTTTATTTTCTATAGTTTTACCATAAATTAGTTTATATATTATTTTATTTTTACCTAAATAACCTTTGATCTTCCTTAAGTAAAGTTAAAAATTATTCTACACTCCATTTTCCTTATTTTACTCTACCCTATTTCTATTCTCATTTTCTTTAGAGATGAAAAAGGTAAGGCAGGAGTAGAGACATAATATCTTTTTCTTTAAATACAGAATTAGTTTTCTAATATAATATTATTTTATAAAAATAAGGGTAAAATCAGAGAATTGAACTCTGAACATTGTCGCCACAAGACATCATTTTACCATTAAACTAATCTTACCTCTTTTAAATTTATAATATAAAAATTAAATTATAAATCAAATAAAACAACTATATTTATTTAATATTAATATAGTTAATAAAATAGGGGGATATAATTTATATAATTATCTAGTTAAAGATAATATTTTGCTTTCTAATTTTTAACACCTTCAGTCTTGCATTTTGCTTAAATTTTAGCAAGCAATGCAAAAAAAATTTGCAAGTTTATACAATGACTATAGAAGAGTAAGCTAACAAATATTTGCCTTTATACCTTTATTTTTTTTCATCTCTGCTTTTTGGGTTTAGAGCAAAAGTCAACTACTCTATTTAAAGAATAAGAAAAAGAATGAGAATCGAAAGTATAGAGCAAAGACAAGAATAAATAGGCAGCCTAATTAAATTGAATATTAGAAAGAAAATATACAATTTAGTGTTATTCAACTCTAAAAATAAAAAGTTAAAGTAATATAATAAAATAAAATAGAATTATTAATTTTACTAAGATTTTTAATTTTATTGTATCTTACATTATAACACTAAGACAGTTAGAAATTAGTTTATATTAATGGAAGAAGATAAAACAATAATTATTGAAGCTAAATAAATAATAATTAATCTAATTTCACTTAAATAAGAAGTATCAATTAAAATAGGAGCAAATACTAAGAATAATAAAGCTAATAGACCTAAAGTAAAATAAAGAGCATAAGTAGTAATTAGACCACTATCTAATTTAGAAATATTATAAGCAGCAAAAGTAAAAATATTAGATAATCCATGAGGACCTAATAATTCAATTATTCCTCTATCAATAATTTTAGATATATTATAACCTAATTGTAAACCTATAGAAATTATATAATTATTATATACTACATCAAATAAATATTTACCATTTAAAAAAGTATAAATTTTTCTACCTAAAGAAGTTTCAGTTAAATCAATAACAAAACTTATATTTTTATGATATAAAAATATAGCAGTTAAAGCACCAAATAAAGATAATAAAGATGGTAATAATTTTATTAAAATAGGTAAACTAAATTCAGCTTCAATAATTGATATGTTATTAGGATGGATAAATAAAGAATTAGCAAAGAAATCTGATCCTACACCAACAAATAAATCAGAAAAAACAAATCCAAAGAAGATACTAAATAAAGCTAACACAAATAAAGGTATTATTACTGCTAATTTAGCTTCATGTGAATTTATATAAGAAATTTTAGATCCATTAGGTACAGTTAAGAAAACTAAAGAAATTAATCTAAATGAATAAAATGCAGTAATACCAGCAGTTAAACTACCTAATATATAAGCATAAGTTCCACTGAAACTATAATGTCCATAAGCTAATTCTATAATTAAATCTTTACTATAAAATCCAGTTAACCAAGGAGTAGCTAATAAAGATAAAGATCCTACTAACATTGCTGTATAAGTGAAAGGTAAAAAATTAATTAATCCTCCTATTCTTCTAACATCTTGTTGATCTGAAAAACTATGTATTACAGCTCCAGCACCTAAAAATAATAATGCTTTAAAGAAAGCATGATTAATTACATGCATTAATGCTACATTATATTGACTTAATCCTACTGCCATTACCATATAACCTAATTGACTTATTGTTGAAAATGCTATAATTCTTTTTAAATCATTTTGAACTAAACCACAAGTAGCTGCAAAAAAAGCTGTAGATGCTCCAATTAAAGTAATAATTAATAAAGCTGTTGAACTATATTCTAATAATGGTGAAGATCTTACTAATAAATATAATCCAGCTGTTACTAATGTAGCTGCATGAATTAAAGCTGATACTGGTGTTGGCATTTTGTTAACAGTAAATTTCTTTACTGATCGGACTATATCATCTTCATATTGAAATTTTGAAGCTTCACGTGTAGTCTCTGAGGATCCTACTTATTCTATATTTTACCTTAGACTGAGATGTTTGAATGGATCGAAAACTTGTAGTGGCCTGCGGCCTGAGGAAAGATATTTTTGTAAGGGGATAAATCTGTGATAAATATCGCTTTTGTTCTAGCCTTAAGGATAAACAATCCTATAGAGGTAGCTTAGTTGAATATAGAAAAAATTAATAATATTAAAATATTAGAAAAATAAAAAATTCTAATATTTTAAACAACTTAATTAAATAATATATAAAATGAGGATGTACTGTGTAGATTATATTATCTACAGTAATACAATTTACATACATTCCATTTATAAATTGAACTGATAAATCTTGACATTGGAATAACATTTTAAAAAATAAACCTTTATTATTAATATCAATATCATAACAATTTAGTTCCATTACTACATCTTGTAAATATTCAAGATTACTTAACATAACCATAAGATAATCAAGATTAAAATTATTTAAACCATTATAAATTATATTTATTAAAACATCTAAATGCATTTTTTATTTATTTTATTTATGCCCAAAGGCTGGCTTTGTTCTAGACCTTGACTAAATTGTTTTTATAACCAAAAAATAAATAGACATAAACAGAATTAAAGCTATCTCTATAATTATTATTAATTAATAATAAAGTAATATAATAATTACAATAAATAGAAATTTCTATTTATTAATTGAGATATTAAAGTGTATTGTAATCTTTAATAAAATAAATTAATGATTACAAGATTAGAATTTACTTTTTATCAAAGATCTAACACCTCTCTTGTTCTTCGAACACTGTGGTGGGTGACTGATTAAAAAGATAATTATAAAAATTTAATATAATTATCTGTTTAGAAGAAACTATTCTACAAATCTTCGATTATTCCACTATTATATAGAACTTTGGTTTCCTGCTGATTGCCCATTGTTATATCTTTAAAATTTTCACTAATAATATATCCTCGTGTCCTCTTGCCTGCTGCCTTTTCTAAATTTTTAAAGAAAATAGAGATAGGTTAGGCAAGAGTGACTGGAGTTGAATTAAAATCGTCAATGGCCTGTGGCCAGGGTAGAATTAGTATTTAAAGCTTTAGGGTGTTCCAGCATATAGTGAAGTTTAACGAGGGCCCTATAATAACAATAATATTTCTAATTTATATAAAATAATAAATTAGTATGGATATAGTTAAGAAATAAAAAATAAGAAATATAATTTGTTTAATGCTTTTAAACCCTCCATACTTCCAGGTAACCAACTATGTAAAGGAATTTGAGCAGATTTAGCCATAGCACCCATTAATAATAATAAACCTATTATAGTTATTCCAGTTTCATTCATTAAAGGTACTAAACTGAAGACAATTGAAAAATCTAATGATCCAAATAATGCAAATATAGCAAAAAATCCTATACTTAATCCCATATCACCTACTCTATTCATAGTAAATGCTAAAATTGATGCTTTATTAGCTTGAATTCTAGTGAACCAAAAGTTAATTAATAAATAAGAAACTACACCAATACCTTCCCAACCAATAAACATTACAAAAAAATTAGCACCTGAAACTAATATTAACATAAAGAAAGTGAATAAAGATAAATAAGAGAAAAATCTTTGATTATGAGGATCTTCAGCCATATAATCAGTAGAAAATATATGAATTAAAGATGAAATATATAAAACAGGAATTAACATAGAAACAGTTAATTGATCAAATAAAAATTCCCAAGAAATAAATATTAATTCTGAATCTATCCAACTATTTAAATTAATAGAAACTGGTGAACCACAGAAACCTACTTCATAAAAAGCTATAGAAGCTAAAATTGATGATAATATTAAACAAGTACATGTTATTATATGTGCTCCTGTAACACCTATTTTTCTACCCATAAACCCAGATACAAAAGAACCTAATAAAGGTAATACTAAAATTGATAAATACATTATGTTCTTAATGATATATTTCCTCTTAATCTATAATATGCTACTAATATACTTAAACCTACTACTGATTCAGCACCTGCTATTGAAATAATAAAGATACTAAAAGTTTGTCCTATTCCATCATCAAAACTAAAACTAGAAATTAATATTAATAATGTTACAGATAATAACATTAATTCTATTGCAATTATCATTAGAATTATATTTTTTCTATTTAATATAAATCCTAATATACCTACTAAAAACAATAATAATGATAGATTCATGATTTGTATTTGTATTTTTCCTTTAGGATGACCGATTATGAGCAAAAGAAAAGCTCAACTATACTAAAACACTTTAACATTTTCCTTACCACTCTTTTCTTTTTAAAGAGTAAGAAGAGGTAGAAGGTTAGGTTAGTATAGTTAATTATAAATTTTATAATTATTACCGTTCTGGGCTTGCTTTGCTAACCCATACATTGAATATTATGATTTTTATTTTAATTATTTTTTTTTGTTTTGATAAAATCTTAAATTTTATAAGCCTTAGCTTAAAAAGAAAAGATTATCAACACAAATTAATTAATAGTTTTCTAGACCGATACAAATATAGCCCTTCTTCTTGATCTAGTAATTAACAAAGTCTACCTTATCTACTTTCTCTACACTTTAACATTATCCTTGCCCTTACTCTTTACTCTTTTTAAAAATAAGAAAAGGGGTGTAAAATTAAGATAGGCTTTCCAAGAATGCTTTAAAACTTTAAAGTTTATGTTAAAGCAAGTAAGAACATATTAATATTTGCAATGTTTAAGTTAAAGCTTGTTTTTGAATTAACAAATTGATTGAAAATAGATTAGTTACCTCCCCAGTAATAAACTGCAATAAATAAGAATAACCAAACTACATCTACGAAATGCCAATATAAAATACCAGATTCATGTCCAATATGGTGAGTATCAGTTAAATGATAATTTAATATTCTTATGAAACCTACAGTAATAAAGATAGTTCCTACAATAACATGTAATCCATGTAATCCTGTTGATGCAAAGAATACTGTTCCAAATACTGAATCAGCTAAACTAAATCCTGCTTCTGAATATTCTATATATTGTAAAACAGTGAATACTATAGCTAAAATTATAGTAATTAAAGTTCCAAATATAGCACCTTTTCTATCTCCAGCAATTAAAGCATGATGACCATAAGTTACAAAAGCTCCAGATGATAATAATAAAAAAGTATTTAATAATGGTATAGAAAATGGATCTAATGGTGTTATACCTAATGGTGGCCACATTCCTCCTATTTCTATTGCTGGTGATAAACTAGAATGGAAAAAAGCCCAAAATACACTGAAGAAAGCAAATACTTCACTAATAATAAATAGAACTATTCCAATGATTAACCCTTTTTGTACTTGTTTTGTATGATGTCCTTCATATGTTCCTTCTGTTATTACATCTCTAAACCATAATCCCATACCTGATATTGTTAATATGAATCCTAAAGTTAATAATAATCCTCCATTAGAATATCCTTGTAAATACATCACTGCTCCAGTTGTTAAACTTAATAATGAAAAACTTAATAAGATTGGCCATGGAGAATTTTCTACTAAATGAAATGGATGATATTGAAATTTATTTAATTGTATATTTTTCATTTTTGTTTTTATTTTGTTTTTATTTGTATATACCTATGCTTATACTTAATTTTAATTTAATTATTTTTTATTTCTTTACAACTGCACACACACTTTGACTACTCTTTATTTACTTTAAAAAGACTAAGTAAAGTGTTGATAATTGATATTAAATCAAATTAAGTATAGAATTAGCTTGTCAGGTCTTTCTAATTTATACTATTTAGCTTAGCTAGTGATCAGAATTATTTGATCTGCAAGCGTCTGACCAAAGCTCAACTCTAAGTCTTTATAGAAAAACTGGCTAATTATAGATTGCTTAAAGTGTAAAAATTTTTATTTGTTAAAATAATATTTTTACTTCTCTTTTAAAATTTTTATTTAAAATATAGAATATATTTCAATTCTAAACAATATCCTGATAAATTAAATATTATTAAAGTTATTTCTAATAAAACTTTAAGAAGTTTAGATATCACTATTACTAATCCTAATTTATTAGAAGATAAAGCTTTATTTCAAGGTATATATAACACTTTATTTAGTTTAACAGAATTTAAACAATTTGGGTTTAATAAAATAATAATATTAAGTTGTGTATTAGCTACAGATAAAATATTTCAATTACATTCTAATATATTAATAAATAATAATACTAGTTTTGATACTTATTATAGCTATGTAGAAAATGAATTAAGTAATTATAATAATAAATTAGAAACTAAATATATTAATAATTATCTTAATAGAGATATAGTTAAAACTGATTTAGTTGATGTAATAGAAACTGATAAAGTTGATAACGAAACTAAATATACTATTACTAAATATGTTATTTTAGGTGCTGCTATTGGATTAACTATTTACTTCTTTTTCTATTTACCACCTACACCACCTGTAAGTGGAGGAGGTGATGATGTAATTAATGATTTAAATATTTTTAATAAAACATTAATGGAAGTAAAAATCTGGTTTAGAGATTTAATAACTAATTTAAATAATGTAAGTGAAAATAATACTACTCCTGATACTGAATTAAAGACAATCAATAACACATCTAATATTGTTCCTAATAGTACTACTAGTCCTATTTTACCTACGGATCACTTAAATTATGATCCTTATGCTACACCTAGAGCTTTCTACAAGTGTTATTCCTAATACAATAGTAGAAGATACAAGAAAAGTAAGTGTATCAGATTTAAAAAATAATTTAGATATAAATATTAATAACCCCTTACACTTAATAATTTTACAGATAAATATATTCAAACAGAAAATAAAGTATTTGTAAAAAGATTTATTACTAAATCCTGTCAAACAGAAATTGATGGATCTACATTTCATAATATAATAGGTAATTATCTAAGACATGGATATAATCCTAGAGTTGATAAATCAACTCAAACATCTAACTTATTAAATAGTACACAATTACTTAATAATAATGAAAATGATGATTAATTTATTACTTACTATTTTTATTCTATTGATTACTATTATATTACTTATTAATTTATATCAATTTTTATTATATTGTTTTCCTTGGTTAATATCAGATCATGAAGAAATAATATTTAATAAAACTAATGCTCTATATTTTATATATAATTTTTCTATTCCTAAATTATTAAATGGTGTTAATTCTACATATAAAAATATATTAGAAAGTACATTATATGAAATAAATAATAATTTTTCCCCTAAATATGAAGATCAAGATTCTGATTTAATGTTTGAAATAACTTTCAATGTAATAAATAAAAATATGGATATTATACCTATTAATAAGCCTATTACATATTATATTAAACCTTATGTGACTAATCTAGATATTGATGATTATTTTAAAAATATTGATTGGTTAAATAGTAAAAATATTTATTATAATCCTAACTTAGTCTTAATTAAAATTAATGTTTTAAAAACTATTTAAGATTTATATAAAAGCTATCGAATTACACTAATTATTTTTTATTAATAACACCTAATCCGTAACCATTTAATATAAAGTTAATTAGTTATAGTTGAAACACTAGAAAATCATATTTTAATATAATTTTTATTAAAAATAATCATTTATTGATATTGGACTAATATTCTGATAAGTTAAACAAACTGTAATAAATAGCATGAAATAAGATTTAGAATTGAAATATATAAAGGGGATAAATTATAAATAAAAATAATTAGTGTAATTCGATAGCATCTTTAATATATGAACATACTAATAAAGTAAATACATAACTTTGAATTAAAGAAACAGCTAATTCTAATCCAATTAAAGCTAAAAATATAGAAAATGGTATTAAAGTTAACACTGCTATAATTATACTACTACTAAACATTTGATATAAGAAAGTAGATAATATTTTTAGTAATGTGTGACCAGCTACCATATTAGCAAATAATCTTATACCTAAAGAAAATGCTCTAGCTAAATAACTTACAGTTTCAATTAAAACTAATAAAGGCACTAAAGCTAATGGTGTACCAGAAGGTACAAAAAATGAAAAGAAATGTAATTTATGAATAGATAAACCTAAAATAGTTACACCTGTAAGAATAGTAAATGATAAACCAATTGTAACTATTATAGAAGTTGTAACAGTATATGAATAAGGAACATTTCCTGTTAAATTAGCTATTAAAATAAAGAAGAATAATGAGTAAATAAATGGTAAATATATTTCTTTACCTAATTGTTCTCTTACCATAGTATTTAAACTTGCAAATACACTTTCTAATCCTATTGACCATTTATTAGGTAATAATTTTATTTCATTATTACCCATATAATGTATTCCTATTATTATTAATAATACAAATACAGAATAAAAACCTAAATTAGTTAAAGTTATATTTAAATAACCAAAAATTGGAGCATTTAATCCTAATAAACTAGTAACTTCAAATTGTTCTAATGGAGAATTAATTATTAAATTTGTGTTAGTATTATGTAACATTTTTATTTTTGATTCTGCTTAACACAGTTGAATTTTTTTGTTTGTTTGTACTTATCTTTCCATATATTTATGCAATAAAACAAGATTAAAGCACCCTTATATTCAAATAGAAAAAATAATAAGGTTAAACATATGAAGTTTTTAATCAGTAATTAAAAATAGGGCAACACCCATAATTATATTGATAACAAGCCTATATATTTTAGTTGCTACTCTTTAAAAAGAGTAAGAACAAGCAGAAGGTAATTGATTCAATATAAAGATAATGTAACTCTGGATTAAATAATTTGATTATTACAAATTTCTAAACCATTTCTTTTATTTTATGAATTTTAAACTTTTTATTGAATTAGAATGAGGCTCCGCCTATATTAAGCCTTTGTTTACCTTTATTTTTATCTTATTCTCTGTTGCTGTATATACCTTCTGCTTGTTCTTTTTTAAAAAGAGGCAGAAGGTATAAAACAAATAGATTAAAAGCGTTAGCTTCTACAGACTTCAGGTTTTAATTAACGCTCATATACATTACACTATATGTATTTCTTCATTATTTAAAGAGATAAGGTATGTGAGCGTAGCTCTGAATAATAAAGTAGAGCTTTTGCTCAGGACCTGCGGCCTTAAAACTAAATAAACATATTACGAAATAAGCAAGGTTTAGCTATACTTATTTAGCTAAATGTTATATTAATATTTTACGAGTAAAGAGACTTGAACTCTTACGATTAATTCATGAATTCCTAAGATTCACCCGGCTACCATTTCGGCACACTCGTTTATGCTTACTGTTACCTAATTTAAAGGTTAGGTTAATGGCCTGCGTTGATCAGCAGCTAAAAAGATCAACTATGGCTGTGTATTCTTATAAAGAGAATAGAAGACAAAGTAAGAGTAATATTTTATAAAATAATAATAAAATTGTCAAACTAAATCAGGCTAAATAAATACTAAATTTATAATATAAAATAATTAAGGTGTAGAGTAATCGAAACTCTGTCTATAAAGTGTAAATTTATTGCTAAACCACTCAGCTAACTCCTTTTAATTAATATTAATATATTCCTATTTTTATAAATTATATTTTTTAAGGTATAAATTCAGATAGGCTCTGAGCTTATTGCCTTTAAGCATAGTAGCAATCTACAACCTTTTTGTTACCTTTGATCAGGAGCTAAAAAGATCAACTATTCTCTTACTATTTACTTTTTTTTTAAGAAAATAGATAAGGTTAAAGAGTAGGCAAAAGGTTAGATTATAGGGGGAAAAATAAAATTTATTATCCAGCAGCACTTTCCAGTACGGCTACCTTGCTATGACTTTTGAGATGTTACTTAAATGAATTAACTAAAACTAATTATCTTAATAAAGGTGTTTTATTTTAACCTTTATCTTCTATTCTTTTACTCTCTACTCTCTTTAAAAAATAGAGAAAAAATAGAAGATAGAAAGAAAAAATAAATAAACTTTAAGAGACCTTTATAAAAGTTTTAATTTTGTTCCAGTTTCCTCCAAGTTAAACTCCTTCCCAGCGACAGACAGTTAGTTCATCACGAATGCAATCTTCACCGTTGCGCTAATGATCAACGATTACTCGAAATTCCTTCTTCATGTCGCCGAATTGCAGACGACAATCTGACTAAAATTAACTTTTTTTAATGATTAGCTCTTCCTTATTTTCCTTATAATTATTATTAAAATAGAAATGGTTTTGCATCACTTTGTAAAAGTTTTTGTGGCACGTCTATAGCCCAGTTCATGAGGGCCATAACGACTTGTCTTAGCCCTAAATGAAACTCTATCAGTATCATTAATTGTTAAGTATAAATTAACAATAAGGATTTCGTCCGTTAGTGGAGTTAACCTCACTTCTCACAATACGGACTGACGACAGCCATGCAACACCTGTAACAGAAGTATTTTAGAAAAACACTTCATTTTTATTTAAATTAATAAATTAAAATTTGTTATGCAAGAACTGGTAAGATTTTACGCGGATTATCGTATTAAATAACATGCTTCACTTCGTTTGCTTCGAGACCGACTAATTTTTTTGTTTTCAACTTTGCAGTTGTACTCACATGGCGGAATGGTTATCGTGTTAACATAGCCACCTATTATTTTTAATAGGCAACCACCATTCATCGTTGACAGTGAGTGGTATCTGGGTATCTAATCCTATTTCCTATACTCACTTTCGTTTCTCAGCGTCAATCATTAGTAGATAAAAAGCTTTCACTCTTAATATTCCATTTAGTTTCTAAGGATATCAGACCTCTTCTAAATATTATTTAATATATCCTCTATTTGATTCTAGCTTTTATTTGTTTATTCTTTCTTAATTTTTAATTGAATAATAATTTATTAAATAATAATTTAATAAATTATTATTTAATTATTAATATTAATATTAATATTAAAAATAATTAGTCTATATTTTCTTATTTTTTTCTAAATCTAAAATAATTATTTTTTGGATTATTGAAAATTTTAGAAAAAGAATAAAGTTTTAAGCTGCCTACACACCCTTTACGCCTGATTAAGACGACTAACGTTAGCGTCTCTGGCCTTACCGAGTCTTCTGGCACCAGATTTGGACAACACTAATAGTAAGGTAATGTCATTATCTTCCCTTACGTTATCACACTTGACACAAGTATGATTTCAGTTAGCTAGTTCACTCTTACGAGCATTGACTAATATTCTTGACTGCTGGTAGTAACTACTACTTGGGAGATTTCATTCCCGATGTGGCCATTTGCTCTGTCAAGCTTGGCTATCGATCGTTGGCTTGGTAGGCCTTTACCCTACCAACTACCTAATCAAAATAAATAGAATTCTAAAGCAGAATTATTCCTTTTTTAATAAAATATAGCTTATTTTATTTTCTTATTTTTTTTATAATAAAAATTATCTTCTATTTATGAAGACTCTAGGGTATCTTATTTACTATCCTCACCTTTACACCTTATTAATTTTATTATTAATAAATTTATTTATTAATTTTAGATTAATAACGATTCGCATGTCTTAAAACTACTGAAAAACGTTCAATCAGAACCAAAATTAAATTCTTACTAATATTTAAACAATATAAAATATTGTTGTATTGTATTTACTATAAATAGTAATAGTTATTATCTCTTTTATTTTTAAAATAAGGATTATCTAATATTAATCAAATAGAATTTTTTCCTTATTTTATATTTCCTATTACTAGGAATGTTAGATAATTTATATTTCCATGTAGGAACGTTAGATTATCATTTGGATTCTACCCACAAAATACTATTTGATTATTTAAAATCAACATTAAATGTCCACCAGCATTTTTATGTTATTTAACAAGGTATCTGATTCTCAAGAAAAATAATGTTATAATATAATTTTGATATATATCACATTTAAATATATACTCTTTTATAATTTTGAAGATCTACTACAGAACCATCTGTATACTTAACCCTTTTTATAATTTATTATAAAATAAATCACGTTAAGGTTAGAAGGGTGATAAATTATATAAAATAATAATTATAATAATTATAAAAATATATGTCCCATAGTTACTGTTATACTAAATGAACCTCAATACGTCACTTACTGTTTTATCTACTGGTAAATATTAAAATTTTTATTGAATTATAAAAATTAATATATGAAAGTATCAATTCCTTTAATGTTTACTATTCATATAATTTATATGAATAGTAAATATAGGAATTAAAATAGACAATATAGTAATAACATCAAAGTAATTTAAAGTGATAATCAAAATAAAAACAGTAGGAGTTCCTAAAATTATTTAAATAATTTTTAGATGTGATATCTAATTTTAGGGGTTCTTACTGTTTTATCTACTCAATTTGTTAATCTTAGATTAACTACGGGCACTGTGAGATTTGAACTCACGACTTTATTCAAGTTCTCGTTTTCAAGACGAGTGCCATAAACCAGACTCGACCAAATACCCTTTAATATTTATATGTTTTATTAATTATTTATTTTTTTTGATTTAGAATATTTATATATTACTCTCTTTTATTTTGCAATAAATATTAATCAGCTGCTATCTGCTACCTTATTACTCTTGCCTTACTTTAGGTAAAGACAAGTATTGAGCTGTGCTTAGCACAACAGGAGTATAGGTTAGGTCATACAAGAAGCTCAACAAACTTATTAAGACCGAAGGGAATTGAACCCTTATAATATCCATTATGAGCGGACTGCATTAACCAATTATGCTACAGTCTTATGATATAAATATTATCACTTTTTATTAAAAAAAAAAAAATAAAAAGAATATAAATACATAATTATATTGAGCAGTAAAGGAATCGAACCTTTTACGGCTATTAACCAATTCTTTTACAGAGAATCACCTTTACCAATCGGATCACCTGCCCTTATTTATTTTTAATTACTTTAAATTTTATTTTTAAAAGCACCTGGACTTGAACCAGGACTTTCTCCTTAAAAGGGAGACACTCCACCACTCGAGTTCTGCTCTGTAATTATTTTCTACTATTGTTTTTTTACACATTTTCAGAGCCTTATTTTGCTCTATTTCTCCTCGAGCCTTTAACTAAAGGCTCGAACTAGTAGAGTGGCAAATTTTAATAAAGTTAATGTCCAGTTTTAATAATTATATTTTATAATACTAAAGCTAAGCAAGCACAATATGTAAAGGCATAATTAGTAAAATAAATAATATTATTTAATTCTGAGTTGACCAGATTCGAACTGATATAAGCCATTACCAAAAAATGGTGTTTTCCCAAGTTAAACTACAACTCAATTTTTTTTTTTAAGGCCTCACCACCTATTTGATGTCAGCTATTTTGACATCAATAAGATGTTGTTTGTTATTTTGCTAAACCTATTACAAACATAAACATATTTATAAAAATTATAGCAAATTGTTAAGGAGGTAAGAAATATTATGCCGAAAACTGGAATTGAACCAATATCTAAATCTTACAAGGAATTCATTTTACCTATTAAACTATTTCGGCCTTTGCCTTGGGAGAGAATTGAACTCACATATCTATATCTTCAGAATAGCGCTTTGACCACTAAGCAACCGAGGCTTTTATTAAAATCATAAATTTTAAATTAAATTGGAGAAAGATAGAGTCGAACTATCATATTTGTAATGCAAATACAACTGATTACCATTATCAGATTTCCCCTTTTAATTTTAACATTTAAGCCTTAGCTTACTATGCTAATGTTTGTATATATGCTTAGCTATAATTTAGCTAAATAGGCACATATTGTTTATATATTATTTACTTGTTCAGAGCAAAGCTCAGCTCTATTTCAAGTCTCTGAGCGAAGATATTGAATTACAATTGTCTATCTGTCTTCTACCTATTCTCTTTATCTTTATATAAAAAGAGTGAGTGGCTTGCGTTGATCTCTGTTGATCTAGATCAGCATCAAAGAACAAGTTTGTTTATTGTTAATTTATTAAAATTTATATAAATTAGAGTAACTAATGATCGAAGTTATTCGATTTGCAAACATTTGAGCAAAGCTCATCTCCTGCTGATTTTCGATCAACTCCAATCATTCTGATGCTAAAATGGTCCAGGTGAGATGAAAAATTTAGATATTATTATTTATTTAATAAAAATATTAATAAAAATATACTCTTTTAATTTAAGGGGGTAATTTAAGCATTATTTTTATTTCTAGAAATGAAGATAGGTGCTACCATAGCTAATAATAAAATAACACTAGTAATTATTAATAAGAATGCACCAGTAGTGTAAAGGTGTTGTCCTATAGCTTCAATTTGTAAGAAATTAGTAAATGTAGTATCAGCAATATTAGGATAATAGGCAGTATTAACTGAATTAATAGCAGATATTTCAGAATTAAATAATAAACCATTAAAATTAGTTAAAGTTTCTAATAATATAGAAATTATAGATACATTATTAATACTAAAGGGCATTATAGTAAAAATTTCATAAATAAATAATGATCCTATTGCTATTGCTAAAGGTAAATTTTTCGTATATTGTGATCCAGTTTCTAATATATCTGTATATTTTATATTTATCATCATAATTACAAAAAGGAATAATACTGTAATAGCTCCTACATATACTATAATATAAGATATACCTATAAAACCTACACCTAATAAAATTAAATATCCAGCAGCATATACAAATACAGAAATTAAAAAAATTACAGCTATAACAGGATTTTTAGATGTTATAACTAACACACTAGAAAGTAAAGTACCAAAAGCTAATATATCTATTAAAATATTTTTCATTTGTTTTTTATTTTTATTTTTTTTTTTATCATTATTTCTATTACCTTGTCAAAGGTTCCAAACCTCTTTATTTTTATAAATAGAGTAAAACTTATAACCTCCAGTCACTCTTGCCTAATACCTATTCTTACTCTTTTTAAAGAATGGTAAGACAATAATGGTTAATAATGAAAGTTGATACTATTTACAATAATTATTAAGTATGGCTTTATAGAAAGGAGTGATTTTTTATTCATAAATTTAACTTAATAATGAATTATTTTATTAAAAATGAATAAGTTTATACTTTATATTTTTTAACTTTCAATGAAGATTTTTAGTTATTTGATATTTTTTGCCGACCTCAGATCCTGAGTTTTGCTCAACTATTCTCATTCTTTAATAAGATTAGAGATT
>Ga0210389_10000610_pt1 | contig 31401 bp, 25 predicted proteins | sample IncBWH28OmetaG_FD_160127 | JGI IMG/M metagenome (GOLD analysis project Ga0210389, IMG submission 160127) | Forest soil microbial communities from Barre Woods Harvard Forest LTER site, Petersham, Massachusetts, United States - Inc-BW-H-28-O ... | reverse complement strand
GATCGCTGACGCCGCGGCCCTCACCGAGCCACCCGAGCCAGTCGGCGCGTACCTCTCCACACGTGGCCGGTTCAATGACGACGTCACGGCCGCCATCGCCGGCCAAGTTGGCCGACTGTGGGGACTGACGGCCGCGTTGACCACTGACGAGCGCACGGGCCTGACCGGCGGCCAGTACACCGCGCCGCTTCGCGAGGACATGCTGCGCGCCTTGAGCCAGTCGGAGCCGCCCGATACCCGCAACGGACTGGCTCAGCAGCGCCTGGCGATCGTGGGGAACACCATCAAGGACTTGTTCGGGGCCGTGACAATCGTCAACCCGGGCGGCTCGTACACGCTGGCCACCGAGCACAGTCCCCTTCCGCTGGCGCTGCACAACGGCCTGGCTGTTCCCATCCGGGTCAAGCTGCAGGTGGACGCGCCACCCGGGATGACCGTCACAGACGTCGGCCAGATCGAGCTGCCACCGGGATACCTGCCGCTGCGCGTACCGATCGAAGTGCACTTCACCCAGCGAGTCGCGATCGACGTCGCGCTGCGCACCCCGGACGGCATGCGGCTGGGTGAGCCGGTGCGGCTCTCGGTGCACTCCAACGCCTACGGCAAGGTGCTGTTCGCGATCACGCTGACCGCTGCAGCGGTGCTGGTGATGCTGGCGGGACGACGGCTTTGGCACCGTTTCCGTGGCCAGCCCGATCGAGCCGACCTGGACCGCCCCGACCCGCCCGTCGCCCGACGCGCGGACGGGGGGCGCGGGATCGACCATCGGGTCGATGAAGCGCACCACGTATGAACAGCGCTCCCCGGCGGCCGCAGGCAGCAGCACCACCGCAGCGACGGCCACCGCAACAGCCACGGCCACAGCCACGCCGCCCCGGCTCGCCGCCAACTGGGCCAATTCCTCCGGTGCCGGAGCTGCCTCGTCAACGCCCCGAACTGTCCGACGCCGCGTTGGTTTCGCGGTCGTGGGCGATGGCCTTCGCAACACTGATCAGCCGGATCACCGGCTTCGCCAAGATTGTGCTGCTGGCCGCCATCCTGGGCGCCGCGCTGGCCAGCTCCTACTCGGTGGCCAATCAGCTGCCGGCACTGATCGCCGCGCTCGTGCTGGAGGCGACGTTCACCGCGATCTTCGTGCCCGTGCTGACCCGTGCCGAGCAAGGCGACCCCGACGGCGGCGCGGCATTCGTGCGGCGCCTCGTCACGTTGGTGACCGCGCTGCTGCTGGTTGCCACGACACTGTCGGTGCTTGCCGCGCCGCTGCTGGTGCGGCTGATGTTGGGCCGCAACCCGCAGGTCAACGAGCCCCTGACCATCGCATTCGCTTACCTGCTGCTGCCCCAGGTGCTCGCCTACGGTCTGACGTCGGTGTTCATGGCGATCCTGAACACCCGCAACGTATTCGGGCCGACGGCCTGGGCGCCTGTCGTCAACAATATCGTCGCGATCGCCACCCTGGGCGTATACCTTGCGGTCCCCGGCGAACTTTCGGTCGACCCGGTCCAGATGGGCAACACCAAGCTGCTGGTGCTCGGGATCGGCACCAACTTGGGGGTGTTCGCGCAGGTCGCGGTACTGCTGGTAGCACTGCGGCGCGAGCACATCAGCCTGCGCCCGCTGTGGGGAATCGATCAGCGGCTCAAGCGCTTCGGCACGATGGCCACCGCGATGGTGCTCTACGTGGTGATCAGTCAGCTCGGCCTGGTGGTCGGCAACCAGATCGCCAGCACCGCAGCGGCTTCCGGCCCCGCGATCTACAACTACACCTGGCTGGTCCTGATGCTGCCGTTCGGCATGATCGGGGTAACGGTGCTGACCGTCGTGATGCCACGGCTGAGCCGCAACGCCGCCGCCGACGACACCCGGGCCGTGCTCGCCGACCTGTCGCTGGCCACCCGGCTGACGTTGATCACGCTGATCCCGATCGTGGCGTTCATGACCGTCGGGGGGCCGGCGATCGGCAGCGCATTGTTCGCCTACGGCCATTTCGGTGGGGTCGACGCCGGCTACTTGGGCGCCGCGATCGCATTGTCGGCGTTCACCTTGATTCCATATGGACTGGTGCTGTTGCAGTTACGCGTGTTCTACGCCCGCGAGCAGCCGTGGACGCCGATCGTGATCATTCTCGTCATCACGGCCGTCAAGATCATCGGCTCGCTGCTGGCACCCCATGTCACTCACGACCCCAAGTTGGTCGCCGGTTACCTCGGGCTGGCCAACGGCCTCGGATTTCTGGCCGGCGCGATCGTCGGCTACATGCTGCTGCGGCGCGCACTCCTGCCGGCCGGTGGCCACCTGGTCGGCGTCGAGGAGATGCGCACCATCCTGGTGACCGTTGCCGCCTCGTTGCTTGCCGGTCTGCTCGCACACGTGGCCGATCGGCTGTTGGGACTGGGCAAGTGGACAGCCGACGGTGGCGGTGCGGGTTCGCTGCTGCGATTGTTGGTGCTGGCGACGATCATGCTGCCGATCATGGCGGTGGTCATGGTCCGCGCCCAGGTCCCCGAGGCGCAAGCAGCGGTGCGCGCCGTCCGGCGCCGGATCACCGGGCAGCGTGACGCGCTGCTGCTCCCGCAACCAACTCTGCCCAGCCAGAGCGCGGTCACGTACCCTGAGCAGAGGAATTCATCTCAGCCGGTGGTAAATGCGGTCCAGGAGCCGATCCGGCGCAAGCCTCTGGAACGGGCAGCTACAGCCCGGATAGCGAAAGGACTGGAGGTGACCGACCGCCCACGGGAGAGCGCCGCATCCAGCTCCGCGTCAGGCGCCGAGTTGCCTCGGCCGGCCGCAGACGACTTCCAGCCCGACATTCCGGCCGACGTCGAGTCTGGTCCTCCTTCCAAGACACGCCCGCCTGACCTCGTGAACGGCGATCTTCCCGGCGAGGCGGGCCGCGGACCAACTCCCTTGGACGCCCCCCTCGAGCGAGGTGGGGAATCGTCTGTGCACCCCGACGATGTCCACTTGGTTCCTGGTGCCCGCATCGCCAGCGGCCGCTATCGGCTGTTGGTCTTCCACGGCAGCGCACCCCCGTTGCAGTTCTGGCAGGCGCTAGACACCGCGCTGGACCGGCAGGTGGCGCTCACCTTCGTCGACCCCGACGGGTCCCTGCCCGCCGACGTCCTGCAGGAGATTCTGTCGCGCACCTTGCGGCTCAGCCGGATCGACAAGCCCGGTATCGCCCGAGTGCTCGACGTCATCCACACCGGGTCTGGCGGCTTGGTGGTCTCGGAGTGGATTCGCGGCGGTTCGTTGCAGGAGGTTGCCGACACCGCACCGTCGCCCGTCGGGGCCGTCCGCGCGATGCAGTCGTTGGCCGCGGCAGCCGACGCCGCCCACCGCGCCGGTGTCGCGTTGTCGGTCGATCACCCCAGCCGGGTGCGCGTCAGCATCGGCGGCGATGTCGTGCTGGCGTACCCGGCGACGATGCCCGACGCCAACCCGGAGGACGACATCCGCGGGATCGGTGCCGCGCTGTACGCCCTGCTGGTCAATCGGTGGCCATTGCGGGAGTTTGGGGTGCGCAGCGGGCTCGCGCCAGCCAAGCGGGATGCCGCGGGCCTTCCCATCGAACCCACCGTCATCGACCGCGACATTCCGTTCCAGATTTCCGCTGTCGCCGTCCGGGCGGTTCAAGAGGATGGCGGGATACGCAGTGCCTCAACGCTTTTAAACCTATTGCAGCAGGCGACCGCGGTCGCCGACCGCACCGAGGTGCTCGGTCCGATCGAGGAACTCCCGCCGCCGGCCACCTCCCGACAGCCCGCTGCTCGCAACTCGGGCGCCTTCGCCGACCGGCGCCGCAACCTGGTGATCGGTACCACCGCGGCGGCCGCGATCATCGTGGTGGCCCTGCTCGTCCTGGCGTCGGTGGTGAAGGGGATCTTCGGCAACCTGGGCGGCGGCCTCAACAACGACAAGCTCGGGTTGAACACGCCGACGTCATCGACCTCGTCGGGAGAGGTCAGTTCCGCACCTGCCGGCAGTGTCGTCAAACCCACCAAGGCCACGGTCTTCTCCCCCGACGGCGACGCCGACAACCCGGGCCAGGCCGGGCTGGCGATCGATGGTGACCCAGCCACCTCCTGGCAAACCGACGTTTACACGGACGCTGTCCCGTTCCCCAGTTTCAAGAAGGGGGAGGGGTTGATGTTGCAGCTGCCCAACCCCGCGGTGGTCGGCGCGGTCACCATCGACACGCCCAGCACCGGGACCAAGGTGGAGATTCGTTCGGCATCAAGTCCGTCGCCGGCAGCGCTGGAAGACACCAAGGTGCTCGCTCCGGCTACGGCGCTAAAACCCGGTCATAACGTCATCAAGGTCAGCACCAGCACATCGACGTCGAATCTGTTGGTGTGGATTTCCACGTTGGGAACCACCGACGGCAAGAGCCGCGCCGAGATCTCGGAGATCACGGTTCAGGCCGCCTCCTAACACATCTTGACGCCGGGCGCGTTAGCCCATCCGAGTGAAGTGCTGCGCGACAACCGATTGGTTACTGTCCCGGCCGTGGGCTTAGGGGGCAACACCCAGCGGGAACGCAGTGACGCCGAGCTGCTGGCCGCCCACGTCGCCGGGGACCGCTACGCCTTCGCTGAGTTGTTTCACCGTCATCAACGGCAGCTGCACCGGCTTGCGCGGCTCACCACCCGCACGCCCGAGGATGCCGAAGACGCGTTGCAGGACGCGATGCTCTCGGCACATCGCGGCGCCAGCTCTTTTCGGTACGACGCCGCGGTCCACAGTTGGCTGCACCGCATCGTGGTCAACGCCTGCCTCGACCGGCTGCGTCGCGCCAAAGGCCACCCGACCACCCCGCTTGAGGACATCTACCCGGTAGCCGATCGGACGGCTCAGGTCGAGACGGCGATTGTGGTGCAGCAGGCAATGATGCGGCTTCCCGTCGAGCAACGAGCCGCGTTGGTGGCCGTCGACATGCAGGGCTACTCGATCGCCGACACCGCGCAGATACTGGACGTCGCCGAGGGCACCGTCAAGAGCCGATGCGCGCGCGGCCGCGTCCGGCTCGCCCAGCTGCTCGGCTACCTCAACACCACTGCCGGTCAGCGCTAGCGCTGCCCGCCTGGGCTGTGCATGGCCATCAGACTGTGCATGACGGACACTGGGGCGGATGAGTGCAGCCGACGAAGATCCTGGAGATCCGGGTGCAGGCGCCGACACGCCGCTGACGGCAGAACTCCTCGCCGATTTACAGGCCGGTCTGGTCGATGACGACGCCGCCGCTCGGGTACGCCGACAAGTCCGCGAAGACGCGGAGGCAGCGGGCGTCCTTCGCGCTTTGAACCAGGTGCGCAGTGATGTCGCCGCCGTGGGTGCCGACCCGGCCTCGGCGCCGGACACTCCCCCGGCCGTGACCGCCAGAATTTCCGCGGCGTTGCGCTCAGCGAGCGGACCAGCCACCGGCGGCGCCGCTCACTCGGTCCGGCCGCACATGCGCCCAGCCCGACTGATCGCGGGCGCGGCCGGTTTCTGCGCCGTGGTCGCCGCGATCGGCTTTGGCACGGCCGCACTGGTCAACGCACCCGCACCAACACCGAGCTCACAGATCACCGCCGAGCACATCACGGTGTCAACACCGCCGATGGTGATCCCGCTATCGCAGGCCCAGATCCTCGGGCTGCTCAACCGCAGTCCCGATTACGGCCCGCTCAATGACCCGGCGCGGCGCGCCTCCTGCCTGACAGGCCTCGGTTATCCGGCATCCACTCAGGTGCTCGGTGCACAGCAGATCGACATCAACGCCCGCCCCGGCGTACTGCTGGTGCTGCGCGGCGACACGCCCGACAACCTGGTGGTCTTGGCGGTGGCACCGAATTGCAGCGCGGCCGATACCGGCCTGCTGGCCAGCACCCAAGTCCCCCGCGCCTAGTCTTGTGCCACGTGTGGCGAAACACGCGCGGGAACAGCCGCGCCTACGCTGGCGTTCGTAGACGTAGTTTTGAGTACTTGAAAGGTTCGCATGACTGACGCTGCTTCTGTTCATGACACCGTGCACGACGTGATCGTCATCGGATCCGGCCCCGCTGGGTACACGGCTGCCCTCTACGCCGCCCGCGCGCAGCTGGCGCCGCTGGTCTTCGAGGGCACCTCCTTCGGGGGCGCGTTGATGACCACAACCGAGGTGGAGAATTACCCCGGCTTTCGCGACGGCATCACCGGCCCGGAACTGATGGACGAGATGCGCGAGCAAGCGCTGCGGTTCGGCGCGGACCTACGGATGGAAGACATCGAGTCCGTGTCGCTGGAGGGACCGGTCAAGTCGGTCGTCACCGCTGACGGGCAGACCTATCGGGCCCGGGCAGTCATCCTCGCGATGGGTGCGGCCGCGCGCTACCTGCAGGTTCCCGGCGAGCAGGAGTTGCTGGGACGTGGCGTCAGTTCCTGTGCCACCTGCGACGGGTTCTTCTTCCGCGATCAAGACATCGCCGTCATCGGCGGCGGTGACTCGGCGATGGAAGAGGCCCTCTTTCTGACCCGGTTCGCCCGCAGCGTGACGCTCGTGCACCGTCGCGACGAGTTCCGGGCCTCGAAGATCATGCTTAATCGCGCCCGCAACAACGACAAGATCAAGTTCATCACCAACCACACCGTGATCGCGGTCGACGGCGAGGCAACGGTGACCGGATTACGGTTGCGCGACACCGTAACCGGCAAGGAAACCACGCTGGCGGTGACCGGCGTTTTCGTCGCAATCGGTCACGAGCCGCGTTCCAGCCTGGTGCGCGATGTCATCGACATCGACCCCGAGGGCTACGTGCTGGTTCAGGGACGCACCACGAGCACTTCGGTGGTAGGTGTGTTCGCCGCAGGCGATCTGGTGGACCGCACCTACCGGCAGGCGGTCACCGCGGCAGGCAGTGGCTGCGCCGCGGCCATCGACGCCGAACGTTGGCTGGCCGAGCACGCGGATTCCGGCGCCGCCGGCGACGGTGCAGCGGCGGGAACCGCTGACAGTACCGACACATTGATAGGAGCACCACGATGACCAGCGCCGAGAATGCCGGGGCCACAATAGAAGTCTCCGACGCGTCCTTCTCCACCGACGTCCTGTCCAGCAATAAGCCTGTGCTGGTTGACTTTTGGGCGACCTGGTGTGGGCCGTGCAAGATGGTCGCTCCGGTGCTCGAGGAGATCGCGGCAGAGCGAGCGGAACAACTCACCGTCGCCAAGCTGGACGTGGACAATAACCCGCAGACAGCGCGCGACTTCCAGGTGGTGTCGATCCCAACGATGATCCTCTTCAAGGACGGCCAGCCGGTTAAGCGGATCGTCGGTGCTAAGGGTAAAGCGGCGTTGCTGCGCGAACTTTCCGACCTGGTCCCCAACGTCAGCTGACAGCGGCCGCCTGGATCGTGGCACCACACCCCGCAATTAGCCTGGGGTTTTCCCGAAATCGACAATGATCTGCGACAATAACCACTAGTTGTTGTGCATATGTCAGCGTGTCAGCGAGTCCCGGAGGGCCCTTGGTATGCCGAGTCCGCGCCGCGAAGACGGCGACGCGCTGCGCTGTGGGGACCGTAGCGCAGCTGTCACCGAGATCCGGGCCGCGCTATCTGCGCTGGGGCTGCTGGACAATCCCGACGAAAACCTGACCACTGGTAGGCATGTGTCGCTCGACCTGTTCGACGCCGAGCTCGACCACGCAGTGCGCGCCTTCCAGCAGCATCGCGGACTGCTCGTGGACGGCGTTGTGGGCGAGGCCACTTACCGGGCGTTGAAGGAAGCCTCCTACCGGCTGGGTGCCCGCACGCTGTATCACCAATTCGGCGCCCCACTTTACGGTGACGACGTTGCCACCCTGCAGGCCCGGCTGCAGGACCTCGGTTTCTACACCGGTCTGGTTGACGGATATTTCGGCTTGCAGACCCACAACGCGTTGATGTCGTACCAGCGTGAGTGCGGGCTTGCCGCTGACGGTATCTGTGGCCCGGAAACGTTGCGGTCCTTGTACTTTCTGAGTTCGCGGGTCACCGGCGGCTCACCACACGCGATTCGCGAGGAAGAGCTGGTTCGCCGATCCGGCCCGAAACTATCTGGCAAGCGGATCATTATCGATCCGGGTCGCGGCGGCGCGGACCACGGTCTGATCACGCAAGGTCCAGCCGGACCGATAAGCGAAGCAGATGTGTTGTGGGACTTGGCAAGTCGGCTTGAGGGGCGGATGACCGCCATTGGCATGGAAACCTTCCTGTCCCGGCCGACCAATCGCAGCCCGTCGGACACCGAACGTGCCGCTACTGCCAATAATGTTGGCGCAGACCTGATGATCAGCCTGCGCTGCGAAACTCACGCCAACCCTGCGGCTAACGGCGTAGCCTCCTTCCATTTCGGCAACTCGCATGGTTCGGTCTCCACCATCGGCCGCAATCTCGCCGACTTCATTCAGCGAGAAGTGGTGGCCCGCACCGGGTTACGGGATTGTCGTACGCATGGCCGCACATGGGATCTGCTCAGGCTGACTCGGATGCCGACCGTTCAGGTCGACGTCGGTTACATCTCCAACCAACGCGATCGTGCGATGCTGGTTTCGACCCAGACTCGCGATGCCATTGCCGAGGGCGTCCTCGCCGCGGTCAAGCGACTCTATCTGCTGGGCAAGAATGATCGGCCCACCGGCACGTTCACCTTTGCCGAGTTGCTTGCGCACGAACTATCCGTCGAACGGGCCAGCAGGCTCGGCGGTTCTTAACCTTCTGAGGACACGTTTCCTGCCGTTGACCCCGCCCCGACCGGCTGTTGCAGCTGAGCATTTGCCAGCAGACGCTCCAAGGCGGCCTCGACTTCGGCTTTCCACTCCAGCCCCTTGTCCAACTCAAGCCGCAGCCGGGGGAAGTACGGGTGGGGCGCCACCACCACGAAACCCACGTCCTTCAAGAACTCCGCGTCGATGATGCAGTGGTCGACCGAACAGTCACCCAGAGCCTCCAACACCGGCCGCACGTCGGGGTCCACCGTCCGCGGATCCTGCAACTCGCTGGCCGCCGCGGTGCGGCCAAAAGCCTCCAGCGCCCGCACTCCGCGCCGGACCAACTCGTCGATCACCTGGGCGATGAGGCTGTGTGGCAGATCATCGGCGGCTTGCCCGAGCTCGACCCCCATTGACGTCAGCAGCACCGCGTCCGCGGACACCGGCGCGGTGGGAAACCGGTGCGCCCGAGGTACCGCCCCCGGCGGAGCGTAGAGCACATATCCCAAGCACGGTGGCTCGGAGTGGCTGCGTTCGTCGGGCACCGCCGTTGCGACCTGACCGCACGAACCCCACTCCAGCATCACCATCGACAACCAGGCTTCCTTTTCGAATTCAGGGTCAGCGAGGTGGTCTTGGTTACCGAGGGTCGCCGGGTCGACCTCCCAGAAGACGCAGCAGCGCGCATGCTTGGGGAGCTGCTCGAAAGCTTCGAGCCGCAGCGGTGTGATTCGAGCGGACACTAGCCTCCTGGCCTCCGTGCGGTACTGCTGCCAATTGCCCCAGCAGCCTCTCCAGAATAGGAGAGTTGGTTGTCATCGGGCCAGTCTTGCCGCTGCCACCCGAACTGCCTCGCCAGAACAACCTTCGGCCGCCGGCCGCAGCCGGCTGGATATCGAAATCGGTTGACGCACACCGGGTCTCCGTCGGATTGTGGTGACTTTCGCACGCCGAAATCGTCGCAGTGTCACAGTGACGTAATTACAGAATATTCCTGGTCATGTCTTGGACGGAGTCATCATGTCGACAATCCGCTGCAGATCCTCCACCGAGCCGAACTCCACTACAATCTTGCCTTTCCGTTTGCCGAGGCTGACCGTCACCCGGGTGTCGAACGTGTTCGACAGTCGCTCAGCAACGTCTTGGAGGCCGGGCATCTGAATCGGCTTGCGCCGCGGGGGCGCCGGCGTTGTCGTGTCGCCGCGATTGGCCAGGGTAACCGCTTCCTCGGTGGCTCGCACCGACAACCCCTCCGCGACGATCCGGCTGGCCAGTTCTTCCTGCGCATCGACGCCGGCCTCCAGGGAAAGCAGAGCCCGGGCATGGCCAGCAGACAGCACGCCCGCCGCCACCCGGCGCTGAACCGGGATCGGCAGCTTGAGCAACCGGATCATGTTGGTGATCAGTGGTCGCGAGCGTCCGATACGGGCCGCCAGTTCATCGTGGGTGACGCCGAACTCGTCGAGCAGCTGCTGGTAGGCCGCCGCCTCTTCCAGGGGGTTCAGCTGCACCCGATGGATGTTCTCCAACAGGGCGTCGCGGAGCAGGTTGTCGTCGTCAGTCGCGCGCACGATGGCCGGGATGGTGGCCAGGCCTGCCTCCTGGGCCGCCCGCCAGCGCCGCTCCCCCATCACGATCTGGTAGCGGGCGCCGTCGCGCGCTCCGTCGGCTGCCCGTACCACGATGGGCTGCAACAGTCCGAATTCGCGAATGGAGTGCACTAGCTCGGACAGCGACTCTTCGTCGAACACCTGGCGCGGCTGGCGGGGGTTGGGCTCGATGTCGGTCGGCGCGATCTCGCGGTATACCGCGCCCATCGCCGCGGCGTCCGGCCCGGAGGCCGCAGCTCCCCCAATCAGGACATCCGCGGCCGCGCTCCCCATCCGCGGGCCGAGCGTTGCCGGTCCGGAGTCGGCATCCGCCGGACCGGTGGGGATCAGCGAAGCCAGTCCCCGGCCGAGGCCACCCTTCTTACGCAACGGCTGTGTCATGGTTGTCCCTTCGCGGATGGTGGCTGATCGCGGTCGGCGAGTTCGCGGCTGGCGTCGAGATAGCTCATCGCGCCACGCGAACCGGGGTCGTAGTCGATGATCGTCATGCTGTAGCCGGGCGCCTCGGAGACCTTGACGCTGCGCGGGATTACCGTGCGCAACACCTTGCTTCCGAAGTACCGGCGAACCTCTTCGGCCACCTGGTCGGCGAGCTTTGTCCGGCCGTCGTACATGGTCAGGATTACGGTGCTGACGTCGAGCCGGGGATTGAGGTGGGCCTTCACCATCTCGATGTTGCGCATCAGTTGGGATACACCCTCGAGCGCGTAGTACTCGCACTGAATCGGGATCATCACCTCTGGCGCGGCGACGAGCGCGTTGATGGTCAGCAGCCCGAGTGACGGAGGGCAGTCGACGAAGACGTAGTCGAAGTCGAAATTGTCCAACTCGGCCAAGGCGGTGCGCAATCGGTTCTCGCGCGCCACCATGCTCACCAATTCGATCTCGGCGCCGGCCAGATCGATCGTCGCGGGTATGCAGAACAGTCGCTCGCTGTGCGGGCTGCGTCGCAACGCGCTCTGCAATCCAACCTCACCCAGCAGTACCTCGTACGAGGAGGGTGTGCCCGACTGCCGGTCGGTGATCCCAAGTGCCGTGCTCGCGTTGCCCTGGGGATCGAGGTCGATGACGAGCGTCTTGAGCCCTTGCACCGCAAGCGCCGCTGCGAGGTTGACCGCGGTGGTGGTTTTGCCCACACCGCCCTTCTGGTTCGCGATGGTGAACAGCCGGCGGTGGCGCGGCCGCGGGAGCGGCTCGTGGGTGGTGTGCAGGACCCGCATCGCGCGTTCCGCGGCGGCGCCGATCGGCGTGTCGAGTTCGTCCGATGTTTCACGTGAAACATCGGGCATCGCGGCGCGCGCCGGTGGTATCTCCTCCGGCACGTCCGGTGCTGCCGGCTCCTCGTGCGGGGTACTCGTTGACGCGGGAGGCGCGCCGCTCCAACCTCTGGGAGAACTCATCGCGTTGCCCTGTTCGTCACTCGCGCCGGCCTGTTTCGCGCGGACTTTCCGCGCCGCGCCAACACCACGGTTGACGGCGGACGCAAGTAGTTCGCGCCACATGTGACCACCCTGACATCAACCGCGCCCATCGCGACCATCACACGCCGGTGCTGCTGGACTTCGTCGGGAGCACGCTCCCCCTTGATCGCGAGCATCCGCCCCTCCGGCCGTAGCAACGGCATACTCCACTTCGTCAATTTGTCCAACGATGCCACCGCGCGTGACACCGCGACATCTTTCTCGCCGATCTGCTCGCGGACCCACGGGTCCTCGGCGCGTCCGCGCACCACCTCGACGGGCAGGCTGAGTTCCGCAACAACCTCACGGAGGAAGTCGCTGCGGCGCAGTAGCGGTTCGAGGAGGACGATCTGCAGATCGGGCCGGGCGATCGCCAACGGCAGCCCCGGCAGGCCGGCCCCGCTACCGATGTCCACCACCCGGTCTCCCGGATCGAGGAGTTCGTTCACCACCGCACTGTTCAGGAGGTGCCGTTCCCAAAGCCGGTCGACCTCGTGTGGTCCCAGGAGTCCGCGTTCCACTGCGGCGCCGGCCAACACCTCGGCATACCGCTGGGCGATCTCGAGCCGCGGCCCGAAGACCGCGGACGCGGCCTCGGACCAAGTACCGGCCGGTGCCGCCGGGGACCCCGTCTCCTCGCAACGGCCGACATGTTTCACGTGAAACATCCTCTGGTCTTCTCGGGCCTCGCTCGTCGCCCGTATGAACTACATAGTTGTAACTCAACCCACCTAGTCGTGCAGAACAACAACCCGGCGGGACGGCTCCACGCCCTCGCTTTCGCTGTGCACTCCGGGCACCGCCGCAACGGCATCGTGGACGATCTTGCGCTCGAACGGTGTCATCGGAGTGAGCTCCTCGCGCTCACCCGTCTTGAGCACCCGCTGCGCCACCTTGTCGCCCAGCGCGGCCAGTTCGTCGCGGCGCCGCCGCCGCCAGCCCGCGATGTCGAGCATCAGCCGGCTCCGCACGCCGGTCTTCTGGTGTACCGCCAGGCGCGTGAGTTCTTGCAGAGCGTCGAGCACCTCGCCTCCGCGGCCGACCAGTTTGTTCAAGTCTTCGCTGCCGTCGATGCTCACCACAGCGCGGCTGCCTTCGACGTCCAGATCGATGTCGCCGTCAAAGTCCAGCAGGTCCAATAGCTCTTCCAGATAGTCACCGGCGATCTCCCCCTCCGCGACCAACCGGTCCTCAAGGTCCTCGGCATCGTCGGCGCCGGCATCCGCCGTCGCCTCGTCCTCCGAAACATCCTCAACATCCTCAACCGATAATTGCGTGTCTAGTTCTGCATCGGCGTCGCGCTCGGTAGCGGTCTCAGCGTCCGTCATTGCTTTCCCTCTTCCTCATCCACGGGTCCGTGTTGTGGTCGGTCGCTCCTCCGACCCGACCCCCGTAAAGCTCTGGCACCCTCGTCAGCGTTTACGCCGCTTCGGTCGCGCCCCCGGACGCGGAGTGCGGTTGGTCGGACTGTTGTTCCGCGTCGCTGTTGGCATGTTCGCGTCCGTCGTTGCCGCTGGTGTTTCAGCCGCCTCGTCGTCCGAGCCGTCGGCAGCCCCAGTGCCCCCGGCACCCCCAGAATCGGCGGACGAACCATCACCGCTTGCCGGTGCCGCCTTGGGTGCGCGTTTCGGCTTGGCGCCCGGCGCCGGCGCGTTCGCCGCCCGGCGCTGGATCACTTCTTGCTTCTTGGCCTCGTCCTCTTTTTCGATCATGTTGAACACGTAGTGCTGCTGGCCGAAGGTCCAGATGTTGTTCGCGAACCAATACAAGATGATCGCCAGCGGAAGAAACGGTCCGCCGACGACCACGCCGAGCGGAAACACGTACAGCGCGAGTTTGTTCATCATCGCGGTCTGCGGATTGGCGGCCGCCTCGGGACTCTGCCGTGCCACCGACGCGCGGCTGTTGAAGTACGTCGCAATGCCGGCCATGATCATCACCGGAGCACCCACAGCGATCACCGCGGGGCGGCTGAAGTGGGTGAACGCGTCCAACCCGGCGTGCTGCGTCATGAACGCGCCGATCGGGGCGCCCCACAGGTTCGCGTCCAGGAAGTGGCCCACGTCGGCCGGGGTAAACACGTAGTTCCCCGTCATCCGGTTCTCGATCACCGACATGTGCGGCTGGCCGAAACCCCCGGTTGTGCGGTTGAACGATCGCAACACGTGATACAGACCCAGGAACACCGGGATCTGCGCAAGCATCGGCAGGCAACCCAGGATGGGGTTGAACCCGTGCTCGCGTTGCAGCTTCTGCATCTCAAGCGCCATCCGCTGACGGTCCTTGCCGTACTTCTTTTGCAGCGCCTTGATCTGTGGTTGCAGTTCTTGCATCTGCCGGGTGGTGCGGATCTGGCGCACGAACGGCTTGTAGAGCAGCGCGCGCAAGCTGAATACCAAGAACATCACCGACAGCGCCCATGCGAAAAAGTTCGATGGCCCCAGCAGAGCGGCGAACAGCTTGTACCAGACCCACATGATCCACGACACCGGGTAGTAGACGAAGTCGAGGCTGAACGGATCAAACGACAAAAGACTCACCTTCCCCTAGCTCCGCGGGGCGGCCCCATGCCTTGCTGGTGCCATCGGAGCCCGCCAGGCGGCCCTGGCGATTTGGAACGCGCTCCGGTATCGGATCCCATCCACCCCGATGCCATGGTCCGCACTTGGCGAGTCTGGCCGCGGCCAACCAACTCCCCCGGATCAGGCCGTACTCGGTCAGTGCATCGACGGCGTACTGGCTACAGGTCGGAACAAAACGGCAAGACGCCGGCCGCAGCGGCGAAACCATGTGCCGGTAAAGCTGGATCAGAAAAACCAGTCCGCGAACACAGGCCTTAGCCGTACCCCGGACGCCCGACTGCAACCGCGACAGGCTCACCGGTCTGTTCCCGCCATCTCGAAAGCACGTCGCAAGCCGCTTCGCAACTGTTGCTCCAACCATGCCGACGATACGTGGCGGCTGCTTGGCAGCGCGCGGATCACCACCTGATCGGATTGATGAAGGTCGCCGAGCATGGTTCGAGCGACGTGCCGTAGCCGACGCGCAACCCCATGGCGTTCGACGGCGGAACCCACCGGCTTGGAGATGATCAGACCGACGCGCGGGCCATTGGTCACCTCGCGGCTGCTCCCGCGCCGCACGTGAACAACAATGTCGGGCTGCGCGGTGCGCATCCCGTACTTCACCGTTGCGTCAAACTCAGCGGACCGCCTCATGCGGTTGCGTGCGGAAAGCACCGCCAACGAACCCGACGTTACGATCAGGCAGATAACGCTCGCCGGCCTTTGCGGCGCCGATTGGACACGACCGAACGTCCAGCGCGGGTCCGCATCCGTAGACGGAAGCCGTGCACGCGGGCTCGGCGCCGGTTATTCGGCTGGAAGGTCCGCTTGCCCTTGGCCACGGCGTTCTCCTCGTTGTATCGAGCTCAAACATCTGAGCCGTCCGACCACTTCACCAGTACGTCGGTCGGGAGTGGTCTTGCTGCTGGCCGGCGCGGTCCCCAAAACACATCATTTTGGGTCGCAGCCGTATCGCCGACTTTCGGGCGACTGTTTGAGGGTACTGACCAGCCTTCTCCGGGTCAAACCTGGCCTGCCCCAATGGAGCCGCCCAAACATTGTGTAAACGTGCGTTGTCATCAAAACCAACCCACGCGGTCGCCGCCGTAACCGAAACAAACCACAAAAGAACCCCTTTGGATGGAACAGAACGGTTGGCAGCCGGACGGAAAACTGTTAGCTTCAGCCAATGCCGTTTCAGACTGGGGCGGTGGTCGACAACGAAGCGAGGATGGCGGATCGACTAGCTGCCTAGACGACCTCCACCGGTTGTCTCCAGCACGAAGATCGCGAGCTGTTGCCGCTAGGCTCCAGCTCTCTCACGATCATCCTGTCCACACCTGTGTATAACTATGTGGACAGTTGCTTCTGTCGCCACCTCAACCCGCAATTCACGACAGCCAGGGAGATGCGTCGTTGACCGATGACCCCGGTTCAGGTTTCACGACAGTGTGGAATGCGGTCGTCTCCGAGCTCAACGGCGAGTCCACTTCGGACAACGGAATCACAAATCACACCACCCTCATCACGCCACTGACGCCTCAGCAACGAGCTTGGCTGAATCTCGTCCAGCCGCTCACCATCGTCGAGGGATTTGCTCTTCTATCGGTGCCAAGCAGCTTTGTCCAAAATGAAATCGAACGTCATCTGCGCACACCGATCACCGACGCACTCAGCCGGCGACTCGGACAGCAGATACAGCTCGGGGTCCGCATCGCACCGCCGCCCTCGGATGACGTCGATGACACCTCCTTCCCACAAACGGAAGCGTTTCCACAAACTGACGATCCCGGCCCAGAGACCGGCGCGGACTCCGACGAAGGCTACGAAAACGGCGAGCCCCTAGGCGGTGGTCAGCAAAGCTGGCCGGCTTACTTCACCCAACGCCCGCACGGCACCGAATCGGCCGCCGCCGGCGGAACGAGCCTCAACCGTCGCTACACCTTCGACACGTTTGTCATCGGTGCCTCCAATCGGTTCGCGCATGCCGCCACCCTGGCTATCGCCGAAGCTCCTGCCCGTGCCTACAATCCTCTGTTCATCTGGGGCGAGTCTGGCCTCGGCAAGACACACCTTTTGCACGCCGCCGGCAACTATGCGCAGCGACTGTTTCCGGGCATGCGCGTCAAGTACGTCTCGACCGAGGAATTCACCAACGACTTCATCAACTCCCTCCGCGATGACCGCAAGGTGGCTTTCAAACGCAGCTACCGCGATGTCGACGTACTCCTGGTTGATGACATCCAGTTCATCGAAGGCAAAGAAGGCATCCAGGAAGAGTTCTTCCACACCTTCAACACGTTGCACAACGCCAACAAGCAGATCGTCATCTCCTCTGACCGCCCGCCGAAGCAACTCGCCACCCTCGAAGACCGGCTAAGGACCAGGTTCGAGTGGGGACTGATCACCGACGTCCAGCCTCCTGAACTGGAGACCCGCATCGCCATCCTGCGCAAAAAAGCACAGATGGAACGCCTCGCGGTACCCGACGACGTACTCGAACTCATCGCCAGCAGTATCGAACGCAACATCCGCGAGCTCGAAGGGGCTCTCATTCGGGTTACCGCGTTTGCCTCGCTGAACAAGACTCCGATCGACAGGGCGTTGGCTGAGATTGTGCTTCGCGACCTGATCGCCGACGCCAGCACCATGCAGATCAGCGCGGCGACCATCATGGCCGCTACCGCCGAATATTTCGACACCACAGTCGAAGAGCTACGCGGCCCAGGCAAGACCCGAGCGCTGGCTCAGTCGCGACAGATCGCGATGTACCTGTGCCGCGAACTCACCGACCTGTCACTGCCCAAGATCGGTCAGGCATTCGGCCGTGACCACACCACAGTCATGTACGCCCAACGCAAGATCCTGTCGGAGATGGCCGAACGACGCGAGGTGTTCGATCACGTCAAGGAGCTCACAACTCGCATTCGGCAGCGCTCCAAGCGCTGACCCAGGCCACATTTCGCTACTTTTCCTGCAAAAAACTTCTGGCTCTCAAGTCACACCAGCCACGGTTTGGTGGTGTGGGCCACTCTGTGCACAAGCGACCCATACGTTGACCGGGCCTTCGGAATTTCGTGGACAACCGTACTCAATCCCCAACGGGCCAACACCGGCGACAAAGTTATCCACCTTTTCATCCACAACCCGGGCCCACCCTTAGCTGCATCGAGACCAGACTGTCCCCAGGATGCACACCCCTTAATACTGTTACTGAGATCTCTTCTACGTTTCTTCTTTGAAGAAGACCACTGGGGATGCCCGGTCAGACAGGGATCGGAACCTCTCGTTGACCAGGCTTGTCGGCCTTTGCGATTAGCTTTCAAGTTGGCGTCAGAAGATCTACGGTTGTTCTTCGACTGCCTTGCGGCCGTCGTGGCGCATAATGTGCCACCAGTTCGCCGCAGGCGGCTACGCACTGGATTTTGACTGCTAGGTGAGGGGAAGCCATGGACGCGGCGACGACAAGAGCTGGCCTCACCGACCTGAAGTTTCGCTTGGTGCGAGAGTCCTTTGCCGAGGCGGTGTCGTGGGTGGCGAAGAATTTGCCCACCAGGCCCGCGGTGCCGGTCCTTTCCGGAGTCTTGTTGACCGGCTCCGATGACGGTTTGACGATCTCGGGATTTGACTACGAGGTTTCCGCCGAGGCGCAAGTTGCTGCCGAAATTGCTTCTCCTGGAAGCGTTTTGGTATCCGGTCGGTTGTTATCCGACATCACCCGGGCGTTGCCCGACAAGCCGGTTGACTTTCACGCGGACGGTAACCGCGTCGCATTGACCTGCGGAAGCGCCAGGTTCTCGTTACCGACGATGGCCGTTGAGGATTACCCCACGCTGCCTACACTCCCGGAAGAGACCGGGACACTGCCGGCAGAAGTGTTCGCCGAGGCGATCAGTCAGGTTGCCATTGCGGCCGGGCGGGACGACACGTTGCCCATGCTGACCGGTATCCGAGTGGAGATTTCGGGTGAAACGGTGGTTTTAGCCGCCACCGACAGGTTCCGTCTGGCAGTTCGCGAGTTGACGTGGTCGGCGTTGTCGTCTGATGTCGAGGCGGCGGTGCTGGTGCCGGCCAAGACACTGGCTGAGGCCGCCAAGGCCGGCACCGACGGCTCCGACGTTCGTCTGTCGTTGGGAGCCGGCACGGGCGTCGGAAAGGACGGGCTGCTCGGCATCAGCGGTAACGGCAAGCGCAGCACCACTCGGCTTCTTGACGCCGAGTTCCCGAAGTTCCGGCAGTTATTGCCGCCCGAGCACAGTTCAGTGGCCACGATCAACGTGGCTGAGTTGACCGAAGCGATCAAGTTGGTTGCGTTGGTGGCGGACCGGGGCGCGCAGGTGCGCATGGAGTTCGCCGACGGGGTGTTACGCCTTTCGGCTGGCGCCGATGATGTGGGCCGGGCTGAAGAAGATCTTTCCGTTGACTATGCGGGAGAACCCTTGACCATCGCGTTCAATCCGACATATCTCACCGACGGGCTTGCATCAGTGCATTCCGAGCGGGTGTCGTTTGGTTTCACAACTCCGGGCAAACCGGCATTGCTGCGTCCGGCAGTTGACGGCAATGATCTTCCGACCGGCAGCGGTCCTTTTTCCGCGCTACCAACGGACTACGTCTACCTGTTGATGCCAGTTCGGTTGCCCGGGTAGGTGTACGTCAGGCATTTGGGACTGCACGACTTCCGGTCCTGGGCGCACGCCGACCTCGAATTGCAACCAGGCCGGACGGTTTTTGTCGGTCCGAATGGTTACGGTAAGACGAATCTGATTGAGGCGCTGTGGTATTCGACCACGTTGGGTTCGCACCGGGTGGGTACCGACGTGCCGTTGATTCGAGCAGGTACAAGCCGCGCGGTGGTTTCGACGATCGTCGTCAATGACGGCAGGGAATGTGCGATCGATTTAGAAATCGCGTTGGGGCGGGCCAACAAGGCGCGGTTGAATCGTTCGCCGGTTCGCAGTACGCGCGAGGTGGTCGGGGTATTACGCGCGGTGTTGTTTGCTCCCGAAGACCTGGCTTTGGTTCGTGGAGATCCTGCCGACCGGCGTCGTTATCTGGATGATTTGGCGATCATGCGGCGGCCGGCGGTTGCTGGGGTGCGTGCCGACTATGAGAGAGTTCTGCGGCAGCGCACGGCGCTGTTGAAGTCTTTGTCCGGGGCGCGACATCGTAGCGACCACGCCGCCCTGGACACTCTCGATGTGTGGGACAGTCGTCTCGCCGAACACGGCGCTGAATTGATGGCCGCTCGTATTGATCTGGTGAATCAGTTGGCGCCAGAGGTGGAAAAGGCTTACCAGCTGTTGGCACCGGGGTCGCGGTCGGCGTCGATCGGTTATCGTGCCAGCCTGGATATTGGGGTCGGGCTAAGCGCCGGCGACACCGATCGGGAATTTCTCGAGGCCGCGTTGTTGGCGGCGCTGTCGGCGCGACGGGATGCCGAATTGGAACGTGGGATGTGTTTAGTCGGTCCGCACCGCGACGACCTGGAATTGCGCCTGGGCGATCAACCCGCCAAAGGTTTTGCCAGCCATGGGGAATCGTGGTCGTTGGCGGTGGCGCTGCGATTGGCGTCCTACGAGTTATTGCGCGCCGACGGCAGCGAACCCGTGTTGTTACTTGACGATGTGTTCGCTGAACTCGATACCACCCGCCGCCTTGCATTGGCGACGGTGGCGGAGTCAGCAGAGCAAGTGTTGGTAACCGCCGCGGTGCTCGAGGATGTTCCCGCGGGCTGGGATGCTACGCGGGTGACCATCGATCTACGCGACGACGACTCCGGTCGGGTATCGGTGGTGCAACCATGACAGGCCCCGACGACCGGCACGATTCGGACCGCAGCGAGCAATCTGATGAATTGACGGGCATCGACTTGGTCAGGCGCACCCTCGAGGAAGCCCGCGCTGCCGCCCGGGCAAAGGGAAAGGACGCGGGGCGCGGGCGGGTAGTTCCCCCCGCTGTGCGGCGCGTGGCCGGACAACGGCGACGCTGGTCAGGTCCGGGACCCGACGTTCGTGATCCGCAGCCTCTGGGCAGGGTCGCGCGCGACCTGGCGAAGAAGCGCGGGTGGTCGGCACATGTTGCCGAGGGCACCGTGCTCGGTCAATGGTCACTGGTGGTCGGCCGGGAAATCGCCGACCATGCCATCCCGGTGGGTCTCAGTGATGGGGTGCTCAGCGTGGCAGCCGAATCGACAGCCTGGGCGACGCAGTTACGGATGATCCAGGCGCAGGTGCTGGCCAAGATCGCCGCGGCCGTCGGCAACGGCGTGGTGACATCGCTGAGAATCACCGGTCCGACGGCACCGTCCTGGCGCAAGGGGCCACGGCACATCGCCGGCAGGGGGCCCCGCGACACGTACGGATAGGGGAACCCAGCGGCCCCGCAGCGCGCCTAAATGATAGCTGCAGATCGCCGCCTCAGAGCCGCCAGGAAGGAACAGACCCGCGTGGCGAACGTCGGGACGCGCCGTGAACGAAGATATCGTGCGCACGGCGCGGCCAGATAGGTAGAAACGCGCCCAGAAAATCGGTCCTGCCAACCGATCACGGTAGACTGGGGTGAACCGACCGCTGCGGTGACTGGACCGCTCGCATGCAACCCCAAGGAGAGCACTCGGACCGTGGCTGCCCAGAAGAAGAAAGCCCAACAGGAATACGGCGCTGCACAGATCACCATTCTTGAGGGGCTGGAGGCTGTCCGCAAACGCCCAAGCATGTACATCGGGTCCACCGGCGAGCGCGGTTTGCACCACCTCGTCTGGGAGGTGGTCGACAACGCGGTCGATGAGGCGATGGCCGGGTACGCGACGACTGTGGACGTGGCTTTGCTCGAGGACGGTGGCGTCGAAGTCACCGACGACGGCCGCGGCATCCCGGTGGCCATGCACGCCTCCGGGATTCCCACCGTCGACGTCGTGATGACCCAATTGCACGCGGGCGGCAAATTCGACTCCGAGGCGTATGCGATATCCGGCGGGCTGCATGGCGTCGGTGTGTCGGTGGTCAACGCTCTGTCCAGCCGGCTTGAGGTCGAAATCAAGCGCGACGGCTTCGAGTGGGCCCAGTCCTACAAGCAGTCCGAGCCGGTGGGCCTCCAGAAAGGCGGCGCGACGAAGAAAACGGGCTCCACGGTGCGGTTCTGGGCCGACCCCAATATCTTCGAGACCACCGAGTACGACTTCGAAACCGTCGCTCGCCGGCTGCAGGAAATGGCCTTCCTCAACAAGGGGCTGACGATCAATCTGACCGACGAGCGCGTCACCCAGGACGAGATCGTCGATGAGGTCGTCAGCGATGTCGCCGAGGCACCGAAGTCGGCGAGTGAACGGGCCGCCGAATCCGCTGCGCCACATAAGGTTAAGCGCCGGACCTTCCATTACCCCGGGGGGCTGGTCGACTTCGTCAAGCACATCAACCGCACCAAGAGCCCAATCCACAGCAGCATCGTGGATTTCTCCGGCAAGGGTCCCGGTCACGAAGCCGAGATCGCGATGCAGTGGAACGCCGGCTATTCCGAGTCGGTGCACACGTTCGCCAACACCATCAACACACACGTGGGCGGTACCCATGAAGAGGGCTTCCGCAGCGCGTTGACGTCCGTGGTCAACAAATACGCCAAGGACCGCAAGCTCCTGAAGGAAAAGGACCCCAACCTCACCGGCGACGACATCCGGGAAGGCCTGGCCGCGGTCATCTCCGTCAAGGTCAGCGAACCACAGTTTGAGGGCCAGACCAAGACCAGGCTGGGAAACACCGAGGTCAAGTCGTTCGTGCAGAAGGTCTGCAACGAACAACTGACACACTGGTTTGAAGCCAACCCCTCGGATGCGAAAGTGGTTGTCAATAAGGCGGTGTCGTCGGCGCAAGCCCGAATCGCCGCTCGTAAAGCACGAGAGTTGGTGCGCCGCAAGAGCGCCACCGATCTGGGTGGACTGCCCGGAAAGCTGGCCGATTGCCGGTCCTCCGATCCCCGCAAGTCAGAACTGTACGTAGTGGAAGGTGATTCCGCTGGCGGCTCGGCCAAGAGCGGCCGCGACTCAATGTTTCAGGCGATCCTTCCGTTGCGCGGCAAGATCATCAACGTCGAAAAGGCCCGCATCGACCGGGTGCTGAAGAACACCGAAGTCCAATCGATTATCACGGCGCTGGGTACCGGGATTCACGACGAGTTCGATATCACCAAACTGCGCTACTACAAGATCGTGCTGATGGCCGACGCCGACGTTGACGGACAGCACATTTCGACGCTGCTGTTGACGCTGTTGTTCCGGTTCATGCGGCCGCTCATCGAGAACGGACACGTCTTCTTGGCGCAGCCGCCGCTGTACAAGTTGAAGTGGCAGCGCAGTGATCCGGAATTCGCCTACTCCGATCGTGAGCGCGACGGTCTGCTGGAGGCGGGGCTGAAGGCCGGCAAGAAGATCAACAAGGAAGACGGCATCCAGCGCTACAAAGGTCTGGGTGAGATGGATGCCAAGGAGTTGTGGGAAACCACGATGGATCCGTCAGTCAGGGTGCTGCGGCAAGTCACCCTCGACGACGCCGCGGCCGCCGATGAGTTGTTCTCCATCTTGATGGGCGAGGATGTCGACGCACGCCGGAGCTTTATCACACGCAACGCCAAGGACGTTCGCTTCCTGGATGTCTGATGAGTCAGACACGCCAACCAAAACGAGGAATAGATGACTGACACCACGCTGCCGCCTGGCGACGAAGCCGGCGACCGGATCGAACCGGTTGACATTCAGCAGGAGATGCAGCGCAGCTACATCGACTACGCGATGAGCGTGATCGTCGGCCGCGCGCTACCGGAGGTGCGCGACGGTCTCAAACCGGTGCACCGCCGGGTGCTCTACGCGATGTACGACTCCGGGTTCCGCCCAGACCGCAGCCACGCCAAGTCCGCGCGTTCGGTCGCCGAGACGATGGGCAACTATCACCCGCACGGCGACGCGTCGATCTACGACACCCTGGTTCGGATGGCGCAGCCATGGTCGCTGCGTTATCCCCTCGTCGACGGGCAGGGCAACTTCGGCTCGCCGGGCAACGACCCACCGGCCGCGATGCGCTATTGCGTCACCGGGGATGCGTTGGTGCGATTGCCGTTTGGGCAGTCGGTACGCATTGGTGACGTCATTTCAGGCGCCCGGCCCAACTCGGATAACGAGGTTGAGCTGAAGGTCCTCGATCGGCACGGCAACCCCGTTGTAGCCGATCGGCTGTTTCATTCGGGCGAGCACCAGACGTACAGGGTGCGCACCGCCGAAGGCTACGAAGTCACCGGCACCGCGAACCACCCATTGCTGTGCCTCGTCGATGTCGGCGGCGTGCCCACGCTGCTGTGGAAGCTGATCGAAGAAATCCGGCCCGACGACTGTGTGGTGCTGCAACGAACGCCATCCGTCGAACTCGGACCGGCTGATTGGCACGCCACGATGGAAGCACTGCTGTTGGGAGCCTTCATCAGTGAGGGCTTCATTTCCGAGATGCGTGCCGGATTCAATAACCTCGACCGCGACTACTTCAACATGGTTGTCGGCGCGTACGACGCGGTTGTCGGTGGCCGGCGTTACCTATCCTCTCGGACCATCGCCTCCGGGTCGACACTGCACGAGCTCGATATCCACAACCTGACCGAGCTCAAGAAGACACGACTCGGCGAGTTGTGCGGGCAACGGTCGGCGGACAAGGTGGTTCCTGAGTGGATGTGGCACTCCCCCACCGCGGTGAAGCGGGCCTTCTTACAGGCGCTCTTCGAGGGTGATGGATCATGTTCTGCTCTGCCGCGCAACACGATTCAAATCTCGTATTCAACGCGTAGCAAGCAGCTCGCGGTCGACGTGCAACAGATGCTGCTGGAGTTCGGTGTCGTATCCCGGCGGTACCGGCACGCGGTGGGCGAGCACAAGGTCGTCATCACCAACCGTGCCCAGGCGGAAATGTTCGCGACACAAGTCGGTTTCGGTGGAGCTAAGCACGCCAAGCTGACAAAGATCCTGGGTTCGATGCCAACGTGCGCCGGTATGGACAAGGATCATGTTCCCGGACTGGCGATGTTCATCCGTAAGCACGCTGGTGGTTCGTGGGCAGACCGCGATTGGCTGAATCGCCATAGCGGCGACCGCATCCAACGCTGGCGAACCCGCGGCGAGGAAATCTTGTCGCACATCGCCGATCCCGACGTGCGCGCCATCGCGACCGACCTCACCGACGGCCGGTTCTACTACGCACACGTCGCGTCGGTGACCGACGCGGGCGTGCAGCCGGTGTACAGCCTGCGCGTCGACACCGAAGACCACGCCTTCCTGTCCAACGGGTTCGTCAGCCACAACACCGAGGCGCGACTGACCCCGCTGGCGATGGAGATGCTGCGCGAAATCGACGAGGAGACAGTCGATTTCATACCCAACTATGACGGCCGGGTGCAGGAGCCGACGGTGCTGCCCAGCCGGTTCCCCAACCTGCTGGCCAACGGTTCCGGCGGCATCGCGGTCGGCATGGCGACCAACATCCCGCCGCACAACCTGCGTGAGCTCGCCGAAGCGGTGTTCTGGTGCCTGGAGAACCACGACGCCGATGAAGAGGCGACGTTGGCCGCGGTGATGGAGCGGGTCAAGGGTCCCGACTTCCCGACGGCCGGTTTGATCGTTGGCTCCCAAGGGATTCACGACGCCTACACCACGGGGCGCGGCTCCATCCGGATGCGTGGCGTGGTGGAGATCGAGGAGGACTCGCGCGGCCGCACCTCGATCGTTATCACCGAACTGCCCTATCAGGTGAACCACGACAACTTCATCACCTCGATCGCCGAGCAGGTCCGCGATGGCAGGCTCGCCGGCATCTCCAACGTCGAAGATCAGGGGAGCGACCGCGTCGGCGTCCGCATCGTCGTCGAGATCAAGCGCGACGCGGTGGCCAAGGTCGTGCTGAACAACCTCTACAAGCACACTCAGCTGCAGACCAGTTTCGGCACGAACATGCTGTCAATCGTCGACGGCGTGCCGCGCACGCTGCGGCTGGACCAGATGATCCGCTACTACGTCGAGCACCAACTCGACGTCATCGTCCGGCGCACCACCTACCGGCTGCGCAAGGCCAACGAACGGGCCCACATTCTGCGCGGCCTGGTCAAAGCGCTCGACGCGCTGGACGAAGTCATCGCGTTAATCCGGGCCTCGGAGACCGTCGACATCGCCCGGGCCGGCCTGATCGAACTGCTCGACATCGACGAGATCCAGTCGCAGGCCATCCTGGATATGCAACTGCGGCGCCTGGCGGCCCTGGAACGCCAGCGCATCGTCGACGACCTGGCCAAGATCGAGGCCGAGATCGCCGACCTGGAAGACATCCTGGCCAAGCCCGAGCGACAGCGCGGCATCGTGCGCGACGAACTCGCCGAGATCGTCGAGAAGCACGGCGACGAACGTCGTTCCCGGATCATCGCGGCCGACGGCGAGGTCAGCGACGAGGATTTGATCGCGCGCGAGGACGTCGTCGTCACCATCACCGAAACCGGATACGCCAAACGGACCAAGACCGATCTGTACCGCAGCCAGAAACGCGGCGGGAAGGGCGTGCAGGGCGCCGGGCTGAAACAAGACGACATCGTCGCGCACTTCTTCGTGTCGTCGACCCACGATTGGATCCTGTTCTTCACCACCCAGGGCCGGGTGTACCGGGCCAAGGCGTACGAGCTGCCGGAGGCGTCCCGGACGGCGCGCGGTCAGCACGTCGCCAACCTGCTCGCCTTCCAACCCGAGGAGCGCATCGCCCAGGTCATCCAGATCCGCGGCTACGAGGACGCGCCGTACCTGGTGTTGGCCACCAAGAACGGGCTGGTCAAGAAGTCCAAGCTGACCGACTTCGACTCCAACCGATCGGGCGGAATCGTGGCGGTCAACCTGCGCGACAACGACGAGCTGGTCGGTGCGGTGTTGTGCTCGGCCGACGACGACCTGCTGCTGGTCTCGGCCAACGGCCAGTCCATCAGGTTCTCGGCGACCGACGAGGCTCTGCGGCCGATGGGTCGGGCTACCTCCGGAGTGCAGGGCATGCGGTTCAACGCCGACGACCAGCTGCTATCGCTGAACGTGGTCCGCGAAGGCACCTATCTGCTGGTCGCCACGTCCGGTGGCTACGCGAAACGCACCGCGATCGAGGAGTACCCGGTACAAGGCCGCGGCGGCAAGGGCGTGCTGACCGTGATGTACGACCGCCGGCGTGGCAGGCTGGTTGGGGCGCTGATTGTCGACGACGACAGCGAGCTGTACGCGATCACCTCCGGGGGCGGCGTCATCCGCACGGCGGCGCGCCAGGTCCGCAAGGCGGGACGGCAGACCAAGGGCGTGCGCTTGATGAACTTGGGTGAGGGCGCCACACTGTTAGCCATCGCGCGCAACGCCGAAGAAAGCGCCGACGAAAACGGCGAGGAAGGTGATGGTGCGGGCGAGTCGGACAGCTAGCCATGCCGAGCAATTAGACTCAGCCCGACCAGACATAATGCGACTGCCACCACCCGGGCGGCCAAGATAGGTGACGTAAGGAGTCGGGGTGAGTTCACCGAACGAGCCGGGGGCGCTCAATCAGGGCGACAGCTTAAACGGGGATGGTTCGGGCGAGCGTACCGGTGCACACCGGGCGGCGCCCGAACCCACGGGCCCTAGCCCGGATGCCGGTGACTCGCCACCGTGGCAGCGCGGCGCCGCCCGGGCATCGCGCCCGGGGCAACGCCAGGCGCCGGAACCACCCGGTGAGCCTCGTTCGGCTGGCCCGGCGCTGAGTGCTGACGCCCGGCTGAACCGTTTCATCTCCGGCACGTCTGCGTCGGGAGCCGGCGCGGCCGCGCGCGCGAAGGCCCCGACTCAGGAGTTCGATGCGGTTCCGGCGCGCGGCGACGGCCCGTCCACCGATGCCTACGCCAGCGAGTTGCCCGATCTGTCCGGCCCGACGCCCCGGGCCGCGCAGCGCAAACCCGCGCCCGACCGTAGCTCGGAGACGTCGGACGCATCGGGCAAGGGCCGTTGGCCGAGCGCTGAACCACGAGAAGGACGCGAGAGCCGCGTCCAGGTGTCACGGCGAGGCCGGGGTCCAGTGCGGGCGAGCATGCAGATCCGTCGGATCGATCCGTGGAGCACGTTGAAGGTGTCGCTGTTGCTCTCGGTGGCGCTGTTCTTCGTTTGGATGATCGCGGTGGCGTTCCTCTACTTGGTGCTTGGTGGCATGGGCGTGTGGGCCAAGCTCAACAGCAACGTCGGTGACCTGCTGAACAACACCAGTGGCAGCAGCGGAGAACTTGTTTCCAGCGGCACGATCTTCGGCGGCGCTGTCCTGATTGGCCTGGTCAATATCGTCCTGCTGACCGCGATGGCCACTATCGCCGCGTTCGTCTACAACCTGGCGACCGATCTGATCGGCGGCGTCGAGGTGACCCTCGCAGACCTGGACTAGCTCGGCGAACCTGATGTAGCGCAAGGTTTTGGGGATGGGGTGACGATTGCGGTAATCTCGTCGCTCGGCCGTACGCGAGTGCGGGCCTATAGCTCAGGCGGTTAGAGCGCTTCGCTGATAACGAAGAGGTCGGAGGTTCGAGTCCTCCTAGGCCCACAACCATGTGCCCGTCAAGACGATGTGTGAGACTCGCATTGCCGCTGGCATTGATCGCGGTGCTGGTGGCGGTGGTGCGGTTCCGTCGCGGCGTCGAGGTCTGGCATGTGGCGGCAGTTCACACACCTGGTTATGACGAGGGGCCTTAGCTCAGTTGGTAGAGCACTGCCTTTGCAAGGCAGGGGTCAGGGGTTCGAGTCCCCTAGGCTCCACAAGTCAAAATGCAGTTCAGGCGGTATCCAGGGTCCGAGCAGCTGATTGAGCCGGACAGCTGGCCGTCGCCGATCCGACGTCAGGCCGGCGGTCTTTTTCGGGGAGCCATCCAGGGGTAGCGTTTCCGCTGTTCGAGGAAACGAGCAGTTCCGGTTCCATCTCAAGGCAGCCAACGGCGAGATCATCGCCGCCAGCCAGGGCTACGAGACCAGGGCGAGTGCCGAGAAGGGCATTGAGTCGGTCAAGACGAGCGCTCCCGACGCGAAGGTCGTTGACCTGAGCGAACGGGAGGCCGGGCACAACTAGCGCCTATCGGGCCGGCCAGGGTCCCTTAGGGGCGCGGTTGCACATCCACACTGGGCGGGCGGGGCGACGGTTCCGGGCGCATTGAGCGCCGGACGATGCTGAAGGCAACGGCTCCAGCGGCCAGGGCCGCAGCGGCGGCCCCCGCGATGACCCAGGGCCGCTTACTGCGGCGCTGCTTCTTGCGCGCCTCCTGCAAGGCTTGCGGCAGGTTTGCGACCACTTCCTGCGCCGCCGCCAACTCATCGGCGATCGTTTCCTGGGCAACGGCGAGCTCCCGGGCGAGTCTGCCTTGCCGGTAACGGCGACGGAGCTCCGACGCGGTCGACTGAGCCGAATGAACGCCAAGTCCGACAACGCCCCGTGTGACGTCCACCGGTCCCACCGCCGAATAGGTCAGGCCCCGGTTCAGTCGCTGCCGGGGGGTCAACCGGGTTCCCGCCTTTGCGCTCATCTGTCGCCTCTCTGTGCCTGTCGCTCGGTGCCTCATCAGCCTGCCATCATTGCGGCGTCTGCGGGCCAATTGCGTGCGTGCTGGCGTGTTTTCGGCGCCCCGGCGGCACCGCAGCGGACCGGGTGTGGACCCGGTGCGGGCGTGCCCGCGGGTAATGGCAGACTCTGATCTCGTGACTAGCAGCCCGATTCAGACCGCCACCGCCACACTGCACACCAACCGCGGCGACATCAAGGTCGCTCTGTTCGGAAACCATGCGCCGAAGACCGTCGCCAATTTCGTTGGCCTGGCGCAGGGCACCAAAGAGTATTCGACCCAAAACGCATCGGGTGGCCCTTCGGGCCCGTTCTATGACGGCGCGGTCTTTCACCGGGTGATCCGGGGCTTCATGATTCAGGGCGGCGATCCGACCGGAACCGGTCGCGGCGGCCCGGGCTACAAGTTCGCCGACGAATTCCACCCCGAACTGCAATTCGACAAGCCTTACCTGCTGGCGATGGCCAATGCAGGCCCGGGTACCAACGGCTCGCAGTTCTTCATCACCGTCGGCCCGACCCCGCACCTGAACCGGCGCCACACGATCTTCGGCGAAGTGACCGAACCCGAGTCGCAGCAGGTCGTCGACGCAATCGCAACGACATCCACCGACGGCAACGACCGGCCCACCGAGCCGGTCGTCATCGAGTCGATCACTATCTCCTAGGCCCCAAGCCGCCCTGGCTCCCGCTCAAGCGCTCAGCGTTTCCGACGGCCGGCGTAACCGGCTGCGGTGAGTGCGTCGAGCACCTCCAGTGGCTCGGTTCCGAGGTCCCAGCGGGAGAAGATCACCAGGCCACCGTCGACCGTTTCGAGCTCGAGCAACCGGACTTTGCGCGCGTAGCGGCGGAACTCGGTGAGCCGGATGATCTTGATATCGGAGTGCCGGAATAGCTGCGTCCGGAACCAGCCCTTGAGCACCAGACCGTCGGGGGTAATTGCCAGCTTAGGACGCGCGCGCCACGACGCGCCCGCAAACAAGATCAAACCCAGTGCGGCAATGCCGGTCAGAATGCGGCCCGGCGGATCTGTGACTAGCGTCACACACGCGATAGCCATCGCAACACCGACGATCCCGCAACCAGCAATTCCCGCCGCGGGCGGCTCCCACTCTGTTTGCTGCATGCGCTGCCTAGCCCCTCCCACCACTGCCTATGCAGTTATCCACAAGCGCTATCAACAGTGGGGATAAATCACACGCGTGTGATTGGGTGACCAGAAGGTTGCTAGGTCAGTAACAGATCCACTGCGAGATGAATTCATCACGTCTTCAACGTCTGTTAATGCCAGCGCATTGTGAGCAACAAACCAGTGATCATGAAAGCGAACGCGATGGCATAGTTCCACGGGCCCAGTTGCGCCATCCAGTGAAGCGCCGCCGGGGCCTGGGTTCCGACGGCTGCCAACTGAAACACCATCAACCAGACGAGCCCGATCAGCATCAGACCAATGAACAAGGCGACGAACCACACACTTGACGGTCCGACCTTCACCTTCACCGGTGTGCGGCTCACCGCGGTGACGGTGAAGTCGTTCTTCTTACGGACCTTGGACTTGGGCATGATTTCCTCGGGTTACCTCGGGATACCTCAACAACACGGTGGACGGGGCGGGATGCAACGATAACGATTGCAGCTGCACGCATAGCTTGGTTAAGAGACTAACCCACCTGGTGCCCTGACCAGGAAATGGAGAGCCGATGAATGAGACGCGCCGCTCACCGTGGCGTTTCGGCGTCCCAATGGTGTGCTTGCTGGCTGGGCTGTTGCTGGCCGCTACGCACGGCGTGTCCGGCGGCGCCGAGATCCGCCGCAGTGATGCGCCGCGGCTGGTCGACCTGGTCCGTGAGGCGCAGTCGTCGGTGAGCCGATTGAGCACCCGACGCGACGCGCTGACTAAGAGGCTTGACTCGGTGCACGGCCGGTCTTCCGATGCCGCACTGGCGGCGATGCTGAGGCGGTCCGCCGAGCTGGCCGGTGAGGCGAGTATGGATCCGGTCCACGGGCCGGGTCTGGTGGTGACCCTGCAGGACGCGCAACGCGACGCCAACGGCCGCTTCCCCCGTGACGCATCCCCCGACGACCTGGTGGTGCACCAGCAAGACATCCAGGCCGTCCTCAACGCATTGTGGAGTGCCGGCACGGAGGCGATCCAAATGCAGGACCAGCGCATCATCGCGACTTCGGTGCCGCGCTGCGTCGGGAACACGTTATTGCTCAACGGGCGTACCTACAGCCCGCCCTACACGATCATCGCGATCGGCAATGCCGCAGCCATGCAGGCGGCCCTGGCGTCCGCTCCCCTGGTGACGCTCTACAAGCAGTACGTGGTCCGGTTCGGTCTGGGCTATCGCGAGGAGGTCAAGCCTGATGTGCAGATCGTCGGCTATACGGAGCCGGTCCGGATGCATTTCGCCCAAGCCGCGGGTCCCGTGGGCTACTGAGGCC
>Ga0210389_10000609_pt1 | contig 31435 bp, 33 predicted proteins | sample IncBWH28OmetaG_FD_160127 | JGI IMG/M metagenome (GOLD analysis project Ga0210389, IMG submission 160127) | Forest soil microbial communities from Barre Woods Harvard Forest LTER site, Petersham, Massachusetts, United States - Inc-BW-H-28-O ... | reverse complement strand
CTACCATCATCAACAATCCGTCCACTTACCCGATTATGACTGGTATTTCGGACAACGTAATTTACCAGTTTAACCCGGCGTTTAACCCGTACCCGATTTTTGAATACGGCGACCAGCCTTATAATAATTTTGCCAATATGGGCGAAGCCTACGTAAATGCCACCGCGCCAAACCAGGACCCGCGTTTGTATGTTGTGGCAACGCCTGCGCCGCTGCCGGTAGCTCAAGGTAAAAGTGTAAGCGATTTTACAGCATACGTAGGTTCAAACGATAACCTTGTATTACCCGATCTGCTTAATAACTCGAACAACGGTAACTACTCATACACCAGCTACACCCGTTATTATACCAGTACATCGGGTGCATTGGCTGAGCCATTTACCTTTATTGGTTATGCCGAGCTTTGCTTTAATATAGCTGAGGGCATCAACCGCGGCTGGGCATCAGGAAGCTCCGCTACCTGGTACACTAATGGCATCAACGCGTCGCTGCAGGTTTATGGCCTTACTAACGGCGAGACTTTAACCATCGGCTTTCCAGTCTCGACCACTAATGCGACCATCAATCCAAAGCTGCTGGCGCAGGGAGCTGCATGGGGTACCGCTTCGGTAAATATCCCGCAGTTTATGGCTAACGTAACCTACGCAGGCGATAACGCTACCGGCCTGGCGCAAATATTTACACAACGTTATGTAGCTATGTTTGCCAATAGCGGCTGGGAGCCGTTTTTTAACTGGAGAAGGTCGGTTAGCACGGCTAATCCTAATGGCTTGCCTGCATGGGACCAGGGCGGTGCAGGGATAGGCACCGTAAATAACATGATACCCCGCCGCTGGGAATATCCATCAAACGAGGCGGCCTACAACACGGCCAATTATAAGGCAGCGTTGCAATCGCAGTTTGGCGGCGCCGATGATCCGACCAAAGACACCTGGCTTACTAAATAGGATTAAACAAATTTTCGCACATGAGCAGGGGGTACTTTAGCCGGGTCCCCCTGCTTTTTTGATTTAACAATATGAAAAAAGCAATAATATTTTTTGCGTTGATGGCAATAGTGTCAGCCTCAATGGCACAGGTTGCCGACAGCGCGCAAAGGCATGTAATTTTAAATGGTGCGGCCAACTTTCGCGACCTGGGAGGATATGAAACTGCCGACGGCCACCACGTTAAATGGGGCGAGATATACCGGAGCGCGGATATCAGCAAGCTCACCGATTCGGACCTTGCGGTGCTGAAAGGCCGGAATATCAGTTATGACGTCGACCTCCGCGGTCATCGCGAGGCGGCCCAGGCGCCTGACAGGCTGAACCCCGGGACGGACTATATCCTGTTGCCCGCGGGCAGCGATGGCATGACCGACTGGATGAAAAGCATTACCCATGCAAAAGGTAACGCCGGCGACTCGTTAATGGTAGCCTATTACAGTAACATCGATTCGCTGGCGCTGCGTTACAAACCATTTTTTGGCAAGTTGCTGGCTTTGCCGGCCGGTCAAAGCCTCGTTTTCCATTGCTCGGCTGGTAAAGACCGCACCGGTATTGGGTCGGCTTTATTACTGTATGCACTCGGTGTTCCCTATCAAACCATTGTAAACGATTATTTAGCATCCAACTATTACCGGAAGAATGTAAATGCCCAATTGATGGGCCAGATGACTGCCATGCATATCGACCCTGAAGTTGCAAAAACAATGATGGGCGTAAAAAAGGAAGATTTGGATGCCACATTCACCGCGATAACCAAACGTTACGGCTCCGTTGATGTTTATTTACGGACGCAGATAGGCCTTGACGATGAAAAAATCGCGTTGCTGAAAAAGAAGTTTTTGGAATAAAAATATATCGCCTAACCTTGGACCGGGCGCTGCAGCGCCCGGTTTTCTTTATTTTTGACAGAAAATTTAATCGCAGCCATAATGAATTTTTTCGGATCAAAAGATGCAGCGGGAAGATACGCAACCGGGAGGCCGGATTTTCATGCCGGAACCATCGGGCGTGTTAAAGCGTTTTTAGGCATCGAACAGAAATTGCCGTTGGCATTGGATGTGGCATGCGGAACCGGTCTTTCAACTAAAGCGCTCTTAAGTGTCGCAGATGAGGTGTATGGCACAGATTTGTCGCGGGAAATGCTTGACCGTGCATGTGAAAAGGACAAGATAAGGTATGTGGTTGCTGCTGCCGACAACCAGCCTTTTGAGGATGAAGAATTTGATTTGATAACCGTGAGTTCGGCCCTCCACTGGTTTGATATCGGTGCATTTTTAACTGAGGCCTGCCGTTTGTTAAGAACGAACGGCTGGTTGGTGATCTATGAAAATAATTTTACCGGTAAAATGGAAGGGAACGAGGATTTTACAAATTGGGTGAACGAAGTTTATTTAAAGCGGTTTCCATCGCCGCCGCGGAATAGGAATTACGACTGGTCGGCAGGGAATTTAAAAATCAAAGGCCTTTCGATTACTGTACCGGACGAGTTTGAAAATGCGATCAATTTTAATAAACGGCAACTGATTAGCTATTTTACAACCCAAAGCAATATCATTTCATCGATTGAACAAAACTTGCTTACTTGTGATGAAGCAGAACAATGGCTTGACGGTCAGTTAGCGCCGTATTTTAATGACGCGGAAATAGTTCATACATTCCTGTTCGGAAACCGCCTGAAATATTTTCAGAAAACGACAATTTAGTTTTAATGAACGATAGTAAGTTATATGATGTTATTGGCGCCGGCTATAATTCAACCCGGCAGGCTGATCCGTATTTAACGGAACGGCTTTATAACCTGTTGTCGCCCAAAAAAGACGGAAATTACATTGACATTGGTTGCGGAACCGGTAATTATACCATTGCCCTGGCCGAAAAAGAATTGAATTTTTGCGGTGTTGAACCATCCGGAAATATGCTGAGTTTGGCCAGATCCCGCAATGATAAAGTAAGATGGCTAAATGGCAGCGCAGAAAATATCCCGGCTGATGACGATAGCTTCGACGGCGGTATTGCCACGCTTACGATTCATCACTGGACCGATTTGCGTAAGGCTTTTGCAGAAATTTACCGTGTATTGAAGCAAAATGCGCAACTGGTTATTTTTACCGCAACGCCGGAGCAGATGCTGGGCTATTGGCTTAACCATTATTTTCCGAAAATGCTGAAAGATTCCATGAGGCAAATGCCGGATTTTGGAAAAGTGAACGATGCGGCAACAGCGGCTGGCTTTTTTTATGCCGGTACGGAAAGATATTTTATCCATGACGATTTGCACGATCATTTTTTATATGCCGGCAAAAGCCGGCCGGAGCTTTACTTTGACGAGGCGGTAAGAGCGGGGATTTCTTCATTTTCAGCATTATCAAATGCTCTGGAAGTGGAGGAGGGGCTGGAACAACTGCGGCTGGACATGGCGTTTAACAGGTTCGATGGTATCAGATCAAAATATGATAACGAAACCGGCGATTATTTATTTATCATCCTGCAAAAATGATAGCTGAACAGGTAATTATAAGGGATGCAAAGCCGCAGGATGTGGAAGAACTGACTTCGTTAATGACGGATTTGGGTTATCCGGCGACAATCGAAGAATTTCGAATCCGGATGGCGAATATTTCTGCCCACCCGGATTATCGCACGATAGTGGCGGTGCTGGATGATGAAATAGTAGGAATGGCTGGTCTCTCCAAAAATATATTTTACGAAATGAATGGCAATTATATGCGCATCCTGGCCTTTGTTGTAAAGCAAAGCGCCCGAAAGCTGGGCATCGGTAAAATACTGATCGATGCTTCCGAAGAATGGGCAAGGGAGCAGGGCTTGCACACGGTTGTGATCAGCAGCGGCAACCGGGCCGAACGCGATGCCGCGCATGCATTTTATCAAAAAATGGGTTATGCCGTCAAATCATCAGGTTTCGTCAAGAAACTCTAAAAGGCTTTTTCATGTGAGTGAAGAACCGGGCATCGCTGTATTTGAACCCCGGCCTTCGCCCTCTTTTTTTGCTGAAATTACCGGCGACGTGGTTTTTGCCATAGAGGACCGTTTGCTGCATAACTACCTGCTGCCGCGTGATTGCCCGCGGGTTACCTATTACCAAACGACCGGCACAACAACAGCCGATAAAGAAAAATTTTTTGGCGAAAGCAAAGCAGATTTTGTGGTAATCGTAGAATCTGGCTGGTACGAACGGATAAAAAACACTACGCTTTATTGCTATGAACTGCCCGGCAACGACTTTACTTTGCTTGATGAATGTGCAGGATATCAAATATCATATCAGCCCGTAATTCCTAACGATATTCGGACAATATCCGACATTATGGCTGAATTGCTTAGCCGCAATGTTGAATTGAGGTTTACCCCATCGCTCATAAAAATTGCGGAGGCGGTGAGCAAATCAACCTTGAATTTTTCAATTATCAGGATGCGGAACGCGGCGGGCTAGTATCATCTCACCATTGAAATGACGCTTAGCCTTTACAGCGGATTTAAGCTTGTAGCTAACCGGATAAAAAATGAGTTTTTGACGTTGACAAAGATTGCCGGGCCTGCGTAATGTTATTTAATTTGCTGACAAATTCATGTCAGTAAACGCATAAAAAAGATGTTAAGGCACTTTGACTGAGTTTTAATATAATCCTTTGATTATCAATAACTTATAATAAGGTTAACATTGAAATATGTTAAGTTGTGATAACCCTTTTGTGTGATTATGGACGCGCGTTACCGGGTACTGACCCGTAATCAAATATTACTGTCATCTGCAAACAAAGGTCAAATTGAAATCCCTTTTATAATTATGCGATAAAAACGTGTTAACACGACATTAGGGTGACCGGCGAGACGCGATGCATCGCGTCTCCACCCGGGTGTTTATCAACCGCCCTCAATCATCATCTTTCCCGCTCAACTTTTGCGGGTAAACTTTCTTTCCTTTAGCGGCATACCACAAAATATGGTTCATCAGGTCATCGCGGCCACCGTCAACATGGTCAAAAACGGGCAACAATGAGGCCTTTGCATAGTAAAGCGCCTCACCCTTTAAACCAGCCAGTTTTGGGTTGATCTGGTTGATCTTAATGCGATTTGGCGCCACCTGGTAAGTAAAATCAGATGGTTTATTACTAAAGCAATCAAACATAGGCAGCGCGGTGGCGTCGATGATGTTCATCGGAGGGATACCCAGTATCTGCTCGATGGTGCGGACGATGCAAGTTTGGTTATAGTTGGTAGACACTGTTTTTTGCAGCCTGCTATAAGGGCTAACAACGAAACCTGTGGTGCGGTATGCGGAGATATGGTCCCAGCCAGCTTGCGAGTCATCCTCGGTAACAAAGATCACCGTATTTTTCCAGAAACGGCTTTTGCTCAGTGCCTCGATGATGCGGCCAAGCGCCAGGTCATTATCGGCCACCATTGCTTCGGGTTTGGGCAGGCCGGGGCGTGTGCCTTCGGTATGGTCATCAGAAAGCGCCATTACCATCAGGTTAGGCAATCCGTCGCCCGGTTTATTCTCATAATCTTTCAACTCCTTAATAAAAGCCGAAGCCCTGATCTGGTCGGTTATCTTCAACTCATCCGATCCCGGGTAGGTCGGGCAAAGCATCGGCCGGACCCTGGATATGGTGCTGGTATTGTAAAAGGTGAACGGGATGCCCGCATTGTAGTTGTTATAAATTGTTGTCCAGTCAAGTTTGGTGTCGTAATGCGGGGCGCATGCTTCGCCGTATATCCTTACGGTTTTGCCATGGTCGGCGGCATCGTTCCAGATAAAGCCGTTTGCATCATAAACCAGGGCGTCTTCCTGCACATGCGGGTAACTGCGGAACCAGGAGCGAACGTTTTTCTCCACATAGTCGGTTACCATAGCCGCATCAGTCCATTGGTGGCCTTCGGCCGAACATTTGCCGGAAGCGTAATAGTTATCCAACAGTAAAAAGTCCCTGGCCAGCTGGTGTTGGTTGGGCGTGATGCTGTCGCCGTAAACGCATAATTGAGGAGCGCCTTTGCCCTGCGGCATATCGCCCAAAACCTGGTCGTAGGTGCGGTTTTCCTTAATGATATACAGCACATGCTGAAACACGGATGGCTCGCCAATCCGCTCGGGAACCGGTTTTGGCGCGATGTCCTTTCGGGGCAAGGATTGGGCAATTTCCTCGCGGAAGGTGAGGTTCAGATCTTTTACCTTTTCCGTGTATTGCTTTAAAACCTGTTTATCAGGCACGGATATAATAGATAACGTGGCCTTTTGGTGATGTGAATTATAGGCGGTTACACCGGCAGGCACTTCCGTCGTTTTGAATTCGTTCGAGCTAATGTGTGCGCCTTCACCCTCCAGGTTGGTCACAAACAAGGTATTGCCATCCAAAAGCAGCCCACCCGGGTAGGCCTCCGTTGGGATAAAGCCTTCAAGTGTGCTGTGCCCTTTGCCATTTGGAGACGAACCCGAACCCAGCTTAACTACCGCCACCGCATTATCGAGCCCATCGGCAACGTATAAAGTCGTTCCCTTGTCGTCAATCGCCAAAGCATTTGGCGAATCGCCGATATAACCCTTTTTGTCCTGCATCAGCCGAACCGGTATGGTCTCCACCACCTGCATGCCCGGCACATCGATCACCGATACATTATCACTGTTGGCATTGGCCACATACAAAAAACGTTCATCTTTACTGGTGACGATCACGTTGGGGTGCAGGCCTACCGAGATTTCTTTTACCAGGTCGCCGGTAGTCGGGTCAAATACCTGTACGGTTCCGGTTGATGTCGCCCCGGTTTTAGGGTCGATATAAGTTTTACCGTAAGGAACGCCCGCGGTTTCCCTGCTGGTGGTATCCGCACCGGGCGCCGGGCCACCCCAATTGGTTACAAAAAGTTTTTGGCCTGCCTGCGCGATGCCATAGGGCGCCACCCCCGTTGGGTTCGTCCAAACAGTTTGTTGCGTTGCCAGGTCTATCTTTACCAGTTGGTTATTGCCGTTTAAAACCACGTACAGGTAGTTTTTATAATTTTCGGTTCTAATGAGCAACTCATTTGGCAGGGCCAGCGGCGATGGCGCTGCCGGTTTAAAGCTGAAACCGTTTTTTATAGTGATCTTTTTCCCATCCCAAACAGCCTGCATCACATAGGAGCGATGTCCCGCATCGGCCGCACCCCAGAAGATATTGGTCTCATTATCTATCCGCCAAACTTTTATCCCCGAGTAGGTGCTCGTCAGGCCCGCGTAGCGCTGATCGGCGCCATAGCCCCATTGGGTTATCACCTTGTTTTCAGTGGTATCGATAAGCGTGATGCCATAACGATCTTCAACCACCAAAACGGATGTTTGCGGTATGAGCTTCGCATCCAGGCTGTGGTTTTCAAGTCGGGCGTCGCCAAAGCGGATCACCTTTCCGGCCGGGCCGATCAGCCGGTTATAGGGCATCATCACCGGGAGTTCCTTGTTGGTTAATGTGCTGTCGTCGTATGCGCTGTGCATATTTATTGCGGCGCTGTTATTGGCATTTTGCCCAATTGGGCCATGGCAGGCGCTCAGGCCAGCCAGGACGAGTATTAATCCCTTCGCTGCGGTTTTTGCTGTCATTTAGAAATGATAATTTCCAGTTTGCTTTGCGTAATAATATTTACCAGTTCGTCGCCGGCGCTTTCAACGCTGCCGTCGTTTTGCAGGTGAATGCAGTCGGCAAGATCGCAATTTATTTCTTCGCTGCGTTTTATCCTTTTCGCTATTTCATCAGCGTCCTCGCGGCCCCGCCCTGCGAGCCGCCGGCTGATCACCTCCGGGCTGGCTTCTATAAGTATTACGGAAATTTCAGGATATAATTGTTGAGCCGTGGGCAGGTATTGCCGCGATCCGTTAACCACCACGTTGAAACCTTTGTCCAGCCAGCCGTCTATCTCGTTCCCGATGCCGTAATATTTGTCGTGACTTTCCCAGTAAAGCGCAAAACAACCGGTTCCGGCCCTTAATTTAAACTCTTCGGGACTCAAATATACGTGGTTTTCATTGCTGTTGCCTGGCTCGCGGGTAATGTACCGGTGCGCAAAAACCACCGGCTTTTGACCATTAATTTTTACACGGGCATAATTCATCAGGGTGTCTTTTCCCGCGCCCGAAGCGCCGATGACGTAAAATAATTTGCTCATAGTTATTCGTTTATTTCCAGTACCAGGTCATCCGACCCTTTTTCAATTGAATTTTTAATCATCGCATAGGTTTGGTCTGCGGCGACTTTTAAAGCCTCGTTAAATGGCCGAAGTCTGTAAAAATGATTTAAGATAAAAAGTGCGGCGAAAGCATCGCCGGAGCCGCCATAATTCTTCGGCAACCATCGGAGTGTGTATTGAAACGCCTCGTCCGAAAAAGATTGAATACCGGTATTGCCCCCTTCCACAATGCTTGTGATCACCAATTTGGACGACGGATAAAGCTTCTTGAATTGCCCCGCATAATCTGAAACAGCATTCGGCGAATCTAAATTGTTGCCGGTAAGCAATTTCAGCTCTGTGACATTAGGGAAAACTATGTCCGAATAGCTTATGATCTCCGGCCAACGATCAATAACCTCCTGCGGAACATAGGTCCTGCCATGGTCGCCGCAAACGGGATCGGTAATGATGGTTTTTATGCTGCCGCGATAAGTACTGATCATTTCAACAATGATATCCGCTTGTTCAGCTTTGCCCAAATAACCGATGTACAAGATAAGATCCAACTCGCGGCTGACAGCCAGCTCAAGCGTGCTTTGCAGCAGGTCCCTGAACGGGGGCTCAAACTTTTTTACCAGCGACATATTGGTCAATCCATTCAGCAGCAGGCTGGGAACAGGTAAAACCTTTTCGCCCAGGATGGTTATAAAAGTTTTTAAACTGGCCGTGCCGTGTACTGCAAAACTGCCGATGGCTAAAACATGGGGTGGCTTTTGCTGCATATTTTTTAAATAACTAAACTGTGCAGAATTTTACCACAAAGAACACAAAGGGGAGGCGGAAAGGCCACAAAGCTTTAATAGCTGCCATTTTTTCTGTGTGTTCTCTGCGTCTTCATAGCGATCTCTGTGGTTTAATTTAATTTTAGACTAATCAATTACTAATGTCGTGCTGATTCCGAAGTGATCACTGGGATATATCCCTTTCTCGTGATCCTTTGAATTCAAAACAATTGCTGAATTTACAAAATCCGGGTAAGTATTGGCGCCTGGATGTGGGAGCGCGAAAATATGATCGACACAGATTAACATACCTCTGTCGTAGGCTTCAGCCAGGCTATAACGTGGCTCCGCGCCTCCACCGGCAGCATAACAATCGATAGCTTGGGTCCCGGACACGAGGGTTTCGAGTTCGACGGAACCTGGCGCTGCGTTAAAATCACCGCAAACAACCCTGTATTTATATGCTTCAAACGCCGAGACCTTCTCGGCAACAAAACCGGCCTGCGCTGCTCTCAGCCCGGTATTTCTTAAATGGGTCAGGTGGGTATTTGCAATGAGCAGCCTGTCGCCGCCGGGCAGTACAATTTCGGCAAGCTGCAATTTGCGCGGTTCGTCGCCGGGCACTTCCGGCAGTGTATAATCTTCAAGTGCTGTCAAAGGAAAGGCCGATAATATCCCCAGGCCCGAAAAGCTTTGCACCCAGTTATCTTTAAATATTCGCTTTCGAAATCGGGCAGGTAGAAAGCATGCATTCATATTTAAGGCCCCCGATAAAAACTTAAGCGTGTCGGCGTTCGCTTCATCGCTTGCAAAGCATTCCTGGCAGGCGATGATCCCTGGCGATAGTGCTTTTAATTGCTCCGCCATCAGCGTCAGCCGCTTGTAGTAATTGCCGTCGCATTTCCAGGTATTTATCGTGATGATGCGTATTTGTTCCATTAATTTCAGCTGCCCGAAATTGCGGAATCATCATTCAATTTTCGTTAGCTGGCGGTTAGCTTTTCATTAAGTGTAACTATTTGTCCAGACAAAAAAGTTTATAAATACTAAACATGGTTTTGCCAAATTATTAGCGGATTATTAGTGTTTGGCAAGTATTGGGTTAATTTAAACTTAAGTTAACCTCAAAACCTCATTTTATCATTAGCAATTAACATTTGGCTAAAATTCACTTCAAATCAGTTTGCTAATATCGTGGTACAAATCTGTTTGAGTTATGAAAAAGAACCGACTGGTTGTCATCGACGATCACTATGACATATTGGAGATACTAAAACACCACCTGGTAAACGACGGGTATGAGGTGAAGATTTTTTTTAACGCGGTTGATGCGCTCAAGTACATCAATGGCGATAACACCGATTTGGTAATAACGGATTGGATGCTCCCCGAAATGGACGGGCTTGAACTTTGCAAAAATTTAAAGATGAGCCAATCTACGCAGGATATTCCCCTGATCATGCTTACCGGGAAAAATGACGAGATAGACGCCGTAACGGCGCTGGAGGTGGGCGCGGAGGATTATTTGTCGAAGCCTATCCGGATAAGGGAGCTGCTGAGCCGCGTGAAAAAGATATTGAAACGAAAATCGGGTGAAGAAACAGGCAGGGTGAAAAAGGAAATGCGCGAGATAATAGAATGCGGGCCGCTAAAGATGAACCGGGTGAGCTATAAAGTATTTCTGAACGATGAATTGCTGGAATTAACCATCGGCGAATTCAAGCTGCTGGAATTATTGGCCAACCAGCCGGGCAAGGTGTTTTCGCGCAACCAGATCATCGAAAAAATAAACGGGGCCCAATATTTTGCCACGGAACGATCCATTGATGTACAGGTGGCCGGGCTGCGAAAAAAACTGGGCGAATATAAGGAAGCGGTTGAAACCGTAAGATCAGTCGGGTATAGATTTAGCGAGGCTGAAATGATGATGCAGGTGGTGAGGTAGACAGCGAATCATACTTCTATATAACTAAACCGTGAAAGATTTTACCACAAAAGAACACAAAGGGGAAGAGGCCACAAAGCTTTAATAGTTTGTTAATTTATTTTTTTTCTCTGTGTTCTCTGCGCCTACTTAGCGCAGGGAAATCGCTTTTAAAAAATGGCAAACTAAATTACCACATAGGGATGGGTTTGAAACTAAGCGCGTTCGAAACATGAAAAACAATTGCAGCTACCCTCTTTTTTGCTTGCAAAAGAGAGGGTGAACGAGCGAAGCCCCGTACGTACGGGGTTCGGGTGAGTCAACTCGGCGGACATTTGCGCAAATGCATTGACGGTAATGTCCGCCGGGTTGACTCACCCCGAGTGCTCCGCCTAAAGGCGGATGCTCGACCCTCTCTCCCGCAAGCGGAAAAGAGGGTAAGGCCACTTATCTACAATTTAGCAGCCAAAAACATTTTAAAAGCGATTTCCCTACTCCTTAGCAGCCTCTGTGGTTAAAAATTAAATTGTTTTTTTATATCACCCAGGATGTTTCAGCAGAAACAACAGCCGAAGCTTCTCTCGAACTTCCCGACTTTATTCGGACTAATCATACCCTAACAAAAACATATTTTTTCACTAATTATTCGCAAATAATTGCGGCCTACTTTTGGCAAAACCAACCGGGATAAATGGAAAACCAGGATTATATATTATGTGAATGTGAGCTGGAACCGCTTGAGCGGTTTGTAGCCTCGCTGGAAGAAAAGTTTGAGGCGAAGGTAGTTAAGGCCCCCTCCGTATGCATGACGATGATACAAGCCGAAGACTCGGTAGAGTACCAGGAATTTTATTTGGGCGAAGCGCTGACGACTGAATGCGAGGTGTTGGTTGAAGGCCAGCGGGGGTATGGCATTTGCCTGGGCGACGAGCCGGTGCGCGCTTATTGCATCGCATTTATGGATGCATTGACCCAATTGCCCGGCGCCGACCTGGCAAACGTTGAAACATTTTTAAATGAACAGGCCGTGCGCCTGAATGAAGCTTTACAGGTTGAATATAACCAGGTATTGCGCACTAAGGTAGACTTTAAACTGATGGAGCAGGAATAAATATGCAAACCGAACTGAACTACGATATTGTATTTGATGCCCAGGAGCATTTTAGATTATTGCTCGACAGCATGTCGCGGCCGGGTAAGATCAACACCTTCCCCGCTGTTGAAATATTTCCGCCTGAAGGCTTAACCCGCGGTGCAGCCTTAACCGGCTTCGCTTTGCTTAACCCGGATGCCACGTATTTTATCTGTGGTGAAAACGCTGAGCAAATAGCTGATTACCTGCTGATAAATACAGCGGCACAACAGGCCGAAATTTCGACCACTGATTATGTTTTTATCCCCGAAGGATATTTCGACGAATCGCTTTCAGCGGCCCGCACCGGCATACCCACCTATCCGGAGGACAGCGCTACGTTTATTATAGACTGTGAACTGATCAGCGAGGGGCCTCATGGCAATTCTGTTCAAATTAATTTAAGCGGTCCGGGTGTCAACGGGGAAGCTACCGTGTTTGTAAGCGGAATAAGTGCGGACTTGCTGGATTTTGTAAAGGAGCAAAATTCGGAATATCCGTTGGGCTTAGATATGATTATTACTGACGGCTATAACAATGTTATTGGCATTCCACGCAGCAATAAATTCAGTTATTCACAACCTGAACACATTAACCTTTAAAATAATTAGCCATGGGATATGTAGCAGTAAAAGGCGGCACCGAAGCCATACACAACGCCAGTGAGCTGGCTGAGTTTTACCGGGTGAGGGGCAATACCACACCGATTGACATTGCACAAGTGCGCAGCCAGATGCGGCTGGCCATTGATAAAGTAATGGGCGAAGGCGGCATTTATGCACCCGAATACGCAGCGATAGCACTGAAGCAGGCCGAAGGCGACGTGTTTGAAGCGGCGTTTATTTTACGCGCTTTCCGTACCACGCTGCAGCGCAACTATTATTCGGATATCATCAACACCCGCGAAATGTTTGTGCGGCGGAAAATATCTTCTTCCTTCCGCGAAATTCCGGGCGGACAAATTCTCGGGCCGACACGCGACTATACACAGCGTACGCTCGATACCGCAAAAGCGACCGAACAAACAGCCGGCATAAATTCATTCCTCGCGGAATTCGATGCTAAGATTGACATGGAAAAATTGCAGGGTGTTAACACCTTCGGCAAAGTGATCGACCTGCTGAAAAATGAAGGCTTGCTGAAGCCAGCCGATACCAGTGAGGACCGGACGCTTACGGATATTACCCGCGAGGCGATCAAATTCCCGGCGCCCCGTTCGGCAAGGTTGCAAATGATGGCCCGCGCCGAAACCGGCGGTTTGATGGCCCTGGGATACAGCAGCCAGCGCGGCTTTGGCAGCGTGCACCCTACTGTTGGCGAACTGCGTTACGGGACGATTCCCGTAAAGGTAAAAGACGCCAGCGGACGGAAAAGGTATATCGGCAAAATTGAAGTGACCGAATGCGAGATGATCACCGGCAGCCGGCCAGGAAAGAAAAACACACCGCCTTACTTCAGCATTGGCTACGGTTTATGCTTCGGGCATAACGAAACCAAGGTGATCTGCATGAGCACACTCGACAGCGCCATGCGCCGGCCCGAGCTGGGCGCGCCTGCCAACGACCAGGAGTTTGTGCTATATCATACCGAAGGCGTGGAGGCCATGGGCTTTACCAATCACCTTAAACTGCCGCACTATGTCACTTTCCAGTCGGCGTTGAGTAATACCCGCGCATCAATTCAGCGCAACAAACAAGCCAATCTTGAGGCCGAAGCTTACAAACAGATACAATCGGTATAAAGAAATTATTATGGTCGAAAATCTAAAATATTCCAACAAATACAATTTTGCCTTTATCGACGAATCGACTAAAAAGGAGATTCGCCGCAAGTTGTTAAAGGCCGTGGCCATACCTGGTCACCAGGTGCCCTATTCTTCACCCGAAATGCCGATTTCGCGCGGCTGGGGAACCGGCGGGCTGCATATCACACTGGCGGTGATAGGCCGACACGATGTGTTTAAGATCATCGATCAGGGCAGCGATGCCAGCGTAAATGCCTGCAACCTGCGCGAGTTTGTCAATTTTATGACCGGTTGCGAAACTACTTTCGATACCGCAAAAGCTACCCTTGTTCAAACCCGCCACCGTATTACCGAGGAGGAGTTGAACGAAAATCAGATCATCGTTTTCCAGGTACCACTGCCCGAGCCGCTGCGCATGGTGGAGCGATATGAAAATAAAACGCTGCAGATGCACGCCGAGGCCGATTACTCCAAGATGTGGGTATCGCTTTATGAATCGTATGTGCGTTACGGGGCGATTATGCAGGGTGCCGGTTACCCGGTAATGGTAAATGGGCGGTATATCATGTCGCCGTCGCCAATACCAAGATGGGACACACCTAACCTGAACCAGGCAAAGACGTTGTTCCTGTTCGGGGCCGGCCGCGAAAAACGATTATATGCCGTACCACCCTATACCGATGTTGAACCGCTTGAATTTGAAGACGTAAACTTTGAAATAGAAGATTTTGCCGATTCATCCTGCTACAAAACCGGGGTTAAAAAAGCGTTTTTGGACGAATTGTATGCCGATGACGGCTCGCGCAAATATGTGATCAGCGACAGTAATTTCCTGGATAAAAAGGCCGAAAAACAGGAAACACATCAATATACTAATAAATACATCGATCAACTGGAAGAATATGACCTGGAGAGAGGATAACTGGTTGTTGCGCGTGCGCAACCTGACAAAAATATACGGCGATCCGGGTGAAAATACGCTGGCACTGACCGGCCCGGAGTTTAACAGCAACCAATGCCCCGAAACGGACAGCATTGTGGCCTGCGCCAATATCAATTTCGACCTTTATCCCGGCGAAGTGCTGGGCATCGTAGGCGAAAGCGGCTCGGGCAAAAGCACCGTGGTAAAAATGCTTTATTTCGACCTGGAAAAAACAGGAGGCGCTGCCTGGCTAAGACCTTATCACGATGGCAGCATCAATATTTTAAACGAATCGAACCAAAGAAAGCGCTATATCCGCAATAACCTGATGGGGATGGTGTACCAAAACCCGCGCGACGGTTTGAATTTTGGTTTTTCTTCCGGAGGCAATATTGCCGAAAAGCTAATCATGGCCGGTAATATGCACGTGGGCAATATTCGCGGCAGGGCATATGAACTGTTGGAAAAGACCGAAGTGCCTGTTCAGCGTATGGACGACCGGCCGGGAACCTTTAGCGGCGGTATGCAGCAAAGGGTGCAGATATCAAAAGCTATCGCCAATAACCCGCCATTATTGTTTTTGGACGAAGTAACCACCGGCCTTGACGTCTCTGTGCAAGCGAAGGTGCTCGACCTGATCCGCGAACTGCAGAATATCCTTGGCATCGCCATGATCGTCGTATCGCACGACCTATCGGTCATCCGCATGTTAACCGACCGTACCATCGTGATGAAGAACGGCCGCATCGTGGAAAGCGGCCTCACCGATCAGATACTGCAGGACCCGCAGCATGAGTATTCACAATTATTAGTCAGCTCACTATTATAAAAAAGACCTATGAACATATTAGAAGTAAATGATCTGAGTAAGATTTTTAACCTGCACATCCTGAACGGAAAAAGGATCGAGGCGCTTAAGCAGATCAATTTTACAATGAAGGAAGGCGAGATCATAGGCCTTACGGGTAAATCGGGTTCCGGTAAATCCAGCCTGATGAAATGTATTTACCGTACCTACCTGGCCTCATCGGGCGAGATCATCTATACTTCGCGTTCCGGCCCGGTTGATATGGTACAAGCCGATGATCACCAGGTTATCGATTTGAGGAAATCCGAGATCACTTATTGCTCCCAGTTTTTAAGTGTGATCCCGCGTGTATCGGCAGTCGACGTGGTTTGCGAAAATTTATTCAGGATAGAAAAGGACAAGGAAAAAGCACGCGAAAAAGCAAAAACCATGCTGGAGGCGCTTGGGCTGCCTGTTGAGCTTTGGGATGCTTTCCCGGTAACTTTCAGCGGCGGCGAGCAGCAACGCATCAACGTTGCCCGCGCCATCATTGCCGAACCGCGCTTTTTGCTGATCGACGAGCCGACTGCCTCCCTGGATGTTAAAACCAAAGATGTGGTGATTGATCTCATCCTGGAATTAAAAAAGAACGGCACGTCGGTGCTTTGCATCTCGCACGATGAGTACACCCTGGATCGATTGGTCGACAGGCGGCTGCACCTGGAGATGGGCGAGATCAATGCGATAGCAGTAGAGTCGAATTGATTGAAAAGCGCCGGCCACGTGCGATTCCCCTCTTGAGAGGGGAGGAGGGGTGTGTCCGGCGATGTAAATGGTAAGACAATAGTCCGATAACACACCCCGTGCCCCTCTCAAGAGGGGAGCCCAGCGCGCAAGTCGGAAAGCGGGTGAAAAATAAAAGAACTGAATAAAGAAATACATATAAATGGCCTCTTTTATAATCAATAACACAACGGTGGTTACACCTTTCGAGGTGTTGAACAATACTTCTGTTTTGGTAGAACATGGCATTATTACCCATATCGCGCAGCAAATAGATCCAAAAGCTTCCGATACGGTTATCGATGGCGGCGGCGCCATATTGATGCCCGGCATTATCGATATCCATACCGATGCGATGGATGCGGAGATCGTGCCACGCTCGGGGGCGGATATTCCCATCGAAATTGCTTTCCGGGAGCTGGAACGTAAAATGAGCGGCTGTGGGTTCACCACCGTTTTTCATTCCATGCATATCGGTTATAGCAGCGCCGAGATCCATTCGCGCAGTAAATACAGCCGGAACGAGATATTCGAGACGGTTTATAAGGCTTCACAGGGAAATACGCTGATCAATAATAAGATACACTTACGTTTTGAGCTAACGGGCGTAGATGCTTACGATACCTGTTTTGAGCTGATGGATAAAGGGTATATCGCCCTATTATCCGTGATGGACCACACGCCGGGACAAGGACAAATCACGCGCGAGCAGGCCGTTAAATTTATGATGAAAATGGGCAAGACAGAGGCCGAGGCGTGGGAAACGATTGAAACACAATCGAATCAGCCCATCATCTCCGGTGAAAAATTAGAGGCTTTGATTAAACATGCTCAAAAACTGCATATACCAGTCGCTTCCCATGATGATGACAGCGTTGAAAAAGTAAATTACTTTCATGATATCGGCGTCAACATCTGCGAATTTCCTATCAATATGCCAACCGCTTTACATGCGGCTAAACTGGGCATGCACGTTGTCGGCGGTGCCTCGAATATTTTGCGCGGTGGCTCGCTGTCGGGCAATTTAAGTATGAAGGAGGCGGTATTACAAGGTGCGGTGGATTCGCTTTGCTCGGATTATTACCCGCCTTCTATTTTGCATTCGGTATTTAAATTGTACAACGAAGAGAGCCTGCCCCTGCACGAGGCAGTTAACCTGGCAACGCTTAACCCTGCAAAAGCGGCCGGTATAGCGCATCACACCGGCAGCATCGAAACCGGAAAAGACGCAGACTTGCTGTTGGTAAAGCTTGTCAATAATATCCCTATGGTTACCCATACTATCGTTCAGGGCCATGTGGTGGCACAGGCGAGCCATAAGACGAGGCACGACGAGCACAGCGAAATGAATGATAATTTGTACCTCACCAATGAATTATAATCCGGCTATGACTGAAACAGCAATCCTCACCGATCTGTCTTTTGCAGATTATAACAACCGGCAGCTTTTTGAAGTTTCCCGGGATAGAAACCGGGAACGGGCCCTCAACACGAAGCCGGCGGGCAATTTTATTTGTCAAAATAACACCTGGCTGCCGCAGGAATATGAAGGGTTTGCCGTTGTATCCATGCTAAGTGAAAATGAGGGCAATGAAGCTTTGTTGGATCGTCTTTTGTCGGTACAGGAAGAGTTAAGATACAACCTGCAGCCCAGCTATGGTTTTTACCAATTGCCTGTGGAGAGTTTTCATCAAACGGTTGCCAATACATTATCTGCTGACCGATTTAAACAACATATTTTATACGCCGGGCTTGAGGAAGCCTATCCGGGAATAATTGAACAAGCATTTGAGCAAATTGCGCCCTCAGAAGAGCCGGAACCGGTTACGATGAAAATGGTCGGGTTGAGCATTTTCGGCACCGCGATCGGCATGCTGGGTGTGTTCGAAAACCAGGATGCTTACAACCGGGTAACCCGTTTCAGGGCCGGGTTTTACGGCGACAGGGACTTGACTGCCCTGGATGTGCGCATGACGCGCCCTTTTATCGGCCACATTACGCTCACGTATATCGAGCATAACCTGAATAAAAATCAAAAGGATCAGCTGGCTAATGTCGTGACTGAGATCAATGACTCATTAGCCGGAGAAAAACGCTATTTCAATATTACCCATACCGGCCTGCGCCGCTACCATCACCTGGCAGAATTTATTAAGCAGGACAATTACCCCGATTTTAAGCTGTAAACTAAAATCAATCAGCCATGCGATATTTTGAAAATTATCCCCCGGTGACCGAAGAAAAAAAGGAAATGACGTTGGGAGAGGAACCTTTTATACACCCAACCTGCGTGATACGGGATAGTACAGTGGGCGCGTGGACGGCGTTGTATGCCAATACCTGGCTGGTGGAATCGTCATTTGGCGATTATAGTTATGCTGCCGGCAATGTGCAGATCATCTATTCCGAAGTCGGCAAATATTGCTCCATCGCCAATAGTGTTCGTATCAACCCCGGCAACCACCCGCAATGGCGGGTAACCCAGCACCATATGACCTATCGCCGCAAACATTATAAGCTCAGCGATGAAGATGATGCTGAATTTTTTCAATGGCGGCGGGATCATCATTGTAAAATCGGTCATGATGTGTGGATAGGGCACGGCGTGGTGATCATGCCCGGCGTATCCATTGGCACGGGTGCAGTTATCGGTTCCGGCGCGGTGGTGACAAAGGATATTGGCCCTTACGAAGTAGCTGTGGGCGTGCCTGCTAAGGCGATCAAAAAACGATTTGATGATGCCACGATTGAAAAGCTGCTGGCGAGCGAGTGGTGGGACTGGGACCGCGAAACCCTCGAGCATAATTTTAATGACCTGCTGAGTTTAGAAGTTTTTCTTGAAAAATACTGTTGAAAAACAAGCCAATGAAAGCAGTTACCAGCATAATCGTCCTGCTCATCGTTCTTGCGGCTTCGGGCTGTAAAGATAAGGCGGCATTAGATGATAAAGGCGTTCCGGGCGAACTGATTATCGGCGTTTTTGGGGGCGAGAACCCGGGCCGCACGCAGAATATTATGGAAGACCTGCGCAAAACGATGGAGAAATCACTCGGCATGCCGGTGAAAATGATCATCACGAATGATTACACGGCGGTAATTGAGGCCCTTCACTCCAAAAAAATACATATGGGGTATTTGGGCCCTTTTTCGTACATACTGGCGGCCCAGTATAAGGACATTGATCCGTTGGTAGTGATTGGCCGTAATGGCCAGCCCTCAGTGTACCACAGCAATATTTACGTGCGCACCTCGTCGGGCCTCAACAGCATGGCTGATGTTAAAGCTCATGCTAAAAACCTTACTTTTTGCTTCACTGACCCGGCCTCAACGTCGGGTCATTTAGTTCCAAGGGCTTACCTCAACTCGATCGGCCTTAATCCCGACAGCGCTTTCAAACAAACCGTTTTTGCAGGCAGCCACGCTGCGGCTGTATTGACGGTTGCTGCCGGTAAAGTAGATGTTGGCTGCGCGACGGACCAATATGGCGTTGATATGCTGGTGAAGCGGGGACTGGTTAAACCCGGTGTGCTAAAAGTATTGTGGACCTCGGCGCCAATAACCGAAAGTCCGGTAGTTATCCGGAAGGATATTAATAAAGATTTGGCCGAAAAAATAAAACAATACTATCTCAGCATGGCCAAAACACAGCCGAAAGCATTCCACGACTATATCGCGGCCTATTACGCGTCGGCGCCGGCTGATTTCACCTGGGTGCCCATCGCTGATTCGGATTTTAACGGCATCCGCAAAATGGCAAGTGGCCTGAAAGATTTAAAACTGGTTCATTAATCCCGAAAAAGAAAAAATGAAAATTCGCATTTTAACCCTGGGCTTTGTGCTAACCTTGCTTACCCTGGCAGGATGTGACAGCACCCCCGGTGCTGTTGATAGCAATGGCATGCCTAAGGAATTGGAGATTGCCGTGGTGCAGACCGAAAATATCCCGGAGCTTACACACGTACGCCAGGATGTATGCAAATTCCTGGGAAAGAAGTTAGGTATCCCGGTGGAAATGATCTATACAAACGATTACACCGGCGTAATAGAAGCATTGAAGGCAAAGAAAGTACATATGGCGGATATCCCGCCTTTTGCCTATATAATTGCCACGCGCACCTTCAAACTCGATCCGCTGGTTACGCTGGGCCAAAACGGCAAGCCGTCAACCTATACAAGTTCGATCATTGTTAACGGGCACAGTAACCTCAATAGCATGGCCGATATAAAGGCCCGATCTAAAAACCTCACGCTCTGTTTTGTCGATCCGGCCTCCACTTCCGGGCACCTGGTACCAAGAGCTTACCTGAATACGATTGGCCTTAACCCCGACAACGCTTTTAAACAGGTCATTTTTGCGGGGAACCACCTGGCCTCGGTACTGGCAGTAAAATCCGGTAAGATTGATGTGGGATGTACCACCAGCCTGGTGTTCAAGATCATGCTGGAGAAAAAAATGATAAACGAGGGCGACGTGCGGGTTGTGTGGACCTCCGATCCCATTATGGCCCAGCCCATTGTGATACGCGATGATGTCAATAAAGCTTTTGCCAAAAAAATTCAGGATGCCTATCTATCCATCAATAAAGAACGCCCCGACATCATTAACAAATATGTTAAGTTGTTTTTAAAGGATACCGCCAAAAGGAGCTATGTTGTTGTGAAAGATGCTGATTACGATGGCTTGCGAAAGATAGCCGCCGGCATAAAGGATTTGAGGGCAAGTCAATAGTTTTTTGAATATGAAAGCGAAATTCCTACTGCTTTTTGGTTTAAGCGTCGCGATTTTATCGGGATGCAATGGCGGCGGCGATCTCGACGCCAACGGAATCCCGCATAAGCTGGTGTTCGGGATGTTTGCCGGCGATAAACCCGGCCAAACGAAGCATGCGATGGAGCCGATAAGGATGTACCTCCAAAAAAAGCTGGGGATGGACGTTGAGTTTATATTTACAACAGATTATACCGCGACCATCGAAGCCCTGCGCACAAAGAAGATCGGGGCAGCTAATCTCGGCCCCTTTGCCTATGTGCTTGCTACGCAAAAACCCGGTGTTGAGTGTATAGCGACACTTGGAATAAACGGCAATCCGGCGATGTATCATAGTTCCATATTTACCAATCCCGGAACGGGGATTAAAACAATGGACGATGTTAAAAAACGCTCCAAAAGCTTAACGCTTTGTTTCGCCGACCCCGCCTCGACATCGGGGCATCTTATTCCCCGGGCTTACCTTACCAGCATAGGCCTCAATCCGCAGAACGCTTTCAAAGATGTGCTGTTTTCCGGCAGCCATGCCGCTTCTATCCTAAATGTAAAATCGGGCAAGGTTGATATAGGATGCTCAACCATCGACCTGGAAATGGATAAGCTGATCAGGGAGGGAATGGCTAAACGCAGCGATTTTGTGATCCTGTGGATTTCGCCGCCTATTATTAACGATGCGATAACCATCAGGCAGGATTTGAACAAAGATTTTATCAAAAAGGTTCAGGATGCCTTCGTTAATATGGCTCGCGACGACTCGGCAGCGTTCAACTCCTATGCTAAGTTATTCTATACAAACACACGGGGCATGTCATACATAGCCGCCCAGGACTCGACGTACAACGGGCTTAGGAAAATAGCAGCAACCATACCGCAATTTAAATCGAAATAAAATTACTGACATGAAGACGATTGTTTCAAGTGCATGTTTTCTGCTTTCGCTGCTGGTGTTGTCAGCATGCCATAATACGGCAGACCTCGATTCAAACGGTATGCCGGGGAAACTGGTGGTGGCCATTTATGCCGGCGGCGATAACCCCCAGGCAGTAAAATCGGCCATGGCGACTTTTGGCAGCTATCTCGAAAAGAAATTGGGCATGCCCGTTGAATTTAATTTCAGTACTGATTATACCTCCGTTATCGAAGCCATACGGGCTAAAAAGGCGCACATTGCCTATTTAAGCCCTTTTTCCTACGTGCTGGCTTCTCAAACGCACGACATTACCCCGATTGCAACCCTCGGCGAGAACGGGAAGCCTGCCATGTACCACAGCGTTATTTTTACCAATCCGGGAACGGGTATCAACAGTATGGCCGATGTTAAGGCAAGGGCCAAAACGTTAACCCTTTGCTTCGCCGACCCTGCTTCAACCAGCGGCCATTTGATACCACGGGCCTACCTGACGACCATCGGCCTTAATCCCGACAGCGCATTTAAACAAGTCATCTTTGCCGGCAGCCACCCGGCCTCGGTTTTATCGGTTGCCTCAAAAAAGATCGATGTCGGTTGCTCCACTATGGAATACGGTATTGAAAAGCTGGAACGTGGTAACGAACTAAAGGCCGATCAAATAAAAATACTCTGGGAATCGGATCCGATTGTATCCAGCCCGATAGTCGCCCGCAATGATCTGAATAAGGATTTTGTAAAAAAGATACAGGGCTTGTACCTCAACCTGGCGAAGGACGCTCCGGATGTCTTCGCCGCTTATATCAAGCTATATCACCCTAAACTTAACGGCCTGTCGTACATGGCGGTAGATGATACCCTATACAACGGCCTGCGCAAGATTGCCGGCGGGATAAAGGACCTTAATGTTGGTCAATAACGGTTTTAACGGAAAAGGAATATGATTGAAGTAAAGAATTTAACCAAGTCGTTACCAAACGGCCGGAAGCTGCTGGATGGTATCAGTTTTAAAGTAAAAAAAGGCGAATTTGTTGGGATTTTGGGCCCCAGCGGCGCCGGCAAAACGCTTACCCTGAGATGCCTTAATGGCTTACTGAAGCCGGATTCAGGTTCGGTGATCATAAAGAGCGAAAATAGCCAGCCGCTGGATATTTGTAAGATAGATAAAAGAGAGCTGCGGCGGGTACGGCAAAAGATCGGCGTTATTTTCCAGGGGTATCACCTGGTAAAACGGTTGTCAGCGCTGGAAAATGTGATGATCGGCCGGCTTGGGCAGATCAGTACCTGGCGAAGCATGTTTTACGGTTTCACCGACGCGGAAGCCGAAGAGGCGTTAAAGGCACTCGACCAGGTGAAAATGTCGCAAATGGCCGGCATGCAAACGGGCAGCCTGAGTGGCGGCGAAATGCAGCGTGTATCCATTGCCCGCGCTATTTTTCAATCACCTACACTTTTGCTGGCCGATGAGCCCATATCAAACCTGGACCCCAGCAATGCCAAAACGATTATGAAAATGATCAAACCTTTGTCAGAACTGATGCCCGTGGTTGGCGTTTTCCATCAGCCCGAAATGACGGCGAAATACTGCACCCGCGTAATCGCAATAAAAGAAGGCAAACTGATCTACGACGGCGATCCGAAATTATCCAACAAACGCCTGGAAGAGATATACGGCGAGGAATTGGAGCTGATAGAGCAGCAGGAACACATGATACCGGTAACAGCCAAATAAAACCATGCCACCGAAAAAGTTTAGTTTTAAGCGGTATAGAAAGTTTATTTTACCATTGATTATTTTGCTGGCCGTTACAGAAGCGACGGCCATTGTTTGCGGGGCTACTTTTGGTAAACTTTCTGACGGGATATTCAATGGGCTCGCGTTTTTAGGGAATATGTACCCGCCGGATTGGAGCGCTTTCCCCGAAATGCTGGAACCCGCGCTTCAATCTATCATTATCGCGTTTTTGGGAACCGTGTTTGGCACGATCATCTCCGTCGTTTTTGCCCTGTTGGCGGCTAATAACCTGGCCAATCCATGGGTTCGCAACATCACCCGGGTTTTTATAGCCATTGAAAGGTCCATCCCCGAGATCATTATCCTGATATTGCTGGTAGCCGCCTTTGGCCTCGGGGCTATGCCCGGTGTAGTGGCGCTGAGTATCGGCTGCATCGGCATGCTGGGCAAACTGCTGGCCGACATCATCGAGGAAATCGACCCGCTGATGATAGAAGCCATTGAATCAGTTGGCGGCAACAAAATCCAGGTGATCATTTTTGGTGTTTTGCCACAAATTATGCCAAATTTGATTTCCTACGCACTTTTCAGGTTCGAGATCAATATTCGTTTATCGGTGCTGTTGGGGGCTGTTGGCGCAGGCGGCGTTGGCTACGAGTTGGAATATTCCTTCGGCATGCTGCAATATCACCGGGCGTTTACTGCCGTGATCATCATCATCGCAATGGTATTTGGTACTGAGCGGCTATCTTATTTCCTCAGAAAAAAAGTTAAAACGGAAGGAGCTTTGACATGACCGCAATTGACTTCACCCTGCCTTCAAAAAAATTCAAGGATAAGACGACGGTCTTCGCCGTGGGGACAGTTGTAGTAGCGCTTTGCTGCATCTATACCAATTTTAACCCGCTGGCCTTCTTCATGGAGTTTCACAATGTACGTGATCTGCTTGGAGAGATGCTGCCGCCGAACTACCGGACTTTGACCGACGACCCGTCAACCGGCTATGCTATCCTGCAAACCTTATGCATGGCCTTCCTCGGAAGCCTGTACGGAGGGATCATCGCGGTGATCATCGCATTCCTGGCGGCCTCAAATACAATGCCCCTTAAATCAGTGCGCATGGTTGCCCGGTTTGCGCTGTCTTTTTTGCGCGTTATCCCCATCGTTGTGGTCATATTGATCTTCGTGATCGCCGTGGGGCCCAGCACCTTTGCCGGTATGCTTGCACTGGTTATCGTAACGATCGGCAATTTTGGAAAACTATTTACCGAGATCATCGAAAATGTAGAAAGTCCACCCGCCGAGGCCATCTATTCAGTCGGCGCATCACGCATGCAGGTGATCAGGTACTCCATTATTCCACAGATACTACCTACGCTGATTGCCAATATGTTATTTGCGTTCGACGTAAACATACGTTCGGCCATAGCGCTGGGTATTTTTGGCGGCGGCGGAATTGGGTTTAAGCTGCAGCTGGCCAAAAGCGTGCTGCATTATAAGGATGTGGCCGCAATAGTAAGCCTCATTATTATAATGGTGATTTTGACCGAAAAAATATCCGATTATTTAAGGCGGAAAATATTGGGTGAGGGGAAATTGAAATAGGCAAATATGATTAATCGTGCCGCTTAATTGGCAAGGGGGGCATTTTTGCATTCAAATTGCGCCGTTAGGTGCAAAATTTCGGTAGAAAAAACGAAAAGAGAGATTAGCGTGCCGTAGGTACGCAACTGATCAAGCGAAATGGCGAATATGCGCGCCGGATATTTCGTACCTACGGCACGGAAAATTCGTTTGTTTTTTTTCTACCGATATTAGACCCCGATGGGGTCAACTGCAATGGATAGTAAATATGGCTTTTTGATTAAGATATTTCTTCAAATATTTTAGGGTAAATTAAGCCTTCTTTTAGTCAAAATATATGATCGAGATCAATCACGGCGAATTTGCGGACCCCTGGCGCGGGCCGAAACCCATGACGGAAGCGCCCTGGATACATGAAACTGCACTGGTAAAAAACAGCCGCATGGGCGCCTGGACCGCGGTGGGCCAGCGCTGCGAAGTATTTCAAAGCGACCTGCTGGATTATGCCTACCTGGTTAAGGATGTAGAGGTTTTTAATGCCGAGGTGGGCAAGTTTGCCAATGTGGCCTCGCATGTGCGCATCAACCCAACCAATCATCCCATGTGGCGGGCTACGCTGCATCATTTTACCTATCGCTCCAAATCGCATTTTATGGGAGACACCGACTATGACGAGGAGATATCAAATTGGCGCAATGAGCACCGGGTAATTATTGGCCCGGATGTTTGGATAGGGCATGGGGCGATTTTGATGCCGGGTGTTTCAGTGGGGACCGGGGCTATTATCGGTTCAGGTTCAGTAGTTACCAAAAATGTGCCCGATTATGCCATCGTTGCGGGCAATCCTGCTAAGCTTATCAGGCGAAGGGTAAGTGAAGGAACGGAATCAGCATTAAAAAGAATTGCCTGGTGGGACTGGGACCGGGACGAACTAATGAAAGCATTGCCAGATTTCAGGGCTTTGGACGCTGACGCTTTTGCAAAAAAATATGATATCGGATAACCTCATCATCCGCCAGGCGTCGCCGGAAGAATATGACCTGGTTTCAACTCATTATAAAATTTGTGGGTACCGGGGAGGGTTAGAAGACCACGACCGGGTATTTGTGGCTGTTGATGGCCAAATTATCGGCGCTGTTCGCCTGTGTGTTGAAAATGACGTAAAAGTACTGCGGGGGATGTACATAAAACCCGAATTTCAGCAAAAAGGTATCGGCTTATCGATGCTGAATTATCTTGTACAGCATATCGAAATGAGCGGCTGTTATTGTCTGCCTTATAAGCATCTTATTGGCTTCTATGGCAAAATAGGCTTTGAAGAAATCTCATCAAAAGATGCGCCGGGTTTTCTTGCAGAACGACTTGAAAAATACCGAAGTAACGGGAATCGGGATATAACCATAATGCAGATCAAAAAATGACATTCCAGGAAAGCTATTTCGGGCAAATTCGTGCACTTGTGGGTAACCGCATGTTAAAAGTGCCCGGCATGCGCATTATTATGGAAAATGACGATGGCGAAATTTTACTGCAATTGCGTGGCGACTGGCAAAAGTGGGGCCTCCCGGCGGGTCTGCCGGAAGAATTTGAAAATATTTCGGAAACGGTAAAAAGGGAAGTACTGGAAGAAACCGGCCTGGTAGTAACGGAGTTTTTCCCCTGGGGATTTGCCAGTTCGGTTGAAACAGATGTGTTTGTTTATCCCAACGGTGATGTCATCCATAATTATTCGCTGGCCTTTTATACCGACCAATGGGAAGGCGACCTGAAAGCCGACGGAGATGAAACCTTGAATCTTGGATTTTTCAGGCCGGCTGATCTGCCCGAAATGATTCCAAACCATCGTCTTACCATCGAAAAGTTTTTACAATTCAGGGCCACAGGCGAATTTCAGCTGTTTTGAATTTTTAATGACGTAGAGACGCGATGCATCGCGTCTCCCCCCAAACAGGTCGCAAATTTGCAAATTTACAGTATCGAATCGCTCGTACAGAGACGCGATGCATCGCGTCTCTACGATGGCAGGTGACCAATTTATCAACCTCAAATCGCAATAAATCACAATCCCCTCTTAATCAAATCTTAAATCTATCCTTATTAACGCCTAATACCTTGCTAATAATTGGAATATAATTTTATCCCGTTACAAAACTATACTCCTGGATGAACACGCACCTGCTAACCAATGCACGAATAGTTACCCCCACAGAAAATTTTATCGGATCGGTTGAAATAGAAAATGGCATCATCACTGCTGTTATAAAGGACAAAAATTACGCCGACGGAATCGACCTTAACGGGCAGTGGCTCATCCCCGGCTGTATCGACATCCATACCGATTACCTCGAAAAAGAGTTATATCCCCGCGCAAGCGCGGCCTTCCCGCTGCCTTTTGCCCTGCATTTTATGGACGCCCGGGCAGCGGCTTGCGGTATCACAACCGTTTTCAGTGCGGTTAGCTTTTCGGATAACGAAGAAAAGAACAGGAGCCTGTCCGAAGCGATGGAGCTTTCGAGGCAGATCGATAAGGCGCGTCACTCTTTGCTGGTGCGTCATTTCCTGCATGCGCGTATCGACCCAAATTCAACCGGCATATTAAACTACCTCGAGCCGATGAAGGAACTGGAAAGCCTGTACCTGGTGGTTTATAATGACCATATCCCGGGCGAGCGCCAGTTCACCCTGCAGCAGCAGATAGAAATGCGGTCGAAAGCGTTTGGGATCACTGCCGAGGAAGCTGAGCGGCGCCTGCTCTTACAGATTGAACGGACGAAACAAATAAATAACCGCGAGCCTATTTATGAGGCTTTTAAAGACAAATACATCCTGGGCAGTCACGACGATACCACCATTGAACATGTAGACGAAGGGATGCAATTTGGTGCAACGCTTTCGGAGATGCCGACCACGCTGGTGGCCGCCCGAAGAGCAAAGGAGCTTGGCCTGTGGGTATGCCTTGGCGCGCCCAACTATTACCGCGGCGGCTCGCATTGTGGCAATCTTTCCTGTTGGGAGGCCATGGACGAGGATCTGGTTGACATACTTTGCAGCGATTACCACTTCCCAACGATGCTGGCAAGCGTAATAAAAATGATCAACGAAGGGATGGACCCGAGCAAGGCAGTAAACATGGTTTCGGCCAACCCGGCTAAACTGCTGAATCTGCATAACGAAACCGGGAGCATCGAAGTGGGCAAAAGGGCAGACCTGGTAGCCTTTGACGGCAGCGGCACATTTGCTTCGGTATCGCATGTTTTTGTAGACGGAATAAGCAAATACCGGGCAGATTATGCGCATGGCGTAAAACCTTTATCCGTGGAAAGAGGCCAGGAATGGACGACGGTTAAGGATAGTTTAGTTTGAAATGAAAATTGGTATTATCAGCGACATCCACGAGGATATTGTAGCCCTGCGAAAGGCCTTTAAGGTTTTGGAAGATGCCGGCTGCAGCGAAGTGGTTTGTTTAGGCGATATTGTTGGCTATAAGGTTAACACTTACCATTACCTTGATACACGAAGCGCGCATGAATGCATCGCCATTGTAAGAGCTAACTGCAGTGTTGTGGTGATCGGTAATAATGATCTTTACCAGGCAAAAAGGATCCCCACGCACACAGGGGATTTTGAATTCCCCGAAAACTGGTATGAGCTCGATTTTTTTGAACGAAAACACCTGAGTGATAACAAGGTATTTCTTTACGAGGACGTTCAGCTTCCGGCACTGATAACTGCTGCCGACAAATCTTACCTGGAAACATTGCCTGAATTTGCATCGCGGGATTATAATGGCCGCAGGGTTTTCTTTTCACACTTTGCCTATCCCGATCTGCATGGCGTTAAAACCTGTTTCCCGCAGATGGCGAGCGATTATCACGATCATCTTCATTTTATCCAACAAAATAATTGCAGCACCGGCTTTTCGGGCCATATGCATTTTGAAGGGGTGAGCATCTGTAATGAAGATGATATCAAAAGGAACCCTTTTGGCAAATATAAATTGTATGACGAGCTGCAGTGGCTGTATGGCCCGTGTATAGCCCGTTGCCAGTTTAACAATGGGTTATTGGTGTTTGATACCGAAAAATTTCAAATAGAAGCAGTGCCGCTTCTTTTTGGGTGAGGTTTAAAAATTAGTCCGAAAGTCCGAAAGTCAGTAATCCCGATAGCTATCGGCACCGAAAGAAGCTGCAACTGACGTCTCGGTCAAAAATAACAGTTAAAAATGAAATTAAATTTAACCACAGAGAACACAAAGAGCACAGAGAAAAAAATTGACGAACTATTGCTTTGCGGCCTCTGTGTCTTCCTCTTTGTGTTCTTTGCGGTTAAATCCTGCACAGTTTAATTATATACAAGATCATGAAATACCTTTTTATCATTATTGCTTTTATCCTGTTCACAAACTTTGGCAGCCTCCCTAAGGCAAGCCTGGTTTTAAAAAATGGCAACATCGTCACCCTGAAAGCTAAAGGCGACAGGGCGCAGGCTATCGCCGTAAAAGATGGCAACATACTTGCGGTTGGCACGGATGCCCAGATACAGGGCTACATCGGGAACGATACAAAGGTTATCGACCTTAAAGGTAAAACCGTTTTGCCTGGTTTTAACGATGTACACATGCACCCGGCAGCCATTTATGCTTTCGACAAACCCTGGGCTGTTTTAAAGCTGGATACGGTTACGTCGATGAAAAACCTGATCGCCTTGCTAAAAAAGAAAGCGGCAATAACGCCCAAAGGTGTACTGATACGCGGCGTGGGATACAATGAGACCAAACTTGGCGGGCAACCCATACGCGACAGTTTGGACAAAGCCTCAACAGATCACCCTATCCAAATTTCGCATGTAAGCGGTCACCTTTCGGCTGCTAACTCTTATTTGATGGATATGAACGGCATAGATGAAAATACAAAAGACCCCGCCGGCGGCGCTTTTGAACGTTATCATGGCACCAACAAACTGGATGGTATTTGTAAAGAAACCGCTGCCGGCTACCTTCATCGTTCAAAAAAAATACAATACCCGCCCAAGCCTACCGACGAGGAAGAAATGGAAGGTTACCGTAACTTTTTTAATAATGTTTTAGCCAGTGGCCTTACCAGCATTGGCGATGCCTGGACCACAGAAGATAAAGTGCCTGTTTACCGTAAACTTGTGGCCGAACATTTCCCCATGCGGTTTAACCTGTTGATAGGCACGCCTTACGCAAATGACCTGATCTCCGGGAAAATTCAACGCACCAATACGCCTTACCTGAGGATCGAGGGTGTTAAAGTGATCCATGGCAATTCACTAAGCGGCAAAACCTGCTGGCTGTACGAGCCTTATGATATGATCAACCCGGTTACCGGCAAAAGGGACTACTACGGCATTCCGCCTGCGCGCAGCCAGGCCTCGCTGGATAGTTTGTTTTTGCGGATACATAAAGCCGGTTTGCAGATCGCTGTTCATTCCAATGGCGACCGGGAGATCGATATGGTGATAGCAGCAATCGAGAAGGCCCAGAAAGCCGATCCCCGCCCTGACCCGCGTCATCGTATCGAGCATTGCAGCATTACCAACCAGGGGATTTTGGATAAGATAAAAAAAGACAAGATCATCCCGGTATTCCACTGTTACATGTATGAGTTGGGTGATAAGATGCTGGTTTACGGCGAAAAGCGCATGGCCATGCTGCATCCCACCAAAACGGCGATGGACATGGGCATTATTTATGCGCTGCACTCGGATGCGCCCATATCGCCTTACCCGGCCATGATCAGGCTGGGGAGTGCGGTTAACCGCAAGACGAAGGATGGGGGGATAGTAATAGGGGCAAATCAAAGGATCGGCGCCGAAGATGCCATAAAAGCCTACACCTTTGGCGGGGCTTATACAACTTTTGAGGAGAAGAAAAAAGGCCGGCTGATACCGGGCGAATACGCAGATATGATCGTTTTGGATAACGATCCAACCACCATCGATCCCGAAAAAATTTATAATATCAAGGTTTTGAAGACCATCCTCGGCGGAAAGATTGTTTACCAAAGTCCGGGCAATTGAAAGGTTGATTTGACCAATGTTTAGCGGTTGAAAAAGGATGAAAAGAGTGGGTTTTGAGCCCGGCCTGTGCGAATCCCCTCTTGAGAGTAATGGCACTAACTTAAAATAAAAAGTGTATATTTGATTTAAAACAGAGATCAAATGACACCAAATCAATCTTTAAACTTGAGTATGCAATTGC